>Ga0210402_10006404_pt1 | contig 10440 bp, 10 predicted proteins | sample IncBWC7MmetaG_FD_161055 | JGI IMG/M metagenome (GOLD analysis project Ga0210402, IMG submission 161055) | Forest soil microbial communities from Barre Woods Harvard Forest LTER site, Petersham, Massachusetts, United States - Inc-BW-C-7-M | ecosystem: Environmental > Terrestrial > Soil >...
CGATCCTGCTGGATGCGCGCTTTTTCGACCGCCTCGCGCGCCGCGATTTCGGCCTCCTCCACGAACCGGGTCCGCTCGATATCGCGCTGGCGCACCTCGCGCTCCGAGGCGATGCGCGCGGTGTCGACCGAGCGCTGATTGGCGATTCGGGCCTTTTCGATCTCCTCCCGGGCGAGCAGCTCCTTTTCCTCGACCGCGCGCGTGCGCTCAATCTCCCGCTGCCGGGTCTCGCGCTCGGAGGCGATCCGGGCTTCGGCGATCGCCTGCTCATTGGCGATGCGCGCCTTCTCGATCGCCTCGCGCGCGGTGATCTGGGCCTGTTCTGCCTCGGTCTCGCGCAACGCGCGCTCGCGTGCCACTTCGGTGCGCTGCAAGGCGCGCCGCATCTCGATGTCGCGCTCCTGTTCGAGACGGGCGGTCTCGCTCTCACGCTCGATTTCGAGCGCTTGCCTCTCGGCGTCGAGATTGCGGGTGCGGATCTTGATCATCGAGTCCTGCTCGATGTCGTTGCGCAGCTTGCGCTTGGCCTCGATGTCCTCCATCAGGCGCGTGAGACCTTCGGCGTCGAAGCGGTTCGATGGATTGAAATATTCGAGATCGGTCTGATCAAGGTCGGTGATCGCGACGGATTCAAGCTCCAGTCCGTTCTGGGCCAGCGCCTGGGCGGCCGCGGCCTTGAGGCGCGCGACATACTCGCCGCGCTGCTCATGCATCTGCTCCATGGACATCTCGGCCGCGACCGAGCGGATCGCAGAGACGAACTTGCCGGACAACAGCGCATGCAGCTGCTCCGGCTCCAACGTGCGGCGGCCGAGCGTGGCGGCCGCGATCGCGACGGCCTCGCGTGTCGGCTGCACCCGGACATAGAAGTCGGCCTCGATATCGACGCGCATGCGATCGCGCGTGATCACGGCATCCTGCTTGGACCGCACGATGCCCATCGGCAGCACATTCATGTTGACCGGCGTATAGTCGTGGATGAAAGGCAGCACGAAGGCGCCGCCGTTGATCACGACCCGCTCGCCAAGAAAGCCGGTCCGCACAAAGGAGACTTCCTTGGACGAACGATGGTACAGCCAGTTGACGATATAGACGGCAACGACGATCACGATGATCGCGACGATCAGCCAGAGGATCAATTCGCCGAACAGAATCCCCGACATCTTCTCCCTCCCTTGGTCTCGGCGCTAGCGCACAATGAGTTCAGATTGAACCGACATCGCGCTCCAGCTCTTTGTTTGAGCATGATCTTTTCGGAAAACCGGTCTCCACTTTTCCGCATCATGCTCTAGCGCGCGCCGATCGCCTTGAATTTGCGAACCTGTTCCGTGAGCGCCCGCTCCACGGGCAGCCGCTCCATCGAGGAGGCGCCGTAGAAGCCATGGCACTTGCGGGTGTGTTTCATGATGAAGTCGGCGTCGGCGGGCTCGGCGATCGGCCCGCCATGAGCGAGCACCAGAATGTCCGGATTGACGCTGAGCGCCGCGGAGGCCCAGGCGTCGATGCGCGCCGGACAGTCTTCGAGCTTCAACGCGGTCTGTGCGCCGATCGCGCCGCCCGTCGTCAGCCCGAGATGGCAGACGACGATGTCCGCTCCCGCGATCGCCATCGCGGCGGCTTCCGCCTCGCTGAACACGTAAGGCGTCGTCAGCAGATCCTTGTCACGCGCCCTCGCGATCATGTCGATCTCAAGCGCATAGGACATGCCCGTCTCTTCGAGATTGGCGCGGAAGACGCCGTCGATCAGGCCGACGGTCGGAAAGTTCTGCACGCCTGCGAAGCCGAGCGCCTTCAATTGATCCAGGAAGACATCCATGTCACGGAATGGATCGGTGCCGTTGACGCCAGCGAGAACCGGCGTCTTCGTCACGACAGGCAGCACCTCGCCGGCCATGTCGAGGACGATGGCATTGGCGTCGCCATAGGGCATCAATCCGGCGAGCGAGCCGCGGCCGGCCATGCGGTAGCGGCCCGAATTATAGATGACGATGAGATCGACGCCGCCCGCCTCCTCGCACTTGGCCGACAGCCCGGTGCCGGCGCCGCCGCCGACGATCGGCTCGCGCTTGGCGGCCATGGCGCGAAATTTCCTCAACAGCGCAGCGCGTTCAAACCGGGCCATGGATCACCTCGCCGCTCTCCGGCGCGTCCCCGGTCGTCCGATCAGGGGCCGCAGCGCGTTGACAATCACAGATGCGAATTCGGGTTCGTTGATATTGCGCCTGACGCGGATGAGCTGGCGGTTGCTGGTCTGGCGCACCGTTCGTTCAAGCGCGAGAAACAGCGCTGCGCCGGCCTCCGCGTCCCAGAAAGGCTGGCCGGGCGCGTCGAGCGCGGATACGCCGCCTTCGGGCAGGAAGAAGCGCACCGGCCCGTCCATCCGGTTCAGCCGCTCGCCAATCCAACGGCCCATCCGCTCGTTTTCCTCGGGCGTCGTGCGCATCAGTGTCACCTGCGGATTGTGCACGTGGAATTTGCGCTGGCGGTAGCGCTCCGGGATGGTCTCCGGCCTACCGAAATTGACCATGTCAAGCGCGCCGACCGATCCGACATAGGGCACGCGGCTGCGGATGATGGCGCCGAAGCGATCTTCCGTGGCGGGAAACACGCCGCCCATCAAGAGATCGCAGACCTCGGTCGTGGTCAGATCGACGACGCCGGCCAGCATTCCGGAATCGACGAGCTTCTCCATCGAACGGCCGCCGACACCGGTGGCGTGAAAGACGAGACATTCGAAATCGTCGCCGAGATCGGCGGCGATCTTCTGCACCGCAGGCGTCGTCACGCCGAACATGGTGATGCCGATCGCCGGACGGCCGTTGCCGGCCTCGCGTTCCCGCAACGCGCGTTCGTCCAGGCGCGCCTTCACCATGCCGATCAGCGCATTGGCGCCGTTGGCAAGCACCGTGCGCGAGATCGAATTGAGGCCCTGCACGTCGGTCACCGAATACATCATCGTGATGTCGGCCGGTCCAACATAGGGGCCGACGTCGCCTGACGCGACTGAGGAGATGATGAGTTTCGGCACGCCCACCGGCAGATTGCGCATCGCGGGCGCGACCAGCGACGCGCCGCCCGAGCCACCCGCCGAGATGATTCCGGCAACATTGCCCTGGCGGCGCAGCCAGTTGGCGAACGCGTCCGCCATCGCGGTCACGGAGGTGCCGCGGTCCGCGCCGAACACGCCCGAGCCGCCGCGTCCGTGGTTGAGCGCGATTTCCTGCGCAGAGACGTCGCAGGTCGATAGCTTGCCGCTGGTCGAGACATCGACCAGCCGCGTGCGAAGCCCGCTTGCGGCGATGATGTCGCGGATGAAGCGCAGCTCCGCGCCCTTGGTGTCGAGCGTGCCGACGACCAGCACGACCGGTGGACCTGACTGCAACGCACCGCGCGGCTCACGTTTTTGCCTTGCGGCACTTTCCAAGCGTGTGACGCCGGCCGACAGCGTGCGCGCGGCAGCTTCAATCCGCGCGATCGGCACCGGATGCGACCACCGCGTCGGCGGCGTCGGATTGGAGATATAGATGCGGATCGGCGCATCACTGCGCGGACGCGGCGGCGCGGCGCTCGCCTCCTGCTCGGCTTTGGCCGCGGCCACATCGACGTCGATATCGCCGTCCGCATGCACGCCCACCCCAAGCAGGCGCTGCTGGAGTTCGCGATCGGCGGCGAGCCGCGCGGAATCGATGATGCGATTGATGCGGCCGTTGACCATGATCGCGATGTTCTTCGAGATCGCGGTCGCCACGCCGATATTCTGCTCGATCACGAGCACCGATATATCGCCGTCCTGGCCGAGGCGGACCAGCATGTCCTCGACCTGGGCGACGATGACAGGCGCCAGGCCCTCGGTCGGCTCGTCCATGATCAGAAGATGCGGATTGGTCAGCAGCGCGCGGGAGATCGCGAGCATCTGCTGCTCGCCGCCCGACAACTGGCCGCCACCATTGTTCTTGCGCTCGCCGAGGCGCGGAAAGGTGTCGTAGATACGCTCGATGGTCCACGATCCGCGCCGGATACCGCCCGCCAGCCGCAAATGTTCGTCGACGCTGAGCGAACGCCACAGCCGCCGCCCCTGCGGGACGTAGCCGACGCCGAGCCGCGCAATGCGCGCGGGATTGAGGCGGGTGATGTCCTCGCCGCGGATGCGTACCGAGCCGCCGCTCGTGCGCAACAGCCCCATGATGGTCTTGCAGAGCGTGGTCTTACCCATGCCGTTGCGGCCGACGACGGAGAACACGCCCGAATCGAGCGTCAGGTCCACGCCCTGCAGCGCGTGCGAATGCCCGTAGTAGACATCGAGACCTTTGACTTCGAGGGCGGGCATGTTGCGGCGAACGTCACTCATGTCCGCCTCCGAGATAAAGCTCCTGCACTTCGGGATCGGATTCGATCTCCTGCGGCAGGCCTTCCTTGAAGACGCGGCCGTTGTGCATCATCGTGACGCTCTCGACGACGCGGAGCGCGACGTCCATGTCGTGCTCGATGACGATGTAGCCGATATGCGCCGGCAGCGAGGTCAGGATCTCGATCAGCTCGCGCCGCTCTGCCGGCGACAGACCGGCGGCCGGCTCGTCGAACAGGATGAAGCGCGGCGCGCCGGCAAGCGCAAGCGCGATCTCGAGCTGCCGCTGCTGGCCGTGCGCGAGTTCGGCGACGCGCCGGTCTTTCACCGGCGCCAGATGCACGGCCTGGATCAGAAGCTCCGCCGCATGCATCAGCGCGTCATTCGCCCCGGGACGCAAGAAGGAAAAGCGTCCGCGCGACACGCCGCGGCAGGCGAGATAGACATTGTCCTGCACCGTCAGCCCGGGAAACAGCGCGGAGATCTGATAGGTGCGGCGCAGGCCGCGGCGAATCCGCTCATAGGGCGGGAAGTGGGTGATGTCCTCGCCGAAGAAGCGGATCGTGCCTGACGACGGCGGGAAGTCACCGGTGACGCAGTTGAACAGCGTCGTCTTGCCGGCGCCGTTGGAGCCGAGCACCGCGCGGCGCTCGCCGGGCCGCACCGTGATGGTGACGTCGGTCAGCGCCGCGAGCGCGCCGAACATCCGCGTGACCCCGCGCAGCTCCAGCGCCGCGCCGGCGCCGATTGCCGAAATGCGCCGGGCGACGTTATCCATCGTGGGCTCCTTGGCGGGCTCCTCCGCCTGCCCCCGTGACGGGTTTGTTGCGCGGTCGCCAGCGCTCCCACAGGCCGACCACGCCGTCGGACGACCAGAACACGATGACGAGAAACCCGACACCGATCAGAAGCCGGAAGCGGTTGCCGTCGAGCCCGAACTTGACGAGCAAATCGAGCGCGAAGGTCCGCAAGATGACGAAAATGAACGCGCCGATGAACGGGCCGACCGGCCGCGTGATGCCGCCGACCACGGCGATGATCAGAATGTCGATGGCGCGCTCGACTGCAATCGAGCCGGGCGAAATCTGCCGGTAGTTCCAGACCTGAAGGATGCCGCCGAGCGCCGCGATCAGGGCCGCAACGGCATAGGCGGCAACGCGATGCGCATTGACATTGAAGCCGAGCGCAGCCATGCGGCGCGGATTGTCGCGCACGCCTTGCAAAGCGAGGCCGAACGGCGCGCGAGAGAGATAGAGCACCGCGAAATAGCAGAGCGCCGCGACCGCGAGCGTCAGGTAATAAAAGGGAATATCGGAGCGCCAGTCGACACCCAAGAAATGCGGCGTGGCGATCGTGTTGATGCCGGTATGGCCATTGAAGATCGCCCAGTTCTGATTGGTGAAGTAGTAGAATGCGGCGCCGATGGCGAGCGTGATCATGATGGTGTAGATGCCCTCGGTACGCACAGCGAGGGCACCGCCGAGCGTGCCGAAAGCGGTTGCGAGCGCGAGCGCCATCGGCGTCGCGAGCCACCACGGCCAGCCCAGGCTGATATTGGCGCTGCCGCTGACACCGAAGACGGCATACATGTAGCCGGCAAAGCCCGCGACGGTGAGCTGCATCAGGCTGACCATGCCGCCATAGCCCGCCAGGAACATCAGGCTGAGCGCGATGATCCCGAGGATCAGCGTGGTGCCGAAGATCTCGATCAGGAAGAAGCCGTTGGCGATCAGCGGCATGATCACGAGGATCGCCGCGACGGCCCAGGCGGCGGGATTGTCGAATGCCGGCCAAGTGCTTGACGGCCAAGTGCTTGCTGGCCAAGTGGTGAGCGCCGGGCGTTCCGCGGCGGTAGCCGGCGGCTTGGCGTGAAGATGGGCGCGCTCGGTCAACGCCATATCATCGCCTCGCCAACAAGCCCTGCGGCCGCACTGCCAGCACCAGCACCATGATGAGGAAGGTCACGACGATCGCATAGGTCGGGATGTAGACCGAGCCGAGCTGCTCGGCGAGGCCGATGATCAGCGCCCCCAGCGCCGCGCCCGGGATCGAGCCCATGCCGCCGACAATGACGACGACGAGCGAGGCAAGCAGAAAGCGCGTGTCCTCGCCCGGCGAGATCGATTGAAACGTGCCGCCGACGACGCCCGCGATGCCGGCGAGTCCCGCGCCGAGCGCGAACACGAGAACGAAGACGATCTGGATATGCACGCCGGTGGCGGCCAGAATGTCGCGATCGTCCACGCCGGCCCGCACGATCATGCCGACGCGCGTGCGGTTGAGCGCGAGCCACATCACAAGACCAATGATCACGGAGGCGGCAAAGATCACAAGCCGCACCAGTGGATATTGCAGATAGACGGCTTCGCCCGAGGATTTGACCGCCGTGACAAACGGCAGCTCGACCGGGCCGATCAGCCAGCTCGGCGTCTGAATCTGATAGAAGTCGCCGCCAAATGCCCAGAGCATCAGATCGGCGAAAACGATCGAGAGGCCGATCGTCACCATGGTTTGGCGCAGGTCCTCGCCCTCCATGCGGCGGAACACGACGATCTGCAGCACCACGCCGACCAGCGCTACGACAAGGAAGGCGATAACGAAGCTCAGGATCCAAGACCCGGTGGCGACGCTGATAGCGTAGCCGACATAGCCGCCGAACAGATAGAGGGAGCCGTGCGCCAGATTGACATTGCGCATCAGGCCGAAAATCAGCGTGAAGCCGCTCGCTACCAGGAAATAGAGCCCGCCAAGCGTGATCCCGTTGAAGATCGCGTTGAGGAAGATCTTCTTCCGGCCGATCGTCTCCTCGAGTCCCGGCGGCCAGACGGCAAAGATCAGCCAAAGCATCAGCGCGATCGCGATCAGCACGATCAAAGCCCATGCCGGATGACGTTCGATGAAGCGCGTCACGCCTGCCGCCCGGCCGCGCCTACGGCGCTCAACTCACTTATCAACCGCAAGCCAGATGATTGAAAATAGGCGGCATCTTCTGCCGTCGCCATGCCCGTCCTCCCACGCGCCGCGGTGCTTTTGGTCCGCGTTTTCAAGCATCCTAACGACGCCGCAAGGCATGCACTTGATCGACAGTATCTTTTCGCGAGGCCCCTCAGGGGCGCAGGACCTTGGCAGCGCGGCGATAGTCGGTAGGCGCCATGCCGACATTGGCTGCGAAGAAGCGCGTGAAGCCGCTCTGCGAGGAGAAGCCGAGATCGAAACCGATATCGGCAATCGGCGCCTCGGTCGCCACCAACGCATCCAGCGCCTGCTCCATGATCAACGTATTCAGGTAGAGGTGCGGGGTGACGCCGGTTTGGGTCCGGAACAGCCGGTAGAAATGTGGGCGGGAAAGTCCGGAGGCGCGCGCGATCGAATCCAGCTCGATCTCGGCGCCAGGGCTTTCCGACATCAGCTTGATCGATTTGCGCACGCGGAAATCCGTCACGGCGGCGGCGGTGCGCGGTTCCTGTCCCGCCTCGCAGGTCTGCCAGCTTTCGTCGTAGCAGATGTCGATCAGATGCCTCAGTTCGCAGTCGAGGCTGCTGAGCGACGGCGCGCCGCAGACCAGCGCGGCGGTTCGCTTGATCTGCTTTTCGAGCGCCGCGGTGCGTTTGAAATGCGTGCGGCCGAAGCGCAGCCGCTGACAACTCGCAGCGTCGGGCGCGAACCATTCCGCGTTCACGTAAAGCACAAAGAAAATGGCGCCATCCGCCAGATCGGCGGGCAGAAAATTGTGCGGCTCCCACGGATTGACCGCGACGATGGAGTCTTCGCTGAGGCGCCAGCGCTGATCACAGACGTCAATGCAAGCGGGGATTCCGCCGATATGGAAGATCAGATGGCCCTCACGATGCGCATGCACGTTGAAGGGGCGGTTCAACTGGTAAACCGTCGCGCGACCGAACCGGCCGTGGAAGACGGCGAGCGCCCTGCTCATTTTCTCCTCCCGCTGATTTTGTTGTGTTTTTCAGTCTAACAGCGATGAAGGTAATGCCGCAACGGGCGAGAACATATCGAGATTTGTCTAACAACCCTGAAGTTGATCGCCTGCTGCTGCCGCAGCTTCCCGATGTGCGCGGATGCCGGTGAGTTTCGAGATCCGGCGCCCGCCGAACCGCCGCGCGCGGCGCGCCGGCAAAGCCGCCAAGGGAACCCCCGGCACCGCCGATTGCTGCCCGAAGTGCAAGAGCCCGCGGGTGCACATCCACGGCGACCACGGCATCAAGTTCTATGGCCGCCAGATAGCAATTTGCGCCAGCTGCCGGACCGCCTGGGAGCCGATCGACGGTACTCTGATCTGGGACCCGTCTGATCCGAGTGCTTCGTTCAGCGCGCCTTGCGACAACTGCGCGTTCCGTCCGGAATCGCCCGAGCAGGCCGACACCGCGAAGTGGAAGGAACTGATCGCCAAGCTTCGGGCCGGCGGGACCTTCCATTGCCACAAGGGTGTGCCGCTCGACCCCGAAGGCGAGGACGGCTTCGCCTACCCCAAGCACAAACCTGAAAAGCTGCGGCTCTGCCGCGGCTACCTCAACGCGCTCGGCAAGTGGTGGGGCGCTGCCGAGCCCGATCAATCCAAGGCCCCGGGGAAGGAGCCAGAGAGCGAATCATGACCGCAGAAAGCTATCCGCTTCACTGGCCGCCCGGCTGGCCGCGCCTGGCCTGGGGACAGCGGGGAAAATCCCGCTTCAACGGGCAAACGTTCAACCAGATCAAGGAACTGCAGCGAGAGCTGCGCCTCCTCGGCGCCGGCAATGTCGTCATTTCATCGAATGTGCCGGTCCGGCAGGACGGCCTTCCCTATGCCGACGCGGCAAAGCGCCGCTACGACGATCCAGGCGTGGCCGTTTACTTCACGCTCACGGGCAAGCCGCTGGCAATGGCCCGCGATCGCTACTGGACCCCTTGGGAGAACATGCGGTCGCTGGTGTTGGCGATCGAGGCGATCAGGTCGATCGAGCGCCACGGTGGTTCGACCATGATGGAGCGCGCGTTCTCGGGCTTCACCGCTCTCCCCGCGCCCAAATCGTGCTGGGAAATCCTCGGCCTTTCGCCTGGCGCCACCGCGCAGGCGATCGAAGCTCAATTCCGTGCCAAGGCAAAAACCACGCATCCCGATCTCGGAGGCTCTGACGCGGCGATGGCGGAGCTCATCGCCGCCCGCAATGACGCTCTCAAGGGGGCGAAGTGACCACCGTCAGGCCGGTTAAGGAAAACTCACGTATGGGCGTTGCGTACAACGTATTCCTCGCATTCTGTTCACTGATGCTCGCGATCCAGGTTGCGATGACTTGGTATCAGGGCGGCTCTGCTGACTGGTTCGTTTGGACCGGCTGCATTTTGTACTGCGTCGGCGTGTTTTTGGACGCTATCCACAAGATCGTACGGCCCGGAATTTCCCCAACATGCGACTGAACCAGCACATCAGGCGCTTTGCCGCTGACTGGCTATTCGCGCGGTAGGGGCGATCGTGAATGTGGTTGCACATCCCGAGCCTGTCACTGGCGGACTCAACGTCATCAGCCTTTGCACCGGAGGCGCAGGCCTCGACCTCGGGCTCGAGCTGGCAGTCGGACGTTCTCGCGTCGTCTGCATGGTGGAGAGGGAAGCCTTCGCCGTCGCCCATCTGGTCGAGGCGATGCGCCAAGGTCTCTTGGCTCAAGCGCCTATCTGGAGCGATGTGCGAACCTTCGCAGGCCGCCCATGGCGTGGCCTTGTGGATGGCCTCATTGGCGGAATCCCGTGCCAGCCCCACTCTCTCGCCGGCAAGCGGCTCGGCACCGACGATGAGCGCGACCTTTGGGGCGACGCCCGCCGGATCATCGGCCAGGCGCGGCCGTGGTTCGTCCTCATCGAAAACGTCGGCGGGATGCTCTCAAGCGGCGGCGCCGAGCGCGTCATCGGAGACCTTCGCCGACTTGGTTATCAGGTTGAGGTCGGACTATTCAGCGCGGCAGAAGTCGGCGCGAGCCACGAGCGGCAGCGAGTCTTCATCCTCGCAGTGGCCGACCGCGCGCGCCTGGGATTCGGAGGGTGGCCCGGATCCGGCACAGGCGTGGCGCCAGGGTGCGGGTGGCCCGACCTTAACGATGAATAGG
>Ga0210402_10006405_pt1 | contig 10439 bp, 6 predicted proteins | sample IncBWC7MmetaG_FD_161055 | JGI IMG/M metagenome (GOLD analysis project Ga0210402, IMG submission 161055) | Forest soil microbial communities from Barre Woods Harvard Forest LTER site, Petersham, Massachusetts, United States - Inc-BW-C-7-M | ecosystem: Environmental > Terrestrial > Soil >...
CATCCTGCCCTGACTAGGACGGAATTGGAAGAACGCTGCCCATCATTATCTGGCACCCGGTCCAGCCAACACGCGCGTGGTGTAGGTTATCGTGGTATTGGTCGGGTCAGTGAACTGCAGCGCGAACGTTGTGCTCTGTCCCGGCCCGAGAGTGATGTTGGCATTGAGGAAGGGACTGCCAGCTGGTGGCACAAATGCATCAGTGATTCCTGTGGCGTTAAAGAGCGCGGCATTGCTGCTCAAGGAATCGAGTACCAGTGAGATTGGAGCAGGAATCGCGATTGCCGAAACGTTGGTAACGGTAACGTTTTGCGCGTAGCGCTTGGTCACCGGGTTAAGCACGAAGCCGGCAGGCGTGACGGTGACCGAACCGGATACATCCGTAGCGCACGCGCAGTGAGTAAAATTGGCGGTTATCGTTTGCGATTGGGACATAATGACCGTCGTGAATGGATTCGCCGGAAGCGTGGCTTCGCCCGTCCAGTTAGCGAAGGCGTAGCCGGGATTCGGAGTGGCGGAAATCAGAACCACCGAGTTCTTTGGCCACTGGGAGACGCCTGCCGAGGGGGAGAGGGTGCCTCCCGCTGCGGGCGAGGAGATCATGGTCAATGGCTCCAGCTCGGGGACGGTGATGATGATGTCGTTCTGGCATTCTTCGGTCACGATTGGCCCAAAACGTCGAAGTGGGCAGCGTTCATAAGCACCGATGTCAAATCCGCCATCCAGTGGCTGGGGACGTTCGATTCCGCGTTGATCCGCGTTCAGGGAAGTGTTGGGATCCGCCGTGTTAATCGCCGGGCTGGTGGAGGCAATGGCCTTTGTCGGAGTTGTTCCGGTATTGTCCTGAAGCGGTCCAAGTTGCGGATCATCGCTGGACACGACGCCGGGACAATCTACGTTTGTTTGGATCAAATTCCCTGCACCATTGACGATCGAGTCGGCGCCGATGCCGCATTCCTGAGCGCCGTTGTTGGAGATGATGGTGTTGAAGAGGGAGAAGTTGGCGCCGGAAACCGCAACTCCCGACAGGCTCCCTGTGCCTTGATTGCTGCTGATGGTGGAATTGCGAATTTCCAGCGAGCCATGCCAGGAATAGATGGCCCCGCCCGCGTCAGCACCGTTGTCGGCGGCACCGGGGGTGCCATTTTCTCCGCCGACACCGCGAACTGCAAAGTTTGTGGTGAAGGTGCTGTTGCGAATCACCACTTTTCCACCATCACTAAAAATGGCGCCGCCGAGGGCCCCACCGCCACCACCATTCGCACCGATGGCGTTACCGCCAAATTGGCCACCGCTCCCCGGGTGTTCAGCGCACGCACCGCCACCACCACCAAATTCGCTATTCCCACCAGTGTCGCAATCGTCGGCATTCGCAGCAGCTCCTGCGCCGCCACCACCACCGAAACCTCCGTCTCCGCCGGCCGCTCCTGATCCGTCCTCGCAACTTCCCCCACCGCCACCACCGCCACCATAATTGCCTTTACCACCCTTTCCTGCGGGGGCACCTATGATCGGAAGACAGCCGTGGTCCGAATCGGTGTGCTCGCCACCCGCGCCTCCACCCCCGGGGCAACGGCCATCACCGCCGTTCAAATCAGTGCCCGAGGTACCACCGCAACCGACTTCCGCATAGAGCTCGCGAGAGAAACTGTTGGGTCGAGGGATTGTGCCCCCTCCGAACTGGAACTGAGCGTCACCTCCAGAGCCTCCGCCTCCCCCTCCATTCCCGAGAAAACCGTCGCCAAAGCCCGAACCACCCATCCCTCCACCACCACCGCCGCCTGCAAAACCCGCTTCATAATGGCTACCGTTGCCCCCAATGGCGCCATTTCCATCAAACGTGGACTCCTCGAGAGTGAGACTCCCGCTACCTTTCAGATAGATTGCGCCGCCAGCGCCCATGCCACCACCGCCACCCAAGCGTCCATCGCCACCTCTCGCCATGAAGCCGACGACGTAGGCCTGAGAAACGGTGAGGTCACCCGTACTCCCTACAGCGAATGCTCGGAAGTTCTTGGTTCCTGTGTACCGGAAAGTCGAACCGTTTGCCTCAATTCTGATTTTTGAGGTGACCGGGGGAGTGGCCGTTGGCCCAAACGGGTTGTGAATATCCAGCATCGAATGGTCCATCAGGAACACAGCTCCTGCCGGCAGCACAAGGATGTCAGTGCCGTCTGGACTGCCAGGCACACATTGCGTGGTGATAAAATGCTCGCTTGCGTCATCATTGAGCGAATCGGGCGCAATGTTGTTGTTCAGATTTGCGGAATAAATTGCTTCCTCGAGAGAACATCCGCCAGTCGAACTGATCTTGTCTTCCAGGCTTGTGACGAAGATAACGGCGCCGGTTTGTGCAGAGGCGCGGCCGGGCGATCCCAGCACCAAGAGCAGAACTGTCAGGACCATAGCTGCGGTACGAACAGTTGGCTGAGAAATGATCGACTCACTCTTGTTGCACATGTAAGCCTCCAGGCACACTTCTAGTGACACAAGAAAAACGACCACTTAGGCGAGAACTGCGTTCGTGACTACGGTCCGATTTGCCCGCGAATTCAGAGGCGAAGCTTGCTTGCCAGCAAGACCCCCGCGAGCCCCATCGCGAGAAACAACAAAGACGGCGGTTCGGGAACGCTAGTGCTGGGAAGGGTTACCACCGGTGCAGGAAGATTCTGGTCGCCAGCCGCGTTCAGGATGAAACTTGAGGGCGATAGAGTTCCACCGGCGAGGTTCAGGACGAGCATAGCTCCCGTGTTGATATCGTCTGAGTAGCAAGTGCTGAGCGAAGCATCGCAGACGTACATGGCGAACGCGTCCGGAGTCCCTCCCGCAAAGTTGTTGGTGACATTCAGCGTGAATGACAGGGCTGAGCCAACATTGAACTGTTGAGCGAACAGCGCGGAGAAGCCGCTATCGTCCATGGCAACGCCACTGGTGAGATTGCCGCTAACGCCCGTGCCCAGATAGCTCGGCAATCCCTGCGCGCTGCCGCCTCCGAAATTGAAGGCGGACATGGTAGCGGAGTTATCCACGACGCCGTCGCCGTCCGTGAATCCGAACGCGAGGGTCTGGGTGCCGGAGAGGGCTGAGGTGTTGAGCGTGACCGTGAATGAATCGGCCCTGGCTGAAGATGTGGCCAGAATGGCCGCAAGGACGGCTAGAGAGATGATTTGAAGCCTTCGATTGATCCGCATTTCTTTTCCTCCGTGACTATTGACTGGCATTATCTGGCTCCCGGCCCCGCCAAAACGCGCGTGGTGTAGCTGATCGCGGTGTTAGTGAGGTCGGTGAACTGCAGCGCGAACGAAACAGATTGCCCCGGTGCAAGATTGCCGTTGGCGTCCAGGTACGGACTGCCAGCGGGCTGTTCGAGCGAGTCCGTGGTTCCGGTCGCGTTAAAAAGGGTTGCATTCGCGCTCAAGTTATCGAGCACCAGAGAGATGGGCCCGACGATGGAATGCACAGTGTTGTTAGTAACGCTGACGGTTTGCGCATAGCGCTTGGTGACAAGGTTGAGGGTGAAGCCTAGACGCTTGATGGAAACAGCAGCGCTGACGTTACCGGCACACGTGCAAGGAATGAAGTTCGCAGTTACCGTCTGATCCTGAGTCATCACGATCGCGGTGACTTGATTTGTCGGGTCGGCAACATTCCCGATCCAATTCAAGAAGGCATAGCCGGCGTTGGGTGTCGCCGTCAGGGCTTGGACTCCATTCGGAAACACACTGGTGTCTCCGACGGGGGGCGTCGTAGTGCCGGCGCCGGCTGGATTGACAAGGATTTTTAGAGTATTGGGAATCGCTGTCAGAGGAGGCAATTGGCAAGGGTTGAGGAACCGATCCACGCACAGCTCAAAGGCGCCGATGTCGAGGCCGCCCATTTGCGGGCGAGTCTGGCCGCGTTGATCAACGGATGGCAAAAAACTGCTGGGAACTGCATTATTCCATGCCGGAGATTTCGTGCCAATCGGCAGGACAGGCATGAAACTCTGGTTGATTTGTAATGGTCCGAGGAGCGGATCGTTGTTGCTGACCACTCCGGGACAACCGGAATTATCAACCACCAGATTACCAAAACCGTCCATCGAAACGGACGGGCCGTCCACGCTGCATTCCTGGGCGCCATTATTGGCGACGATGGAGTTGTACAGCGTGAATATGGTTTCAGGGTAGACGATGAAGAGGGGAGGTTGGGAAACCTCGATACCTGCACGGGAACCGGTGCTGTGATTTCCACTGATGGTTGAGTACTCGACACTGAGGCGTCCGTGAAGGGAAAAGATAGCCCCGCCGGCGTCGGCACCGTTAGCTGCCGGCGCACCGCCCGAATTTCCGCGGAAAACAAAATTGTTGCTAAAGGTCGAGTTGCGGATGACGACGCTTCCATCGTGATTGAAGATGGCTCCGCCCAAAGCACCGCCACCTCCGCCGAAGTTGTTGCTGGCGTTGCCGCCCCACTCTCCGCCCGCGCCCGGCCCCGCGTTTATCTCCAGGAATCCGCCACCACCCGATCCGCCGCCACCGCCATAACCGCCGCTGCCGCCGTAGGGGCCAAATCCGGAAAGATTTGATTCTGCCGTCGCCCCACCCCCACCACCGCCGCCAAAGCCACCATTCCCCCCGTCGGTGGTTGGATTTCCGCTGCCACCACCCCCGCCACCGTAGTTTCCGTTACCTCCCTTGCCGGACTTGGAAAAGAAGAATAGACTTGCTCCGATTCCGACTCCACCGCCGCCTCCGCCTCCCTCGCACGACCCGTTGGCTCCATCTGTGTCAGTAAATTGAAGTGCAATGCCGCCCCCTGCTCCACCACATAGCAGGCCAGTGTTGTTCAAAGTCCCACCACCGACACCGCCTACTCCAAAAGCATTGGTGGCGATGGCATCGTGACCCTTCCCACCGTCACCACGCGAACCACCCCCGCCACCACCGCCGCCTTCTTGGCCTGGATTTCCGCCATTGCCACCGAGGCCACCGCCGCCGCCACTTTCATCTTGTTGTACATTGGCACTGCCATTGCCACCCACGGCGCCATTACCCTCGAAAGTGGAGTTTTCGATTACCAAACCGCCGCCCTTGACGAAGATGGCGCCGCCGGCACCCAGGCCTCCACCCCCACCGCGCGCTCCGTTGCCGCCTTTGACGTGGAATCCTTTGATGTATGCGTTGCGAATCGTGAGGTGGCCGGTACTTAGTACGGCGAAGGCGCGAGCGGGCTGGCTGCCAACCCAAAGTAACTCCGCGCCATTCGCTTCAATGGTGATATTGGTGGTGATGACCGGCGTAGCGGTGGGGCCGGCCGGATTGAGAGTGTCACCCACAATTTTGTCCATCAGGAATACGGCGGGTGTCGCTCCTGAGGGCAATACGATCACGTCTTCTTCGGTGGTACTTCCTCTGACACATCCAGTGAAGCCATCAATGATAGTTCCATCCGCTTTATAACCAATAATTGTGACACTCTCTTTGTAGGTGGCAGAGTAGATGGCTTCCTGGAGCGAGCAGCCGCCGATTCCGCTGACTTTGTCTTCAAGGCTTGTGACGAAAATATAGTTTTGGGCGGACGCGGGTCTTGGTCCGGCAAGAGTCACAACCACAGCGACAAGCAACGCGAACAGTGGGACAAGCCGGAAGTGGGATCGCAGGGTGGAGTGGGATCGTGAATGAAAAGATTTAGCGCTTGGGCGTAACATGCCGCTGCCGGGGATGGAACTCATAGCTGGGCCTCCGATATCGACCTGACGGACTGAGAAGGTGGGGCGACACCGCGGGGGGAGTCGACCGGTACGTGGCGGCAGGTATGGCAAAAGCCCAACAAGGGGTCAATGGAGGAAAGCTCAGGAAAAGGTGGGAAGAAGGTCAGGGCCCAAGCCGCTGATTGCACGAATATTAACTTGCAGAGTGGTTAGCCTACAGGGCAAGATGCAGCGAACGTTCTCACAGGTCAGCAGGTCTTTTGATGCAAGTGCACGCGGCAATCTTCCGGTTTGGGCCCTACGAGCTGCGCAGCCGGACAAGGGAACTCTACAAGCACGGTACGAAGCTGAAGCTGCGGGCGCAGCCTTTCCAGGTGCTGCGGACGTTGCTGGAGCGGCGTGGAGATGTGCTTACGCGTGAGGAGCTGCGGGACCTGTTATGGCCGAAAGAAACGTTTGTGGATTTTGAGCATGGGCTGAATGCGGCGATCAGCGAGTTGCGGGGAGTGTTGAACGACACCGCGAGCGATCCGCGGTACATCGAAACGCTGCCGAAACTTGGGTACCGCCTTATCGTGCCTGTTGATGTTAGCGAACCTCCCACCATCGGCAAGGCTCTGGTGCGGACGAAGCCGGATGGTAACTCGGCGTCGCTGCCGATGCTTCAGAATGCCGAAGCTGCATTTGGGATTGCAAATCGGTGGAAGGTAAGTGTCGCTCTGGCCGTCGTATTGCTGGCGCTGGCTGCGGGTGGTAGGTGGGTATCGTCCCGAAAGGCCCACGCGCTCACTGACCGGGACACCATCGTGCTCGCTGACTTCACGAATACGACTGGTGACCCGGTCTTCGACGACACTCTCAAGCAAGCGCTTTCTGTGGAACTCACGCAATCGCCATTTCTGAATGTTGCATCGGACCTAAAGGTTAGTGAGGTGCTCGGCCGCATGGGTCGTTCGCCCAATGATCCGCTAACACGCGAAGTGGCAAGGGAAGCCTGCCTGCGGCTGGGAGGCAAAGCGATCCTAGCTGGCTCGATTTCCAGCATGGGCAGCCACTACGTGGTCGGTCTGCAAGTTCTCGGCTGCGGTAACGGAGACATATTAGCCGCGTCTCAAGTCGAGGCCGCAAACAAAGAAGGCGTGCTCAAGGCTGTGAACGGAGTGGCTTCTCAGGTGCGCGGCAAGGTAGGAGAGTCCCTGTCGTCGCTTGAGAAATATGATTTTCCCGTGGACACGACTACAAAATCACTAGCGGCATTAAAAGCGTTCAGTCTGGGCCTAAGAGCTTCGCGAGAGCGCGGAGAGGGCGAGGCGATTCCTTTCTTTCGCGATGCCATCCAACTCGATCCTGAGTTTGCGCTTGCCCACGTGACCTTAGGTCGCGCGTATGAGGACCTGGGTGAAGATAATGAAGCCGTGAATCACTTCACCAAGGCTTTTGAGCTGCGTGACCGGTTGAGCGAGCGGGAGAAATACTACATCACGACCTTATACAACGAAACCGTGACTGGCGACATGGAACGGGCAAAGGAGACCGGCGAGCTATGGACACACGCATATCCGCGTGACGGCGTGGCACGGGAAAAATTGGCAACCTTGTACAATGAACTAGGAGAAGTCGAAAAAGCGAACCTGCAAGCTCAGGAAGCATTGAGACTGGATCCCGATTCCACTATTAACGTTTTCAACGCGGCAGTGGGTGTCGCCGCCCTCAACCGTCTGGACGAAACGGAGCGAATCCTGGAGGCGGCTCAAGCGCGCGGGCTGGATGGCCCAACAATTCATGATGCCACTTACCTCCTAGCGTTTCTCCACGGCGACCGTGCAGAAATGGAACGACAGATAGCCTGGGCAGCCAGCCAGGGGGACACGGAATACTTTCTTTTCTCGCAACACTCGGATACGGAAGCCTACTACGGACAAATACGCAAAGCGCGGGATTTGTCCCGGCGCGCGCTGGAATCCGCTATCCGGAATGAGGCTAAAGAAGCAGCTGCACTGTGCGAGATCTCCGCTACCTTGCGCGAAGTGGAAGTCGGCAACGTATCCCTGGCAAAGCAAGGGGTGTTCTCAGCTTTAGCTTTGCAGCCGAGCAGGGCCGTCAAAGTTCTTGCTGCACTCGTACTGGCGAGAAGCGGCGATACCGCGCATGCGAAGGCGCTAATCAAGGAACTTGAAAGCAAGAACCCCTCCAACACTCTTATAAAGTCGTATTGGTTGCCGACTCTTGAGGCATCACTGGAAGTTCGCGCCGGCAACCCGCTGACCGCAATTGACCTCTTGCAGGCAGCCGCTCCGTATGAGCTTGCTGAGACTTCCGGTGTCTCGGATTTAACGAACATGTACCCCACTTACGTCCGCGGCCAAGCCTATCTGATGGCGCACAACAGCAGTGCAGCGGCGGCAGAATTCAAAAGGGTTCTGGAGCACCGCGGCGTTGTGCTAAACAGCATTCTCGGGGCGTTATCGCGACTGCAGCTCGCACGTGCCGAGGTGATGATGGGTGATACAGAGGGGGCCCGCAGACAGTACAGCGATTTTCTGCTCCTATGGAAAGACGCTGACCCCGACATACCCATTCTCATCGCTGCCAAATCTGAATATGCAAAGCTGAAATAGTCTCTTGAATTCTTGAGAAGGGTTCAGCGTGCTGGCTAGGTCCTGCTAGCCCGTTTGTCGGTACTAATACGATGGGCGACCGTAAATTCCATTATCCGTCCACGATGAGCGAACTCCCGTCAGTGACCACTGGACGCGTGTGGATTTGGCGTTTAAGGGGCCGAGCGGCACGCTGAGAAGCCAACCTTCATTATCTACAACTCCCGCAAAACCGTTGTGATATCTGGTGTTTGACTCTTACTGATACATGAACACTTCGTCCCCAGTTTTGTGGCCTACTGGCGCGACTGCAGGGCGTCTCAGGCTTTACCATTCGACGACGACCTTGCCGAAATGCACACCGCTGGCCTGATAGCGGAAGGCGTTCGCCAACTGATCAAGGGGGAAGCTGCGGTCCAAGACGGGGCGTACCCCCGACTGTTCGAGCGCAGCGACATAGTCCTGCTGGTGGCGCCTGCTGCCGACCATGAGTCCTTGCAGGCGTGCCTGCTTTGCCATCAACGCGACCGTCGCCACTTCACCCTGTCCCCCGGTCAGCACGCCAATCAACGAGATATGTCCCCCGACACGCACCGCCGCAATGGATTGGGCAAGCGTGCCTGGGCCGCCGACCTCAACAACATGATCTACGCCGCCTCCCGTGAGGTCTTGAACGCGCTTCCCCCAGTCCGGGACTTGGCGATAGTTGATCACATGGTCGGCACCGAGGGTGCGTATACGTTCCAACTTCTCGTCAGACGACGAGGTGGCGATAACCGCCGCACCTGTCATCTTCGCGATCTGCAGCGCGGCAATGGAAACCCCCCCGGTGCCCAGCACCAAGACGGTGTCGCCGGTTTTGATTTGCCCGAGGCCGACCAGAGCCCGCCAGGCGGTGACGCCGGCGGTGGTAACGGTTGCGGCCTCGGCGTGGCTCCAATCGCGAGGCGCGTGGGTAAAAGCCGTTGCTGCCCGTACTGAAAGGTGGGCGGCGAAGCCGTCGATGCCATCGCCTGGAGTGCCGGCTAAGTCGCCCACAGGTTCCCTAGGCGACCCATCCTGCCATTGAGGGAAGAAGCAGGAAACGACATGGTCGCCTAGCCTGAACTCCGTTACGCCTTCGCCTACTGCTTCGACCACGCCTGCGCCGTCAGACATCAAGACCCGACCGTCAGCGGCCGGGATTGTGCCATTGGCGACCAGCAGGTCGTGGTAGTTAAGGGAAGTCGCGTGCACCGCGATCCGGACCTGGCCCGGCCCCGGCTGATGAGGCTCAGGGACGTCGTGGACTTTGATCCGGTCAAACCCACCAGGCGCACGAAGGACTGCAGCTTTCATAACGACCTCGCTTTGCGTGCCGCAGCGACCAGACCGTCTAGCCAGTCCTGATGGCCGTTGATCATTACGTTGGGTTTCTTCTTGGCCAGTTCCTGCGCCGGCTTACCCTTCTGAGATTCCTGCGTGAGGATGCGCACTCGGCCGCCCGGAAGATCCTCGAGCAACCAAGCGTGGTAAATATCGAAGCGTGTATCGCCTTCGCCGCCCCAGCCGTGCCAGCCAAGCCGGCCCGGCTTGCCTTCGGTCGGCGGGACATACTCCAAAACCTGGGCTTCCACAGGAAAACCAAAGGTCTCGAAGTAGAAGAGCACGTCGTCATCCAACTCTGGGCCCTTCCCGTCATAGAAACGGATGTTTGCTGAGTTGGAATAATAGGTTGGCCAGAATGGGGCTTTGCTAAGGAGCGGCCACACATCAACTGCGCGCAATCCAGCGACAATAACTTCGTTTGAAGCGAAGTTATCGGTGAATCCGGGGATGTAATCCTCGGGCCAAAATATCTCATTCATTACGTTCCTCCTTATATATAGAACAACACTTTGCAACGGCGATCACGTTCGAACAAGAAGACCGGTCGCCTCTCGCGGGCCGCTTGATCGCGGCCCTCACCGGAGGCTTACTTTTCGGCGATATTATCTTTGGCAACCCACGACTATTTGGGCGGCACGCCTTCAACGATGATGGCGCGATAATCGGCTCGTTTGAACCGATGTTCGCTTGCCGCTTTGTAGGCCGGGCTGTCATACCAAGCTCTCGCCTCCCGAAAGGTTGGAAATTCCAGCATCATCATGTCCTCGAAATCCGGGCCCTCA
>Ga0210402_10006409_pt1 | contig 10435 bp, 5 predicted proteins | sample IncBWC7MmetaG_FD_161055 | JGI IMG/M metagenome (GOLD analysis project Ga0210402, IMG submission 161055) | Forest soil microbial communities from Barre Woods Harvard Forest LTER site, Petersham, Massachusetts, United States - Inc-BW-C-7-M | ecosystem: Environmental > Terrestrial > Soil >...
CGCCGGCATGTCACGGGTCACCGAGCCCCGTTCATCGTTAATCACGACGTGGTAGGACTCGACGCCAACCTCGCGCAGCATTGACCGCACCAGAGTTGCTTTGTCCTTACAGTCTCCGTAGCGGTGGGAGAACACATCGGGCGCGGAGTGCGGCTGAAACCCGCCGATCCCCACCTTAATCGCGACGTAGCGAATGTCGTGCTGCACAAAGGCTGCGATGGCTTGCATTTTCTGCAGCGGGGTGTTGGCCGAAGCCGTCAGCTTCGAGACCTGTTGCTTGATCTCTGGGGATGCATCGACCCGCTCACCGACCAGGCTGGCGTACCACCTCCCCATGGTGTTCCAATCGGCGTTTGCGTTCAGAGTTGGACCGCCGGACGCCGTGAAGAAGGACACAATCATCTGGCCGGCAACACCGTTGTAGGGAGGCATGAGCGGCTCGCTTCGAATTCCCTTCACATCGTTCACCGCCCACTGCCAGGCATTGCCGCCCGACTGAGCGGGCTTGGCTTCGGGATGGTTCAGCCACGCGGCTTTGTATTCCCAGCCGGGAGGAAGCTGCAGGGAAAAATGGCTCTCGCGTACCGGCTCGGATTGCTGGAAATGCCAGATATATTGCAAGAATATTGGCTGTTCTTCCACTTCATATTCGTAGCCGACAATATTGCCGGGATCGGGGGCTGGAATGCGCAGGACCTTGTACTTGGCGTCCGTAATGAGCTCGGCTCCCTCGAAACTGGGAGACATCTCGACTGCATCCTTGTCCTTGACTTCGTAGTCCTTGCCTTGAGCCGGGATACACCATCCATGCAGGCTCTTGATCTTGCGGGAGGTGTCGAAATAAACCGCGACAGTACCGCGCTGGCGGCCATTCGGGCGCAGAATTTTATACGCTTCGCGCACCGTAGTCTTGATTTTATCGGTCGCGATTACGGTGACATTGACCTCGGAATAGAGGAGAACCGCGTCGGTTTTTTCATCGTAAGCCGGCAGCGTGGCTTGCACCTGGGCACGCATCCACGCGGGGGCGTCGCCGCCCTGAGCGGCGGGGGCGCCGACAAAAAAGGCGATCGCGCAAAAAGAAACCAGCAGCACGCACCGGCTAATTGGCGGCAGACACCGCAGCGGATTGCAGAACAATTTGTTGGTCATCTCCGGTCCTCACCGACTGAAAGAAATCGCGCAGCGCAGGGTAGTACTTGGCCTCTATCAACAGAAAGTCCCAGGCGAGCTTCCGCGTCATGTGCAAGGTCGAGCCGTCTTTGTCGACCTTCAAGCTGTAAGCGACGATATGGCCGTCCCGCGCCTGCGGTGGCGGCACGCTGCTCACCTGCCAGCCCTGGGGCAGTTCGATGGTCACGTCATCATCCTTTTCATACGGATAGTCCACATAAATGGGATGGACGCGGTTAGCGTGTTCGAAGAGGTGTTTCTCGATCGCCGTGAAAACGCCGGCCGGAATTACCGTGCGCTTCCCCGCGTTGGAAGCCCAATCCGGAATGGTGATATCAAATTCCGCCACCAGCGGAGTCTCTGGGTTGCTCCATTCGGGCGCGTTGGTGAGTTTGGCTTCGGAGGCCACCGGAATTTGATTCTTCACCCGGTCCTCAAGGAACTTCTTGCGGGTCACATCGTCGGCATTTCGGACATCTTGCCGGTGGTACATCGCTTCCAACCCGGTGTAGGTGACGATCAGCTTTCCTTCGAGGTTGCCGCTTTCGGAGAGTCGCAGTTTGGCAACATGTTCGATGCGGGACTCAGAACTTTTCGGAAGCGTGGTCTTGACCCAGGTGCCGCCGTCTTTATCCAAGCGCAGCCCCGCGGTTCCGGTCTCCGACCAGTTGAGCATTCCGAACGGAGCGAACGGCGCTCCCGGATTGAAATACAGATCCTGTCCGTTCAGCTTTACCAGCACTACCGGTTCATTCAGATGTCCACTCTGTTGGGTGGTAGGCGTAAAGAAATATTCGGCCCGACTAGCAACCCAGCATCCGTAGGCTTCAAACCCGGCGGCGCGAGCCAGGGCAAGGAACAGCCAATCTAACTGGGTATGATTCCCGTAGCCGCGTTTCCAAACGTCATCCACGTTTTCGTCGGTCTTTTCTTTTTCGCGCTTTTCCTCCTGCGCGGTTTTCTTCAACTCGTACGAAGTGTTCCGAACCTGCTGCACCCGGGCATAGATCTTGCGCAGTTTCAACTCCTGGGGATCGCTTGGCGAAACTATCTGAGCGACCGCTTCATCGATCTTTTTGTGTTTGCCGATTCCGATGAAACTCTCGAGTTGATCGTCGCGAGCCTTGCCCACATGTTTCCAGAAAAGCTCCGGATCGTTCTCTGGTCTTCCAAGCTCGTAAGAGAAGTCCACGCGCGACTTCAGTTCGTTCGGCGGTGGCATAAAATCCTCGGTCTGGAAGGCCGGGATATTGCTGACCTCCATCGAAACGGAACCGTCCGGCGCACCGTTGGGTTGGATGCCGACGGGAAGATTCTGCCAACTCTGGTGAAGGGTTAAGGGAACGAAGCCGGCGCCTTTGTAGGGCTTGAGAGAGAACCGCGCCGTCCTGGTAAACAGTTGCTCGCTCAGAATCCAATGGGAGGCATAAGCGTGCTTGAGATCGAGGGTGTAGCTGTACTCAATGACGCAACCTGGCTCTACGGCGGGCAAGGTAAAGGTTTTGGCCAGGACTTTTAGCCCGCGAGCCTTCACCAGGGACTTCTCGAAGACCTTGTTGTCGAACTCGGCGATGGAGCCGTCGGGCTTGATGGTGCGAGCCTGAATGCGCGTCACATCGTCCACATCCTTGATAAAGGGGATCTCGATATTTGAATGTTGGCGCCCTTCCTCGCTCAGTATCTTGATGCGATAGTAGTTGTTTTCGCGAACATTTCCCTGATGGCTGTCATCGCGGTCCACTTCGCGGTACAAAATAATGGCGGGTGCGCCCGGAGCTTTGGGCTCGCTGGTCATCTTCAAGTCTTCCGGAGACAGCGGCGGGAAACCCTGCGCCCGGCATGGGACGGGCACAAACACAGTGAAGGTCACGACCGCTAGAACGAAACCGTTACGGAGTAGGGACGGCTTGGGACGACCAGGCATAAGACCTCCCAAGGCAAAGTTATGCGTCCGCGTGGAAAGCCAGAGGCTGGCCCGGCCTGTGCTCCATCCCGACAAGGCTGCCCTCCGCGGCCGGCTAATTGGCGGCAGCAACCGCAGCGGATTGCAGAACAATTTGTTGGTCATCTCCGGTCCTCACCGACTGAAAGAAATCACGTAACGCGGGATAGTATTTGGCCTCTATCAGCAGAAAGTCCCAAGCGAGCTTCCGCGTCATGTGCAAGGTTGAGCCGTCTTTGTCGACTTTCAAACTATAAGTAACGATGTGGCCGTCCTGGGTCTGGGGTGCCGGCACACTACCAACCAGCCAGCCTGGGGGCAGATCGATGGTCACGTCATCATCCTTTTCATACGGATAGTCCACATAAATGGGATGGACGCGATTGGAGTGTTCGAAGACGTGTTTTTCGACCGCCGTGAAAAGGCCTGCGGGAATTACCGTGCGCTTCCCCGCGTTGGAAGCCCAATCGGGAATCTTGACGTCAAACTCGGCCACCAGCGGGGTTTCTGCGCTGCTCCAGTCCGGCTTGTTCGTGAGCTCGACCTCGGCGGCAACCGGAATCTGGTTCTTCATCCGGTCTTCAAGGAATTTCTTGCGGGTCACATCGTCGGCATTCAGAACATCGAGGCGGTGATACATGGCTTCCAGTCCGGTATAGGTGACGGTGACTTTTCCTTCCAGGCTGCCGCCGTCGGTGAGCTTGAGCTTGGCGGTGTGCTCAAGGCGTGACTCCGAACTGTGTGGAAGCGTCGTCGTGATCCAGGTGCCGCCATCTTTATCGAGGCACAGTCCCGGAGTCCCGGTCTCAGACCAGGTCAGCATGCCGAAGGGTGTGAAGGCGGCGCCGGGATCGAAATAGAGATCTTTGCCGTTAAGTTTGACGCGTACGAGGTTGGCGTCGAGCTTGCGGCTTTCCATAGTATTTGGGGAGAAGAAATAGAGCCTGCGATCGGCGGCCCAGACGCCGCAGGCATCGAATCCCGCGGCTCGGACCAGTGCCAGATAGAGCCAGGTAAGTTGCTGGCCGTTGGCGTAACCGCGCTTCCAGATATCCTCAACGTTTTCGATGGGCTTTTCCTTGTCGCGCTTCTCCTCCTGAGCGCTCTTGCGGATTTCGAAGCTCCGGTTGCGAATCTGCTGCACCCGGTCGTAGATCTTGCGCAGTTTCACCTCCGGCGCATCGCCAGGCGAGACGATCTGCCCGACCGCCTCCTCCATGGCTTTTCGTTTTCCGATAAAGCTCTCCAGTAACTCATTGCGCTTCTTGCCGACATGCCGCCAAAACTGGTCCGGGTTGTTGTCCAGGTATTCGTTTTCGTAGATAAAGTTCACGCGCGCCCTGAGTTCGTCGGGCGGTGGCATGTAGTCTTCCACCTGGAACGCCGCAATGTTGTGCACTTCCAGGCGCACGATGTGGTCGGGACCTTCCTTGGGCTGTAAACCGGGGGCTAGTCCTTGCCAGGTCCAGCGCAAGCTCATGGGGCTGTATTTGGCGACGTAAGGTTTGAGAGTGAACTTGGCGTCGCGGGTGAACAGGGGATCGCTGAGAATCCACCGCGATGCGAAGACGTATTTCTCACTGAGGTCGTACGTGTAACGATACTCGATGATGTCGCCGACCTGTACGTCGGGTAGTGTGAAAGTCTTCGCCAGATACCTGAGGCCGCGGGCCTTCTCGATAGTCTTTTCGAAGACCTTGCCGTCGAACTGGACGACCGAGCCGTTGGGCTTGATGGTGCGAGCGTGAATACCCACCACGTTCTCGTCGGCCTTGTCGAATTGAATCTCGACGTTGGCGTGGTCGCGGCCTTCCTCGGTCAGGATCTTGATGCGCACGTAGTTGTCTTCATGCGAAGTGTGCCCGTTGTCATCGCGGTCGACCTCGCGAAACAGGATGACGGCGGCAGCCCCCGGAGCAGCGGGTTCGCTAGTCATCTTCAAGTCTTCCGGAGACAGCGGCGGGAAGCCCTGCGCCCGGCATGGGACGGGCACAAGCACAGCCATGGTCACGACCGCCAGAACGAAACCGTTACAGAGTGGGGACAGCTTAGGACGACCAGGCATGAGGCCTCCCAAAGCAAAGTTATGCTTCCGCGTGGAAAGCCAGGGCCAAAGGGGAAAAGCAGAGGCCAGAGGGCGTAAGCCACGACATTCAGTTGCGTGTCGAGCAAGCACGCAAGCTTATGGTTCGCGAGAGTACAGGGCCGCTTCCCTGCTGTCAAGATAATGCGGAGGTGGGTGCGACGTACTGGACTCGGGATCCTTCTCTTCGGCTGAAAAACGGCCGGGGCCTCCGTGCAGAGGTAGCTCCAAAACTTTTGAGGTGGGGCACGAATTAATTGTTTCTTATTCGCCGAAATTGGGGGATTCTTTGACTGCTTTTCATTTGGCATAATTTTCCGCAGGGCTATAATTGCCGCACCCATGGCCCTGGCCCCCGGCACAAGACTCAGTCAATATGAAATTCTGTCGCCGCTGGGAGCGGGCAGCATGGGCGAGGTGTATCGCGCACGCGACTTGCGGCTGGAGCGGGACGTCGCGATCAAAGTTCTGCCGGAACTAGTCTCTTCAGAACCCGGCCGCCTGCAGCGCTTCGAGGTGGAAGCCAAGGCGGCGGCGGCGCTGAATCATCCCAACATTCTTGCGGTCTACCAGATGGGAACCTACGCGGGAGTTCCCTATCTGGTGTCGGAGTTGCTAGAGGGTAAGACGCTGGCCGAGGCGGTGCGGCGCGGGCCATTGCCGTTGCGCAAAGCGATTGATTACGGGGTGCAGATTGCCCACGGGCTGGCGGCCGCGCACGAAAAAGGGATCGTTCATCGCGACCTGAAGCCCGACAACCTGTTCGTCACCAAGGACGGGCGGATCAAGATTCTGGATTTCGGGCTGGCGAAGGTGGCGCTGCCGAAAGAATTTTCCGCACCGGCTGCGCGTACGCTCACCATGCCAGGCGTGGCGATGGGAACCGTGGGTTACATGTCTCCCGAGCAGGTGCGGGGACTCGCCACCGACCATCGCACCGACATTTTTGCCCTGGGAGCGATCCTCTACGAGATGGTGATGGGGAAGCGGACGTTTGAGAGGGGAACGTCGGCGGACACGATGAGCGCGATTCTGAATGAGGAACCGGCGCCCATATCTGATCTTGCGCCAGAGACACCGCTGGCCTTGCAGAGAGTCGTGTTGCGGTGTCTGGAGAAAAACGCGGAGCAGCGTTTTCAGTCGGCATCCGATCTGGCGTTCGCGCTGGAGGCGTTGTCGGATTCAGGAACCTCAATAGGGACATATTCCGGAACAACGGCGCCCGCGGGTGGGGATGAGATCCGGCAAGCCGGAGCGAGGAAAGACGGCCTCAAAGTCGGCCGGCCGCGAGTTGTGCCCGCAGCGGCAGGGCTGGCGGTTGTGCTAGGCGTGGCAGCGCTGGTTTATTTCTTGATGAAGCCTGCGCCCGTGCCCAGGATTTCGAATTACGTTCAGCTCACGCATGACGGCCAGCCGAAGTCGCTGATTGGCACCGACGGTTCCAGGTTATATCTGGGCTTGGGCGTGGGAGCCTCCGGCAGTTTCGCTACCCATGGCATTGGGGAGATGTCGATTTCCGGCGGAGAACCGAGAAGAATTTCGATCATGCCTTCACCCGACATGGTTCCAGTAGATCTGTCGGGGGATGGATCGGAGCTTCTGGTGGTGGATGGACGGGGCGCACCGCCGCGCGGGCCGCTGTGGAGTCTCCCACTGCTGGGCGGCTCCCCGCGCAGACTCGGAGAAACGGCCGGAGAAACCGGCACCTGGTCGCCCGATGGCAGGATGCTGGCTTACAGCAACCTGAGCGATTTGTTTGTGGCCAAGGCCGATGGGACGGAATCGCGCAAACTGCTCTCCGTCAGGGGTGACATCAAGAATGTCACCTGGTCGCCGGACGGAAGCCATCTGCGATTCGACAGCACAGAGAGCGCGGGAACCATCGGCACGCAACTCGCCTGGGAGGTGTCCGCGTCTGGGGCGGAGCCGCATCGCTTGCTCGCAGGTTGGCGCGATCCGCCCGACGAATGTTGCGGCAAGTGGACAGCGGACGGGAAGTATTTCGTTTTCCAATCGAGCCGCCAAATCTGGGCGCTGGCGCGAAAGGGCGGCTTTCTTCATTCCGAATCGAAACCCATTCTCCTGACTTCCAGCCCGCTCTCGCTCTCCTCTCCGCTGCCCAGCAAGGACGGTAAGAAGTTGTTCTTGATCGGGCAGACCTACCGAGGCGAGCAAACGCGCTACGACGCAAAATCGGGCCAGTTCTCGCCGTTTCTCGGCGGGGTTTCGGCGGAGTATGTTGCCTTCTCGAAGGATGGCCAGTGGGCGACGTATGTTTCTTATCCTGAGGGCAATCTTTGGCGAAGTAAGGTGGACGGCAGCGAGCGGCTGCAGCTGACTTATCCGCCCATGTATCCCGTGTTGCCGCGCTGGTCTCCCGAAGGCAAGAGCATTCTGTTCTTTGAGTTCGCGTCGAGTGCGGCGAAGCCGGCAAGAATTTATGAGGTTTCACCAGAAGGGGGAAATCCCCGACCACTGATGCCGGATGATCCGCGTCAGCAGCTGGATCCGAACTGGTCGCCCGACGGGAGCAAGATCGTGTTCAGCAACGAATCGAACGACCCTGCCTCGGCGATTCACGTGCTGGATGTGGCCAGCCGCCAAGTCTCCAACTTGCCCGATTCCAAAGGACTTTACTCGCCGCGATGGTCGCCCGAGGGCCGCTACATTTCCGCGTTCTCGGCGGACTCGATGCGCCTTTTGCTGTTCGATTCACACACTCAGAAATGGGCCGAACTTGCTAATGGGTCGTTGAGCTGGCTGAATTGGTCGCATGACGGACAATATGTTTACGTTCTGGATTTTCGGGGCAAGAATGCAGTGATGAGAATCCGAATCAGCGACCGCAAGCAGGAGCAAGTGGTCGACCTGAAGAATTTCGCAACCACCGGCCGGTACGGCGGCTCCCTGGCTCTTGCGCCCGACGATTCGCCCCTGCTGCTGCGCGACACCGGGAGTCAGGATGTTTATTCGGTGGACTGGGAAACTCCCTGAACACGCGCCCGCGGGGGCGGACATGGTCTGGCGCAGTTGGGCGCCGCTATTGCCTGGCAAGAGGAAACTGGCGCACGCCGAGTCCGGCGGAACCGCTAGGACGAAACGTGTTCCCCGACTGGATTCCCAGAGTGCGCAAGCCGGAGCTTCTTCTCGTCCAACAAGGTGTTCAGATCCCGAACCAGTTTCACATAACCGTTGAGGTTTTCTTCTTTCGCGATCCGCTCGCAAAGAATGTGCATCCGTTCTCGTTCATCAGGTTCCATGTTACGAACCCCCAGGAAGACACTTGCGAGAATTATCGAGCGTGAAATTCCTTATCTTCAAATCAGGCAATCCCCGATTTACTATATAGATATCATTACGCCGGCCCAATGACGGCAATTTCTTTATTCGGGCGGGATCGAGCGCCGCTCAATGAGACCTTTGCCGCAGAGAAATCGCCTGCCAGCGCGGACTCTCAAGCGCTCCAGTTTTTCGTGAATAGCAGCCAGTAGATCCTGGAGGATGGGTATGACGTCCTGGTTTGACGCGCTCGCAATCTGGCCCGACAAGTGCCGAATTCGATCGTCGAGGCGGCGGCCGGGCATGGAAGTAGCTTGGGAAGGGCGCAAGCAACATACTGCCGGAATTCGCAGAACCGCACGATACCGTACATACCGTAGGCCGGTTACCTGAGGCACGGCGGCGGGCTCAGGCGCTGAAGCGCTCCGCGGAGCGGGCCTTGGCCTTGGCGGCTTCTTCTTCGCGGTTCTTCGGCGGCGCGGCGGTTTCAAGCGAGTTCAGCAACCGGTACGACACCATGGTGATCTCCTCGACCGCGGTCTGGAAGGAGGCTTCGTTGGCCTTCGAGGGCTTGCCGAATCCAGTGATCTTCCTTACGAACTGGAGAGCAGCGGCTCGGACCTCATCGTCGGTAACGGGAGGCTTGAAGTTGAATAGGATTTTGATGTTTCTGCACATGGAATCAATCTCGCGTACAAGGACTCGGCGACTCGCGTTCTGACGTCTCATTTTCTCCCAAACAGGCCGAGTGAGGAAAGTCCTGATGGAAGAGGCGGACCGCCCTAACCGCACGGTTTGAGTTAGAGGTGGGCGACGCTCGCAGCCGTTGCCCACGCGGGATTCACCGTCCCAATGCGGACAAGCCAGTCCGATTTTGGACAGGGCGAAGGCTGTTGTCCCTCGGCAAGCTCGGCGAACGATGGAACTTAGAGGTCAACGACTTTGGCGAGCGAAATGCCGGGGTAGATTTGATTTGCAGAAATAATAGAAATCATAGTGAGGTGGGTTGGATGGCGTTCTGGAACTATCTGCAATATGCGCTGCGCCAGCTTCGCAAGGCTCCGGGATTCACCCTGGTCTGCACCCTCACGCTGGCACTCGGCATTGGCGCGAACACGGCTGTGTTCAGCGTAATGAACGCGGTGCTGCTCAAGTCGCTGCCGGTGGCCGATCCGGATCGCGTGGTGTATCTGAACACTTCGGGCGCTCCTAAAAGAACTGGCACCATCGACTCGCGCGAAACGTTCTCCTATCCGGTGTACGAAGCCCTGCGCCAGCAACACCGCGGGCTGGACCCGGTAATGGCGTATGTGCCGCTTTCGGGGGATAAGGTCGCCGTACGTTACGAGGGCCAGCCCGAGGAAGCGGAAGGCGACATGGTGAGCGGCAACTTTTTTTCCGGGCTGGGTGTGAAGCTGGCTCGCGGACGCGGGTTTACCGTGGAGGACGAAGCCATCCACTCTGGCGTCGCCGTGATCAGTTACAACTATTGGACACGGCGGTTTTCGCGGGGCCCTGACGTGCTCGGAAAGACTTTTTACGTGAATGGCGTACCCATCGCCATTATCGGTATTGCCGCTGAGGGCTTTGAAGGCGCGGAGGCGGGCCATTCCACCGATTTCTGGATTCCTTTGCAAGGCCGTGCCGAGCTGAATGCGTGGGGAAATCCGCTGGAGGACGGCAAAACCTATCGGGAAAATGCGACGTGGTGGTGCCTGCGGTTGGTGGGGCGACTTGCTCCCGGCGTGACTAAGGCGCAGGCGGTTGCGCAGCTGCAATCTACGCTTCAAAGCGCAGCGTATATCGGCCTGGGCAATCCGGAGCCCGGGGAGCAGCGGCCGGTGCTGAGTGTTCTGGAGGCGAAGAATTTTCCCGGCTACGAGGCGCAATACGGCGGGCCGTTGAGGATGCTGATGGCGATGGTCGGGTTTGTGCTGCTGATCGCATTGAGCAACGTC
>Ga0210402_10006410_pt1 | contig 10435 bp, 13 predicted proteins | sample IncBWC7MmetaG_FD_161055 | JGI IMG/M metagenome (GOLD analysis project Ga0210402, IMG submission 161055) | Forest soil microbial communities from Barre Woods Harvard Forest LTER site, Petersham, Massachusetts, United States - Inc-BW-C-7-M | ecosystem: Environmental > Terrestrial > Soil >...
TCTATCGCTGCTCACCAAAGAACTCGGATGGCCAAGTGCACTGTGGCTGCCGAAATTGTTATCCAGACGGTCAATCGCCTTCTTGTGTGTACCGAAAACCTAAACCCGGACGTAATGATGATGGAGTCCACCGAGAACAGGTTGCGAGCAGATCGTTCCGGTGAACTGAATCGCACGGGGCCGCGGAGCGTCCTTGCCTATGACCGATGTGTCCTGACTTCGTTGTAGTAGCGAGCATACGCCTTCAGGATACGGCGCAAGGACGCTTCCCCGGTGACCACGATATGGTCGAGGCATTCCCGTCGGATCGATCCAATCAGCCGTTCGATATGGCCATTCTGCCACGGCGAGCGTGGCGCAGTCGGATGGTCACGGATAGCTCGAAGTCGGTGAATGACGACAGTACCGTAAGACCTGTCGCGGTCCCGAAGGAGATGGCGAGGCGCCTCGTCCCAGGGAAATGCCTCGGTGATTTGCCGGGCGATCCATTCCGCCGTCGGATTCGCGGTGACGTTGGTCCACAGCAGGCGTCGCCGGTCCAGCCGCATGATCACGATGCCATACAGAAGCCTGAAGCCGATCGTTGGCACCACGAATAGATCGATGGCGGCAATATCCGGCGCGTGGTTGCGCAGAAATGTGCGGCATCCCTGACTTGCCGGGCCGCGCCGCTTGGCCATGTACTTGGCAACCGTCGACTGTGCGACCTGAAACCCAAGCTTGAGCAGTTCGCCATGGATGCGTGGCGCGCCCCAGAGCGGGTTCTCAACGCTCTTCTGTCTGATCAATACGCGGAGCTCTATCTCGACTTGCGGCCGCCCTCCTCTCGAGCGTGACTTCCAGCGCCAATAACGGCGAAAGCCGACCCGATGCCGATGCACCAGCGTCTCAGGACGGACGACCGTCAGTACCTGCACAATTGACGGGAACCATCGATACAGCCGGATAAAGAACCAGCGATCGTTATTCGTGAGCAGGACCCGGCCCCGCGCCTTGCGCCGCAGAACGTTCAGCTGATGTCTGAGCACCGCATTCTCTGCCTCAAGCCGGCTCCTTGCCTTGAACGGCGAGACCAGGACGGCCAGAACGAAGCAGAGCAACGCAACCATCGTCCGCTGACGGTAAGTGATTCCTTCGGCTAATCAATGCGGATAATGTTTTCGGTACACACAGCCTGCTGCCGCAGGCGATTTCTTTCGGCCCTTTCGAGCGCCGCGAAGAGTCTAGTATTTCGCGTTGTAGGGAATGAGCCGGAATCGATACGTCTTGCCGGTGGTCGGGTCCGTGTAGTTAAGCCGTCCCGACTTGCTGCGCTTCAGCTGACCCCTGAATTTTTCGTTTGCAGAGATTCGCTTGCGCTCCGGCATGGTGTCGCCAATCTGCAGCGACTGCCACGCCGCCCATGCGCTGCGGTAGTTGATCCCCCCAACCTCGACGCTGTGAAGATAGTTTGGCTTGCCCTTGTTGTGAGCCGGCCCGCTTACCTTACGTACTACCGCGGTCTTACCTTCCTTCGACGGCGTCCGCGCTCCGCGCGACTTGGCGTGACGGTCGTGCAGTGCTCTCAAGAAATCCTGCTCGGCGGCCCTGTGATGCCATCCCGCCAGCTTTCCGTGGCAAGAAAAGAGCATTCCCTGGTCGTTGTCGATCTCGATGTAGTTCGTGATCGTTTTTCGATTCTCGCCCTTCGCACAAAGGACGGTGAGATCGTTTGTCGCCCAAGTGTCGAAGAATGCCTTCTCGGTCAAGGGCTCCCTCGGATGCATGATGGCTCTCACGGTGTCGATGCGGGGGCGCAGATGTGCTCTGGTGATGCCCTGTCCGCTCCTGCTGCGAAAGCCGGTCTCAGCGAAAGCCACAAGCGCCGCCGGTGTTATGCCAATCACGCGCCATGAGGACGACTTGGCCGCCATGATCGCGGTCAGGACTCTCGTACACTCTTGCACCGTCCAGACCGCAGGGGCTTCTTTGTGTACCTGATGCAATGCACGGTACATGGCGTACGTTGTGCTGGCCTCATCCTTGTTCATGGGTCGATGCGTCCCTGCCTCTCGTGATCAGTAGTCTGCGACGCATTTCGGATATCCAGGCCGGATAGGTGCCGCTCGCGGAGTGTCTTTTTTCTTGAGCGCCCGTACGTCGGCACCGGAGGCGTCGACACCAAAGGGAACCGGCAATAGCCATTTGCCGCCTCGATAGACTGCGGAGTCGGCAATGACGCGCCCGGCGCTACTAGGCGACCTCAGATTGACAATCGACCCCCAGGGCAGCCCCAGCAGCTCTATGGATGGCTGGCGCTTCCCGAGCACGATACTTCTAGCCCCGCTTTTCAACTTGGTGGCCTGTAGATCGCTGACTCGTAAAGTCCCCGCCTGGGGCTGGCCGCCTGGCCATTCACCGATCCGTAGCGAGACATTGCGTTTTGAGGCTGCCTTGAGAAGTAACGACGCGACCTCGACTCGGTGGCATCGATCATGCGCTCGTGGACGGCCCGGCAAGGGGCATTGGCAGAACATCAACAGTCGCTGCCGCTTGGCATTTCGCCTCAAGGCAATTCCAAGCAACTCTTCGACAGCAGCCGGTTCATTGATTTGTATGCGCGGTCCCTTGCGGCGCTTGATTCGATCGTTGCCCAGGGACGGCATCCATTGATAGCGGGCCCTGCCGACAGTCTTCTCGAACGCGTTTTCCCTAAAACCCTCGGCGCGAACGCTCCGCGAGATGCGCAGATCGACGAAGTAAGGCGGTTCAAAGCCACGGCCGCCCTCGACTGCATCCACCGCTACTTTCAGTTGGCGCGTCGATGAGCCCCAGCCATCGTATCCCCACGTGAAAATCGTCAGAAACGTCATCCACTTCCCGCTAAGCGGCCGAGCGCCTAGATCAGTCTACGCTCTTTTGTAGTGTCGAATCTCAAGGATTTGACCTAGTCGAATGCCGAAGTAGCTTCCACGTCCCTTACCATACTTCCAGAGGCCACGATATTCGACGCGCAGAAATGGTGCTGTGGCCGAGTAACCGTTTCGGAAATGGACCTCCTCGTACCTGATTCCAATCAGTCGCTTTCTCCAGAAGGCCTTGTTCTCGCGGTACTCGGTCTTCTTCTCGCCGGCCACAATTGCATCGAAGGGTTCACGGTTGAGCGTCATCGCTAAAGCCTTGCGATGTTTCAGCTTGGGCCTCGGCTGCTTTTTTGTTCGGTCCAATGTTGACCCCCCTCAATCCGCGGCATGGTCACAAAAGACAAGGCTACGCCAAGGTCGCGTTTTCGTGGTGACCCCAGTCTGCACCAAACTGATGTGAGAGCGGCGCTGCCCCCTGCTTGCCGCATCAGCTGAGCAGCTTGGACTTGCGACGACAATAGCTGGAGAACCAATCCGGCGCTGTTGGCAACAATGGGTCGAGAAGCCGGCCCCAGGTAACCTTCCTGAATTGGAGCTCATCGCTTGCACCCAGCGCCGCCACAAAGCGATCAAGTCGCGCGCCCTCGAGGCCCTTGAACAGATCGGGAGGGCCCTAATTCGTCAGGCTGCCGGATCGCCCATCGGCCAATCGCTTCAGCAACACCAGTTCCGCGTCAGCTCATAGCAGCCTGATTCTTTCACCTCAGTGAATTCCCAACCTAGTGCCCCCACTGATTCGTACTTCTCCCATCCTGCATAAGAGGATGATTTCTTGTCGTTGCCGCTGAGGTACTTCACTTCGATAAACACGATCCCTTGGCCGCCAAGATCAACAATAACGTCGGGCTCAGACATTCGCTTCTTGTCTTCGCCGAGCGCAGTGCATTGGGCTGAAAGCCTCGCCCGCAAAGAGGCTCCACTAGTGGTGGGTTCTACCGGCACGCCCCAGAGCAACAAAGTCGGCTCGATGTGGCCGGCGTCGGGCGCTGCCAGCTGCACGTTCTGTAACGTTTTCAGAAGCAGCTTCGACCGCATTAAATAAGTCAAAACGACCCGCGTAACTGCGTCCTCAGATGTCGAGAAGCCGAAGCGGCTGCGCTTGGTGCCACGGCTACGGATGTTCAGTGCCGCACTTAGGGCCTCTAACGCTCCCTCGCGGGATTGTTCAGGGATGTTAGTGAGCGGATCGCGATGAATATACGTGACGCTTTGAGAGCCCAAGGCGTTGGACGCTCCTATCCCGCAGCTTTTACAACGACGCCCACAGTTCTCGAAGCTCGTCGCAGTAAGGCGCGGTTGGTCGCCCCCTGCGCTTATCATCGCGCGCCCGCAACTAGGGCAGGTCAAGAGCGGCAAGCCGGTCGTCATTTTGATTGTCGACCTCCAAGACTGTCAGGCTAAATCCTGACGGGAGGACTGTCGCCATGCGTCGACCGCAACGCGCAATACCAGTGACCTCGACGTTCTGGAGGACAGTTCTCGAATTTTAGCCAAGTCGTCTAACTCATTGTATTAATTCACTTATTGACGGTTTTTGCCCCTCAGGTATGATATAGTTGCGGGCCATCTTGCCCGCAGAATGAGAGGCAAAATGGCAGGTCGACAGGCAAAGATTTTGACAGAGGGGCAGCTACAGGCGGCCCTGCGGGCAGCTCGTGCGACACGCTACCCAGAACGAGATCGCGCGATGCTGCTATTGTCAGCCAAGGCGGGCATGAGAGCCGCCGAGATTGCGGGCCTTACCTGGGCGATGGTCGTCGACGCCGGCGGCCACATCGGCAGCCAGATCGCGCTGGCTGACAGTATCGCCAAGAAGGGTTCGGGGCGGGTAATCCCGCTGCACCCCAGTCTGGGCCAGGCTCTTGCGAAGCTCAGCCGCAAGACCAGCCGTGAAGGCCACGTCATTAAGTCCGAACGTGGCGAGCGGCTCAGTGCCGGCAGTATCGTGAACTGGTTCAGGGCGTTCTACGCCAGGCTCGGACTGGAAGGCTGCTCGTCGCACTCGGGGCGACGTACCTTCATCACCCTGGCAGCTCGTCGCGTTGCCCGGGCCGGCGGTTCCATCCGCGACGTGCAAATGCTCGCAGGCCATCGAAACCTTCGGCACACGCAGGGCTACATCGACGGCGATTCGCGTGCACAACGGAGGCTCGTCAACCTCCTGTAGTCACTGCGGGGCCTACCAAGGCTTTCCGCCCACACCTTCGGCCGGGCCGTCGGCCGGAGATAGTAGCAAAAGCTGAACGGCAATAGCCAACACCGACAATTCTGGAGCTGATGCGACGACCGGCTGGGTCGCCTTGCAGCGCTATGCCTGCAACGTGAAACGCGCCCCGGTCGACTTGCTCTGAAGCGAAGCCACGAAAGGATCAGATGAACGGATAGAGCACCCTGCGGGCGAAAACCCGGCGTGAAAAATAATGTTTTCTGACTGCAAGGCGGCCCTCTCGGCCGCCTTTTGCGATTCTAAGGAGAGAGCTATGGAAAGTTTGGCCAGAACAGACCGCATTAGGAAGATTGCGGAGCTCAATGACGCCTTTCGCAGCAGCTTCGCGGGCGGGCGTGTCGTGGTGACCTCGGGCGTCGCCGCACTCAGTCAACCCACACAGGTCGATGCCCTCCGCGCGGTTCAAGCTTTTACCGACTTCACGCCCGATAACGATCCGTATGGCGAGCACGACTTCGGGTTCTTCAAGGCCGCCGGGCACGAATTCTTCTGGAAGATCGACTACTACGATCCCTCGCTGACAAGACATAGTGACGATGCCGCCGATCCCGGTGTGACCGTCCGGGTTCTCACGATAATGCGGACGGAGGAGTACTGATGGTGCGGCGCCCCAGGCCGGCGATGCAGGGCGACCTCGACGGCCTTTGCGGGGTGTACAGCATCGTCAATGCCGTCCAGTGGGCTCTGCACACATGCACCACCAGCGCTTGGGCGATCGGGCAAGGCCCTAGGCGCCTGATCTGGGCCGAACAGGAGGCGTTGTTCGATACGCTCGTGACCGCGCTTGGTAATCGGCGGCGCCCACTCGCCACCTTCGTCACAGGCGGCATAAGCTCCTTGGAGTTGACGCGGCTACTGCGCGTCAGTCGCGAATGGTTGTCGATACACCGAAACGCCGATCTGGTGTGCCGGCGACCATTCTACCGGCGGCGTACGATTGCACCACGGAGCGTGCTCGCGCGCCTGCGCGAGCATCTGGCCGCACCCGGCTCGGCTGCAATAATCGCTGTCGAGGCCCATTGGACCGTCGTGCGAGGGGCCTCAAACAGGCGTGTTCGCGTGCTGGACAGCGGAGGTTCGATGTTCATGACCATGGGCAGGAAGGCGCATCGCGGTGCTCGGCGCGCTGGTATCCAGCCCGGCAGCGTCTTCCTGTTGCGGCTGGTCCCCCAAGCTTGACCCCGGACAGAGCGGCTATGACCTCCCGAGCTACGGGCGCACATCGGCCGCCAATGTAGCAACGGAGGCAGGTAGATCTTCGGGTCGAAACGACAGCAGCGCCACTGATCACGACCTGCTGCTCAGGCTTTTGGGCTCACGCGAGGTGCACGTCCGCGGCGCTCCTCTGCAGCAGTTCCACAGCCTCGGCCACGGCCGAGGCGCGGCGGGCGTCGCCATTGCAGGTTCGGGCGCGGCGGGAAACAGGCCAGCGTATGCCTGTTCTGTTCGACGTCGAGACCATCCGGCGGTTGCGGGCTGAGGCGCCGCGATTACCCGACGACGCCTCCGTGGTCCAACGTACTAGACCATCCTCGTGCTCATTGCTAGCTTGGGACTGCGTATCGGCAAAGGTTGCCCGCCTGCAATGCGGCGACGTGTATCTCGAACGTGAAGTTGCTTCAGCAAAGCGGCACCAAGGGCGTGGGCAAGAACCGCTTTGATGGCCTGCGGTATTCATCATGGTCATCGACGTCCCCAGCGGGTTGTCTGGTAACACGCCGGTTAACGATATCGCAATTGATGCAGAAGATGGACGAGGTCGGTGTGTGATCCGTCAGGTAGTGAAGATATTCACGTGAAAGTCTGTCATTGAGACGAATTTGGCGACCACGACCGTCCGTCTCCATCATTTTCCCAAAGGCGGCGAGGCTCATATTCCTGAACCATGGCGTCGCCGCAGGCCGGGTTCTAACCATAGGCCCCGGGCCGTAACGCTTGATCCAGTAGTATCTTGCATCGACCTTTTGGTAGAAGCTTTCTGTGCTTCCGCAGTAAATCATCAAATGGTAGAGGGGCTGCCATTCGTTACGCCTCTTGTCGTATTCAACCGCTGCCATGCCGACGACGACGGCGCTCTCTCCCAACAGCCAGGTGACGAATTTGCGCATACTCGCATGTCGCCGCTTCCAGTCGATCGTGTGAAGCATGCCCACGTCTACTGCACCGTCGGGACTCAACAGCGTGTAAAACGCTCCCTTCCAGGCAACGGCTTCGTGGATGGCGAGGGCCGCACTCACAAATGATATTTGGAACTCCCGAATGCGCACAGGGCAACAAGCGGTGTCCGCCCTCATGCCCTCACGCGCTTTCCTCAGTAGCTTTGCGAGCTGTGCGCTCGCGCGACTATCTCCTCTCTCCAATATTGCAATATGGGTCCTTCGTTCTTGCTCGGCATCGGCAAGGCTGGGCAACCCGAAATATGGGTTCCACGCGTCGCGCTTGGCTAGAAGTTTCTTCATCGCCGACACAGACTTTTTGAGCAATGCCATAACGACCTCCTGGGTGGCAACGACGATCGACCTAACGTCACTTGGGTAAACATACCCCTCAACCCTCTTTACAAAAACCGAGGGCGTTGGTTTCGGTGGTCGTTTGCCGGAGAGGTCCGTGGCATCGTCGCCGTCGACCGGGATGGAGATCTGGCGGCGAACGGATTGCGCATGCACGGCCGCCACTGTGCACGAAGCTAAGAATTACAGAGTCATTCGTCCTCGGCACGCGGTTCGCCCACAGCCAGCGTCGAGTGTTACCCGCGCTCGCGGCGCTTGCTGGCCGGCGCTGAAGCGTCGACGCGTCCCCGAAGCTTGGCGGTGACGACATCGCCATTCCCTACCTCGACGGCGATGTGAGGGCCGGGTGCAGGCACCGCACGCTTGGGGACGACATCCGGTTCGCCCAACATGTCGGTAGCCGGTTGATCTTTTTCTGGAACCTGAATTGCCTGCGGGACAAGTCGCTGAAGGACCAGCCGCTGTCACCGCGGGTGAACTGGATGTTATCTGGCAATCGCTGAAGGACGATGGCGGCAAGAAATACGGCTTCCTCCGAGAAGCGGAAGAGTACGCAATCCTTCAAGACTGCCTGTAGGAGCACCACGCGGGCGCCGTACTTAACGCCGCGACGGCCCTTAACGCGGTCCAGCCTAGAGCGCTGGCTCGACGGTAACGCCGCCGTTCCAACAAGCGCACTGCGCTCTGATAGTCCCCTTCGGTCGTGGACACCATTGCGAAGCGACTAGCTGGCAACGCAAAGTACCGGCGATGATCGGAAACGGCGTGCGCAGTCGGCGGTGGGAAAAGCCCGCGTACGCCGGAGCCGAAAGCAAACCCTCGAACTCGGCGCGGGCTCGAAACGCGTGCGAATGCCATCGCATTCTTTGTCCCGCCGGAACGGCTCAGCAAAAGTCGGCTGCCACTTCTCGATCGCGCAGAATGTGCCGGCGGCGGTGATGTTGCTGCCTGCAAGTTTGCAGGCTCAGATCGCGGAGCTTCAGGACAGCGTGAGCTGCCGATTGCCGGAGGTCCCAAGCCGATCGCAAGGAGCGCGAGATCGCCGAGCCGGCGGTCGATCCCGGCTTCTGCTGCGTTCAGTACCTCATCTACGGCTTTGGATCCCTTAAAGTCGGTAGTTGCTGGCATTCAAGCTCTCCGTTTGACGAAGGGAGCGCGCCTCCCCGCGCGCTCTTTGGCTGCTACTGCCCCCCGAAACCGTAACGCCCAGGCGCCGATTTCGACGCACCCGGCATCACGCTCTCGCGACGGGCACAGGCGCCAGCGGAGGCGGTTGTGTTCGACCCTCGACGATTCCACGCAGGAACTCGACTGCCTCGGCCGGCGAACCTTTGAACGCCGCCGAGCCTTTGTGGATCAGACTGTGGTGCTCGGCGACAGTAGGGTCGGGTGGCTCGGCATCCAGGCCCTCGTTGCCCCACGCACCGGCGGCTTCATCCAGGTAGATGAGCAGCCAGTCATCGGTGTCGGTGAGGGTCGGCCCGGCGCTGCGCGCTTCTAACAGCGCCACAAACTCGTCGAACTCGTCGGGCGATAGGTTCAACTGCAGGTCATTCCAAAGATCATCCCACACCGCAAGATTGTCGAGGAGGAAACGTTTGTCGATCAACCGGACGCGATCTCGCCCCTCGATGAGGTAGCTATAGCGCCGCGTCTTCTTCAGCAAGGCCTCCAGCCTCTCATACTCGGCATTCCAAGACCTATCGTCCATCAATCTCCTCCTTGGCGCGCGACGCGCTTCAGCTTGGGGATCGGTACCGGCCGGGGAGCGGCTATTTCGTTTGGCTCCCTTTTGCCGCCCTGCTTTTAGATGATTCGCTCTTGTGGATTGCTTTCTTATTTTCTATCTCCTTCGTCCGAATTAAGTCGGGCGCCACCGCTATCTACCTTTTACAGGTCTAAAGATCGCGCCTGGGCGGATGCTGTTGAAAACAACACCGTACTTACGACGCTTCTGCTCTCAGTTCGCCGTGTGGGAAGCCTTCGCGAGCGGATGTCGATCGTCCAATGATTGCGGTCGTCGACCCGGAAGCGGGCGTTCGCGCCCGGCAGCAGAACGCCCAACAGCTGGCCGGGCGTTTCGCTGGAGGCGATCGGCGCGGCCACCAACTCGACCTGGCCTCGGGCCAGAGGCCCCCAGGAAGGGGAATGTCCCTTCGCAACCCCACCAACCGGCCTCGCCTTGACGGCCAGTGCCTGCGCCAGTCCGATTCGGGTCGGCCGCCTCCACGCCCAGCTCGACAGGAAAGGAATGGCGCTCGATGCCCGCACTCGCCACGAGTTTGGTGCGCTCGGCGTCCTGCCGCAGGAGCGTGGTTGAACTGATCACTCATCAAACAGCTTCAGTCCCAGGTAGGCGGCCTCTTCGCGGGTCACCTTCAAGGGCGGGAGCTTCAGGCCCATGCTCGCCGCTCTCTCGCGCGTCACCCACACGGTTTGCAGTTCCCCGTTCCGGGCGCGACGCTTGCGACCGCTGTCGACGATCACACCAATCTCGGTTAGCTCTTCGCGCGCTCGCTTGATGTTCTCGGGTGTCATGGGGACATCGTCATCATCGTTCATCGGTTCATCCTTTTCGGTCATGGAAAGCACGCGTTTTTTCGGTCGCTCGGCCTGCTGTAGCCGCAGCCTCCGCGGAACGGTACTGCTTGTGGCTCGGCGCCTGGGCGCAGCGCGGTCGAGAAACGAAAGCGGTCGGTTCAAAATTGAGTTACGCTCCGCTGCCTCCCCACCGAAGAACTCCGACGAGATCATCATGCTGTCGTAGCTCTTTTCGGACTGGCACTCCTTGGTGA
>Ga0210402_10006411_pt1 | contig 10432 bp, 11 predicted proteins | sample IncBWC7MmetaG_FD_161055 | JGI IMG/M metagenome (GOLD analysis project Ga0210402, IMG submission 161055) | Forest soil microbial communities from Barre Woods Harvard Forest LTER site, Petersham, Massachusetts, United States - Inc-BW-C-7-M | ecosystem: Environmental > Terrestrial > Soil >...
TCCCCGGTTTCCACCAGCAGGATTGCTCCGACTCGCTCCGGTTCAGCTACATGCACGAACGAGCAATTTACATGGTGAACTCCTTTCAGTTCACAAGATCAAGCCAGGCTTAGCCTGGTGTACCGAAACCCGCAAATGCTGCCCGGAAGTGTGCCAGCGCCGGCTGGTGCAGATCGAAGACATGCGCATCCAGGAAAAAGGCGATCCCGGGCGCGATGGTGAGCCCGTCCAGGTGCGCCACCCGCAGCACGAAAGGCCGTGGCCAGTCGCCCAAGCCGCTCGGGCCGACGGACGGCGCCGCGCCGGGCTCGAACAGCCGCCGATAGACGGCGGCGGGCACGGCGTCGCGCAACACCATGCCGAAGGCGCCGCGCACCACGTTGGCGCTTTTGCCCGCCGGGAAGTGCACTGGGTCGAGCGCTCGAAAATGGAAGCGGAAACGGTAAAACTCGAATGAAGTCACGAAGTTTGGCGGCTGGCCTCGGGTCGCGTCGGAGCCGAACTGGCGATCTCCTGTTGTATAATAGTATGGCATTTGACTCTTGCTTTCCGCTTCGCAACAGATTCCGTTCTGACAGATTTTCGTGACCGGTTTCCGGTGCCGGTTTTCGTGCCGGTTTTCGTGACAGATCCCGCTGAGGGGCCGCGTGAGTCCATCCGCACCCCCTTTTCTAGTTCCCTGGAGCCGGTCCGTTTCACTGAAGCGATCTGTGCATTTCAGTAAAAGCGGTGCATTTCCGTAAAAAGAGTAGCTGGCGGATGAAAGAAAAAGGTACAGTGAAGTGGTTCAACGCCGCCAAGGGCTACGGCTTTATTCAGTGGGAAAACGGCGAAGATGTCTTCGTACTTCTCGGCGATTCAGACCGAAGGCTACCGTACTCTGGATGAAGGCTCGCGAGTGGAATTCGAAGTGACTAATGGCCCCAAGGGGCTTCAGGCAACCAACGTCAACGCGGCCTGAAGCAGCCAGGTGCCCCGCTCTCCTCGTCGAGCCCGTCCGGAAAAGGCGGAGTCGGAGGCTTAAGGGCGGAATAGGAGGTTTAATGGGCAAAGTTGGAGGTTTATGAGAAAAGCTGGAGGTTTATGAGCAAGGAAGATAGCATCGAAGTAACCGGCACCGTTCTGGAGAAGTTTCCAGCCGGCCAGTTCAGCGTTCAGCTCGAACATGACCGCGTCGTTTTGGCTCACTTGGCAGGCAGATTGCGGCGCAACCGCATCCGCGTGCTGGCGGGCGATAAAGTCACCCTGGAATTGTCCCCCTACGACCTGACCAAGGGCAGAATCACGTTCCGGCACCGATAAGGCTTCCGGATCTGCGTTCATTCGCACTCGATCCTCCATTCCCCGGTACCTCTGGTACCGCTTTGGTGCGTACCGGAACATACGCAAGGCCGCGCGCCGTGTTAAAAGATAATAAGACAACTGGGGATCGCCAGTCACAAGCGTAACCAAAGAAATAATTAGCGTGTCAGCCCGAACACTTGTTAGAGTGCTGTGTGTGACAGGCAAAGAGGACTCGGATGAAAGAGCCTGACCGTCCGCAGGAGAAGCGGCGAAGCCGGGGTAAGACACCGCTAGCCGCTATAATCAAATCGGAGGGCGGAGTGGAAAAGCCGAAAGCTTCACCAAGCCGAACCCGAAAGCCTTCAGGGGACCTCGTCGAAGATCTCACTGCGGTTCTTTCGCAAAAGGTAGTGGGACAACCAGCAGCTACGCGGGTCATCGTTCCTTACATTCAGATGTTTCAGGCAGGGCTGGCTCCGGAAGGTCGGCCCGTAGGCGTGTTTCTGTTGCTGGGGCCCACCGGGACCGGCAAAACCAAAACGGTGGAGGCGCTGGCTGACGTGCTGCACGGCAGCGAGAAGAATGTTTTGAAGGTGGATTGCGGTGAGTTCCAGATGGAGCATGAGGTTGCCAAACTGATCGGCGCGCCTCCGGGCTACCTGGGACACCGCGAAACCCAGCCCATGTTGACCCAGCAGAAGCTGAACGCGGTCACCAGCGAAAAATGCAGCCTGTCCCTGGTACTGTTTGACGAAATCGAAAAGGCGGCGCCGTCCATGACCCGGTTGCTGCTGGGCGTGCTCGATAAGGGATTGCTTCGCCTGGGCGACAACTCCACCGTGAATTTTGAAAAGAGCGTGGTGTTCCTGACCAGCAATCTGGGCGCCCGGGAGATGATGCGCGAAATCAATCCCGAATTCGGCTTCCAGTCCGTAAAATCTTCCGTCCGCAAAGACCTCACCAGCAAGTTGCAGAGCATCGGCATGGCTTCGGTGCGCAAGCGCTTCTCGCCCGAATTCGTCAACCGCATCGATTGCATTATCACGTACCAGCCGCTGACGGTCGAATCGCTCTCCGCCATTCTCGACAAGCAGATCACGGACCTGCAAAACCATGTCAATACGCGGCTCGGCAACCGCTCGTTCACGCTCGACGTACCGTTTGAGGCCCGCCAGTTCCTGCTGCGCAATGGCACCAGCGCCGAATACGGGGCGCGTGAGTTGAACCGCACCATCCACCGCCACCTCACCCAGCCGCTGGCCACCCTGGTTGCCACCAATATGGTGAGTCCCGGCGCCCGCGTGCTGGTGGATGTGGCCGAGGGTGACGAAAAGCTGAGCATCCGCGCGCTCGATACCGTCGGCGCCGCCGCCCCGGCACATCCCACGGTTTTGCTGGTGGACGACAACCGCGACCTGCTGCACTTTCTGGAGCGGTTGATGGCCGACGCCGGCTGGACGCTGCTCACCGCCGAATCGGCCACCGAAGCCAAGCGGCTGATGCAGCAGCACAAGCCCAACGCAGCGTTGCTCGATTACATGCTTCCCGATGGCAACGGTGTCGAGTTGGGCGTGGAGTTCCTTCAGTCCGTGCCGCAGATGCTGGTGATCGTCATGACCGGCACCATCCTGCCGCCCGAAGAAGAAGCGCTCTGCGAGGAGCATAATTTCCCGGTGCTGCGCAAGCCGTTCCTGGCCTCGGATGTAATGAACCAGATCCGGTCGCGCCTTCTGCCCGTCGTCAGCAGCGTTCGCGTGTGACGCGTTGTGGTTAGCCCGGACCTGGAACTTCGAGCCGGCACAGCCGTGGTTAGCCCAGCCAACGCCCGCGTTCTGGTGATCCATCGCGACCTGTCCGAAGCCGCCGACCGCGCCGCGCGCCTGCGCGACCAGGGCTGGAATGCTGAAGCCTACGCCAGTTTAGGCGCCAAAGGCTTCCGCGGCATCCGCGCCAATCCGCCCGCCGTGGCGCTCATCGATCTGACTCGCCTCCCATCGTACGGTAAAGCCATCGCCGTGTTGATGCGCCAGAGTCCATCGCTCCGCGCCATCCCCCTGGTGTTCATCGAGGGAGATCCCGCCCAGACCGCGGCGGTTCGGCAAATCCTGCCGGACGCGGTGGTCGCCCCTTGGCCGCGAATCGGCGTCGCCATTCGGCGGGCCATCGCGCAGCCGCCCAAATCGCCGCTTCCGCCCAGGCCTTCCGGCACATCCCTGGCCGCGAAACTGGGCATTCGGCGGGGCTCGCTGGTGGCTTTGGTGCGCGCTCCCGAAGGCTTCGAAGCCGTGCTAGGACCTCTGCCCGAGAGCGCCGTCACCCGGAAACAGACCGGCGAGGCCGACGTGGTGCTGATGTTTTTCAAGTCCGCCGCGGCGCTGGGCCGTGAACTGCCCGCCCTGCCCAGCCTCATGCGCAAAGGGCGGAAGTTGTGGGTTCTGTGGCCCAAGCAGGCCGGGGCACAGGCCGGCGACCTGACCATGGTCCGCATCCGCGAAATGGCTTCGCCCTTCGGCCTGGTGGACTATAAGGTCTGCGCAGTGGATTCCACCTGGTCCGGCATGGTTTTGGGCCTGCGCCGTCGGCGGTGAGAGGCCGAGCGCTTAGGGCGCGGAGCCATGATCGTCGCCGCCGGCGATGGCACACACCAAGATGAAGCCTGGGCCGGACGGAAGATGTTTCAGTCCATATAGCAACGTAACTGGCAATGTCCGTGTCGAGCATCTGCGGCATGCTCACTCTTCCCCGGCAAATGGACTGCGCTCCCGCGGTGGCAGGTTCATCGGACGATCAGCCATGAATTCTTGCGGCACGTCGATGCGCGCATCATCTCAATGAAATCCCGCCACGCGCTCGCTACCGGCCGATCCGACAAAACTACGTCTCCATGGTGGGAATTGGTGGCAGTCCCCGCTTCGCCGAATTGGTGCAGTCCCCGTTTTTTGCCCAATGGTTGGCAGGCCCGGTTTGGCGGGATCATGGGCTTGTCCTGCCGCGCGACGGGCACCCTCGCCTTAGACGGATGGTTCCGGGAGGCCTGTCCTACCGCCAGGAGGCCCGGGCTACTGCAACGCCAGCCACAGCGCCCGGTAGTAGCTCAGGAAACGCTCGGGCTCTTTACTCTCGGCGCATTCGCAGAGAGTCCAGCGGCCGTATCCGGTTTTCTTCATCAGGCTGAATAGCTCGCGGTACGGATAGCCGCTCACCAGTTCGTTGATGTGGCAGCTCTTGAGCCAGGGCCGCAGCAGGTCGAAAGAGGCTTTCACGGAGCCGTTCACCACGTCAGTTGGGTTGGAGTTCCAGCAGAGGCCGACGTTCTTGTGATTGGTGGCGCGCATGATTTCGGCGGCTGCGGCGGGCACCTGGGTCTCACCGCCGTGGACTTCCAGCCAGATTTCCACACCGTGCACATAGCCGAAATCGCCCACCTCGCGCAGGCCGGCGGCGATGTTGGCGATGGTGGTCTCCCTGGGGACGCCTTTGGCTAAGCCGTTGGGACGCACCTTCACGCCGATGGCGTTTGTGTCGTGCGCCAGCGTGATGAATTGCTTGGCCATTTCGACTTGCCGCTTGTGCTCGGCGGCGTCGGCAGACTGGAACTCACAGGTGGTTCCGTAGCTCAGCAGCTTGACCTTGGTGCGCGAGAAGCGGTCCTTCACGCGTTGCCGCTCAGCTTCGGAGATGGTGGGCTCCACGCCGTGCTTGTGGCCGGTTCGAAGTTCCACGCCTTCGAAACCGGTGGCCTCCAGGGTTTTGATGACGGTTTCCAGGTCCATGTCCTTAAGGACGTTGTAGGTGACTGCGCCAAGCTGCATAGATAGATTCTGACGCAGTACCGGCGGCAATAGCCAGCCCGTTTTCCGATAAACCTTTAGTAGCGGTGGTCATCGGCGGCTACGGCTCTCGGTAATGTTCGAACATGGCCGCGGTGATTTCGGAATTCGTAGGCCATTGGCCGCTCCGGGCTCCGGCATGGGTTTGGTAATCGCCCAGGCGCCCTGGGTCGGGCTGCACCACCTTCCCGCCCTCCAGAAAGAGCAGCCCGATCTTGTCGGTTGGCATGCCTGTCACAAACACTTCCGCCTGGTCAAGGGCAGTGCGGAGCCGAGCCAGAATCTCCGTCGGATCAAGCGGCTCGCTGGTCCGCACTGGCCCTGACCGCCAGCAAACGGAGTCGGCTGACAGGCAGGGAAAGTGTGAACAGAGTAGAACCGTGGAGACCCTGCGTCGCCTGAAAAGAGGGTTGGGAGTTGATTCCAGCGCCCGCCAACCACGTGTAGAGTAGTGTCGCCAAAGTCGTCGCAGTTAGGCCGAAAACGGCAGCTGGCCTGGCTCCGGGCGGCGCGGCAGCAGTCCGCATCAAATAAAACACAATCAGATAAAAGCCCATGCAGACGAGCATCAGCAACAGTTTAAACTTCGTTTCCAACCATCCTTTGTACCAGAGCATCTCGATTGCTCCTCACGTGTTCCAGAAAGATCTCTCTGAGAGTCACCGGGAAGCTTTCCACTGAGGTCCCGGGGACGGATCGCGCCTGCTCGACGATAGCTTCCACATTGTGGCTGACCAGAATCGAGACTACGCGTCCTTCCTGCCGCACCGATTCAACGCCGTCTGGCCAGCGGGGAGGCAATTCCACAGAACCTTCGAACACCAGCTGGAGCCGGTGATACCGGGCCTTCATTTCGTCCAACACCCCGCACGCCACCATTTTTCCCAGATCGATGATGCCTATATGATCGGCGATGAACTCAACCTCGGACAGTTGGTGGGAGGAAAAGAACATCGTGGTTCCTTCCGACGCGGACATGTCGACCAGCTCTCTCAATACGTCTTCGGTGGCGGCCGGGTCCAGACCGTCGGTCGGTTCGTCCAATATCAGGAGTTCGGCGCCGCGCGAGATGGCCAGCAAGAGCATCAGCTTCGACCGCATTCCTTTCGAGAGATCGGGGATCTTGCGCTTGGGCGGAAGATCAAACATCTGCAGGTAGCGACGTTCCAGATCATGACGCCATCTGGGGAAGAGTGGACGTATGAAGCGAATGATCTGCTCCACTGTCATATAGGGGTACAATTCCTTGTCTTCTGTGACGAAACCGATACGGCGGCGAACTTCGATGGAGCGATCGGCATCGGTGACCTGGACTCCAAAAACGCGCGCGGCGCCGCTGTCGGATCGCAACAATCCCATCAGGGTCTTGATAGTGGTGGTCTTGCCCGCGCCGTTGCGGCCTAGAAATCCGAAAATACTTCCGCGCGGCACACGGAGGTTTAGGCCGCGCAATGCCGGCTGGCCCTTGAAGGATTTTGTGAGCTGATTTGTTTCGATTATAAAGTCGGTCATGCTTTCCCTTTGGCAACTCCTTGCTGGAGGGGCGCCGTTCGCGCTTGCGCGAGTTCGCTTTCCAATACTCTCCGAAGCTCGTCGTCAGTCAGATCCAAGGATGCGAGCCGCTCAATGGCGCTCCTCACGAGCGAATGGGCATTGCGCAGGATGCGCGCCCGCCCACCCGCTGATTCCTTGATGAACGCTCCGGAACCGTGCCTTAACTCAAGGACGCCTTCGTGTTCCAACTCTCGGTAGGCCCGCGCCACAGTATTGGGGTTTATGACCAATTCCCCGGCCACCTTGCGGATCGTCGGAAGCTGATCGCCGACCCGGAGGGCGCCAGTTTCGACGGCGTGCTTCACCTGCTCGATCAGCTGGAGGTAAACCGGAACGCCGGAGGATTGGGGAGGCCGGAAAATCATGTGTGCAGTACATTAATACACTACACACATCGTAGTGGCGCGTCAAGGGATTCTTGTCTCCGTTGCTCGATCCGCGCGGGATCATCCACAAGCAGCGTTAGATAAGATAGCGGTATTTGGGGGTGATCGCACCCGATCAACGCCGTAGCGTTTATTTGGGCAGCGGTCGGTGGGTCGCCCACTCGGAGACTGACCGTCTAACCGAGTTAGCAGTTCCTCGCTCGCAGCACCCTCAGTCCTGTGCGGCCTCGGTGGTGCTGCGAGGCGGCGGAGCGGCTTTCCCCGCGTCCAGGTGGTTCCAGTTTAAAATCGCGTTGAACGCCAGGAAGTACGTTCCCTGCGTCTGCCAGCGCCAGAACGGACGCAGCGCGAACATCACGATGTGGCCCTGGCCGAGCGTGACATCCACGGCCAGCGCCCGGTTGGCGATGGCCTCGCCGCCGGCGAGCGTGCCGGAGAGCAGCATATCGTTCGGGTTAGATGGGAACTGCATCACGACGCGCGGCCGTTCCGATGGGTCGGGGGCAAAACCTCCCCGGCCACCACCGCCGCCGCCGAAGCCTCCGCCGGCACCGCCGGCCCCAGCGGCAGCGCCTGCGCCACCACCACCTGCGCCACCACCACCTGCGACACCTGCTCCACCGCCGCCGCGGCCTCCACGGCCCCCGCGTCCGTCGCCGCCAACCGCGGGCACGGCGGGTTCAGGCGCGCCGCCAGTCCCCGGTTCCAACGGAGAAACCAAAATGGGCGCGGCGTTGGGTGTGACGTTTTGCGCCATGGCATTGGCTCCGCCACGGCCGCCTCCACCTCCGCCGCCAAAACCGCCGAAACCCCCGCCCGCCGCGGCAGCGTTCAGCACCGGATCCTGATTGAAGTACACCGGCAGATCGGTGCCATCGTAACCGTAAGCGATGGGGCTCTTCAAATCGGCGAACTTGCCGCGCAGAATGGAACCGCGCGCGAATAGCGCCTCCGGGTGCTCCACGGTGACACCGCCGGCGAGATCGAACTCGGCCATGAGCGCGGCGGTGGAACCTTCGGAAATCAACGTGCCGCCCTCTTGGACAAACTTGCCGAGTTCCTGCAAACCTTCGAAACCCATACCGCCGCGGATATCGTCGCTTTCGTCGACGCCGCCGAGGTTGGGCGTGATGTCGGACTTCTTATACGGAATGGGATCGTTGCCGGTCTTGGGAATGCCGGCGATGGTCGAGGCCGACGTGCCGCCCACGTGGGGAAAGATAATCACATCGTACCGGGCGCGCAGGTTGCCGTCGCGCAATTTCTGATCTGCAAAGTAAGTGTAGGGCACGCCGTAGTGGTCCAGGGCGGCGCGCACCCAGCCTTCGTCCTGCGTGCGCGACCAGGAGTGAACATAGCCGATGCGCGGAACGGTCATCTCATGCGTCTTCACGGCAGGGGCTGTGGCCACGGCCCAGGCCGACAGGCCGGCATCGCGGATCATCGGTTCCAGCAAGGCGCGGTCGGCGTTCGGAATGAGGAACGCGCCGGCGCGGAGCTTGCGGCCGTTGAGCTCGAAATCCTCCTCCGCGGCCAGCATGCGGACGTCCTTGTTCTTGAAGCGGAAACTCATCAGCGAGTTGTCGGTGGTGTGCTCAATCACCAGGGTGGAGCCGGTGCCTTCGACGCTGCCGGCAGCTTTGGCATCGGCGCGCAGCATGGTCATGGGCCGGTCGAGAACGGCTTTGTCGGTGAGCGCGGTGAGCTTCACGTTACGCATGTACTGCATGGTCCAACCGGTATCGTCATACGGCCTGGGGTTGGCCGGCGGATAGTTCTGCACGCTGAAGTACATGTCGGCGAGGGTGCGGTAGGGCTGGTCGCCCCGCACTACGTAATCGCCCGCGGCCACGTCCACCTTGCCGGCCTTGAAGGCGGCGTCGGTTTTGTGGACCTCCACGCCCTGGCGGCGCAGCTCGTTCACCAGATCGGCGGCATCTTGTTTGCGGCGCTGGCCGGCGGGCACCAGCCAGGCGTAGGTGGGTCCGGACTTGCCTTTGTCGATGGACCGCTTGTTCTTCATCCAGTAGTTTTCCAGATACAGTTCCTTGTCCTTAGCGACGCGGTTGAGCGCGATCAGCAAGGCCGACTCCTGGATGTTGGTATTGTTGCGCGGTCCCCACTTGATGGAGGGCAGCGGCGGATTGGGCCGAAACCACTCGCGGCTAGTGGTGGTGGCGGGAAGTTGGAGGTTCGGATTGACGTCCGGCCCGTAGCTCTGCACCTCATAAAAGCGGCCGAAGGAGTTGTGGGTGATGGCGATCCAGAACAGATAGTTGGGGACCCAGCCATCGTAGAACCCGTAGGTGAACACGCCGGGCACGCCGCGCTTGGCCATCTCCATCACCTCGGTCTGCGCCAGCAGCCACCATTCGTCGATCTGGATGGCGTCGAGCGACGTGTTGTAGGGGCCGGTTCCGGTGGACACGTAGAGGTACGATTGCGCTTCATGCAGGTCGTGCAGAACGGTGGGGTGCCACTCCAGAATCGCGGCGGTGAAGTTCCTGGTGATCTTGAGATACTGGCCCATGCCGTCGCGATTGTTGTCGTGCTGCACGTACTTGCCCCAGTACATCAGCGGCGGCCGCGGCTTGCCGGTCTTCTTACCGTAGTAATAGGTGTCGACTTCGCGCTCGCGGCCATCCACCTCAATCACGGGCGTGATGAAAGTGATGACATTGTTGCGGATCTGCTGGATGAACGGCGTCTCTTCGACGATCAGCCGGTAGGCCAGTTCGATGAGCATTTCAGGCCCGCCGGTTTCCGGGGAATGGATGCCGCTGTTGGCCCAGTAAATTGGTTTGCCGATTTTGATCAGCTCGCGCGCCTGCTCATCGGTGATCTTGCGCGGGTCGCCCAGCCTGGCCAGGATATCCTTATACTTGTCCAGGCTCTGCATGGTGGCTTCATCGGCGATGGCGAGGATGACCTGGTCCCGGCCTTCTTCGGTCTGCCCAATCTTCCAGAATCTGGCGCGCGGCGAGGCTTTGGCCAGGGCATCGTAGTAGCGGTAGATGTCCTTGGCATAGGTGAGTTCGCCGGGCTTGCCGGGGATGCGTCCCAGGAATTTGAGCGGCGAGGGCACGGTGTCCGAGGCCGGCATGTGGTCCACCAGTTCCGTGGTGATGCGCGGATCCTGCAGGTACTCCTTGATGAGCCTGGTATACTCCTCATCCACCTTTTGCGGCGCCGGCGCGGCGGCGGGTGGCGGCGCAGACTTACCTTTTCTAGCTTGCGCCAGCGCCGGCGAGACGGCAGGGCCGGAAGCTAGGGCGACCAGCAACAACGCACTCCCGTATGAAGCAAAGCGGCATGTCATGGGCTGCATCCCTCCCTGAGATCGCGATGTGTCTACCCTTTATAAGCCATGGGTGGGCC
>Ga0210402_10006412_pt1 | contig 10432 bp, 9 predicted proteins | sample IncBWC7MmetaG_FD_161055 | JGI IMG/M metagenome (GOLD analysis project Ga0210402, IMG submission 161055) | Forest soil microbial communities from Barre Woods Harvard Forest LTER site, Petersham, Massachusetts, United States - Inc-BW-C-7-M | ecosystem: Environmental > Terrestrial > Soil >...
CCGCGACGGGCAGTGATGAGCTTGGCTTGCAGTCCTTCAATATCCAGCCTGATGGGACGGCCGAGATGGACGTCGAAGATTTCGAAGGGGATGTTCGCGACGTGGGCCGCGAGGATTCCAGCCAGGGTTTCGTAGGTCGGTGTGCGCGGGCCAGCGTACTCGATACGGCTGAGGTAAGCGTCGAGGTCGAAAGTATTCGTCATCCTGCTGAACATCCTTCTGCGAAAAGATTACTGAACAGCGCGCGAGCGGTTGCGCGGGGACAAGGAAAATAGTTGCGGCGAAAAAGAGCACGGCGTGCAGCCATGGTCAGTGCACTCCTGAAACAATGGAATATAGCCAATTCGCTTCGCCAGCGGGAGTCCATCCGCCGGGCTTTTCGGCCGGCTATCTGATCGGCTGTGCGGCCGTGGTCATTCTCCTTCCGATTGAGTTCGCGCAGCACGTCAGTGATGCGCCGCTGATCCGGGCACATCTGTGCAGGACATTTGGGTCCGGGCTTCTGCGGCGCACCGCCTCTATGTTGAAGACGCGCGTGAACGCGCTTTTGATGTTGAAGACGCGCGTGAACGCGCTTTTGCACGCCGCGCCGCGTCCGGGACGCGATAGCGCTACAGCGTCACGACGATCTTGCCGAGATGCTTGTTGGCTTCCATGTGCGCGAACGCCGTTCCGATCTCGTCGAACTTGTAGACCTTGTCGATCGGCAATTGCAGTTTTCGGGATTCCACCGCGCCCCAGATGTCCTTGCGAACCTCGTCAAAGATCTCGCGGATTTCGTCGATGCTGCGGGTGCGGAAGGTGACGCCGATATAGTTGATGCGGCGCGCGGCGTGCAGGTCGAAATTGAACTCGGCGCGGGTGCCGCCGAGGCGGCCGACATTGACGATACGGCCCTTGATTTTGGTGGCAGCGAGATTCTGGTTCATGACCTTGCCCGAGACCTGGTCGACGATCAGGTCGACGCCTTCGCCATTGGTCGCCTTCAGCACCTGATCGACCCAGGCGGGATCGGAGGAATCGACCGCGAGGTCGGCGCCGAACTCTTTCAGCCGTCCGCGGCGGTAGGCGTCGGTGGAGGAACCGACCACGAGCTTGGAGCCCTTGAGTTTTGCGATCTGCATCGCCATCAGGCCGACGCCGGAGCTCGCGCCCTGGATCATCACGCTCTGGCCCGGCTGCAGCGCGCCTGACGTGACGACGGCATTGTGCATGGTGGCGAGCGCGACGGGGAGGGTGGCCGCTTCGTCGAAATTCATGTTCGAGGGGGTGCGGAACAGCCGGCCGTGGTCGGCCAGCGTATATTCGGCAAACGCCGCGCCGCCCGAGCCCATGATCTTGTCGCCGATCTTGACGCCCTTCGCGTCAGGCCCGAGCTCTGCGACTTCGCCGGCCCATTCCATGCCGAGCACGGTGCCGACGCCGCCGGCCGCGCCATGGGCGTGGCCCTTGGTCATGCCGAGGTCGGCGCGGTTGAGGCCGCAGGCATGGACCTTGACCAGCACCTGCGTGCCCTTGGGCGCGGGTTTTGGAACGTCTGATATCGCCGCGCCGCCGGCGCCGTAGACATAGGCTTTCATGGGATCATTCCTCTTGTTGTTCACCGTAGCGTGGGCAAAGGCGCGTAAGCGCCGTGCCCACCATCTCTCCGCAGACGTCTTCGCGATTGGTGGGCCCGCTTCGCTTTGCCCACCCTACAGGGGGGATAGGGTCGCTTATTCCGCAGCCTGGCGCTTGCCGCCGGACATCATCGCTTCGAACCGCTCGCGCATGATGGCCTCAGCCTCGCGGATGATGCGCGAGATGAGCTCGGCGCAGGAGGGGATGTCGTGGATCAGGCCCTGCACCTGGCCGGCCGACCAGATGCCTTCATCGGCGTCGCCGGTGGCATAGACCATCTTGCCGCGGGCGCCGGCGACGAGTTCGCGGATGTCTTCGAACTTTGCGCCTTCCTTTTCCATCGCGACGACCTTGGTGGAGACCGCGTTCTTCGCGACGCGCGAGGTGTTGCGCATGGTGCGGAAGATCAGCTCGGTCTCGCGCTCGTCATTGGCGACGAGCTTTTCCTTGATGAGCTGGTGGATCGGGCTCTCTTTGGTGGCCATGAAGCGGGTGCCCATGTTGATGCCCTCGGCCCCCAACGCCAATGCGGCAACCAGGCCCCGGCCGTCACCAAAACCGCCGGAGGCGATCATCGGGATCTTGACCTTGTCGGCGGCAGTCGGGATCAGGATCAGGCCGGGGGTGTCGTCCTCGCCGGGATGGCCGGCGCATTCAAAGCCGTCGATCGAGATCGCATCGACGCCCATGCGCTCGGCCGAGAGCGCGTGGCGGACGCTGGTGCATTTGTGCACGACCTTGATGCCGTGCTTCTTGAACTCGGTGACATGCTCCTGCGGCTTGTTGCCGGCGGTTTCCACCACCTTGATGCCGCTCTCGATGATGGCCTGGCGGTATTCCGCATAAGGCGGCGGCTTGATCGAGGGCAGGATGGTGAGGTTTACGCCGAACGGCTTGTCGGTCAGGCCGCGGCAGCGCGCGATTTCTTTCGTGAGATCTTCCGGCGTCGGCTGGGTCAGCGCGGTGATGAAGCCGAGCGCGCCGGCATTGGCGACGGCGGCCACGAGCTCGGCGCGGCCGACCCATTGCATGCCGCCCTGCACGATCGGGTGTTCGACGCCGACCAGTTCCGTGAAGCGCGTTTTGATCATTCTGCCCTCTGTTTCCTTCAGGCCGCGTCGAGGCGGCCTCATGTTCTGGGGGCAGGATGGCGTCACATCAGGCAAAAGTCTACCGCGCACGACAGCCGTTCAGGCAGCGCGCGCATGCAAAAGCGGGGGCTTTTGTTTCCGCCGGTTGTCGGCGGGGCAGGGATGCTTCAGGCGGCGGACTGCGCCGCGCCAGTCGCTTCCTCGTCGAACGCGCTCGAGACGTCGCGCATGCTGATGACGCCGGCGAGCGAGAAATCGTCGATGACGGGGAGGTGGCGGATGTGATGCACGTTCATGAGATGGCGCGCATGCTCCAGCGTGTCGGTGGAGGCGCAGGAGACCAGCCGCTGCACGGAGACGAACTGCGAGACCTTCATGCCGACGCCGGCCGCGCCGTGCTCGGCGACGGCGCGCACCACGTCACGCTCGGTGAACATGCCGGCCGCGGTATTGCCTTCGGTGCGGACCACATCCTTCACCACAAGCGCGCTGATATTGCTGGTGCGCATCAATTGAGCGGCGACGCCCACCGTCTCGTTCATCCGAACCGTGACGACGCGGGCCGATGTCTTCTTGCGCAGGATGTCTCCGACTTTCATCGCAACCTCCGTTGGGTGATCCGCCAGTATTTGACCGCGCAAGATTGGTATACATTATGCCAATTGTCAATTCGAGCGTCGGCGCAACCGGTGAATATAAAGCGGCAATATTACTGACGTTTCTGTCACCCGTGTGCTTCGGGTCGTTGGCGTTGTGGCCGCCGGAAAGATAATTTGCATCTTGCATGCAAGCGAGAGGCGGCTCAGCCGATTTTGCACGAAATCTGATATGCGGAGTTCGGCGATTGGCTCAGCGAGCAGGTGCGATCCGTGAAAGTGCCCGACACCAGGCGAGACTGCGGCACCTGCACCGCCTGCTGTGACGGCTGGTTGCAGATCGAAGTGCGCGGGCATCGGGTTCGTCCGGGCACGCCCTGTCCCTTCCGCGTCGACCATGGCTGTTCGATTTACGAGGAGCGGCCGCAGCATCCCTGTCGGGAGTTTGTCTGCGGGTGGCTGGTCGCGTCCAGCCCGCTGCCCGATTGGATGCGCCCGGACAGATCGGACCTGATCATGCTGGCCGCGAACTTCGTGTGGCGCAGTCTGCCGGTCGACGTGATCGTCGCCGCCGGGGAGCGCCCGAAGCAAAAGGCCCTCGACTGGCTGATGAAGTTCAGCACCGAGAACCGCCGCTGCCTGATCTACCAGATCGGCGAGGAGTGGTTCGCTTTCGGCCCTCCGGCCTTCCAGGCGGAGATCTCCGGGCGCATCGCCCGCGGCGAAAAGCCTTGGTCGGACTGACGGATAGCCGATTCGCTGATGAGCGGGCGGATGCCAGTCATAGTTGTGTCTAGTCGCTGTCTTGCATGCCAGATCAAAAGTTGCATCGTAGATTTTATGCAACATAAACATGCGAAACTGCGACAAAATGCTGCACTGCAGTAGTATTTATGTACCTTTTTTGTGACATGTTACAGGAATTTCATTAACCAGACCGTCCCCTCCTTCCCTTTGGCATTTGGCATACCTTAGGCTCACCTCACCTAGAGTTGAACACTAGGGTGGGGATGACGCCATGAAAAACAGATTGCTATCGGGCACTGCATGCGCCGCGCTTTGTCTGCTTGCGTTCGGGGGAACAGCACGATCCGCCACGCTCGACGACGTGATGGCCCGACTGGACAAGATTGAAAAAGAGAATGCGGAGCTGAGGGCGAAGGTCAGGTCCATGCAGGGCGCAAGGTCAGCGCCGGTCGCGGCTGCGCCGGCGGTGGTGGTGACCGACCCGAGCAAGTTCAAGGGCAACCCGGTCCTGCACGCCGCGGTCGCGACGTCGCCAACGCCGCCGCCACCTGTTTCGCCGGGTATGACGATCGGCGGCATTCCGGTGAAAGCCGGTCCGCTCGGACCGATCATCGATAACACCACGGTCACGCTCTACGGATCGATCGACGTGTCGGGAGACGTCTTCAATCCATCGGTTTTCGATCAGGGCACGAAACTCGGAATCGCGAGCAACATTTCCAGTTTCGGCATTCGCGTCAGGCATAACCTGGCGCCGTATGGCTGGGACGGCATGGCGGTCGTGGCCCAACTGGAATCCCAGGTCGATATCGCGGCGGCCCCGAACGAGCGCGCCGCATTCGGAACGCGCGACAGCTTCCTCGGGATAGAAAGCCCGTGGGGCTCGATCAAGGCCGGCAAGTCCGACACGCCCTACAAGAAAGCCACCGCCGCGATGGACCCGTTCACGCGAACGCTCGGCGATTACAATTCGATCATGGGCAATACCGGCGGCGACAATCGTGCCGAGTTCGATTGGCGCATGAATCACTCGGTCTGGTATGAATCGCCGATCTTCAGCGGCTTCCAGCTCAGCGCGCTGTTCTCGCCGGGACAGAACTACGCGCAAGACAACAGCGACTATGCCTATGGCGACTACTTCCAGTGCAACGGCGCCTCCACACGCGGCAGCGGCAGCAACTTCCCGGGCACCGGCGGCGCGGTTGCCGGCAACATCGGCGGCAACGGATGTACCGACGGATCCTATGGCAACGCCTACAGCGCAGCCATGACATACAAGAACGGTCCGTTCACGGCGATTGCCGCGTATGAGCTGCATGAGCAGGTCAATCGTCACGGCGACGACGGGCTGGAGCCGGGTCTGGTCGCCCAGGTCTTCCTGCCCGGCGGCCCCACCGCTGGCCCCTTTGGCACCCCGGTCGTTACGGGTGTTCACAACGAATGGGCAGCGAAGGTGGGCGGCGGCTATCGCTTCTATGATGGCTTGGGCGATCTTCAGTTGAACGCCTTCTATGAGTGGATACGGCGCGAGGTCACGCCGGCCGAGCAGCCCTTCAATGAACGTTCACGTGACGGCGTATTTGCCAGCGCGACGCAACGCATCGGCCCATGGGCCTTGAGCGCGTCCTATGCTCATGCCTTCAAGACTCCGGGCAACCCCGCATGTCTGAGCTTCAACAACGTCAACGCTGGCATGGCGTGCGCAGCTCCCGGAGATTTTGTTCAGATCGGCCAGTACCAGGCTAACCAATTCGACGATTCCGCGAGCCAGTACGCGGTTGGTGCTCGCTACTACTTCAACGATTGGGCCAGTTGGTACGTGGTGGGCTCCGTGCTCAATCAGGGTCCGGGCGCGCATTACTGCCTTGGCGCCAGCGGTCACGGCTATCAGGTCTGCTCGCGCGATGCTGCCAACGACACCATCGGCGGCGCGACCATCAGGGCGGCGACCACCGGCATGACCTTCAACTTCTAGCCGGCAACGAAGACGAGTGAGGAAGGGGGACTTTTAGTCCCCCTTCTTCATTTCAAGGCATCTGTTCTGCTTGTGCCGTCGAGAACTGCGGTAAAGTCGGCTTTACAGGGACAAGCCTTGCAGGGGACAAGTCTTGCAGGGGACAAACCTCAAGAGGGCAAAGCAATGGATACGCAGCCGCCGCCGGCCATCGTGCAGGTCCAGCAGTCCGAGGTTCCGCCCAGCGCACCGGTCGAACCGACCCCGACCGAGGTCAACGTATCGAAATACATCCCCGAATCGGCCATTGCGGTCACGATGATCGTCACGCTCACGCCGCCGACCGGCCAGGCGCTGATCTATGCACCCGGCCATGAGCGCGACGGAACGCTGTTCAAGGGGCCGCGCATGATCGAGGAGGTCAAGCTCTTCGGTCCGACCGTTTACGTCAAACTCTATGGAGCAACCAGTTTCGACATCCAATACACCAACTACCGGCAGCCCGATTGAAGCTGGCTTTGCTCCAGGAAGCGAACGGCACCGTGGCCCATTCGACGCCGGAACAGCTGATGCAACAGGCCCTTTCAGCGCATCGCCGGGGAGCCATCGCCGACGCGAAGCGTCTCTATGAAGGGCTGTTGAGCATCGATCCGTCCAATGCTGCAGCCTGCGGCAATCTTGCCATCATCGCCGCCCAGCAGGGCGACCTCGCGGCTGCCGAACGCCTGATGCGCCAGCAAATCAGGCTGCGGCCGAATTATGCCGCGGGCTACAACAACCTTGGAGCGCTGCTTGCGCAGCAGGGCAGGGGCGCGGACGCCGTTGCCGCGCACCGGCAGGCCATCACGCTCGATCCGAATTACGCCGAAGCTCATCTTGCGCTGGGCAATGCGCTCAAGCAGCACCGCGATCTCGACGGGGCGATGCGGTCCTATCTCGCGGCTGCCGCCATCAGGCCCGCTTACGCCGAGGCCCACAACAACATCGGCGTCGTGCTGCAGATGCTGGGCCGCTTCGATGGGGCCGCCACCGCGTATCGAAAGGCGATCACAGCAAGGCCCGGCTACGCCGAGGGGCTGTTCAATCTTGGCAGCGTCCTGCATCAGATGCGTGAGTCGAAGCGGCCGAGGCGGCGTATCGACAGGTCATCGCGATCAATCCAGGCGTTGCCGTCGCGCACGGCAATCTCGGCACTGTCTTGAAGGACCAGGGCCGGCTCGACACCGCGCTGGCGGCCTTCGAGCACGCGATCGCCCTGAAGGCGGACTATGCCGAGGCCCATTACAACCGCGGCACCGTTCTCCAGCAACAGGGGCGGCGTGAAGAAGCGCTGGCCGCCTACGGGCAGGCCATCGCGCTTCGGCCCGACGCCATCGATGCCGCCAACAATGCGGGGATCATTCTTCAGGAGCTCGGGCGGCAAACCGATGCGATCGAGCTCTATCGCCGGCTGTGCCGGCCGATACCGGCGCATGCGGATCTCTACAACAATCTGGGCACGGCGCTCCTGGCCGGCGGAAGCCTCGAAGAGGCAAGGCAGGCGTTCGAGCAGGCGCTGGAGTGCCGGCCGGATTTTCCGGAAGCCGCCTGTAATCTCGGAAATGCGCTGCGTGAAATGGGCCATGTGGCCGAAGCCACGGCGGCGTGGCAATCGGCGCTGCAGCTTCGAGCCGATTACCCCGATGCGTTCAGCCAGCTCGTGCATCATCGCGCACTCGCCTGCCAGTGGGACAATCACCGGTCCGATCAGGAGAAGCTGCTTGGCATGTTGCGCAGCGGGATTCGCGTCCCGCCGTTCTATCTGTTCGCTACTTCAGCGACAGCGGCCGACCAGTTGCTCGCCGCCCGCCAATGGATTGCGCCGATCCAGCCGCTACCACAGGCGCGCTTTGAACATCAACCTCGCCCCCTGCAGGAAAGACGCCTTCGTCTCGGCTATCTCTCGGCCGATTTCCATCAGCACGCGACGTCACAGTTGATGGCGGGGCTGTTCGAGCGGCATGACCGGGATCGTTTCGAGGTCGTTGGCTACAGCTATGGCCCTGATGACGGCAGCCCGATGCGTGCCCGGCTCGGGGGTGCCTTCGACCAATTCGTGGATGTCGGCCAGCTGTCGCATCGCGAGGCCGCGAACCGGATCCATCAGGACAAGATCGATATCCTGATCGATCTCAAGGGCTATACCCATGGGGCACGGCCCATGATCCCGGCGTTCCGTCCGGCGCCCGTGCAGGTCAGCTATCTCGGCTTTCCCGCGACCATGGGCGCGGATTTCATCGACTACATTCTGGTCGACCGCTTTGGCGTGCCTGAGAGCGAGCAGGCCTTCTTCTCCGAGAAGCCGGTCTGGCTGCCGACTTGCTATCAGCCGAATGAGGCCGGGCGCGATGAGATCACGGCGCGAACCTCGCGCGGCGACTGCGGGTTGCCGGAAACGAGTGTGGTGCTGTGCTGCTTCAACAACAGCTACAAGTTCTCGCCGGCGATGTTTGATATCTGGATGCGGCTGCTCAAGGAGACACCTGGGAGCGTCTTGTGGTTGCTGGCGACCAACGAGCCGGCAGAGAACAATCTGCGCAAGGAGGCGCTCGCGCGCGGCGTCGATCCGAGCCGGCTGGTTTTCGCGCCGCGCGTTTCATCGGCTGCGCATATCGAGCGTCATCGCCATGCCGATCTGTTCCTCGACACCCTGCCATGCAATGCGCACACCACCGCCAGCGATGCGCTGTGGGGAGGACTGCCGGTCCTGACCGGCAGCGGCAGCACGTTTGCGGGACGTGTCGCCGGCAGCCTGCTGAAGGCGATCGACCTGCCGGAGCTGGTGACCACCTCGCTTGAGGAATATGAGCAGATGGCGCAGGCGCTGATCCGTGCGCCGGAGCGCCTGCGGGCCATGCGTCGGAAAATTGAACAGAAACGCGATGTCAATTCATTGTTCGATCTGCCAAAATTGACCCGGTCGATCGAGCGCGCCTATCAACGGATGTGGCAGTGCTGGCTCGCCGGTGAAGCGCCACAGGCGTTCGCGATCGAGAACGAATGAAAGGACGGAGCCATGCTGATGCGATTCATGCTCTTGCTCGCAGCCTTGCTGACCGTCGGTACCGATGTCGCGTCGGCGAAGTCGCGTCACTGGCACGGGCGCGAGGTACACGCCACCGTCGTGGAGCCACCGCCGGCGCCGTATTCCGGCCCTACACTGGTGCTGCATCCGGCTTCCAACATTGCATGCAATACCCCGTACCGGGCGACGCGCGCGCTGCCTTGCGACCAGCCGGTCTGGGTCTATGGCCGTCCCTGCGAGATCGACCTCGGGCTTGGGCGCTACCGATCCTGCGATTAAAATCCACGGGCATATCGTCATGACATCCGGGCGCGACAGCGAGCAAATGCTGGCGGCCGCGGTCGCCCATCTGCGCGCCGGCCGCCTGCTCGAGGCCGAGAGAATGGCCCGTTCGCTGTGTGAACGCGCGCCAAACCATGCGCCAGCATTTCATCTGGCGGGTGTTTTGGCGCATCGGCTGAAGCGAAACGACGCAGCCGCGCTGCTTGGCCGTGCCGTGGCGATCGATCCGCGCATCGCGGAAGCCCACAACGACCGAGGCGCCATCCTGGCCGCCAATGGATCCCTGGACGAGGCGCTGGCCAGTTTTGAACGCGCCGTCGAACTCAAGCCCGACTATGTCGAGGCGCGCAACAATCTCGGGCGTGCGCTGGGTTCGTTTGGACGGTTTGGCGAGGCGGCCGTACAGTTTGAACAGGTCTTGAACGCTGCGCCTGGCTCGCCTTTGGCGCATTTCAATCTTGCCGCCGCGCTTGAACGGACGACGGAGGTTGCGCGCGCGGAAGAGCATTATCGAAAGGCGGCTGCGCTTCGGCCGGATTTCCCGGACGCCCATCTCGGGCTCGCAGCGCTGCTGCAACGCTCGGGGCGATTGCCGGAAGCGCTTGCAGCAGCGGAGCGTGCGACCGCCGCCGCCCCGCGCGATGCCGGCATGCGCAACAATCTCGGCAACGTCCTGCGCGCCCTGGATCGGCGCGCGGAAGCCATCGCGCAATACGAGGCCGCACTCCAGATCGATCCGGCCTCATTTGCAGCGCATTACAACCTCGGCATGGCGCTGCGCGGTGAAACCAGGATCGCGCAGGCGAGGGAGCATTTTGCGCAAGCCGTGGCGCTGAAGCCGGATTTCCTGGAAGCCGAATTCGCTCAATGCATGGCCGAATTGCCGGCGCTCTCCGCTTCTGCCGCGGAGATCGACGAGCGGCGCGCGGCCTATGCCAGCCGGCTTGCGACATTCAAGGCAAAGCTCGAGCATACGCGTGTTCCGGCAACATTCATCGACGTCGTCGGCGCGCACCAGCCTTTCTATCTGCCGTACCAGGGCCGCAACGATCGGGAGCTGCAATCGCAATATGGTGCG
>Ga0210402_10006414_pt1 | contig 10432 bp, 13 predicted proteins | sample IncBWC7MmetaG_FD_161055 | JGI IMG/M metagenome (GOLD analysis project Ga0210402, IMG submission 161055) | Forest soil microbial communities from Barre Woods Harvard Forest LTER site, Petersham, Massachusetts, United States - Inc-BW-C-7-M | ecosystem: Environmental > Terrestrial > Soil >...
CCCGGTTGCATGAGCCACCGCAAATGATATGGTGTGTGTCATTTGATAAACCGAAATGGCTCATGACTAACACCGTTGCAGATCGTCCGCTCGCGCGGATGATGCCGCTTGGTCCTCAGGTCGCCGTGCTTGCGGCGCTGTCTGCGGGCGGAACATTGGCCACCAATATCCTGCTGCCGTCGCTGCCGGGAATCGCTGTCGGGTTCAGCGTCTCCAGCGCACAGGCAACGTCAGCGATCACCATCTTCCTTGCAGTGTTCGCATTCGGACAACTCGTTGTCGGTCCAGTGTCGGATCGCTTCGGCCGACGCGTACCCGTAATGATGGGGTTCGCGATATTTTTCGCAGGCAGCGCCTGGTGCGCGTTGGCGAACGATTTGCCGACGCTGCTAACCGGTCGCTCCGTACAGGCCGCCGGGGCAGTGCCACGTCCGTTCTCTCACGAGCCATCGCACGAGATCTCTTTGAAGGCGAAAAGCTCGCCCGTGTGCTCACCTTTGTTATGGTTGCGATGGCAGCGGCGCCCGGATTCTCTCCGCTAGTCGGTGGTGCGCTCGATCATTTTTTCGGCTGGCGCTCAGCGTTTGCCTTCGTCGCTATCTTTGCCGCAGTCGCCGCAATGGCATATTTCCTCGTATTCGGGGAAACTCACCATGTTCCGCGCGCCGCGTTCGACCCACCGGCGATCGTCAAGAGCTACTTGTCACTTTCGACAGACCGGCGCTTCGTGATTCCTGCCGCAACCGTCAGCCTCATCTTGGGCGCGCTGTTTGCGATGTTCTCGGCATTGCCGCGGGTTCTAATCGAAGACCTCGGGTTCACGCCTATGCAACTCGGGCTGTTCTTCGCGGGCACGGTCATGATCGTGTTTAGCGCAGGCATTATCGCGACCAAAATCGTGCCGCGTCTCGGTCTCGACCGATCGATTTGCCTTGGCCTCGTGCTCTCTTGTGCCGGAGGTGACATGGTGTTGCTGTTCGCGCTGTTTGACGGACGCTTTCGGCCGTTTCTTGCCGGCGTATGCGTATTCCTTTTGGGAATGGGCATGGTTAATCCGCTCTGCAGCGCGCAGACTCTTTCGCCGTTCGGCAATCGCGCCGGCGCAGCCTCGGCGCTGCTAGGTTTCTGGCAGATGTTGGCGGCGGCGCTGGGTGTCTCGCTCGCGGCGGTGATCGCAAAGGACGCCATGACCGGGCTTGGCCTCGTGCTAGTGCTCGCCTCGATCCTCGCCTCGGCGCTGTATCAATTGCGGCGCAAGGGTTGATAGAGCCGGCGTGCGAAGTGCCGATCGACCCTAAACACGGCTAGCGGCGACTCGTTCGTTCGGTCTCATCACAATCTCGCTGGTCGCTTGGCTCTGCACTGTGCTGCGAAAGGCGCGTGGAATGGACTCCAATCCTCACGGTATCCACTCCAGTGCGCACATCGCCTCTCCCGGCCGGTCGTTGACGCGCTCGCGGGTGAGTTCGGGCATGGGAGCTATTTGGACTGATTGGTTTTCGGTCTCGCCGCTTCTTGGGCGCGCGCAGCCATCCAGGCATCGTACTCAGGCGTACCACTGCGCGGCGGAGCGTCGTCCGGCAGGCCTCCCATCCAATGCGGCATGTCGGCGATCCACTCGCCTGCGGTTCGACCGCCAGCGCAGGATGATAGCGACAAGCATGCAAGGCACAAGAACGCCCATTTGATTGCGATCGTGGTGCGATTCATCTTGGATTGATACCGAAGGATTGAGGGGTACTCGAGCGGCCAATCCTTACCGGCTGCCAGCCTCCGGACTCGCTGGGCTTCATCATCCCACGACTCTCTAGGCGCTAGCGCGCTTGCAGCGCGGTGCGGGAGCGGGGGTCGACCTCCTCTGTTTCAGCGCGCGTTAACAGCCCGCGATCTTCCGCCACCATGATTAGCGCGCTTCGACGGCGGCCTGCGATTCCGCGAGGTCCTCGCGCGTGACGATGCTCGCATGGAACTATGCGGCGCGGGTCTTGCTTTTTCCTGATCGGGCGAGCCTTGCCCTTTTATCAGGTTTCGTCCCAACCGATCCCGTGTCGGTGGGCGCCGCGGCGGCAGCGCCGCTGCCTGGGCTTTCAACCGAGGTCGTGAGAATTTCGCGTTGAGCTTTAAGCCAATAGACATCCGCCTGACCCTCGGGTTGACCACCGGCGATCCAAAGGTGGTAGGCACGTTCGCGAATGGCCTCTTCCAGATTTGGCATGGGATTTTCTCCTTTCATGATGCGCCCAGCCCGGCAGCCAAAGTCTTGCTCCCCTAAGGTTGACAAAATCTTAACCGGTGTGTCCGGGATCAGCACGTCAAGGCAATTTGCACGATTTTGCTGAGCGATCTGCACGCAGGCGGACGATACCAAAGCGGTGAGCGGATCACGTGGCGCGATGCTGCAAAGAACTTGAGTTGATGGTGGGGGCATTCGTTTTCGTGTTTCTCGCCGCAACGATGTTGCCCGCGCTGGGAGCTAGGTAGAGAGATAGCCCCCTGGTGAGCGGCCCTCACGCGGGTCTTTCGCGCATCATTGGCTTGTAGAACGCAGGCGCCTGGAGCCCAAGCTCTAGCGGCTTCCACGGGGTCGGAAACCCGGGCTCTGTGCCGGGATGCGGCTGCCATGCTTGAGGAGACCTATGCCAAGAGTGGTGCTCGGCCGGATGTGGAAGGCCTCAGAAGGCTTGCCCTGCTTCACGACATCGGCAAGGAACTCCTGAATTGAAATAGAAACGGCACCCATCCTAGAGGAGAAGGGTGCCGCATCTCGATAGGCGGTGCTGACGTTGAACCAACCGAGACGTTCAACACCGACGAGGGATGGTCGCGCGACGTCTCCGACGATGTGGTCATCAGGACCGAACGAGGGGTAGTGAAATGGGCCGACAGGTAGCTGGAGCGCTTTACGCACTGGCGATGGTAGCCGTCAAAGTCGGCGTAGATATCGCGTTCTTCAGAAACCGATTCTGGGAACGACTGATGGTGAATGTTGGCATTGTCTTCGTGTTCGCAGCTTTCTATTTGAGATTCTTGAGGCGTTCATGACAACCACAGAAGCGGCGGACGAGCTGCAGGAGCGCTGCGCGCAACGCGGAGAGGTGCCAGACTTTCTTCTCGACTTTCTGGAGGCTCATGATACCGGCATGTCGGTCCAACTACCGCTTCCGTCCAAGACAGCATCGAGACAAATGGAAGCGTGGCTCAAGAGATTCGAGCGCCCTCAATGGACGCCTGCGTTGGCTCTGCGCGGCTCTTGGAGCCTGCGGGCTGACCGAGGATGACCGCTACAAGCCTCTGATGAGCGCTGCGCATGGCGGTTTTTGAGTACGTTGGCAGCAATCGGTCTTGTGTTTCAATTTCTGTGAGGGACACTCAAGCCAGTTGCAATGGGGCTGACGCATCACACAGTCCAATTATAGAAAGCAATGAAAGTGGCTTCATATTGAGCCGCTTGGGGGGCCGTCGTTCGCGGCGGCCTCGTTCGTTGCGAGTGAGCGTGCCTTCTGGGCGGACCCGCGCTGCCCGTGAACGCGTCGTCGAGCTTCTTCGCGGTCTTATCGACCGCCGAGACGCCACGGCTACTCATCCAAAGCGCAACGGGTAAGATGAGGCTCGTCGCGACATCATCGCGACGCGCGTGCTGTCGACGAGCTTCGCGCTCGCGGTCCTTTCCTCAGCCATCCCCCTGCCCAGCAATCAACGTCGCGCGATGATCCCCGCGACCTTCTCGACGCTGCGACCGCCGAACCAGAGTGCCAGAGCGCCATGAGCCAGCCGGCCTATGTGTCGAGAGCGCCGGTCAAAGGGTCCGTCGATCCAGGCGGAGCACCTTGTCCCATACGACGCATTTCGCGATGGAGATCGCAAACGACCAAAACGCGATCGCGCGCGGCGCCGCAGTCCACCAGCGGCCCTCGTCGGCGATGTTCTGCTGCACGGCAAGCTTGCGCTCGCGCGTCTTGAGTGCAAGCTCGCGCGCGGCCAGGTCGGCGGCGATGCGCTCCGGCGTGTGCCCGCGGCCGGTTGCTTTTTTATTCGATCGGCGACGCCGCTGGCAAAGGAGAGCCGATCATTGTCAGGATGCACCCACCCCAGCTTCAGGCGGTCCGATAACCATTCGTTAACCATTCTCAAGCACTCTTTTTTGAGCAGGTTTTGAATTGGACGACGCGACTCAACGAGGCCCAAATGCTCCTTTTCTTCCTCACCCCGTGGATTCTCTTGAAGATCTTCACGTCGCCAGTGCTGCCGGTTTGATCTTATTCTGAAGCCCGGCATCGATGTGACGGACATCGCGGCGCGCGATGGGCCTCCGCTATTGTCTTGGTCGCGCCTCTTCGACGATCCAATCGCGGTTACAAGACCAACCGAAAAGGACCTCGCTTTCGGCTTTTTCACCCTGCCCCTTCATCTGAGCGGGCAAACCGGATTGATTTAGGACGATATTCGCACTGCACCCCGCGATCATATGCTGATGTCATTTCAGCATCGACGAAGGCGTCGTTAGCGATTGCCCGCAAATGAAGCTCGATGCTGTAGCTACGAGGCTCATCCAAACGCTGAGCCGATCCAGATCGCGCAATCTCGCCTGGTAGTTGTCAACGGCCTGCCATTTAGGATGTTCAATGGATGAATATGAGAAACCCCGTCTACAATCCCAATCACTGGCGGCAACGCGCGGAACAAGCGCAGGTGAAAGCTGATCAAATCAGTGGGGACGCAAACCTGAAACGTAAGCTTTTGCGCGCGGCGGAAGAATACGACCGGCTAGCCCAGAGCGCCGAGCAGTGGCGATCAAACGAGAGAGCGTAAGACGGATCGGTCTCCTCACCGTTGTCTCTGTCGGTGCTGATGTCCGTTCCGGAAAAAGGCATGCCCTGGCGCGCGCTTGCCTGACCGACCGTCGTCAGCCCGGCGCCTGAAAGGGGTAGCTCCCGGTGATAGAATTCCCACTCCCCCTCGCCATGACGGACTCACGCGCCGCAACGGTCGATCTGTTCAAGGACTCGCCAACGGCTGCACGTTTGCGCCACCTGCCACTAGGAGATTCGACGGCTCGAAGTGCTCGCGCAGTTCTCGCTTCCGGACGAGCGCGCGCGCAACAACAAAGGCATCCTTCAGGTTTTTAGCTTGCCGGAGCGCAACGTTGAAAAAGGCATTGCCGTCGCGAATCCCGACGGTCATCACAGCGGCCGATGCCGACCATCCATCGTTCGGCTGCCGGGACAAGGCCAAGTGGACCTATGCCAGTGCCTGGGCTGACCAAGCCGGACCGCCATAACAGCAAAAACGAGCAGCTCTAGGGGGCCGAGCGCGCGCCGGCGGCGTCGAGTGCAGCCGCCCCTGCCCGCACCGTTCTCACCTCATTCGATTGTCTATCTTTCTCCGGGATCACCATTCCTCCCGCACTGAATGATGGTGGGACCCTACTTGGACGATTGCGACTTCTGCGGATCGTCAGCCGGGTTGACGTAGGTGATGGAAAACGGCCCCTGGCCGTGCACTTGCACGACGGTTGGACTGCTGGCCCAAGCAAAGTGGTTCATTTTCGCTGGGGCCTCGGCATAACCGCCAGCGGTCAGCAGCATTCCCTTGTTTTCGTCGAGTTTGTCACCCATTCCAAGGTTGAAGTCACCTGAGATGACCGTGACCATTTCGGTCGTCGGATGGTTGTGCGCCGGAACTTTATATCCAGCGGGCATTTTCAAGCGAACCACGTACAAACCGTCCTTAGACGGATCGCCGGAAAGCACCGCGATCTCTGCACCCTTCGGAAAGAAATCCGGTGCCGACGCCCATTTCAGTTGTGAGGCATTGACCGGCATCTTCATGTCGTCGGCGAGCGCGCCACTTGCGCCAACACCTGCTAAGAGCAGCGAAAGACCGAGCGTTCTTGTTTTCATAATCGATCTCCTTGATGAGATTAGGACTTCCAATCAGAACCGTTCGATGCGTGAGGGACGGGTTTATCCATTTTGATAGATCCTAACGAACCCACTCGTGAACGCGGCCGCTGAACGCGCCAGAGCGTCGCAGTGCCATCTCCGAGATCTTGCCCGCCAGAGGATGAAATCTTAAATGCCGTCAATGGCCCAACCTCCCCGATGTTCACCAAGTGGCGTCGAGACCAAGATGCGCGAGCACTTGATGGCGTAGCTCGGCCAGGTGCGGGTCGCCCCGGTGGCGGGGATACGGCCTGGCGCTCGCGATTTCGGCCTTGATGTGTGCCGGGCGCTGGTAACCGGCCGGCAAGGAACAACGCCTCTTCCACATCATGGGTCACGAGCAACGCGGTGGCCAGCGCGCTGCCACAGCGACACGAGTTCGCCCTGCATCATCCGAGCCCATCTGCCCCGCAAGTGTGAAACAGTTCACATTAGCGAAAAAATAGAACGGGATAGTGACGCGGTGATTAGAGGCTGTTGTTAATCGCCTTTGCGCCTACTCCTAGTCTGTCGCATTTGATCGAGTCGGCGCAGGTAGCGCCCGCAGCCGGGGGGTGATGCGCTGCGACCGCGCCACGCGGGGCCCATCGACCGCTGATTGCATCTGACGCGGTAATGCCATGGAGAGGACAGGAGTTAGATGTTCGGGCAGAGGCATAGCCGAAAATTCGTCTTTGGTCCAACCGCGCCGACCCTTCCAAGCGACGCGCATGCTGCCTGCAGTTGGTCGATCGATGAAGCTCTTGGCGGTAAATACGCTGCAGAGGGGCACCGAGCAATTCGCCATTCCGCGCGAAGCCATGAAAGCGCTTCACGAGTTTGTGCCAGGCTGCCGCCAATATGCGTGATGATCTCTTCCTGCCGATGAAGCGAGGCGGCCGAACCCAGCGCCAAGCCCGCACCCTCTTAGAGGCGACGGCGTCCGCACCCACCTGGCCAAGCAAAAAGCGATAAGGATCGGCCGCGTTATATGCTTTACCAGCACACCACGCTCGAGCTGATAGTCGAGACGAGCTAAATTTCGTTCAGTCTATCTTTGGTAGACCCTATATTCCATTCAACTTACGCCTGCATTATAACCGGCGGATTGCGTGCGAAAATCGATAACAGAACTCCATCGTGCGCCTCCATCGCGCCACATTCTCAACTAGCATTCAGCTGACCAAGGTCAATTGTCATTCTAGACTTCCAGTTTATCGCTTATACGAAATTTGTTGCGGGAGGCATTGTATGACGTCCCTCCTTTTTTCACGCCGGAATTTCGTGCTGTCGGCCGCAACCGCCATGTCCGTTTTCGGACTTGACGGCAGTTTAGTGGTCGTTGAAGCCAACGAGCGCCAGCGCTCGCGGGATCCCAAACAGGGCTACTCGCGGTTTAAGGTCGGTGATGCCAAGGTGACGGCGTTTTATGACGGCGTCTGGGAAAAGGTGCACGATCCTGCTTACTTCAAAAATGCCACCGTGAAAGAGACCAAGCAGGCGCTGGCTGCGGCCGGTTTGCCCACCGCCTATGTGACGATCCCGATTACGACGTTCTTGGTAAAGCTGAATGGCAAGACCGTCCTGTGCGATGCCGGTGGCGGGGATCAGGTGCAGGCCTTCAATCCAGACTCGGTCTTCGTTTCGGGCAAGATGATGGCCAACATGATGAATGCCGGCATCGATCCTAAGCAGGTCGAAACAATTCTGATCTCGCACTTTCATCCGGATCATATTTTCGGGCTTCTGGGAAAGAACGATGGCGCGCCAGTCTTTCCCAACGCGGAAATCATTCTTTCGGCTGCAGAATACAAATTCTGGACCGATCCGTCGTTGACCAGCCGGTTGCCGCCGGGGCGGCAGCCGTTGGTCAGGCGTATCCAGGGCGTGGTCGCCAAATGGAAGAATGTGCTGCCGGTGGAAGGAGAGGACGAGGTCGTGCCCGGCATCCGCTTCGTCAACACGCCAGGACACACGTCAGGACACACGTCATTTCATCTCAGCTCTGGCAAGGAGCAACTGATGATATCGGGCGACACCGCATATGTGCCTGCGCTCTGCGCGACGCATCCTGGATGGCACGGCGTGTTCGACCAGGATGGACCTCTGGCGGAGACCAGCCGCCGCAAGCTGCTTGACCGGGTGATTGCAGAGAAGATGCTGGTCTGTGGCTCACACTTTCCCTGGCCGGGTCTCGGCCGGTTCGCCAAGGACGGCGGCGGCTATGCGCTTGAAGTTCAGCCAGCGTAACCCGGTCGGTCGGGACGGTCGGGCCACCGGCGCAGCGAAGAAGACGCTCTACGATTTCCTGGGCGTGGACCCCGGCGCGGACGCTCAGACCCTCAGGCGGGCTTTCCGCAAGACGGTCAAAGAGCACCATCCCGATCTTCACCGCGATGATCCGGCGGCGAGCCAGCGGACCAAGGTCCTCATTGCCGCACATGAGCTCCTTAGTGATCCGCAGCAGCGGGCTGCCTATGACCAGTATCTCACGCAGTTGCATGAGCCACCGCCACGGTCGGAGTGGCAGCGCAAAATAATTTACGGCGCATCTACCGCGGTCTGCCTGAGCTTTGCTCTCGTCAGCGCCTGGGAGGTTTCTGTTGCATCGACCCATCAGGTTACCCCAGTGATGCAAGGCCGGCCCTATGTCGAAACCGCTGGACGGGATCTATCGCGAGACTACGGCATCACCAGGGAAGCGCAGGCTGCGACCGCGGCCTCATCTGGCGCAGCCTCTCGACATCCGATTTCAGTCAGCGATAAAGAAAGCGACGATCTCGACAGGGTCATCACAGATCTCGATCGGGCCATTCAACGCACGCCCGCTAACGCTCAGGACTATCGCGATCGGGCTAATGCCTGGGCCCGCAAAGGTGACATGGATCAGGCGCTGGCCGATTATGAGCAGGCGATCCAGATCGATCCAAATGATGCCGCGATCTTTCATGACCGCGGCCTGATGTGGCAGCGCAACGGAGAGTTCAATAAGGCAATCGTCGATTTCGATCGTGCCGTGCGCATGAGCTTCGCCGACCCTGAGCTCTACTGTGATCGTGGCGCGGCGTGGTTCGGGAAGGGCCGCCTTGATAGGGCGCTCGCCGACTTTAATCAGGCCCTCAAGATCAATCCGCGTCTAGCGACCGCCTATGTTCGTCGTGCCGCTGTTTTCGAGCGCAAGGGCGATCAAGAGCGCGCGCGTGCGGATCGCGAGCAGGCAACCCGTCTTGGCGACGCCGGTAAGGCGGTTACTGCTTCCAATGTGTCCGCTACAAAAATCGCAGATTCCCTTTCAAAAACTGGTGTTTCTGCCCATTCCGGTTCGCGAACGATAGTTGACCAGGTGGCGGCCGCCACGGTGGTCGCGGAGCGAGTAACGGCCGCCACGTCGGTTGCCATCCTGATAGCTCGGCCGGAAATTAAGTCGGTGTCCGATCTCGCCGGCAAAAGCATTGCAATAGATAGAGCGCAATCTACGTCCAGCAGTAGTATCCAGGCCGCGATTGTGAAGGCCGGAGCGGCTGAGGTCCAACTGACCGAGAGTCAAACGACGGCGCTCGACCGCGTGATCGGCGAAGAGGTGCCGGCCGCGGTTCTGACGTTGGCATCTCAAGAAGCGGCGGAAGGCTTTCCCGAAATCTCCGGCTTCAATATCTTCCGAATCCCGATCACGCCGGGAATGTCGCTTGCACGGATCCGGGTTCCTCAGCCCGCGACCGATGCAACTGCCGCCTCCGCCGCCGCGGCAACAACAGTAGCAAATTTGCGTCCAACTGGTGCTGCGCCCGACAGCTCTCCAACAGTACAGGAGCTGGTGACGGCAGCTACGACTGTCGCGGAGCGAATGACAGTCACGTTGGCAGCCCCCCAAAGCTCGGAACAGAAAACGAATCGTACCGACCGTTCCGAACGCTCGGAAATTGGTGATGCCGAAAAGACGACAGCTGTTCGATCGATCGACCCCGATCCTCGGATCGCCATTCTCATGGCTCGCTCAGCAATCAAATCTGTAGCCGATTTAGCCGGGAAAGAGATTGCAATCGATGAAAAACAATCGGCCTACAGTGGCAATATCCGGACCGCGATAGCGGCGGCGGGGGCGGCCGAAGTCCAAGTGAGCGAAGGTCAGGGAAAGGCGATCAACCGGCTGATCCTTGCAGAGGTACCGGCTGCGGTTTTGGCCGTAGTGTCTCGGGAAGCCGCGGAAGCGTTTCCGGAAATCCCTGGCTTCAGGATCCTTCGAGTCCCGCTCTTGCCTCCGGGCTCGAGTAATGAGGACTCTCCGAACCGTTCACGGTAATCCAATCAAGCCCGCGGCACTCGGACAAACAACATTCAGCCAGTGAAGGTGACGGCGCAGGCCATCGCCAGCTCGATGCGTTTGTACAGTCCGGTTGAATCTGCGTTCCGGATGACCTTGCCCCCAAGTTTTATCCAGTCCTGAGTTCGCTCTGGCAGTTGGCGTTGCCCAGTTGGGCGGTGGTAGCGACGGGAGCTGGCGCGGAGCCCTC
>Ga0210402_10006415_pt1 | contig 10431 bp, 18 predicted proteins | sample IncBWC7MmetaG_FD_161055 | JGI IMG/M metagenome (GOLD analysis project Ga0210402, IMG submission 161055) | Forest soil microbial communities from Barre Woods Harvard Forest LTER site, Petersham, Massachusetts, United States - Inc-BW-C-7-M | ecosystem: Environmental > Terrestrial > Soil >...
AACAATTTCAAGGCGCAATCATTACGTGGTTGGCATCCTCTGCTATTGCCGATGTTTTTATCACCGCCAGTCTCGTGTGGTCTCTGGTAAGTTATGACATCCTGAGTTTGTTGTAGTGTTTTTATTCTTGCTTTTGATGCAGTATAAAAACAAAACAGGCATGTCAACCACTGAAGACATTATCAACAGAATCACCCGACGTGGGCTCAGCATCTGTCTGGCTCTTGGCTCCGTTTACTTATCACCTACGTTCCAGTGACTGTCCAGACGGGCGCAATCACGACCATTTCAGCTACTGCAGATGTCACGATCTTTCTCCTACTTCCTGTGAGAGCCTTAGCATTGTTCATACACGGTATATAACTCATTTTTCGTGCTTCCAGCACACAACACTGTGAGCTTTCGTGGCTCCAATTTTCTTCTCCGCCAACTGTTACTTTCCAGGAATTTTATCTGGGACCTTCCGTTGTCTAAGCTGTACACGAATTCATTGTTGTCGACATTGAATTCACGGGCCGGTTGGAACAATCTCACGGGCACCGAGGCTGGACACAGTGTGCTATTTAGGGAGAAACAATCCAATGAACGGAGGGCGGTTGGGCGGGTATGCATGTTTTTGCCCTACATCGGCGACATTCCCTCACTTGCATGTCCTCCACAGACCAATCCGTCCAACAATCATCAGAGAGTTGGTTTTATTGTCGCTCTCACTACTAGGCCCAGCCTTGACTTTCACTCTAGGTTGCGACAAGTATCTATGAACTCCCTTCAATTTCCATGGGAGAATCTATCACGAATGACACTCAATGACTTGACATTAGGTGACAGAGGCGGCCGATCATGCCGTGGGTGAGATCCTTTGCTCAAGTTGAACTCAGTGATTGTTCCCAAGAGGATATGTACCAGTACTCGATAACTATGTCATGGCCTCTTGTTATTATAAGTTTAGCTGTCGAAAAATAAAAGTAAAAGAATAGATGTAGTTTTCTAATTGATCATGCAATCCTAAGGTAGCACCGTCGACGTCAAAAACTCACCCTCGCCGCACCCTTCTCTCCTGAACAGCACAATCAGGGGCCGTCCATTCGAGTGCGAACACATCCCAGAAAACAAAGACAAAGAAACCAATATTGCATGCATGTTATAGAAGGTATTATAGTAGGACTCGATATGCACATAACGTTCAACCAAAATGCGATCCACCAGCAGGAACATCAACCAGTATACTCTTCCAATCGCCGCTAAGTGCGCGAGTCTAATCTGAGGTCCCCAAATTCAAACACCCGCAACGATCCTATACCACAGATTAGATAATCAGCATCTTCGCTATCCAAAAATGTGAGGCACTCACTCCTCAGCCTTGTTCAACGCCTGTACCATACTAACAACTTCCTTCCTTCTGCTCACAACAAATTCGCTTTCCTTCAACAAATCATCTAACACCTCGGGCTTATACAGCTCCTGCAACAACTCCCGTTGCAGATTCTCCTTGGAATGCGAAACGAGCGTGAGGGAGATGGCTTTGGGGACCATGTCGATCATTTCGCGTTTGACGATGTTGAAGTAGGAGTGGATTAGGAGTTCTGGAGTGGGGAAGTTATTGCAGTGTTGAAAAAAGTAAAGGACAGATACGCACTAATCACCTCAGTCTCCATCGTCTCCCGCTCGTTCAGTGCAGATTGTGGTCGGATGATCGTGGGCGGCTAAAAAAAAAGTTAATGATCAACATCGGCAAAATCACCACCAGGACTGACCGACTCCATAACGGGTGCGCCTTTCTTCTTCGCAGCTGCCTTGGGCGCAAAGAAGGACCCAAAGAAACTTGGTTCCTCCTTCTTGTTCTCCACATCCAGGTCCTTGTTGTTGTTGATTTGTCCTGGGGCAAGTTTTCCGCTTTTTGGATCCGGGGCGGGCGGCGGGGGTTTATTGATATTTAAGCGGTCGGCTACTATTGCCATTGCCTGCAGACAACGTCAATACTTCCTTATTGTGTAGACTTATTGAGAGTGATACGCACCTTATGGCCATTAATGAAGTCAGGATGCGTTGTGTTGACATAGCAGGCTTGCATACTAATTGGGAGGATAGCTGAGAGAATGCCAAAAGGAAAGAAAAAAGGAAGAATCAACGCACGCAACCATATCAGTGACCAGTTTTGTAGTTGGGGCCATCGACTTCTTGAAAAAGTTGACCACAACCGAGTTGAATCGTTCCCGCAGCGCTGGATACCGTCTGAAAGCTTGCTGCAATTACATAAATGTTTGAATTTGGTCAGGGAGAAAATTATTGTGTAAGCGACGCACGATTTTGGTCAGAATCTGGCCGAGGATCCTGATCAGTTCGTCGTATACAAGTTGACAGCATTTAAGACCTGGGTCCTCCAACCGCTTGATCTGCTGCTTAACGATGACCTCGAATGCAGCCGTGCCAACAAAAAGTGAGGGTGTTGACCCCTACCCATTCTCAAGTCAGCTCCAAGATCCCAACCCACCCGAGTGGACCCTAATTAACTCACGGAAGAATTATACAAGATCGTCCGAATGTCCCCATCCTTCACCTGATCAAACGGATCAATATTCTTCACCCCATTATTGAACAACTCATGGAACACAAAGCTGATCCTCGCTCCGCCAGATAGCTCGTTCAGCGACAGATCATTGGTGTTCCCATCGATGACGGTGCGGAATTCCGAGGTGAACTCGGTGATGACGGAGAGGACAACGTTGCCAGCGTTGCCATCGCCTAAGGGTCCGCCAAGGGTTACCAGCTCGGCATTGTATTTCTGGAGTTGCTGTGTGATGCGGGCTTTGATGTCGGGGAGAGTGGCACGGATGTGATGCATGAGGATCTGAGGGGTAGTGAGTATATGAAAGAGACAATCAATCCCAGGGATGGATATGATTGGGACGGCACTCACCATGTTGAGTTTCCGCGCTAAGAAGGGAGTACCACAATATTGGGCCTTGCCCTTGTACGAGGGATGATTCTCGAAAAACTCGCGTTCGTGCTCGAGTGCATGACTAATTGGCTTGGATGACTCGATATCACGTTGACCGCGATTGACGACCGGGACGTAACCCAGGCGTAGTGGGATGATACGGCCAGCAAGGATATCCACCACATCCGTTCCCACATCCCTATATCGCAGAGTATGCGTTGAGCTCAAGTAGACAAGATGAAAGTTGAATGGCGGCTCACATCAAATCGACCTTGGTCAAGACCCCAATGGTCCTCGTTCCCTCCGGATCGACTTCTCTTGCCATCTTCAACCCGTCCGAATTGGCCAAATCGGTATTCGCACCAGTTACAGCAAGGATAATGCATGCAGGCTTCGATATGTACTTGTGAAGCATATCTCGAATCTGCTTCTCAATATCCCGGGGCTGGTCTCCAACAGGCACTTTGGTCAACCCGGGGAGATCGACGAGTGTCAGTGTGAGCACATTTGGAGAGTATATACGGAGATTGATGGGTTGAGGCGAAATCCCTGCGTTGCGGCCGGTTTTGGCTTCTGTGTCACGGACAATTTCTTCTCGAATCTTGCCAAAGTCATAGAACTTTTCGCCCGGTAGATGGAGGAACTCTCCCCATTCGTCTTGGTTTGCGGCTTTGTCGGCACCTTTGTCCTTGCCATTGATTAATGCTGTGGAAGTGGATGTCAGGCCAAATTGAAATGAAGAAACAGAGGGGTACAACTCACGGGCACCATTTGGTTGAGGGGCCCCGGCGGGTCGATTGATGAGTTGGAGTACCTGAAATAAGTATTAATGGAATGTGAAGGCTTTATGTATGTGTATCATACCAGAGGCCGCCGCGTCACGATACCAGTACCACGAGGCAGGAAATCTCGCCCGACAATATTCTGTGAGTGAAATGAGTGGCTTTTCTCCGGCACAGAGTGATACAAAGTATACCTCGAGGACACTACTTTTACCGCTACTCTGGCTACCGAGCACGCATATCTGCGGAAGGTCTATCTGTGATGCTGAGGAACCGACGGCGGTGAAAACATCCTGGAGTTTGTTGATTACGGAAACGATCTCTAGACCAAGACCGGTTGGACCTGTTGTCATTTTCTAGGATTTGTCGCGGTGTGATGGAAGATAAGCTGCAAATTGTAGGGAGAAATGAGGCAGAGTGTTGTTGACTGCGGTAGTAAACCGAAGAGCGACCGTGACCAAACTCTGCCAAAGTCACCGCAGTCCTTTTTGGATTTTCCAGCTTGTCTTCGCCATGCTCTGCTCTTTTATATACTGATTCCATCAATTAAAAGCAACACAGGAATGCTGCGGATTTTTGACTGAGTAATATTCCATCTACCCTCGCTGCGGCGACTCAAACGAGGAATGGATTATTCGCAATCGTGCTGCAATCAGTACACCGTTGTCAACTTCTCTCCCGGCCATCCATGCTCCTTAAACATTCGCGTGAACCGCGAAAAAGTCGAAAAGGACAGCAGGTATTTACCCTCATCGTTCCAGAATTGTCACGTCTTGCTGTCAATGCTTCATCCCGAATTCCCCAGTCAATCCAACCATTCTCGAATCTCAAAAGCAATGGTAGATCGATGCGGCGTGTGGACTATTAGTGAACGGTACCTTACGTTCATTATCACGGCTCAACGGCCGGCAGCCTGTTGCGACTGGACGTACTCTACGAGCAGACCATCTGCTAAGTGTATCCGGAATCCTGGTCCAAATTCCCCCATCTCACTGGCAAAGAAGAATGTGCATTCAATGGTGGATCCGCAGAAAATTTCTGCCAGCTCAATCAATTTTGCAACTACCCGGGTCATGTACGATGTTATGGAATTCTTTGACTGTCTGCGGAATCAGCTTACTCGTTAAACACCTATGGACCTTGTAATGCCGCGATCAGGATCGCTTGGTCCGTTTGCCTCGACCCCAGATGCTTCACTCTTCTCATTGAGCAAGCCTAAGCCCTCTCGCAAGTCGGTTCTAACTCTTTCCGCATGGCCGGGTATCACATGACGTTATCTTCATCTCAAACGTGGCCATGGTCCACGAATGCAGCATTCCGTCTGTCCAGTTCGTCGCATCATGTAAATGGTTACAAACCTTTCATCCCATCACCCGCCGTTCCATTCCACTAAGTCCTCACCACCATTATGCACCCCATCCTCATCTTACGGTCCTTCCTCTTCTTCGTAATCACAACCACAGCCAGCCCGCCCGCAACTGAACTGTTCTCTCCCCTCATACCCCAGAAAATCCTCTCCACCGCAAGAGGCCTCTCCCCAGTCAAGTATCCCCAATACACAGACACATCCAGCGGAAATTGGCTCCTCTTCGATCCAGACACCTGGACTTCGGGATTCTTCCCCGGTACACTCTATGCGCTCAACACCAGGAAACAACTCTGCGGTGCGACGACCACGAACGGCTTAGGAAGCGCAGATTGGCTGGGATTAGGGAGGGCATGGAGTGTTGCATTGATTCCTCTCGAGGCCAGTAATAGTGTTGGGCACGACGTGGGGTTTCTGAGCTTTCCGTTTGTAGAAGAGTTGACTATGTGAGTTATTATGTGCATGATGAACAACATATATATTCCTTCGGTCCTTTTGCATTGGTGTGAATGTCAATACAGGTTAATTGCTGACCCAGGTTTGTCGTGGTAGAAACCCGACCAACCAGACGGCATTATGGGCTGTCAATGCATTTGCCCAAGACTTGGCTGCACGGTTCAATCTTATCGTAGGGTGCACATTAAGTTGGGACGCGTCTGATCCGACTGATTTCCAGGTTCGTCACCTTCCTTCCTCTCTTTTCTGCATTTTGACATACTGTACCTTTCCTGACAGGTCATCATTGACAACATGATGAACCTTGAGGTGCGTAGACCTTCACGTCACCAAAGTCCCAATGACCATTTAATAAACGCATCCTGCGTGGTACAGGTGCTCTTCATATCAGAATCCCTAACGGGGAACTCTACCCTCCGCCAGATTGCCATCGCCCATGCGGACAAGACGATGCAGAATCATATTCGGGATGACGGTGTGTACATTTGTCTTCTCTCCACAGCGATTGTAGAAGCCAAATTTGATAGGCTCCACCTATCACGTTGTGGAATACAACTCGTCCACGGGGGCTGTGATCAAAAGGGGGACGGTCCAAGGGTTTTCTGACAATAGGTGAGTAAAAGTTTTGACCGTCTTCCTTTATCTCCTTCTCCCTTCGTCTGGTATCATTCATGATGATTCGCAGTACATGGAGCCGAGGCCAAGCGTGGGGGATATTCGGGTTCACAAATAGTACGTTGGGTTTACCCTCAGTTTCGACCTCGTTCAGGTTAACAGCGGTTTGGAATTGAAGTGTACAAACGTACGAGTGATGCAAAATACCTGGACACTGCACGAAGACTGGCTGTGTACTTCACCTCCAGCCTCCCGGCTGATGGGATCGTACCTTGGTGGGCTTTCGTCTGTTCCTCCCCGCCCCTTCCCACTTATCCATCTATCTCGGCCTTCTTCCGTTATCCTTCTTCACCATTCCCCACCTCATAACTACGGTATCGATGTATCCCTAGGGACTTCGATGCACCCCTCTCCCCCTCCCCACGCCCCGCCGACTCTTCAGCAGCCACGGTCGCCGCCAACGCCCTCCTCCTCCTCTCGCAGCAGGAAACAACGCAGACAGCCGCAAAGTTGTGGAGTGACGCCGCTATTCGGGTTAGTACTACCATCCTACTTCCATCGACTTTGTTAATGATATCGTCGTGCACCTAGATCCTGAATAGCATAACGACTCTCGCATGGCGGCCTGGATGGCAGAGCCTCCTGTCGAATGGCACTGTGGATAAACCTGCTAATAATTATTTGACGGGGATCGTTTATGGTGCGCCCTCTTCCCTTTAGCTCTGTCTTCGAAGGTTAAATTTTCCTTCATTTGTCACTCATCACCCTGCGCGCCTAATGTTCCTTTTCTGTTCAAATCTTGACAACTAAAATTTCCAACAGGTGATTATTACTACATCAAGGCCGGGAATGAGTTGGTTTCGATGGCTTTAGCCACATGCTAATAAGGATTTGGAAATATCTAAATGAAATGTCGTCTTAGTATTCTCATAGCGCCGGCGAACACGCCCGCATGCCCATAGATAAACAACGAGAAGGCAGCATGGATAAGCATTTACGCAAGATCAGGCGCCTGCATATTGCCCTGAATATAAGCAGGTCTAGGCCAAGACCTAGACGCCCGAGCGGTTGTAGGAATCATCAAGAGCCGGTGGGAAATGTAAATAGAGAAGTTTGTACATAATAGGATAGAATGATAAAGGATTAATGAAAACGTGCAAGACGAATGAAGGGAACGGACCCTAATAGATGTCAATGTCGCGCGCCAAAGCGTATCCGTTGTATGTCGATTCGACATGTCGTGGTCGGCGATGATGAGAAAAAGTACATGGGTAGTGGAGATAAAGTGCTTGAGTCAAAAGTGGGAGAACACTGCCTCACGTACAACACGTGTATACGAGGATAGGGTGGAGGCGTCTAAGTTGGACGCCAAGCGCGGAGTGGTGGTCATCACTATTTTTCCTTTGGATTCAGGGCAAACAAACTTGGTTGACCGATAGTCAACGATTGGTTGGGAGGAGTTCGTCGGCAGTGAATCATGAAGTTGTCGGGGGCCCGCACAATATACAATTTCGTATCGACGGAGCCATTTAGTAGAACAATGCGGTCATTGGAAGGTAGAACAGATGGCGTCTTCTCAATTCGTCTCCTAAGGTTTCGGTCGTCTGTTAGTATAACCGCTGTCAGTGCATGATTGATAACGACGTCGAGATGAACCATCGATGAGCAGTGATACATAAGATATCAAGTGTTAATGCAATATGAATACGGCGGACGATCATTTGTTTTGCACAGCCTTTTAGGTTAAGTATAGACGCCACAGAAGTAGCCTCAGAATCAAATCCTAGAGAGAGCACGAAGATCGAAAGGAGGTCCAATATATTTCGGTCTCGTCATGATGTGGTCGTTAGGGTCTCCAGGGAGGCTACGTGGCAGCCCCAGGTACGTATCTCCACTGGAAAAACGAGCAAAAAAACGAGAGGGGATTGAAAAGACATCCAGTACAAAAAGGACACCGATGCTGAGCATCCCAGGAAGAAAACGAGTGGCCACAGCAAGATGAAATTCGAACAAAGGGGGACAAAAGAAGGAGCAGTTACGTAAGGTGATTGGTGAGTCATGAGCGGAGTTTGAATGTGCGTAGATATATAAGAACGCAGTTCGCCACTTGAAATCCCCCTTTTCCCCCGTGCCACCACAGTCTTTCCCACGCCTCTAAAAAAAAACAAATCTTTGAAATGTCCTTTGCACTGCCCGCGCGTCAGGTTACCTTTGGCCGTGTCACGGCTCAGCAGCAGCAGCAATATCAACACCAGCAGCAGCAGCATGGCCAACCACCATCACAGCCTCAATACCAGCAACATGGACTCGCCCTCCCCTCGGGCAATCCATACTTGCCAGGCCCTTCATCCGGCCTCGCCCTTCCTGGTCCTTCTCCCCTCTCCAATCCCTACCAATCACAACAATACACCCAGTCGACGCAGTCGACTCTGGCACAATCACAGTCAAAGTCGCAAACACCCCCATCCACATCCTCACCTCCTAATGCCGTTGCCGGACCGTCCACCCCTCCCGCGACCGCCGTCCCCGCCACCCCCGCCCCACTTACCCTCGAACAACAACACATTACCGCTGTTGAGGGTATCGTGCCCACCCTCCAAAACATTGTCGCGACTGTCAACCTCGATTGTCGCCTCGACCTCAAAACCATCGCTCTCCACGCCCGGAACGCAGAGTACAATCCCAAGGTTGGTATTGCTCTAGATTCTTGACCTTTTTCATGTCGAACTGTTCGGTTCGGCATTATTACAGCGTTTTGCAGCCGTCATAATGCGGATTCGCGACCCCAAGACTACTGCACTCATCTTTGCGTCGGGTAAGATGGTGGTGACGGGGGCAAAATCGGAGGATGACTCGCGCCTGGCGTCGCGGAAGTACGCCAGGATCGTTCAGAAGTTGGGGTTTGACGCGAAGTTTTCGGAATTTAAGATTCAAAACATCGTTGGGAGTTGTGACGTCAAATTCCCCATTCGGTTGGAGGGCTTGGCGTACAGCCATGGACAGTTTAGCAGTTATGAGCCAGAGGTGAGTCGTGCTTAGTATCATTCGATATTGTTTCCTGATGCGTTTCTGTGGCGTAGCTTTTCCCTGGACTCATCTACCGTATGATCAAACCCAAGGTCGTCCTCCTCATCTTCGTATCAGGCAAGATTGTGCTCACGGGTGCAAAGGTGATCATTTTTTTCTTTTCTTACGTATTGTGTTTCCCTGAAGTCGACCTCGCGTCACTTCCTGGACACCCTTTCTTGAAGGCTTCATGACTTCTTGAAGGAGACGCGCGTGTGGTTGCACACGTTGCGTTGAGTTCAGTGGACCCGGTTTGATCCCCATCCGCTGACACTCTTTTGTCCCTCTCGCGACTTAGGTCAGAGAAGAGATATACACGGCGTTCAACACGATTTATACCGTGTTGTGCGAATTCCGCAAGCCTTGATCTAGTGGTCGGCGCGTCGTTGTTGCATGTTGGTTTCCCGCCTTCTCCGATGCACATCGCCCACATCCTTGGCGTTTTGGTGTACGGTGTTGGATGGTGGAACATGTGCCAAAAGAAAAAGAAAATTGATTTGATACCATGGTTCGAGCGTCGAGGGCAGATTTATGGGGTAAGCAGGAAAAACGTAGTGCACGTCTTTCCCTTCCTCATCCCTTTCCCACTGTTTCCATTCAACACCATTACTTCAAATAATCTTAAATTCCTTCACTTCGTAACCGTGTCCATATCCTCAAGCACGTATCCCCCATCCCGTCCATCCATCCATAGCGAGACACAGACTGTTACATTGACAGAGTATACATAAAATATGATAAAGTCTGAGTAGCAATTGTATTATTTTTTACATATATATTGAATTTTATAATACAAATGGAGTTCAACGCGTTAAGACGTTCTCGAGGGACGTGTTTCAGATTGACGCGTCGCTGCGGCAGCACGTGACCTACCTTCGTAAGGACTTCGCAAGGAACTACAACTTGAACTTACCTTTAGCTTAGAGTCGTGCCTTCAAGGTTGGGCCCACCTTTGTATAAATATGTAAGAACTACTGCGCTCTCCCCGGGCGCTCTCCTCAACTGATCCCAATGCACCCTTTCAGATCATCCTCTTCACGGACCCTCCTCCCATCCATCCTAATTCTTCCAAAATTCTTCTCATCTCCGCCATCCTCACCACCGTCCAAGCTCTCCTTCCTCATGGCTTCCGAGTCACCTCCTCTGAAAAGCAAACCGTCTTTCAATCTCTCGCTCCCTCACCCTTCGTCACCTCCCCCGGTCTTCCC
>Ga0210402_10006418_pt1 | contig 10429 bp, 8 predicted proteins | sample IncBWC7MmetaG_FD_161055 | JGI IMG/M metagenome (GOLD analysis project Ga0210402, IMG submission 161055) | Forest soil microbial communities from Barre Woods Harvard Forest LTER site, Petersham, Massachusetts, United States - Inc-BW-C-7-M | ecosystem: Environmental > Terrestrial > Soil >...
AAGGTGAAGAAGGAAGTCACAAAGTAGGAGAAATAGAAAGTATAGACTGGTATTCAGGAGCAAAATGGTAGTACAGCAACTAGATGAGAGGGTGTGCAGACTAAGAGAGTATATCCATAGCAAGAGCTGGGTAATACAAAAATGATCCATGGTTTGACCTGCAACTAAATCTGTTCCTGACCCACAGGTGGTGGGGTTGCAAGGAGGCAGTGGTGGGGAGAAGAGGGGTAGATTTGGGTGAGGTTGTGAGGGGTAGGTGAGAGGAAGGACAGAGGGTTGTTATGGATCATATAGATGTACTTATATAGTAATTTACTATGAGGTTAGTGTGGTGGATGGGGTTTGTTAAATTGATCATCAAATACATTCCTACTTTCAAAGCCCCAATAGACTAACACATTGAAAGGTTTACATATACAAGGTTTATAAATCACATTCCAATAATAATGGGTAGGGCATAATCACTGTCTTGAAACTGTTCACAACATATCCATTCATTACAAAATCCAATAACCAATATTGAGTGTCTAAATTGAGTACCACAATGGCTGGTTTTGATGAAGGACTGTATTAGCCCCCCAATTTAGCTGAAAAAAACATTTTTTGGGGTTGGCTGACCAGACCACTTTCCCTATATCTTATAGAGTGACATTCTGGGACCATCTTCAGCATGTTGGCCCTGATACTGGGAAAAGGACAGCAGGTTATTCATGGGATGCAGTGTGTCAGGATGCTCTTCTCCAAGTGTCTTCTTGCACCCCAATAATGCTTTCTTATTGAGAGGATCTGCTTCAGCATATTTTCCCTGATCCTGGAACGACAATGCCAGATCATTCTTGGAAATGAGTGTGTCAGTGTGCCTCCCTGCAAGTGCCTTCTTGTGTCCTGACAATTCTTCCTCATACAGTAGTTCTGCTTCAGTATATTTTCCTTGATACTGGAGTAACAATGCCAAGTTGTTCATGGATCTGAGTGTGTCAGGATGCTCTTCACCAAGTGCCCTCTTGCGTCCTGACAGTACTTCCTTATACAAGTGCTCTGCTTCAGTATATTTTCCCTGGCACCAGAACAATATTGCAAGATTGTTTTTGAAGGTGAGTGTCTTAGGATGTTCATCTCCAAGTGCTCTCTTGTGTCCTGATAGGGCTTCTTTGAATAGAGGCTCTGCTTCCATATATTTTCCCTGATCCTGGAACAATGATGCTAGGTCATTCATGGCTGTGAGTGTGTTAGGATGCCCTTCTCCAAGTGCCTTCATGCGTCCTGACAGTGCTTTCATATATAGGGGCTCTGCTTCAGAATATTTTCCTTGAGATTGTAGTAATGATGCCAAGTTCTTCATGGATGTGAATGTATCAGGATGTTCTTCTCCAAATGCTTTCTTAAACTCTGACAATGCTTCCTTGAATAGAGGCTCTGCTTCAGCATATTTTCCCTGATACTGGAATAAGATTGCAAGCTTATTCAAAGAAATGAGTGTCTCATGATGCTCTTCTCCAAGTACCTTCTTCTGTCCTGACAGTGCTTTCTCATACAGTAGCTCTGCTTCAGTATATTTTCCCTGATACTGGAGTAACAATGCCAGACTACTCATAGAAGCAAGGGTGTCATGATGCTCTTTTCCAAGTTCTTTCTTGAACCCTGACAGTGCTTTCTTACACAGAGATTCAGCTTCAGTATATTTTCCCTGATCCTGAAACAATGATGCCAGGTCATTCATGGAAGTGAGTGTGTCAGGATGCTCTTCTCCATGTGTCTTCTTGAATCCTGACAGTGTTTTCTTATACAGCCACTCTGCTTTAGCATATTTTCCCTGATACTGAAACAATAAAGCAAGGTTTTTCATGGATTTGAGTGTGTCAGGATGCTCTTCCCCAAGTGTTCTCCTGCGTCCTGACAGTGCTTCCTGATACAGCTGCTCTGCTTTAGCATATTTTCCTTGGTGCCAAGACAATATTGCAAGATTGTTCATGGAAGTGAGGGTTTTATGATGCTCTTCTCCAAGTACCTTCTTGCTTCCTGACAGTGCTGCCTCAGATAGCAGCTTAGCTTTAGTATATTTCCCTTGACAGCTGAACAATATTGCAAGGTTGTCCATGCATGTGAGTGTGTTAGGATGTTCATCTCCAAGGGTCTTCTTGTGTCCTGACAATGCTTCCTTGTACAGGGGCTCTGCTTCAGCATATTTTCCCTGACAACGGAATAACAATGCTAAGTTGTTCATGGATCGGAGTGTATCAGGGTGTTCTTCCCCAAGTATTCTCTTACGTCCTGACAGTGTTTTCTTATACAGGTGCTCTGCTTTCTCATATTTTCCTTGGCACCAGAACAATATTGCAAGATTGTTCATGGAAGTGAGTGTTCTAGGATGCTCCTCTCCAAACATCTTCTTGCTTCCTGCCAGAGCTGTCTTAGATAGCAATTTTGATTCAGCATATTTTCCCTGGTTCCTGAACAATAGTGCAAGATTGTCCATGGACATGAGTGTATCAGGATGTGAATCCCCAAGTGCTTTTTTATATCCTGACAGTGCTTCTTTAACCAAAGGCTCTGCTTCAGCATATTTTCCCCGATCCTGGAACAATGATGCCAGGTTGTTCATGGAAGTGAGTGTATCATGATGCTCTTCTCCCAGTACCTTCTTCTGGCCTGACAGTGCTTCCTTATACAGAGGCTCTGCTTCAGTGTATTTTCCCTGATACTGGAGCAACAATGCAAGGCTGCTCATGGAAGCAAGTGTATCAGGATGCTCTTCTCCCCATGCATTTTTAAATCCTGATAGTGCTTTCTGGCAGAGATGCTCTGCTTCAGTATATTTTCCCTGATACCAGAACAACCCTGCCAGGCTGACTATGGAGCTTAGGGTGTTGGGATGTTCTGTTCCAAGATGTATCTCTTGTTCTTTTTTTAACAGTCCTGCAAGAATAATAGCTTTTGAATAACGTCCCTGTCTTCTCAAGAACTCTCTTAACACCTCAAAAGATTTCCAGCTTCCAGTGTTATCCTCTGTGCAGTTGAGAATATACTGTGTGACATGGTTGACACAAGCCTCAACATCAGGTAGAATGTCTCTGGCAAAAGCCAGTCTGCTTTCAGGATGCTTGTCCTCAAGACTCCATATAACAGAACCAGCAATGACAGCCAAAATTTGTGCAGTCATCTGCTCTTTTTCTGAACCAGATAAATGCTGGCGTGTCCATTCATGGACAACAGGATGTATGCAGACCTTTCTTTTGCTGCTATCCCGTTTTACAAGTGAATATGACAGAAGAAATGATATCTGTGCATTAAGTTCCTCTTGTGACCTCAGCCCTGTATGTGATAACTGCATATTTTTCTGACCCTCCAGTATCAGATCATCAGAAACATTGTTGCTAAGAAAACTGTACTGAACAAATAGTTGAAATGCTGCCAAATTTTTGACTTTGATAGCTTCCAAAGATATTTTCCATGTTGTGTACACTGTGGCATATCCCTGGAGCCCCTCTGGTCTATTTTCCATTGCAGCCTTGAAATTCATTTTATACTCTTTCAAATATTCACCCAGGGATAATCCTTGAGCCCAAATGTATGCCCCAGCTTGTTCAATAGCTAATGGTAGGTACCCTAGCTCTTTGACAATTAGTTCAGCTTCCTTGTAATCTGACGAGTATACATTCAATAAATTGAAAAGTTTGACACAATGATGAGTTGCAATTCACCTGCTTTGCTAAGCTGAATCCAGTCCAGATGTGATCTTTTGATCAATAACTCCAAGGCACTGTTTTGCTCCATGCCATCAACTTGAAATGACCCTGTGCCCCATTGAACACTACCTCTTCTTCTGCTTGTGATGATAATAGTACCTGATGCACTGTTGGGAAAATGCTTTGCCTGATTAATAACCTCCAGATCATCCAGATTATCAAAAATGAGTAGCCAGTTGTCATTGCCATCCATGGACAGCCACTTGGATACTGCATCCACAATCTTGTCCTGATCACAGGACTCTGCATTGTATACTAATTGACCAGATGTATTGATTAAACCAGGAATGCCCAGCTCATGAGCAATTTGTTTGTAGTCTGGCTGAGCAGATGGACAGTTGGCAGCTAGATGCTGAATGAGATTCTCTGCAACCTGTATAAAGCTGGACTGCAGCACCTCAGCAGTAGCAGCATGAATCCAAATTATAGAGCTGTATATAGCACAGCTTTCCCAAGCATGATGAAGAACAATGCTTGTTTTGCCTATGCCACCCAAGCCATGCAGAACAGCCACTTTGCGCTGATCTTTACCAGCACCTTCAACAATATCAGATAACTGCTGTAGTTCTTCCTTCCGCCCAGTGAACAGCAGATTCTTTGGAGGCAACCCCAGCCTCAAAGCAAATCCTAATTGGTTCTGGTTGCTACTGGTATTTTCTGCATTTTAAGATATGTCACCAAATCAAGCCCTCAAACCAAAACCACACTACTCACTGTTTATCAGCTCATGACCCCAGTTACTTTTGATCTTCAATTCTGCACCCCTTACCATGACATCAATTTGATCAGCAACAACTTTAAATCCATGATCATCTCCAGATGTAAACTTGACCAAATCAATATGATGTTTATGGAGTGCAATGGCATCAGCATTGACAACTCCAGGAACTACTGCAGAATCCTTGGAAACAATCTACAGACTCCTTGAGAAAGATAGCAGTTATATCAGAAAATGAATGCACATCACCATAACAGATACTCCTTTAAATAGAGGTGTGCTATACTCTTCAAAGAAGAATACAGTTTTGAAGTCTGAGCTAATAGGTGAGTACAGCTCAGTCAAGTAACGCAAGTGGTCTGAGTCCCGGTTGAGCAACTGGAGGATCCTGCTGTTGCCCGGGATAAATATGCGACCAATGTTGTTCAGAATGGCCTGAAACTCAGCACCAGTGGCACCAGCATGGGGAGTACCAAAGAACATCACACCACAAGTAGAAAGTTTAATTGACTTTCGATCCTGGTTGTGACCATGCCTTGCAGAATCACATGTAACAAGAGCCTATCATGTCCATCAGTATATAGTGACACAAGGTTACATGCTTCACATACATGCTTGACAACAATGCCACCCAGGCTATGGGCAAGGAAAATTATCGGGCGCCGTTCCATCTGTCCATGAAAGCATATCAGTCAGCATCAGCAGTGATCTGACCCAAGAGAACAGATTCAGCCTCACTCACCTCTGGACCTCTGCGGACACGCAGTAGGTCCACTATCAAGGATACACCATGGTCGTTCAGGGTCAAGTGAGAGACATCCGACAACTTGAGGGTATCAGCATCGTATCCAAATGTCATGATACGTGCATTCGGGACTTGGATCGGCAGCAGGTCTCTGAGCCACATGGTCCTGGTTTGTTCATCTGTCCATGACTTCTCCCTGTGGCCGTTGAGACCATGCACAGCAATGATGCTTGGTGCCAGGAATTAGAGACATGACGAAAGAAGGCCATTGATACTAACTCGACAACTGGATCACAACCGGGAACAAGCTCTGTCAGACCCAAAGCATCGCGTCCAGTCTCAACGGCGACCTGCGAGCTGTCACGGTGGCGCTGATCACTGAAAATTGAAAGAGCAATGGTGTTTGATATGGCCGGTCAGCCTTGAAATCTCGAAATGCGATGAAGGACATAAAGGCTTACCGGACAACTGGATCAATTTCATTTGAAGCTGACACCGTGGCCCGTTGTTCAGTGGGAGTATGCGAGCGGCTTGCCTGCAGAATGTGATTGTTCTTCAGCACGATGCAGGACTCTGATATTCGGTTTGACGACCTCCCACCTTCTTTCCCTTAAAGGCATTCGTCAGTCCCTTCAGTTTAGACTTCATTTTGCAGCTTTTGAGGTTGCGACAAACAGATGTTCGAGCAAGATGTTCGACGAGTCGACGACGATGTTGAATCAAACAGATAGCCCTGAACCCTGAGCGTTTAAAATCAGGAACGGCTGTTGCAGATTCTCAGTCCGACTCTCATAGGGGAATGCTGCAATACGGACAATCCCGGGCCTAAAGCGTACACCGAAATTGCATACGGCGATTGTATCTTTATTTGCAAAATTTTGGTTCAGGTCCAGCCAAACCTCACCCATCATGGTGCCATCATACCACCTCCGCCAGTCAAATGATATTCATATATGCAGATGTCGACAGAAACACGCCTTATCCTAGACCGCGATCTTTATGCGGATAGCATTTTCAGGTCGGACTTAGCTATGATGCATGTCTATGGCCGTGGCCATGGGCTGACCCAGTCTAGATCCTACCAGACTACTACTCTGAATACCGACCGTCACCGCAATACCGTCTCCAAACTACATACGGCCGCGGCGGGCGCGTCCTCTTCACTCACCCACCACACCTGTCAATCACCTGCGTCTCCGTCATCCTCCGCACCTTCCTCAACCATGTTTCCCAGGCCTTTGACATTAACCACAACACTTGGAATGCCGAATCCAACGCCTGAAAACGGGGTGTACTTCTTTACTGATAGACGACAGGACGCTGAACACCGATCCCCAGTCGCCACGGCTGCTGCAGCTTAACAAGCTGGTGTACGTCCGTGCGCGGCCGTATATTCTTGCCTCACATCTCCGCATGTACTTGTGTACTAGCACTGCTTCCGGCCGATACTGGAGGCACACATGGAGGTGAGGGCGATTCTTAGGTGCGTATCTGGGAATGACTAGGCAAGAAACCAACCTTTCGAAATCGTCACGGGAACAATACCTCATACTCATAAGACTACTTCTGTTGGGGCAACGAGCACATCAGTAATGGCCACAAAAGTCTGAATTCGGAAACAACTGCGGTGGACGACGATGAAACCCACCTCGGCGAATGGTATCTCCCATTCTCGCTCGTTTCTCACCACCAGTTGACAGCCATTTATAATATCATCTCAATCTCCCGATGCCCTCCTGATCCCACGCATGCAATGTGTTGTCCGTACTCAAAGTTGGTGTAGGGAAGTGCACGGTTGCAGTTAGAGATCTCCAACCACGCTCGGATGGCTTGTGAAGATTGGGGGTAGTCCCATGAGGGTGGGCGCAAGGGTGACACACAACGAGGAAGAGGAGAGATGAGATGCATTGGTCGAGACGGTCACTCTTGGAGTGAAATTGAGGAAGTCTCGGATCACAGATTCGAGCCGAGGCTTTCGGCGAAAAGCGGTAAGGATTTAGGTCGTGGAAAAGAACTACGAATGGGCATGGAACAAGTGTGTGATCTGCCAGAGATGGATGGAGGTGAAAACGGCAGTCATCTTCGTGCTCCACCGGATTCGTGCCATTTCCAGCCCTTCGAGAGGATCCCCTCTTGAGCCCGCGGATGCTAGGCCGCATTCGATCGTCTTAGATGCTTGGGCGGAAAGGTTCGCGGTTGGCGGAGGATGGAGTAGACGTACAGAGGACAAGGATACGAGGGTAATGCTCCGAGATGAGGTGCTGGTGCTAGTAGGTGATAGGAAATGGGAGATATGAGGGGAGCGGGTGGTGTAACCAGTGAGGAAACAAAACGATGATGAGCACAATACCCAACGGCACCATTCATGCACCAATGCAGCACCATTTACAAGTGGAAGCGAGGAGATCGACAAACCGCCTTCGATCCGAAAGTCAGCCCGGACACTGTTTGTCAACCCGAATGAAAATAAATTCGCTTTTGGGACTAGACATGACCCAAAGACATTCTTGGGCCGGTATTTGAGAGCTTGAGACTAGTGATGTGCCCGGCCCGGCTCAAAGCCGGAAGCCGGGCCAAGCCGGGCCCTATTTAGGCCAGGCCAAGCCAAGCCCCAGGTGCTGGCCCAGCAACGGCTTTGGCCCGGCCCACGATAGCTCAAAGCCGTGAGCCGGCGGCTCAGGCCGCGGCTTTAGTACTGTATTATAAAACAATAATACCCCACAATATACTTAATAAAAATGAAATTTGTCGTGAACTTTTTGGTCACGTGGTCTTGTTTATGAGCTTTCAAGTCGGTCGTAAACTCATACGATCCACAACATCTTCGACCAGCACCCAAACTCGTCCGAAAACAATAACCCTAACCTCCTAATCTATGTGTAGCTGCAACTGGTATCCCACCAAACGCTTGCACGCGCCACCCCGCACACTCTCAACCCCACATGCCAGGAAGGATCCCAACTCGGAGAATGATCATTCGCATCTGCCACCAACCAACCACTCTCCAAGCGAATAGGCGACGAGGCGTGAAACAGATCGCCCTCAAACCAAGGCACTCTTCGTCTCTGTTAGCACAACCGCCACCTCAGCATTCCAGCAGGGCTGCCACAAATTGTAAATAGTGGGATGCGTTCATCGATACCTCCCCGCTGAAGAATACCCAAACCACTGCTTGTGACGGCGCAAATTCATTGTCGCAGTCTCGTCAACTCCCATCTGGTGTCACCCCCACAGACTCGGACACCAGTACGCTTGTTACGATCACATGTACGTTCTCTGTCCGCCCTTCCCTCCCCTCTGACCTATTTATGAATCTCTCTATCTCCCCATCAACCCTCATCCCTGTGCCTGGCCTCCTCATCCTTCGCGTCTGCCCTCACTCGACACGTTGAGACACCTCAGCGGACACTTCGCCGCTTTCATTCATTTCAACTCACTACCACCCCACTATTCCTGGCCGACATTCGGCTCAGCTTCTAATCCCTCCCGCTCGTTTGTAGGAGTTGCCTGCCCACGAAAGGGTGCAAAGTGCTGGACGAAGGCGACTGGGCCAACGGCTGGCGGTGAGCACGAGACAGGAGGACATCGAGCACAATCACCTTAACCACCCGCTGATCACCTCGCGAATACGCAAGGCTATGCCAATTGGCATAAGCGCTGCAATCGCGAGGTGTGTAGGGAGGCGGATTGACATACCTCCGCTTTCCGAGCCCCATAACCTTACCTCCTCATTTCGCATGCCATTGAGGGACACCCCATGCCAGTAATGACGCAGAGCGCCCCCTACTATCCCCCCTTGGCCCCCAACTGCTCGAAACACTGTTGTGTGCCAAAAGCCGCGGCTTGGGCCAAGCCAAGCCAGAGCCAAGCCCCCAGTCGCGGCTTTGGCCCGGCCCAGGGTTTCACAAAGCCGGAGCCCCCAAAAGCCAAGCCAAAGCCGGGGCTTTTGGGCCAAGCCGGGCCGGAACATCACTAAACGTGCATATCCACTGGAAACGAGCATCCTCCGAAAACAAGCACTCCGGAAAACAGGGCTCCCACATTTTGCTTGCGAGGGAAATGTTGTATCCTTCATCCTCTGCGCTGGGGGGTCTGGGACCCTGGTCTGCAAGCGTTTGAGGTCCTGGAGCTAGGATGTTGAGGGCCGTAATGTCGGGCCGACTTCGGAGGAGTGTGATAGGTTCCCAGGAGTTCGGGTCAACTTCGTCTTGGTTGCGGTGTGCGTCAGGCAGGTGTAAGATGGGGTCTGGGAGCCTGGAGAACGGGAGAGGGAGGGTGCTGTTCAGTTGGGGTTGGTTGTGGGGTGCGCTGGAGGGTTTCCAGAATGGGGATAGGTAAGGGTGACACAATACTCCGAGGTGTCGAGGTCATCTCAGCCTGACAAAAGGGACCTGCAATGATAAGAGGAGGGTGCGCAGGAACCTGAAGGTGGACGGAGGAAGACTGCCGAGCTATTTTTAAATTGAATTGAGAAGCACGCACCGAATCGGGATTTATGACCAAAGGTCCGCACGGGAGTTCACCTTTTAGGTCATTTACCCTCAGCACAATAATGGGGCCTGAAGGGTTAAACGTAATAGATGGTTCTCCTGCCTGGGGTGGAGAGTATACAGGTTTAGTCATAGGTATCTACCACTTTTCTTGCATGCACAATGTTCCTGAATGACTGCAACGCGTCCTTTGAGAGCTAAATCGAGTAGACTCGATCTTCACCTCCATAACATTCAATCCGACGCGTCAAACAAAATTACCATTTTACCTTTCCTCTGAAGCCCTATTCGCCACACTCAAGTCCACTTCTCGTTCGTCATCATCATCAGTATACGACGCGAAAGGAGTCACGATGAAACTCGCGAAGAACGGTCAGGCTATGTTGTAGTGGTTTGACGAAAGAAAGGGCGAAAGGTACGGGTGGCGCATGATGTCAAGATTAAGGTGAAGCCGGCACAAATTGCTCGGCTGAGAAACCGCTGTGTCCTGTCCTTTCGCCGTTGTGTTTTCCGACCTAACCCGGCGCGAGCGAACAATGCGCACAATTACACATCCTCCTTCTCCACTTCAAAGTTCGAAACTACCGACTCCAGCCAATGTCCGACACCCTGGCCGTCCGCGCGAATAACAATGGCTGTCTCTCAACACCGAAAGGGTCAAAGTCGACTCTGACGAGAAGAATGGGCGAATCGTTGGGTTTGACCTGCTTGACACCTCAGCCTTCCTTAG
>Ga0210402_10006419_pt1 | contig 10428 bp, 13 predicted proteins | sample IncBWC7MmetaG_FD_161055 | JGI IMG/M metagenome (GOLD analysis project Ga0210402, IMG submission 161055) | Forest soil microbial communities from Barre Woods Harvard Forest LTER site, Petersham, Massachusetts, United States - Inc-BW-C-7-M | ecosystem: Environmental > Terrestrial > Soil >...
GAAGAGGAACCACCGCCGAGAGGCACGAACGCGAGCTGAAGCACCCAAGAATTTTATGCCCGCGCTTCTCCGAAGCGCGTCGGGAGAGCTTTTGCCCTCTTGACACGGACTTATCATGGATGTCGGCCATCCGGAAGTAACGAGTTTTGCGGGTCTACTCTTCGAGGAATTCGACTTTGGCGGGGCCGGGGAGCAGGCCGACGGTGGTGCCGCGTTCGATCAGTTCACGGACGGCTTTCTTGCCCTTTTCACCGTAGCCCAGCGTCCATTTGTTCACGTACATGCCGACAAATTTGTCGGCCAGCTCCGTGTCCATGTCTCGCGCAAACTGCATTGCGTAGTTCAAAGCTTCCTCGCGATGCTCGAGGCCGTACGAGACGCTATCGCGGATGGTTTTGGAGATCAGCCGCCCCATATCCGGGCCGAGAGCGCGGCGCACCGCATTGCCGCCAAGCGGCAAAGGCAGACCCGTAAGCTCCTGCCACCAGATACCAAGGTCGACCACTTTGTGCAGACCGAGTTGCGGGAAAAAGAGCTGTCCTTCGTGGATGAGCAGGCCCGCTTCCACCACATCATTCTTCACCGCTTCAATGATTTTATCGAACGGCATCACCACAGCTTCAAAATCCGGCTGGTACAGTTTCAGGGAGAGATACGCGGAGGTCTTCAGCCCGGGAACGCCGACGCGCTTTCCCTTGAGCTCCTCAGGCCGCATGGATTTGGTGGAAACAACAATGGGGCCGTAGCCTTCACCGAAACTCGCGCCGCAATCGAGGAGGATGTATTTGTCGCGCAGGGAAGGGTAGGCGGCGAAGCTGACGGCGGTAACGTCGTAAGTCTCGGTCAGCGCGGCTTCATTGAGGCTCTGGATGTCCGAGAGCACGTGCGTGTACTTGTAGCCCGGCGTGGGCAGCTTGTGAGTGGCCAGCGCGTAAAACATGAACGCGTCGTCGGAATCGGGTGAATGAGCCAGCTTGATCTCGCGGGGTTCTTTTTCGGTTTGGGACGCCACTTGTCGTGCAGGCATGGGTTCTGGTTCCTCTGACCCGGAATGCGGCACGCGGAGATAACTTGGCCATCGGTTCACTCTTCAGGGGCGGATGAAGGGAAGGTCGATGATTGTCGAGACTTGCGTGGCTTACGGCCGGGCTTACGTTTGCAAAAGAAAGCCTAACATACACACCCTTCCCGTTCAAACGGACAGGTCATACAGCTAAGCGCCGGAGACCAGGTGAGCAATCGCGTCTTCGAAATTGACCTTGCCGTCGAGATACGGCTGCCAATAGATGTTCAGCAGCCGGATGTACTCTTCCCATCCGCGTTGCGTGAATTTCTCGCGAAGGTCTGGCGGCATGAGAGACATCTTCGCCTGCCGGGGAAGGATCATGTCGCCCGATGGGGAATCCGGCCCGGCCTCTTGCATCACCGGGCCCAGGACTTCGCTTGTGGTGTAGAAAATCAAGGCGTGCCAGAGATCGCGAGGAATGGGCTTGTCGCGCTGGCGGCACTCCCGGGTGATGGCGTCTTCCACGGGGAGTGCGATTCCGTGGGAGGCTTCGTGAAAAAGAACCTCCAGGGAATCCTGAGCCTGATTGCGCGGTTCGGTGCTGGAGATGGTTACGCGGAGCGGGTCGAGAGTCGTGAAGGCGCCGGCTGAGTTAGCGTAGGCGCACACTTCTACGCGAATTTTCGCTTTTGGCCAAGTGGACTGGTAAATGTCGGCGAGCCGCTGCGAGAGTCCCACGCCTTGTTCGCGGATGAGCGGCGCAACTCGCGCGACCCAGCGGCGATTTCCGCGATCCTGACTCGCCCACCAGTGGGCCCTGTAAACCGGTGCGGCCGCTTCGAGGATTACACCAATGTTTCCCGGCAGGCCGGCGTCGCAGGCTTTCTTTTTTCTTCCTAGAAGCTCGTCGCAGTCCTCAAAATCGCCCAGCTGATTTTTCAGGAGGATCATGTCAATGTTGATTTGCGGATCTTTTCCCGCATAGTTGGCCCGATAGTAGGCAATGGCTTGTTCCCAGGTTTTTTGCTCCGTAGCGTTTAGGGAAACGGGATTCTGTTTCAATGTGGGTCCCGAGGCATTGGCTGCGGCAGCTTTGGCCTCCGGGGTGGATTCGCGCAGGCGCGCCTCGCGATAAAGAAACTGGTGGAGATTCACCCAAAAGCCGCTGTGAAACTCAAATACCGGCAAGGGACCGTAGCCGGATTCCACCTCTTGTCCCGGGCTGAGTGGAGCGGCCCCTGCCAGAATCAGGGCCAGGGGCAACAGCAGTGAGAATCGCAGGAGAGGCAAGTTCATACCCGAAGCGGAAATAGTAACGCAACTCGTTCCGCTTACATATTGGGAGTTTCCATTCGCTAGTATTCTTTGGGAGGTTCGGAGAGCCAGCGCTCCAGGCAAGCCAGTTGTTGATCTTCGACGTTGGTGAACGCGAGTCCCATCCCCAATCCAGGGCTCACGTAAACGATCCGCGCCAACGCCATAAAATTCTCTTCGTGATGGGTAAGCCGGAGTCGAACCTCGGTGCCCTCTGAAATCGGATTCAGCATATCAAGGTAGCAGCCGGTCCGGCTGAAATCCGCAGAGCGTGCATTGAACTTTGCGCTGCGCGGAATATCGACAACCTCCGCAGCAAGCACCATGGCGCGTCGCGGAGCGGAACGCCGTTCCACCGTGAAATCAGTCATGTCTTTTCACCCGGCAACAAACTGCTGCCCGCAATAGAGAGATTCGGCGGGGCAAGCTCGTTTTAATTCTTTCTCATCTTAGCCCATTGCGCAAGGGCCTTTTCGGTAAACGGGCCAAACGTCAATGCTGTGGCTCGGAATCGGCAGGATCGCCTTCCACCAGCTTCGGGTCCAGGTCGCTGCCGACAGTGCCCCTATGGTTCCCAGCATGAAGCTGGCCAGGGGCAACAGCAGTGAGAATCGCGGGAGAGGCTAGTTCATACCCGGAGCGGAAATAGTACCTTAACTCCCGCCATTGACAAATTCGGAGTTTAGCGTTTTTCAGAATTCGGCTTCAGTTTCAGTTTCGCAAAACCAGCGGTCCAGATTGGCCAGTTGGCCGTCTTCGATGCTGACGAAGGCAATTCCCATTCCCAAACCGTAGCTCACATAGACGACGCGGCCCTTTGCCACGAAGGTTTCCGTGCCATGGGTGAGCCGGAGCTTGACTTCTGAACCCTGGGGAATCGGATTCAGCGTATCAATGTAGCAACCCGTCCTGCTGATATCCGCAGTGCGCGCGCTAAGCTTTGTGCCGCGAGGAAGTTCAAGCACTTCCGCGGCGAGAACCATGGCGTGTCGCGGAGCGGATCGCCGCTCCACGGAAACGTCGGGCATGCCTCTTCTCCTGACTACCAGACAGCTGCCTGCATGTAGGAGGGAGTGCGTCCCGGCGCGGGAATACCTTGCCGGAACTTGTGTGGATGAACCCATTCTCATTTTTGCTCGAGTTCCCCCAATTCGCAACGGGGGTCCACGGGAAGAGGCAAAACCGTCAATGTTGGGGGTCCGAAGCGGCTGGCACACCCTCTTCGAGTTTCGGGTCCAGATCGCTGCCCACAGCGCCCCGGTGGTCGCCGGCGTGGAGCTGGCCCGCGGAATCGCAGAAAAAGGAGCGCAGGCCACTCCTTCCATACACTGCGGGGATTGCGGCGACCTCATACTTGGCCGGCGCACCGGATGTATTTGCCCCCACGATCACGTAGCGGTAGGAGTAGCCGTCCTTGCGGCCTCCGGCAAGACCTTCGTCCACCAGACCGGCGCCGTCACTCTTGGATGCGCTCTTGCTTGCAGGGCCCAGGGCCTTAAGCGATTCAGGCAAGCGCGTGTAGGTCTTGCGATAGATCTCGATGGCCTCGACCAGCGCTTTGAGAGAAGCGATCGCGGATTGCTCGTTCGTCTTGATTTCCGCGCGATCCCACTCGATTTCCAAAGAAGGAAGATCCAGAAACAACAAGCCGAGGGAAAGAATCTTCCACTGCCCGCTTTCGCGCACCATGCCCATGGTGACGCGGTGAGCGTTGAGGCCTGGGGTGTCGCCGGAGTCTTTGACGGTGAGAGGAAGATAGGCGAGATTGTCGCGAAGTTCCGGCTTCTCAATTTCCATCCGGGTAGTGACTTCAGACGTCTCACAAAATACCACAACGTTGCCTGAGGTTTCGTTCTGTGTCCGGGGCTTTCCAGGTTTGTCGAGCAAAACGAAACGCTTCAGCAGGGTTTCGCGGGCGGGCGGCGTCATGCGGCCAAACGCTTCGGCGTTGCGCACGGTGAGCGCTCGCACGAACTCGGTGGAGTTCTGTGAACAGGCGGCCACCAGGGCGTCGCGCAGCGTGGTGGCGGGACCGTCCCCGCCGGGTGATTGCCCGGGCGTGCCGGCCGAAGCCACGGATAGTAGAATCATGAAAAGTACAGCGCGTCGGAAGAAAAAAGAACCCCTAGGAATTGGGAGCACGAGCACTAATCCTTCGCGGCTTGAAGTATGGCCGCCAGATTTTGGGTGAACACCGAGCGCGGCATCACTTCCAGACATCCTGCAGCGCGAGCCTGGGCGGCGAGTTCGGTCTGCACGTGAGATAAGAAAGCCACCACGCGCAACTCCTTCTGAGTTGCACGCAACCTTTCGATGGTTGCCACGGGTTGGTTGCGCGAGTTCAGATCCACGATCACCAGGCGGGTGGGTGGGTCAAGCAATGTGAAGAGGGCCTCAGGATTGCTGGCCACCTTGAACTCGATGCCAAGTTGCTTGGCAGTTTCCGCCACTTTCAACTGGAAAAACAGATCGTCAATCAAGGCTGCTACGCGGCCCATGCGGATTTCTCCTTATCTCTAACAACCTGTGCGGGGGCTTTCCCCGGCAGCCTTCGAGGGATTACAATCAGCCTGCCCCCCTGAGGACCATGATGCAAGCTCTTTCGCCAGCCTCTTCTTTGTTGCAGCCACCCGTCTCTCTACTGGAGAAGACACCGGCCATCCTGGAGATGCTTCTGCGCGACGTTCCCGAGGATATTCTCGACTGGAAGCCCGCAGCGGATCGGTGGTCGATTGCCGAAGTGCTGGCGCACCTGCTGATGGTCGAACAATTGTACGGGGATCGCGCCAAGCGGATCGTGGTGGATCAGAATCCCATGCTGGCCAAATATGTCGCTCCCGACGAAGCCGAAATCCGGAAAAAGTCGGCGCGCCGGTATCTGGAAGATTTTGTCGCGTTGCGCCAGGCCCATTATTTCTTTTGGCATGGAATTCCTTCATCCGCCGGTTCCCGGACGGGAATTCATCCCGAAATGGGGGCCATCACCCTTTTGCAATTGCTCAACGAACTTGCTAATCATGATCTTGGCCACTTGCGGCAGATCACCGAGCTGTACCGCGCGAAGGGGTTCTACCCGCATGCCGGGCCGTTTCAGAGGTACTCGAACCCCAAGCCATGAGCGAACATCCTGAAGATCCGCGATTGGCCGGAGCGGGAGCGCTGGACGTCACGCTCTACTCGCGACCCGGCTGCCATCTTTGCGAGGCCGCCAAAGCCGCCATTCAGCCGCTGCTCGCGGAGTTCAGCGCCACGCTTCACGAAATCAACATCGATGGCGATGCCGTGCTTACCGAACGCTACGGTTGGGACATCCCGGTTCTCTTCCTCGGCACCAGAAAAGTCGCGAAGCATCGCATCAATGTGAAGCAACTCCGCCGGCAGCTGAAGGAAGCGCAAGAAAGCGCAACACAATCTCAACCGGTGATGATTCGGAAAAAAGGGGCTTAGTGGCCCGCGGCCGGGGCGTGCACGCCGACGGTTTCGTCAGGAACGTCGCCCTTGCGGCCCTTCACGCGATCGTAGACGCTGATCTGGCTCACCGAACCCAGCGCTTCGTTGTAGAACGTCGGTACGCCGAGGGCGGTCCGCAATTCTTCGTTGAACTTTCTCAAGTTCTCGAGGTGCGTCGCCAGCGCCGGCACCTTTAACCCTTCGTCGGTCAAAAGAAATTTCTGGTAACCCGCGTCCCACAGCCGCGTGAATTTCCCCTTGAGCATGATGGTCGGCAATACCGTCAGGTGAAAACGCCCATCGGGCTCCTGCCGGAACTCCGCTCCGGACCCATATTTCTCCACGCGAACCACGCCCCGCGTGCTGCCCACGCCAAAGCCCAGCGCCGCCAGGCTGTCGATGGCTTTCTTCTCAAACCGCTCGTTTACATTCCACATAACTGATTCAGAGTACGATTTCACGCCAGTTCTGTAAAGTGTGTCCGGTCGAAGCCGCGCTGTCTGGACCTTCTCGGAGGCGAGTTCACTGGTCTTTTCTTCTCCTGCCCTGTGCGCGTAAAATGGAATCTGGGGAAAACCTAATGTCAACCAAAACGCAGCCGTTGACCGGCCGGGCGCCGGCAGCGAGCCTTACCAACGAAGAGATCCTCCGCTACAGCCGGCACCTGATCATGCCCGAGGTGGGCATGGACGGGCAGCTCAAGCTGAAAGCCGCAAAGGTCCTATTGATCGGCACCGGCGGCCTTGGCGCGCCCCTGGGTCTTTATCTCACCGCGGCAGGCGTTGGGAAAATCGGCCTGGTGGATTTTGACGTCGTGGATTTCACGAACCTGCAACGGCAGATCACGTTTGGCACCGGCGACGTCGGCAAACCAAAAACCACGGCGGCTCACGCGCGCCTGAGCAATCTAAATCCCGACATTGAAATCACCACATACGAAACGCGGCTCACCAGCGAGAATGCACTCGAACTCTTCAAGGATTACGACATCATCGTCGATGGCACCGACAATTTTCCGACGCGCTACCTAGTGAATGACGCCTGTGTGCTGCTCGGAAAGCCGAATGTTTACGGCTCCATCTTCCGGTTTGAAGGCCAGGTTACTGTCTTCGGCATGCCCGATGGCCCTTGCTATCGCTGCTTATATCCCGAACCGCCTCCGCCGGGCCTGGTGCCTTCCTGCGCGGAGGGCGGGGTTCTGGGTGTGCTCCCCGGCATCATCGGCTCACTGCAGGCGATGGAGACCATCAAGCTGATTCTGGGCCGCGGCGACTCGCTCGAAGGCCGGCTGGTGCTCTTCGACGCGCTGGCCATGAAATTCCGCGAACTGAAGCTGCGCAAGAATGCCGGGTGCCCAATGTGCGGCACAAATCGCACCATTCACAAACTGATCGATTACAACGAATTCTGCGGCATCCGTGGCGAAGAAGAGCCCGAGAGCAATCTGCACGTTCCGGAAATCACGCCCGGCGAACTGAAACAGCGCCTGGACCGCGGCGACGATCTCTTTATTCTGGATGTGCGCGAACCGCACGAATACCAGATCTGCAATCTCAACGGGCATCTTATTCCGCTCGGTGAGCTTCCGCGGCGCGTGCATGAGCTCGATTCCTCGCACGAAATCGTGGCCCATTGCCGCAGCGGCAAGCGTTCGGCGGAAGCGGTGGATTTTCTGCGCAAAGCGGGTTTCCGAAAAATCTACAATTTGCATGGCGGTATTCTCGCGTGGTCCACAGAAGTGGATCCGTCCGTTCCGCGCTATTAGCAGACACTGCGCGATGTTGAATGCTCTAGCGTTCGCTTGTGTTTCTCTATTCGCGCCGTTATCTTTAAAGTCGTCTCTAAAACTCTCTACGGATTTTCCAAACGGAGGAATCCTTGGCTGGCACAAAAGTCACAGTCTTCAATAACGGCCCACTGCGCGTGGAAGGCGACTTCTCGGTCGTGGATCAGGATGGCAAGGAATTCGGGCTGGGCGGGCGCACCGCGGTCTCGTTCTGCCGGTGCGGAAACACCGGGAATTCACCGTTTTGTGACGGGAGCCACAAGCGAAATGGCTTTGCTTCCGTCGTCGAAGCCCGTGATTTACCCCCAAAACCCTAAGAAACGCTGACTCAGGGCAGTTTGAGACTGTCTCAGCATGAGACTTTGCCCACTTTCGGGACGATAGTGCCCAAACCTCTGCTAACTACCTGGATACATTAGCGATAGTGTTTCAATAACGGACTGAGATTGGCGCATACCGTGTCTCGTTTCCAGTCTCAGCCCTTCACACGGCTTTCGCGCCTCTTCGTAATCCTACTCTTTTCATGATCTTATAGCCCCCCTCTCAGCCCTTGAAAAGGGCACGGACGTGCTATTTCCTGCTCTGTCCGGTTTTCTCCGGCATTTGGGGGTTGTTTTGGGCGATAGGGGGCAAATCACAGGGTTCTTCCGCAAGAGTCGCGGAAATGTGCCCGCCTTTGTCTATGGTCTTCTCGGAGCCCTCTACCTCTTCGTCATTTATTCTTCCCGGCAAACACATTTCTTTGGAGCGCCAACCAACTACTTGTATCTGGAAGTGGGCGGTTCTCTCCTCTGCTTCTGCTATGCCGCGAACGCGCTCGTCCGTTTCCGTGGCACGCATGATCGCATCGCCTTGATCCTTGCCTTCGGGTTTGTCCTGTCCGGAATGATTGAGACGATCGGCTATTTTGGACTGAACAATCTTCTGCGCTCGGGCGCGGTGGCGCTCTCTCATGTGCCGATGGGCTGGATGGTCGGGCGCACGATGCTTGCGGTGCTGCTGCTGGCCGCGCTAGCCGTGGAGAAATTCATTCCCACGGCGCGCCAACCCAGCCGCGAGACTGCCGGTGCGCTGTTTGTGGTAGCCGCCGCCGCGTATATTACCAGCGCCGCCTTCATGGCCGCTCCCGCGGCACCTGTGGCGCAGACCGGCGCATTTTTCTCGCGTCCCTGGGAACTTCTGCCCGGCGGACTTTTCGCTTTGGCCGCTCTCTTTTTCTACCGCCGCTATCAGACGGAAAAGAGAAATGAGAGCGACGCATCGCTCTACGATTATTCGCTATTTCTGGTCGCGCTTCTGAACGCCGCCTGCCACGCCGCGGCACTTTTTTCCCAGCGCCTGTTCGACGGCCCATTCTTCTTTGCGGAGCTCAACAAAGTGGCCAGCTACGCCATCATGCTGGGCGCCGCGCTGATTGACCAGGCTCGCCTGTTTGACCAGGTGCGCTCCATGGCGGTTAGCGATCCGCTTACCGGACTTGCCAACTACCGCCGGTTGATCGCAGTGATCGAATCCGAACTCGACCGCTCGCGTCGGACCCAGCGGCCCTTCAGCATCGTGCTCCTCGACATGGACGGCCTGAAAGCCATCAACGACCGCTATGGCCACCTCGTCGGAAGCCGCGCGCTCGTTCGCCTTGGAAAAACGCTGAAGCATCATTCGCGCGCCATTGACACTCCGGCGCGTTATGGCGGAGACGAGTTCGCGCTGGTTCTGCCCGAAGCCCCGAAGGCAATCGCTTCCCGCGTCGCCTCGCGCGTCCGCGAGCGCCTGTCCCTGGAAAACGAAGAGCCCGGGCTTTCCGTGAGCGCCGGAATTGCCGCGTATCCCGAAGATGGCGACTCCGCTGAAAAACTTTTGGGCGCTGCCGACCGCGCGCTCTACCGCATGAAACACCGCGGGAATCCGATGAATTCCATCACGCGCATCGCCGCGTGCCTGTGAGGATGACGAACAATGCCTCCCAGGAACATTCACCCTTTTCTTCGCCGCGAAAATCGCATTCCGATGGAGATACCCGTCGTTCTCGACGGCCATCGGCAGTTGCCCGGCACGGAAGCGACGTTTACGGAAAACGTCAGCGCCAAGGGAGCGCGTGTGGTCAGCGTACGGCGCTGGGAGACAGGTGCGCCGTTGGTGCTGGCGTCGCGCACGGGAGAATTTCGTTCTGAAGCTCGGGTGGCTTACTGCCATCCGCTGCGTGGCGACGGCTACGCGGTGGGGGTAGAGTTTCTCGAAACAAAAGGACGATGGGTAGTCGAATCTACAAATTAGCTTGACGGAATCCCGGCGAGCGGACAGGAGGGAACTGCTGGAACATTCTTACAGGGAATACATTACTAGCGCAAAGTTTGTACGTGAAAGCGCCGCACAGGAGGTAAAGGACCTGTTCGGCGCTTTTGCTTTTGGGGTTCGTTCTCTCAGCGCAGCTTGCATAAATTTCAGGTTGGCTCGATATTGCCAGATCTGTATTTCTCCGTCTTTCAAGCAATGTTCGACCTTGGGCCTTCCCGCCGGAACAATCGCCGTTCGGCTGTATACTCGAAAGTTGCCGTTCCATCCCATGACCCGGAGGATTTTCGTTGAATATTCTTGTGACGGGAGGCGCCGGATATATCGGAAGCATCTGCTCGGAGGTGTTGCTTGAACGCGGCCATCGCGTGATTGTGTTGGACAATCTACAGGAGGGCCATCGCGCGGCTGTGCCGCCCTCGGCAGTTTTTGTCGAGGCGGATCTGGCGGATCGCCAGCAAATCGAGAAAGTATTCGCAACGCAAAAGATTCATGCAGTGATGCACTTCGCCGGCGAAGCATTGGTTGCGAAATCGGTTCGCGAGCCCAGCACGTTTTATGCGGCGAATGTCGGCTGCGG
>Ga0210402_10006420_pt1 | contig 10427 bp, 7 predicted proteins | sample IncBWC7MmetaG_FD_161055 | JGI IMG/M metagenome (GOLD analysis project Ga0210402, IMG submission 161055) | Forest soil microbial communities from Barre Woods Harvard Forest LTER site, Petersham, Massachusetts, United States - Inc-BW-C-7-M | ecosystem: Environmental > Terrestrial > Soil >...
GTCGGAACCCTCACCTTCACCCCCAGCGCCGCCGACGCGGGCGTGCTGACCTATAACGTCGGGACCGTCGTGGTGACCAAGAACATCCAGCGCCTGACGCTTACCGGGATCCCACTGGCCGGCTCTTACGTCGGCGGTCAAACCGGTACCTATGCCAGTTGTTCCGATAGCACCGCGAACGGGTCCTACTACGACACCTACACCCTGAGTGTTTCGCAATCGGCCGGCGTGGCCACGTTCACGTTCACCTATGACCTGGCAGCGGCCACCTGCACGATGTCGGGAACCCTCGAGCAGCACGGACAGCTCTATCGCATTGCGAATGCCAACTATCAATGCACCGGCGGCATCACGATCAACAGCAACGCGGCCATGTCCGAAATCAAAGCGACCGCGCAGGGCATCGAAGCTCGCTTCGCCGGCAGTATAGGCGGCGGCTGCCAGGAAACCGCGCAGTTCTCAGCGGTGCTGTTTTGATGACTCGTTACGCAGCGCGTCGCGCTGCCGCACGCACTCGAAGAGACAGACTGCCGCCGCTGCTGCGGCATTGAGCGACTCGAAACCGCCCGGCATCGGGATCGTCACCACCATGCGCGCGGCGGCGAGCAGCGCTTTGGACAATCCCGTGCCCTCATTGCCGATCGCGACCGCGATCGCACCCGTCAAGTCGGCGCGATACAGGGATTCGCCACCCGCTGCCACCGCGGCTGCGACTTTGCCGCGATAGGCGCGTGCCCACGCTCCGACATCGACATCCTCGTGGATCTCGAGGTGAAAATGCGCGCCCTGTCCCGCGCGCAGCACCTTGGGCGACCACGCGAACGCGCACTCCTTCGACAGGAAAACCTGTGCGACGCCCGCCGCCGCCGCGCTGCGCAGGATCGAGCCGACGTTGCCGGGATCCTGAACGTCTTCGAGCAGAAGGCAGAAATCCCCCGCGCTCCGAAACTGCGACTGCGGCGCCGGCACGACCGCCAGGACTCCGGCGGCGGCGGGGAGCTGTCCCAGCTCGTTCCACGCCGCGCCGGCGACGACCATGGTGCGCGCCGCAGGAAGGCGCGCGAGCAACGCCCGCAGCGCCGGCCGCTCGAGTGCTGCTTCAGCCACGAGCAGACTCTCCGGCGGCCCGATCCGCTCGCAATACGCGCGAACGAGATGCTCGCCCTCGAGCACGCAGCGGCCCGCCTTGCGCCGCTCGCGCGACGACGCGATCAGGCGAACGGCTTCCTTGAAGCGGGGATTGTCGCGCGAGGTGATGCGCGGCATGAGTAATCCGACATTCCTAGCGTGCCGGCGCGCTCTTCGGTGAACTCGCCGCCGGCGAGTCCGCGGGAAGCTGGAAGAAAACCTCGTCCTGCTTGACCATGCCGAGCTCCGAGCGGGCGCGATCCTCGACCGCCTCGAAGCCCTGCTTCAGATCACGCACGTCGGCGTCGAGCGCTTCGTTGCGGACCTTCAGATCGGCATTGACCTGCCGCTGCGCCGCGACCTGGCGATCCAGCTCGCGCACCTGGAACCATCCGCCCTTGCCGAGCCACATCGGATACTGCAGCGCGAGGATCAGCGCGACGAAGACGATGGCGAGCCAGCGCATGGCCGAGTTCCGCTTACCTGAGCTGATGGAACGCCGCGCGTCCGGGGTAGCTGGCCACATCGCCCAGGTCTTCCTCGATACGCAGCAGCTGGTTGTACTTGGCTATGCGATCGGAGCGCGACAGCGACCCGGTCTTGATCTGACCCGCGTTGGAACCCACCGCGATATCCGCGATCATGCTGTCCTCGGTCTCGCCCGAGCGATGCGATATCACCGTCGTGTACCCGGCACGCAGCCCCATCGCGATTGCGGCGAAGGTCTCGGTGAGCGTGCCGATCTGGTTGATCTTGATGAGCACGGAATTGGCGATGCCCTTGGCGATGCCCTGCTTCAGAATCTTCGGGTTGGTGACGAAGATGTCGTCGCCCACGAGCTGCACTTTCCGGCCGAGCTTGTCCGTCAGAAGCTTCCAGCCATCCCAATCATCCTCGGCCATGCCGTCCTCGATGGAGATGATCGGATACTTGTCGGCCCAGGTGGCCAGATAATCGACCATCTGCGAGCGCGTGAGCTTCGCCCCCTCGCCTTCCAGCTCGTACATGCCATCGCGATAGTACTCGGACGCGGCACAGTCGATCGCCAGCGCGATGTCGGTGCCCGCGGTGTAGCCCGCCTTGTCGATCGCCTCGAGCAGCAGCTGCAGCGCGGCTTCGTTCGAGGCGAGATTGGGGGCGAAGCCGCCTTCATCGCCGACGGTCGTCGGCATCCCTTTCGCGTCGATCAGCTTCTTGAGCGTCTGAAAGACTTCCGCTCCGTAGCGCAACGCCTCGCGGAACGTGGGCGCTCCCACCGGGATCAGCATGAACTCCTGCATGTCGATGCTGTTATTCGCGTGCGCCCCGCCGTTGATCACGTTCATCTGCGGCACCGGCAGCGCCATCTCGCCGGCGCCGCCGAGATAGCGGTAGAGGGGCAGCGTCGATTCTTCCGCGGCGGCCTTCGCCACGGCGCAGGACACCGCGAGGATCGCGTTGGCGCCGAGCCGACCCTTGTTGTCGGTCCCGTCGAGATCGATCATCGTCCGGTCGACGAAAGCCTGCTCGGATGCATCCAGGCCGATGATCGCTTCGCAAATCTCGGTGTTGACGTGTTCGACCGCTCTTTGCACGCCCTTGCCGCCGTAGCGTGCGGCGTCGCCGTCGCGCAGCTCGATCGCTTCCTTCGAGCCGGTCGACGCACCCGAGGGCACCGCGGCGCGGCCGCTGATCCCCGACTCGAGCACGACATCGGCTTCGATGGTGGGATTGCCGCGAGAGTCGAGAATCTCGCGGGCGATGACATCGACGATCGCGCTCATCGTTTCCTCGGGGATTGGTTGTTCACTGCATCGGGCCCGGCGCGGACGCCATCAACTCGGTCTCGGGAAAGCCTGCGCGTTTGACGGTCGCATCGAGCGCGAGCAGCGTTTCGAGCAGTTCGCGCATGCGCGCGAGCGGCCAGGCGTTCGGGCCGTCGGAGAGCGCCTTGCTCGGATCGGGATGCGTTTCCATGAAGATACCGGCGACGCCCGCGGCGACTGCGGCGCGCGCAAGCACCGGTATGAATTCGCGCTGCCCGCCGCTCGCGGTTCCCTGCCCGCCCGGAAGCTGCACTGAATGCGTCGCGTCGAAGACGACAGGACAGCCCGTGGCGCGCATGATCGCGAGCGAGCGCATGTCGGACACCAGGTTGTGGTAACCGAACGACGCGCCTCGCTCGCAGACGAGGATGTTGTCGCGGCCGCTCGCTTCGCGCGCCTTGGCGACGACGTTGGCCATGTCCTCCGGCGCGAGAAACTGGCCTTTCTTGATGTTCACCGGCTTGCCCGCCGCGGCCACCGCGCGGATGAAATCGGTCTGTCGGCAGAGAAACGCCGGCGTCTGCAGCACGTCGACTACGGCCGCGACATCGGCCACCTCGTCTTCGGCGTGCACGTCGGTCAGCACCGGCACGCCGACCTGGCGCTTCACTTCGGCGAGGATGCGCAAACCCTCCGTCATGCCCAGACCGCGAAACGATCCCGACGAGCTGCGGTTGGCCTTGTCGTACGACGACTTGAAGATGAACGGCACGCGAAGCGCGCTGCAGGTCTCCCGGAGCTTGCCCGCGACGTCGATCTGCAGCTGTTCCGATTCGACGACACAAGGGCCCGCAATGAGGAACAGAGGCCGGTTCAACCCGACCTCGAATCCGCAGAGGTTCATGATCAGGCGACGAGTTGCGGGCGCACGCGCGCGGGCTCGTCGCGCGCTTCGCGCGCTCGCGCCAGTGCGGCGTTGATATAAGCGATGAACAGCGGATGTCCCCGCCGCGGGTTCGAGGTGAACTCAGGGTGATACTGGCAGCCGAAAAACCACGGGTGATCCTTGAGCTCGATCATCTCGCACAAATCGCCCGCAAGCGCGCTCTTGGCCCGCGCGCCGACGATCAGTCCGGCGGTCTCGAGTCGCGGCAGATAGTGGTTGTTGACCTCGTAGCGATGACGGTGCCGCTCGGCGACGATTGCTCCGCTGTAGACGCGCTGCGCGAGCGACCCGGACACCACCTCGCAAGGTTGCGCGCCGAGCCGCATCGTCCCGCCGAGATCGGATTGCGCGCTGCGCTTCTCGACGGTGCCGTCGCGGTTCTGCCACTCGGTCACGAGTGCCACTACCGGGTGCGGCGTGTCGGGATCGAACTCGGTGCTGTTGGCGTTGGCGAGCCCCGCCTTGTGGCGCGCGTACTCGATGACGGCGAGCTGCATGCCCAGACAGATGCCCAGATACGGAATCGCGTTCTCGCGCGCATAGCGAATCGCCGTGATCTTGCCCTCGACGCCGCGCTTGCCGAACCCGCCCGGCACCAGGATCGCGTCCATCCCTTCGAGCCCGCCGATGCCGTCGCGCTCGACCGTTTCGGAATCGACGTAGTGGATGTGCACCTTGCTTCGGGTATGGATGCCGGCGTGCACCAGCGCTTCGGAGAGCGACTTGTAGGACTCGGTCAGATCGACGTACTTGCCGACCATGGCGATATGCACGTCGTGCTCCGGATGCACCAGCGCGTCGACGAGCTTGTTCCAGACCGTGAGATCGGCGGGACGCGGGCTCAGAGAAAGCTTGCGGCAGACGATCTCGTCCAGCCCTTCCGCGTGTAGCGCCGCAGGAATCTTGTAGATCGAATCGGTGTCGAGCGCGGGGATCACCGCCTCGGGCGCGACATTCGTGAACAGCGCGATCTTGCGCCGGTCGCCGTCGGGCAGCGGCCGGTCGGCGCGGCACAGGATGACGTCCGGCTGGATCCCGATCTCGCGCAATTCCTTCACCGAGTGTTGCGTCGGCTTGGTCTTCATCTCGCCCGCGGTGGCGATGAACGGGACCAGCGTCAGGTGGATATAGCAGACATTGTCGCGGCCCAGCGTGATGCCCATCTGCCGGATGGCTTCGAGGAACGGCAGCGACTCGATGTCGCCGACGGTGCCGCCGACCTCGACCACCGCCACCTCGGCGTCATCACCTGCACCCGACATGATCCAGCTCTTGATCTCATCGGTGATGTGCGGAATCACCTGCACCGTGCCGCCGAGGTAATCGCCGCGTCGCTCCTTGCGGATCACGCTTTCATAGATCTGGCCGGTGGTGAAGTTGTTGCGCTTGCCCATCTTGACGTCGACGAAGCGCTCATAGTGCCCGAGGTCGAGGTCCGTCTCCGCGCCGTCCTCGGTGACGAAGACTTCGCCGTGCTGGAACGGACTCATCGTTCCAGGATCGACGTTGATGTACGGGTCGAGCTTGAGATTGGTGACGCGGATGCCGCGGGAAGCGAGGATCGCGGCGAGAGACGCGGCGGCGATGCCCTTCCCCAGCGAGGAGACGACGCCACCCGTTACAAACACGAACTTGGTCATGGGCGACAAGTTCAGGAAATTCCAAGTCTACACGAATGCACCCGCAGATACAAATCGCGGCCGTGGCCGAATGAATTCGGCCCTACGAACCTCTCGATCGTCCCGGCTTCTCGTAGGTGCGAATTTATTCGCACGCGCCTTGTCAGGACGCGAGCCCGCTCGTGAGGCGCTCGATCGTGCGTTCGCGCCCCACGAGCGCAAGCACCGCATCGATTGCCGGCGTGCTCGTGGTTCCCGCGACCAGCAGACGCAGCGGCATCATCACCTGCGCCGGCTTGATTCCGTGCCGCCCTGCTGCGTCCTTGAGCGCGGCGGTGATCGCCGCGCGCTCCCACGCGAGCGTCGCAAACTCCGCGGCCAGCTCGGCGAGCGCGCCGCGGTTCGCCGCGTTCAGCTGCTCCGCCTTCTGCTCCGGCGAAGGATGCGGGGTCGCGTAGAAATAGTGCGCCGCGTCGGCCATTTCGACCAGTGTCGGCACCCGGTCGCGCAGCAACATGCCGACGACCCCGGCTTCCGGCCCTCGGGCGACATCGAGGCCGGCACGCGCGAGGAACGAGCCGAGGCGGCGACCGAGCTCGCTCTCCGAGAGCCGCTTCAGGTGCTCGTGATTGACCCAGCGCAGCTTGTCGGCGTCGAAGCGTGCGGGGGCGGGATTGATGTGCGTGAAGTCGAACCACTCAACGAGCTGCTCGCGGCTGATGATCTCGTCGTCGCCGTGTGCCCAGCCCAACCGCGCCAGGAAATTGATCATCGCTTCGGGCAGGAAGCCGTCGTCCGCGTATTGCATCACGCTCACTGCACCGTGCCGCTTGGAGAGCTTGGTCCCGTCGGCGCCCAGTACCGTCGGCAGGTGCCCATACACCGGAACCTCCGCGCCCAGCGCGCGAATCATGTTGATCTGCCGAGGCGTGTTGTTCACATGATCGTCGCCGCGGATGACGTGCGTGATCCCCATGTCCAGATCGTCGACGACCACGCCGAAGTTGTAAGTCGGCACGCCGTCGCTGCGCACGATCACGAGATCGTCAAGCTCGGCGTTGGCGATCTCGATCCGGCCCTTGACCTGGTCGTCCCAGGCCACGCTTCCGTGCGCTGGGTTCTTGAAGCGAAACACCGGTGCGACGCCGGGCGGCGGCGTCTGTCCCGGTTTAAGATTCTCCGGGCGCCAGCGCCCGTCGTAACGCGGCTTTTCGCCGCGCGCCATCTGCTCGGCGCGCAGCGCGTCGAGCTCAGCCGGCGTCATATAGCAGCGATACGCGAGCCCGCGCTCGAGCATGTCGTCGAGGACCGCCCGATAACGGTCGAGCCGCTGCATTTGATAGTACGGACCTTCGTAATCCAGGCCCAACCACGCCATCGCGTCGAGGATCGCCTGGATCGCTGCCTGTGTCGAGCGTTCGACGTCGGTGTCCTCGATCCGCAAAATGAACTGCCCGGCGTGATGCCGCGCGAACGCCCACGCGAAAAGCGCGGTGCGCGCGCCGCCGAGGTGCAGGAACCCGGTAGGGCTTGGCGCGAAACGCGTGCGGACTGGCGCCATGCGTTGGCCTCGTCAGCGCCGCCGCAGCGGTTGCCAGCGCAGGTCGAGCGTCGTCGGCGTCGCGGGATTCGGCGACTCGGCGCGGACCAGCATCGGGCCAGGCGTGTGGCCGTGGGTCCAGAAACGCGCGACGCGACGCGCTTCGGCTGCGTTCGCGTTGACGGGAAACGCGCCGTAGTTGCGTCCTCCCGGATGCGTGACGTGATAGGTGCAGCCGCCGAGCGCCCGGCCTGCCCAGGTGTCGACGAGATCGAAGGTGAGCGGCGCCTGAACGTCGATGGTCGGATGCAGTGCTGAAGGCGGATTCCACGCCCGGAAGCGCAACCCGGCGACGAATTCTCCCGGGACGCCGGTCGCGGTCAGCGGCAGCGCGCGACCGTTGCATGCGACCGCGTGCCGGCCGGGAGTGACGCCGCTCGCCTTGATCTGCAGCCGCTCGACCGAGGAATCGACGAAGCGCGCCGTCCCGCCGGCGCTGATCTGCTCGCCGAGCACATGCCAGGGCTCGATCGCCTGTCGCAACTCGATGGTGACGCCGTCGTAGCTCACGGTGCCGAAGCGCGGAAAGCGAAATTCGATGAACGGGTCGAACCACGCGGGATCGAAAGCGTAGCCGGATTCGTTCTGGTCCGTGACGACGTCGCGAATGTCGGCGGCGACGAAATGGGGCAGCAGCCAACGGTCATGCAGCGCCGTGCCCCAGCGCACGAGCTGGCCCCGATACGGCGTCTGCCAGAAGCGCGCGACCAGCGCCCGCAGCAGCAGCATCTGCACCGCGGACATGCGCGCATGCGGCGGCATTTCGAAGGCGCGGAATTCGAGCAGACCCAGCCGCCCCGTCGGGCCTTCGGGCGAATACAGCTTGTCGATCGAAAATTCGGCGCGATGCGTGTTGCCGGTGAGGTCGGTGAGGAGGTTGCGCAACAGCCGATCGACACGCCAGCGTTGCGCGCTGTCCTCGCCGGCCTTGTGCTTGCGCTCGAGCTGCTGGAAAGCGATCTCGAGCTCATAGAGCCGATCGTCGCGCGCCTCGTCGACGCGTGGCGCCTGACTCGTCGGACCGATGAACGTGCCCGAGAAAAGATACGACAGCGCCGGATGGTTCTGCCAGTAGGTGATGAGGCTCTGCAGCAGGTCCGGGCGGCGCAGCAGCGGACTGTCGGCAGGCGTGGCGCCGCCCAGCGTTACGTGATTGCCTCCGCCGGTGCCGGTGTGGCGGCCGTCGAGCATGAACTTCTCGGTGCCGAGCCGCGTTTGCCGCGCTTCCTCGTAGAGCGTTTCGGTGGTTGCGATCAGCTCCCGCCATGACGATGCCGGATGGATGTTCACTTCGATCACACCGGGGTCGGGCGTCACGTTGAGCACTCTCACCCGTGGATCGCGCGGCGGCGTATAACCCTCGATGACGACGGGCAGACTCGTTGCGCGCGCGGTGTCCTCGATTGCCGCGAGCAGCGCAGCGTAATCCTCGAGGCGCACGAGTGGCGGCATGAATACGTAAACGTGCCCGTGGCGAACCTGCAGCGTGAGGGCCGTCTTCACCACTTCGCGCGGCTTGCTGCCGTGCACCCGCCCGGGGCGCGCAGTGCGGGAGAAATCGTCACGCCGCGGCAATGCGTCCCTGGGCGAGAACGGATCGACGGGTGGATCGTGCTCGACTTCCTCGGGCAAGAGGTCGGGGAGCGATCCGAGCGGCAGGCGCAGTCCCAGCGGCGAGTCTCCAGGCAGCGCGTAGAGCCGTTCGCGACGCAGCGGCCACGGGCTGGATTCCCACCTAAGCGCGGCGCCGCTATCGCGCGGCTCGCCACCGGCTTTGAGCGGCAGCACGTAGCCGCAGGGTCGATCCAGCCCGGCAAGCAGCACGCGCGCGAGGCGCGCGCGCTCGTTGGCATCGGCGAGATTCGCTTTGAGTGGATCGGCGTTGACCGGCAGCGCAGCCTCGTCCTTGAGCAGGCTCGGCACGTCTTCGTACGCGGTGATCACCATCGTCGCGGGCAGACCCAGGGTCTGGGCCAACCGCTGCGCGAGTTCGCCTGCCGCCTCGACCGTGCACTTGCCGGGCGCTTGCGCATCGGCGAAGAGCGCCGCGTCGCGCCACATCGGCTCGCCGTCTTCGCGCCAGTACACGCCCAGCGCCCAGCGCGGCAACGGCTCTCCCGGGTACCACTTGCCCTGTCCGTAGTGCAGCAGGCCTCCCGGTGCGAGACGCCCCTTCAGACGCTTGAGCAGCGCCTCGGCGAGCGCGCGCTTGGCGGGACTCGACGCCGTGTAGTTCCACTCCGCGCCGTCCATGTCATCGATCGACACGAACGTCGGCTCGCCACCCTGCGTCAAGCGCACGTCGTGCGCGGCAAGCTCGACGTCGACACCCTCGCCCAGCGCATCGATCGCAGTCCATTGCGCATCGCTGTAGGGACGCGTGACGCGCGGATCCTCGTGCACGCGCGTCAGATGCATCGCGAACCCGAACTCGACCTCGCAGACGTCGGTGAATCCGATCACCGGCGCGGCGCTGCCGGGATCGGCGGTGCACGCGAGCGGAAGGTGACCTTCGCCGGCCAGAAGCCCCGAGGTCGGATCGAAACCGATCCAGCCCGCGCCCGGAAGATACGCCTCGGCCCAGGCGTGAAGATCGGTGAAATCGCGCTCGGGCCCGGCGGGGCCGTCGAGCGGTTTCTGGTCTGCCGCGAGCTGGATCAGATAGCCCGACGCGAACCGCGCCGCGATGCCGAGATGGCGCATGATCTGGACCAGCAGCCAGCCCGAATCGCGACACGAGCCGCACGCCCGCTCGAGGGTCGAGTCAGGTTTCTGGACCCCGGGCTCCATGCGCACCAGATAGCGGATCTCCTTCTGCAGCTGCTGGTTGAGCCGCACCAGCATGATCACCGTGTTATCGCCAGGCTTGATCGTGGCGCGGAAAGCGTCCAGCCAGGCCGTCAGTCGCGGCCCTGCGGGTGCGGTTTCGAGAAAAGGAATCAGCTCTTTCGCCAGCGCGGGCGAGTAGGCAAAAGGGTAGCTCTCCGCGGTCGGCTCGACGAAGAAATCGAAAGGGTTGATCACCGTCATGTCCGCGGTGAGGTCGACCATGACGTCGAGCTTGTCGGTGCGTTCGGGGAAGACGAGACGCGCAACCCAGTTGCCGTAGGGATCCTGTTGCCAGTTCAGGAAATGCCCGGCCGGCTCCACCGACAATGAATAGCCGAGCACCGGCGTGCGGCAATGCGGTGCGGGCCGCAGTCGGATCTCGTGCGGACCCACGTTGACGAGCCGGTCGAACTGGTAGGTGGTCCGGTGCTGAAGAGCGACGCGTATCGCCACGCGCGGTTACCGGTTACCAATCGGGGTTCGGAAGCTGCGCGAACACCCGGCGCAAGCCCTCACCCCATTGAGTGTGGATCATCTGGAAGTACGGATCGGATTCCTCG
>Ga0210402_10006421_pt1 | contig 10426 bp, 8 predicted proteins | sample IncBWC7MmetaG_FD_161055 | JGI IMG/M metagenome (GOLD analysis project Ga0210402, IMG submission 161055) | Forest soil microbial communities from Barre Woods Harvard Forest LTER site, Petersham, Massachusetts, United States - Inc-BW-C-7-M | ecosystem: Environmental > Terrestrial > Soil >...
GCTGCGCATCGGTGCTGAACAGATCGTACGGCACCGACGAGAGCGCGGTGACCCCGAGCAGCCGCGAGTCGCCGGCGTTGCGCGTCTTGTCCCATGAGACCATCATGGCGGTGTAGCCGCCGCTCCCCATCTCGAAATTCCCGCTGAGGAGACCGTCATTGATCTGCGGTCCTCCCGCCACGTGCACGATCTCCACCGGCACCGGCGCTACGCCCTGCTCGCGCATGCGCTGCTCGAACAGATGGTTCACGTCGGCGACGTAGAGCGGCAGGTAGCCGAGCCCGAACTGAACCCCGATGCGCAGCTGCTTGGCGCTCTGGCTCGCGCATGGCGACGAAGCGAGCGTGAGCGCGGCGAAAGCAAGCGCAGCAAACCACGGCGCCGTCCCGGTCGATACATTTTGCTGGCGCCGCATCGTGCTTCTCCATTTAGATTTGCGCTCGCGGCATCCTTGCCCGAAGCGAACAGCGCGTGCAACCGGCGGCCTAGGGTGGGCAAAATCGCTTGCGGCGTGGCCAGAAATGCGCTCAGTACGAAAGCGATCACCGGTCGGGCCGGGGACAGGTTTTGCCCACGCGGTGGGCACGGCGCGCTGCTTGGGAGACGCCTGAGTGTAGGAGCTGCGCGCCTTTGCCCACCCTACGGGTCCGCGCCTTGACCGTCGTTAGCACAACCAACACGAGGATCGCGATGATCACCTGCTCTTCCCGTGCTGCTCAATCCAGACCCACGCGCATACGTATGCTGCGAAATGCCCTTTGCGCCGCCGCGTGCATTCTTCTCGCTGCCCATCAGCACGCCTTTGCGCAGAACGATGCCAACCCGCTGATGCAAGGGCGCGGTGGCGACCTGATATTCCCGACCTCCTGCGGGGGCGCTGTGCAGCCGCGCTTCGACGCTGCGCTCGCGGCGCTGCACTCCTTCTGGTACAAGCAGGCACGCGAGGAATTCACGGCGATCACGCAGAGCGATCCCGATTGCGCGATGGCGCATTGGGGCCTCGCCATGAGCGTGTGGAATCAGCTCTGGGCGCCGCCGCAGCCCGCCAGTCTCAAGATTGGCCAGGAGGCGATCGAGAAGGCGCGCGCGGCGGCCCGCAAATCTCCGCGTGAAAGCGATTACATCGAGGCGCTCGCAGTCTTCTACACCGACAGCGACAAGCTCGACCACCGCTCGCGCGCGCTCGCCTATTCCAAGAAAATGGAAGCCGTCGCGCAGAACCATCCCGACGACCGCGAAGCGAGGATCTTCTATGCGCTTTCGCTCCTTGCCTCGGCCGATCCGCTGGACAAGACCTACAAGAACCAGCTTGCGGCCGGCGCCATCCTGGAAAAGCTGTTCGCCGAGATCCCGACCCATCCCGGCGTCGCGCACTACATCATTCACGCCTATGACTATCCGGCCCTCGCCGAGCGCGCACTCGCCGCGGCGCTGAAATATCAGGTCTGCGTGACCGTGGTGCCGCATGCGGTCCATATGCCTTCCCACACCTATGTGTTGCTCGGCAGATGGAAGGAGACGATCGAATCCAACACTTCGGCGGAGCAGGCCGAGAAGGTTCGCGGCGTCCCTGAGGACCGCATCCATGATCTCGATTATCTCGTGCTCGCCTACCTGCAACTGGCGCAGGATGCGAAAGCGACCGAAGCGGTCGATCTCGCCCGGGCGACCGAGGACGACATGGTTGCGCGCAAGCACGATTCCGGTCTGCGCAGCCGTCACTACAATCTTGCGGCGCTGGAAGCGCGCTGGGCGCTGGAGCGCCATGACTGGGCAGCGGCGGCGGCGCTGCCGCTGCGGCCCAATCGTTACCCGTATGCGCAAGCCATTCCGCACTTTGCCCGCGCAGTCGGGCTCGCGCGCAGCGGGCATCCGGACGAAGCGCAGCGCGAGAGCGATCAGCTCGCGGCCCTCGTCAAGGCGCTCACCGACGCCAAGAATCCTTATTGGGCGGGGCAGGTCGAGATCCAGCGCAAGATCGCCGCGGCATGGACCGCGCATGCACTCGGCCATGAGGACGACGCGCTGGCGCTGATGCAGGCGGCGAGCAAGGAAGAGGATGGCCTGGAAACCCATGACACCCTCAACCCGGGGCCGATCGGCATGACCGCGGACGAGGGGCTCGGCATGCTTCTCCTCGAGCTCAAGCGCCCGGCGGAGGCCTTCAAGGCGTTCGAGGCATCGTTGCGGATCGCCAAGAACCGGCTGCAGAGCTATGCCGGAGCGGCGAGCGCAGCAGCAGCCGCCAACGACGCGCAGAATGCGCGCAAGTACTATGCGAAGGTCGTCGAGCTCGCGGGTGCGGCGGATGGGGCGCGCGCCGAGATCGCGGATGCCAAAGCCTACATCGCCCACGCGCAGTGAGCTCTCCCCGTCATGCGCGGGCTTGTCCCGCGCATCCACGTTTTTGGTGCCGCAGCCAAGGCGTGGATGGCCGGGACAAGCCCGGCCATGACGGCAGAGCATTCATCGAACTGATCGAAGTTGTTTAGGAACGCGGAGACATGCGCACGCGCATTCGCTGCGGTTGGCTGGTCGGCCACGCCAACGGACATCACACGCTCTGGCGCGATGCGGAGCTGGTCTTTCAGGACAACACCATCCTTTTCGTCGGCGAGCGCTTCGCGGGCGAAGTGGATCGCGACATCGACGCGCGCGGCAAGCTGGTCGCGCCGGGCTTCATCGACACGCACGTCCATTCCGGGCATCGCGCGTCGCACCGCCTGATCAGCGATATCGGGCGCGGCGACTATTTCGGCCAGCCGTTTCTCGAGATCAGCGTGCCGCGCACCGGCGCGCGCGTGGGTGGCGATCCGCGCTACGCGCGGCCCGACGACAAGGCCGCCGCGGAAGATGTCGCATTCAATGCGCGGTTCACCATCGCCGAGCTCCTGCGCAACGGGATCACGACCTTCGTCGAGTTCGGCAGTCAGCTCCGCGTGCAGCAGGCGTTGCTCGATGAGGTCGGCGCGCTCGGCATCCGCGCCTATCTGGGTCCCGGCTTCGACAGCGGCCGCTGGGTCGGCGGTGAAGGCGGCAAGCTGGCGCGCGTGCTGGACGAAGCAGCGGGCGAGCGCGAGTTCGCCCTCGCCTTGGAGTTCATCGAGCGCCATCAGGGCGCCCACGGTGACCGGGTGCGCGGCATCCTGGTGCCGCGCGAGGTGGAGACCTGCACGGTGGCACTGATGCGGTCGGCGGCGCAGGCCGCGCGGGAACGGGATCTGCCGGTCGCGATCCATGCAGCCTACAACATCCACGAAGTGTTCGACATCATCCGCGAGCATCAGATGACGTCGATCGAGCTGTTGCAGCATGTCGGCCTGATGTCCGAGAAGCTCAACATCGGTCATGGCAATCTCACCGCCGACAATGTGCTCGCGAGCTATTCCGGCGGGCACGATCTCGAGATCATGGGCAGCCACCGCTGCTCCATCTCCCATTGTCCCGTGAACATCGCTCGGCGCGCGCGCTTCCTCGACAGCTGGCAGTCCTATCGCAAGGCCGGCGTCAACATCGCGCTCGGCACCGACACCTATCCGCGCGACATGATCCTGCAGATGCGCAACGCTTCGTATTTCGGCAAGGTCGCGAGCCGTAATCTGAAAGCCGCAACCGCCGCGGAGGTGTTCGAGGCCGCGACCCTGGGCGGCGCACGCTCGCTAGGGCGCGACGACATCGGCCGGCTCGCGCCCGGCGCCAAGGCGGACGTCATCATCATTGCGCTCGACGGCCGGGGCACCTTGCGCTTCGGCCCGGTGCGCGATCCGATCAAGAGCCTCGTCGATTGCGGCATTGGCGACGATGTGGAGACCGTCATTGTCGACGGGAAAGTGTGCGTGGAGGACGACCGCATTCCCGGCGTCGATCTCGCGGAGCTGCGCTCGCGCGCCCAGGCGGCCGGAGAGCGCGTGTGGAGCGGCTGGGCAAGCTGGGACCCGCTCGGGCGAACCGCCGACGAGATGAGCCCGTTCTCGTTCCCACGGGCGAATTAGCTAACGTGGATGCGCGGGACATCGGGGTCCCCGCCGACTTTGTCGGCGGGGTGCCCGTCCTGCATGACGCTGTGGTAGCGAGTCGGATGGCGGCACAGCGCCATCCGTTCGCATTTAATCAAAACTTGACCGATACACTGGCGCAAGCGGTAACGCCATTCTGTCATTGTCGGTTCTGAGCGCGTATTAAGCGAAACGCATTGATCGGCCCAACCGCCAGAGAGCAGAATGCGAATAACACTTCATGCGATCGCCGCTTCCGCGATCCTGATGACTTTCCCAGGCGTTGCCATGACGCAGAAGAGCAATTCGGCCATGGTGGCGGAGGACATGGTCTACCGGGGCTATCGGATCGATTTTTCGCGGGTGATCGGACACGTCGACCTCGATGCGGCGAAGGCCTCCTTGCGCAAGCAGGTCGATATGGTCGAAGCCATCCCGCTCAAGCCGGCCATCAAGGATTTTTTCAGCAGCATGCGGGTGGAGGTCAAGTCCGAGCTGCTGATGGAGAGCGGACGTCAGGCTGCCGGTGTGTATCGCTCCTACTATCAGTTCGTACAGATGATCGCGTTACCGAGCAACAAGACCGCTCCGGTTCTGCTGCACGAGCTCCTGCACGCCTATCATGCGCAGGTCATGCCTCAGGGTTTCAAGAACCCCGACGTGCTGACGTTCTATGAGCGCGGGCGAGAGTCCCATCGCTACCAAGACACCTGGTACGTGCTCAAAAACGAGAAGGAGTTCTTTGCCGTCACGGCTTCCATCTTCCTCAACGGCACGGCCGAGCATCCGCCTTACACGCGGGCAAAGCTGAAGGAGGCGCAGCCGGCCTACGTCGATTGGTTGACGAAATTGTTCGGATTCAATCCGACGGACACGGTGAAACCGAGCGCACCGCTCCTCCCCTGTGCCAACATCGCGGGCGCGAAGATCGGCTGGACCTCCTCGGTCGCATGCCGAACGTGAGGCCGGCCGGATTTCGAGATCGCGCTTGCCCGCCATGGGCGGTTGCGCGTGCCCGCAGCGCGGCTTGAAGAAGCGTTCCGCCCGACCCCATGTGCAGCTGTTCCCAGATCGATTATCATGCCCGGCATGGACCGGCGGCTCATGACTGAATATCTGGCCCAGGCCGAGCGGCATGTGGCCGATGGCGAGCACCAGATTGCCTGCCAGCGGGAAATCATTGATGAGCTCGAGCGCGACGGCCAGGATACGCGGATGGCACGCGATGCGCTCGCGCATTTCGAAGAAATGCAGGCGTTACACCTTGCAGATCGCGATCGGCTTCGCGCGGAGCTGCAAAAGTATCCTCCCTATCGGCCCAAGCGCGGCCAAGCATAGTGGAATTCCCTCGCGCCGTTCATCCTGAGAAGCTCGCCAAGATGCGCAACGGTGTGCAACCCCCGATAGAGTGAAAAAGGCCTCATTGTAAACAACAGGAAAATTACCATGATTTTGCTACCACAGATAGAGTGGGTAAGGTAGCACCTAAAATTCACCTCCAAGAACATTGCCTCACGCTCCCGCCGCAGGGGGGCCGCATCCGTAGTCCGGATGGTTTTTGGCGAGATCGGGAGCAAAGCATCTCCCTTAGCGCCGGTAGTAAAAGCCATTGCCGCGCGCCTCAACATGAGCCATGGCCCGCGCCAACAAAAAACCCGGCGCAGTGTCCCGACCGGGCTTTCAACGTGCTTTCTGAGAATGCCTGCTTGTACGCGAATCCCGTTTCATCGTCAACAACTCACAGGTTGCATTTTCTCGAAGGGCGTCCTTGTTTGCATACCGGTGAAAATCGGAGAAAAGCCGAGGGACAAACCGGCTCATTACAGTAGCGGAGTGCGGACTCGTTGAAGCGAGTGATGCGTGAGGCAGCGGTAACGCCGAACACGAAGCGTACACAGCGGTTGCGTGGGATGTGAAGAGGTTGGCCTCGCAGGTCATCACGAGCATCCCGCATGCGCTAAGGTGATTGGCTGTTCAACTCTCGCGGCCAAGGCCGTATTGTCACTTAGCCAACTTAGGCCGGGATATCGCGCGCGGCCGGGATCTCCTAATTCTAGCGGCGAACGCGCTGTTTCCGGCCTGTTGAATAAGCTAACCTCTTTCACGGCCCATCCAACGGGAACCACGATGGACGAAATTACGGACCAATCGCCTAAGGCTCGATTGGGAATAGTCGGACTTGACGATATTCTGCTCGGCGGGTTGCGCAGAAATCGACTGTTCTTGATTGAGGGAAGTCCAGGCGCAGGAAAGACGACGCTTGCCTTGCAATTCTTGCTCGAAGGAGCACGGGTTGCAGAGAAGGGGCTCTATATTACTTTATCGGAAACTGAGGCAGAGCTGCGAGAGGTCGCGATCTCTCATGGCTGGTCTATTGACGACTGCATCGAGATTTTCGAACTTGTGCCGGCCGAAAATTTGCTCGATGAAAAGCAGCAGCAAAGTCTTCTATACTCGTCTGACCTCGAACTTGGAGAGACGACGCAACGAATTTTCGAAGCAATGGAACGCTCCAAGCCGAGACGCGTTGTGATAGACAGCCTCTCGGAAATCCGACTGCTTGCGCAGAGTTCGCTCCGCTATCGCCGGCAAATTTTAGCTTTGAAGCACTATTTTGCGCAACGCGACACGACAGTGCTTTTGCTCGACGACATGACTGCGGAAGCGGCGGACAAAACCGTTCACAGTGTGGCCCATGGCGTGGTGAGGATGGAAGAACTCATTCCCGACTATGGTACGGAGCGCAGGCGGTTGCGCGTTATGAAGTATCGAGGGCAGCCGTTTCGCGGCGGATATCATGATTTCACAATAAAAACGGGCGGGGTGCAGGTTTACCCCCGACTTGTGGCGGCTGAGTATCGAGCCCGGAAGAAATCAACCGTTCTAACCAGCGGGATCACTGCTTTTGACAACCTGCTGGGCGGAGGGATCGAGAGCGGTTCGAGTACGTTGGTTATAGGACCGGCGGGGACGGGAAAGTCGCTTATGGTCCTGACCATGGCTGTGGCAGCGGTGAAGCGAGGCGAGCGTGCGGCGCTCTTCATTTTCGACGAAGAGCTGGGACTACTTTTTACTCGGGCCAGAGGGATGGGTATTGATCTGGAGGCTCTGCGCGACAGTGGAAATTTGTTCATCGAGCAGGTAGACGCGGCAGAAGTCTCACCTGGAGAGTTCGCCCACAAAGTTCGCTCATCCGTGGAAAAGGAGAACATTCGAACGGTCGTCATTGACAGTTTGAATGGCTACCAAAACGCCATGCCTGAAGAGCAGTTTCTAATCTTGCACATGCATGAGCTGTTGCAATATCTGAACCGTCTGGGTGCCGCGACTTTTTTAACGGTTGCTCAGCATGGAATGATCGGCGAGATGAGGTCTCCCATCGACGTGACCTATCTCGCCGATACCGTCCTGCTGCTGCGCTATTTTGAGGCGGGAGGCCAGGTGCGGCGCGCCGTATCCGTGCTTAAGAAACGGACCGGCGCACACGAAAATACTATTCGCGAGTTCAGCATCGACAACGACGGACTCAAGATCGGTGACCCGCTCAATTCCGGGGCGTTCTGCGAGGAGTCCCTCAATATCTTGGGGGTCAGGCGGATAACAACCTTGAACAGAACCCACCACGATAATTGTTCGGAGCGTGCGCTCATTCTTGCGCCGCAAGGCCGAGATGCATTCGTTGCAAGAAGAATTCTGGGCGAGGCGGGACACATCACCGCAATATGCAACGATCTTACGGAGTTTCTGCGAGAACTTGATCTGGGGGCCGGTGTCGCGGTGCTGACCGATGACGCCATCCACAGCGCAGACATCAGAGGATTAGCAAGCTGGATCAGTACCCAACCACCGTGGTCGGATTTTCCTTTTGTTCTTCTAACCGAGCGCGGTGGAGGATTGGAACGAAACCCTGCTGCCAAACGACAAATGGTGGCTTTGGGCAACCTTAGTTTTCTGGAGCGTCCGTTTCACCCGACGACATTGATCAGCGTTGTGGAAACAGCGTTGCGGGGACGGCGGCGCCAATACGAGGCGCGCGCTCGACTGGAGGCGTTACATGAGAGCGAAAGTCTCGCACGAACCGCAGAGACAAACCTGCTCCGCTTAAACGAAACGTTGGAAACCCGAGTTGCCGAACGGACCGCTGAGATCGAGGCAACCAATCGACAGTTGCTCTCGCAGATCGAGGAGCGTGAGCGAGTAGAAGCCACTCTGCGGCAAATGCAGCGGCTGGAGGCAGTAGGTCAGCTAACCTCTGGGGTTGCCCACGACTTCAACAATCTGCTCACTGTAGTACTTGGCAATCTCGAATTTATTGAAAAGGGGCTCAACAGTTCTACCGATGGAAAACTAAAGCGGCGGCTTTCCCACATGCGGCTTGCAGCAGAGCGCGGTGCTAAGCTCACGGCGCAGCTACTTGCGTTTTCCCGCAGTCAACGCCTTGAGCCTAAACCTACTGATCTCAATGACGCGCTGGCAAACATGCGCGACCTTCTTGAGAGTTCTCTAAGTGGCAGCGTGCAGATTAATACAGTGTTCCGACCCGGGCTCTGGCGTGCGCTTGTGGACCCAACCCAAGTTGAATTGGTTGTTCTCAATCTTGCAATCAATGCCCGGGACGCAAGTCAAGTCGGCGGTAGCATCACGCTTGAAACCGCCAACGCAACCGTGGGGCCCCCCGAAAAGCCAGAAGAGCCTCAACCCGGTCAGTATGTGACGATATCGGTAACAGATGCTGGCTCTGGGATGACAAAGGACGTGCTTGCGAAAGCCTTTGAACCGTTTTTTACCACAAAGGAAATAGGCAAGGGCTCAGGGTTGGGATTGAGCCAAGTACTTGGCTTCGCCAAGCAATCTGGAGGCGGTATGCGGATCGAAACCCGCGTTGGAGAAGGCACGACGGTGAAGGTCTATTTACCCCGCGCGGCTGAACCTGCCTTGAAAGAAGTAATTTCGGTTCCTATTAGCGCATCTCAACACCACCGCAAGGGTGCCATTATTCTACTCGTGGACGATGACACTGCGGTACGTGAGGTCATATCCTCTATCCTCCGCGAGCTCGGGTATGTGGTTATGGAAGTGGGAAGTGGCGGAGCTGCACTTGACCTTTTAAGCAGAGAGGCGAGTGTCGATCTGGTAATGTTGGACTTTGCGATGCCCGGCATGAATGGAGTGGATTTGGCACGACAGGTACATTCCCAATTTCCAACGCTTCCGTTGGTGTTTACGACAGGTTATGTGGACAATGCCGCACTTGAGGAAATCAGCGACGCACGGATTATCAAAAAGCCGTTTGTCGGAGACGAACTCGCCATTAAAGTACAAGCCGCGCTTAACGAGGGTAGACATCGTTCGCGCGGTAAGGTCGTACCGTTTAGCCGATACCCATTGTAGGCTGGACCACCAGCTTGTCCCGAACCGCCATCACGGGAAGTCAATTGGGTTTTGAGGATTTGTTGCAACGGCTCACGGCCGCTCCCTGGCACGAAGTGTGAGCGCCCTTGAAACAACTTCGCGGTCGCCGGCTCAAAGCACTCCGGATGGCGTCGGAAGATCTCCGTGGTTGAAATCGCCATCGGTGAATCCAGGTACACCTGTGTCGATTTCGCGAGCCGACCCTGAGTGACGCCTGCACTCAAGAAATAGAGCAGTTCCTGTGCGCGCTCCAGAGCGAAGGTGGGGATGATGACGTTTCCTCCGCGTTTGAAAGTTTCGGTTATTGCCTCATAAAACTCAGCGATGGATGGGCCCAATTGCTTGTGCAACCGGTCTCCGTATGTGGTTTCCATCACGACGTTTTCGGCGTGTGGCGGCTGCGCGGGGCCGCGTAGCAGGAGGGGCGACCGGCGTTGCCCAGGTCGCCCGAAAACAGCACACTGGTCCCATGGCTCTGTTCCTCGAACTCCAGGAAAATACTGGCCGAGCCCAGGATGTGGCCAGCGTCGATGAAGGTAGCGTGCACGCCGACGGCGACCTCTAAATGAGACCGCACGGGTGTTGCAGCAGAGGAGTCTCACGTCGCGGCGTGCAAAGGCTCACCCCCCACATCGTGCCAGTGCAAGATACCGTTCCAGATTTCCTGCGCCGTCTCGGCAGACCAGAACAGATTCCGATCCTCCGGATCGATGACACCTTCGTCGACGAGGAAAACTTCAACTCGGCATCCACCTTGGCGCGGGTATCGTCGCCGCGATCATCAACGCCACTATTGGCGCGTTGGCGCTCCTCTTGGTTATCAAGCTCGTTCGCGGCGGTGGCCGCTGGGGCGACGGATGGGGGAGCCGCTGGGGAGGCGGATGGGGAGGCCGCTGGGGCAAGCGCTGGTAGCCGCGCTCTGAATTCGGCTCGCCCAGGCCATCGTGGATACGATTCGCGAGCCCCTGCTTGTGCTCGACCAGGATAGCTACGAAACAATACGTGGGCGTCGAGCAGGG
>Ga0210402_10006422_pt1 | contig 10426 bp, 7 predicted proteins | sample IncBWC7MmetaG_FD_161055 | JGI IMG/M metagenome (GOLD analysis project Ga0210402, IMG submission 161055) | Forest soil microbial communities from Barre Woods Harvard Forest LTER site, Petersham, Massachusetts, United States - Inc-BW-C-7-M | ecosystem: Environmental > Terrestrial > Soil >...
GCCCAATCTTCGTTGCCAGTTCATGCGGGCTCATCCTACTCATTGATATGCTCCTGCATTTTGCTTCTTAAGAAGCTCCGCGGAAGTGCTGCAAGCATCATAGAAAATTCCTAGTCAACATGCGCAGCGCTGCTCACCGAGTTGAGTTTATTCAGCATTTTGTCTCGGGATGCGGTATGTAGCGACTCTCGCCGGCATTCCGGCACTTACTGGCCGTGCTTTTTGCATAATGATTTATCTGGTGAGGCTATTCGATCGCGCCTAAATGAAGCCTATTTAGCTGAAATGACCTTGAGGGCGTCCGACACACTACGATAAGACCATCTTTTGCCCCTTCTGCCCATCTGTACCATCTCAGTTCCCCATACTTGTTGTCTCTACGGGAAGTAGCCCTCTGGTATCGGCCTCAGATTCATTCGTGCAGATGGCGTGCGCAAGAAGAATGAGTAAGGGCCATGTCACTTTTTGAGAGGCTTTCACCGAACTGTGAGCGAACCGGTAAATGTGGTTAGCGTAGCATACGAAGGTTCATTAACCGGTTCGTCATCGCTGTGGTACTTACAGATTCAACCTACGATAATCGGCTGAATCTCTCTCTTTTAAGAGGCTGTTGCTCCACCCCCGTCCATTTCTGGACAGCTTTTTCTGTAAATGGACACTCTAATGCATTATTCTCGTGTAGACATTCAACATAAATAAGGAACTTATGTTGACACTCAACATGGCGACGAAAATGCTGCTCTCGAATGTGGTTGTTCAAGGAGGATTTCTATGAGAGTTGCACACGTCGACTGGCGCAAAATGTCAGCGCAGTTCAAAGCATCGAACGCAATGTTCTTAGTTGCTTACTTCGGAGCAATCTGTGGAAACGGGTTGTATTTAAACGCACAAATCCTTACGAAAGAAGACCTGCAGAAAGAAACCACCGTTTACGAAGCCGCCTCGCTTCAGGCGGAAACATCGAACATGTCGGCACTTCAGGCAGGGCAGTTATGGTCGCGCCTCGGTACCCTGTACCAGGACGCGGGCAAGTATGGACAATCCGAACGCGCTTTTGAGCATGCGATGAGATTCCTGACCATTGCGCCTGTCTCCAAACCAGATCTCGCAACCGCAATTGATAATCTGGGAACCTTATACATGGAGACAGGAAATGTAAGAGAAGCAGAGCACGCGGAGTTGAAGGCGCTGAAGATTCGAGAAGAGTTGAATCTGAAATCCGAACTACCCAGAAGCTGGTATCACCTGGCAACCCTCTATCTGCGAGAACATCGTTCTCGAAAAGCGAGAGAGTTTGCGCAACGCGCTGTGAACGCTTTTTTCGCAGACGCGAATGGCGTTCCAGAGGACAAGACCGGCAGCCTCCTGGTTCTGGCATCTTCACTTTGCCAGTCCCATCAATACCCTGAAGCCATCGCAGAACTACAGCGTACGCTTCACATAACGAAGGAAACGTACGGCTCCAATCAGTTTCCAACTGGCCTAAACACATTCCTTCTGGGATACGCCTATTGGAAAAACGGCGATTTGGCATCCGCTAGCGAATTTATGCAGCGCGGGTCAGACATCATCGGCGAGGAGCTAGGACGGGAACACCCCGCTTATCTCTCCGTCATGTCACAATACGCGCGGTTTTTTCGCAATGAGCACAGACAGGATATTGCTCAAGCCATTGAGCAGCAAGTGAAGCAGACGCGCGCTAAGCTCAATGCGGACCCGGTATACAGTCGTAGCCTGCAGACAATGGATGTGGCCGCTCCCTTTTAGGCTCGTTGATCACTCCGTTTTTAGTGCCTGCATGGGATCAATAGAAACAGCACGCCGTGCAGGCAATACGGCGGCAAACAATCCGATGAGGGTCAGCAGCAGTGCTGAAAGCCCAAAAATGGAGGGATTGCCCGGTTGAATCTCGAACAGGAAGCTGCGGACGGCGCGCGCAGCGAAAAGTGCGGCAAGCCCTCCGAACAAAAGGCCCATCGCCAGTAAGCCCGTCACCTGGCGTATCACAAGAGTGAAGACTTTCATCCGTGTCGCGCCTAGAGCCATGCGCAAGCCAATTTCTGTAGTACGCCGAGTCACGTTCCACGCAACCAGACCGTAGATACCGACGCCGCTCAGCAGAAGGCCAAGCAGGGCGAAAAATCCCGACAGGACGGACAGCAACCGCTCACGCGCCACCGAATCGTGGAACGCCTGATTGAATTCCACCGGCGCAATTTCCGGACTGGCAGGCGCCATTTCATGCAGTGTTGCCAGATAGGCCGACTTTGCAGCTGCGATGCTCCGTGCGTGAATAACGAAAAAGAGCGTGGCCCCTGCATTCGTGAATCCTCCTTCCCCGGCGGTGATCGGTATATACACAATCGGTGGAAGCGGCTCGCGCAGCGAGTCGTATTTCGCGTCTTGCGCGATGCCGACGATCTGATAATCGCGGAAAGTATCGGTTCCGGTCCTTCTGTTATGGATGACGTTTCGCAGCGTCTTACCAAGCGCCGAAGTCCCGGGGAAGTAGAGGCGCGCTGCTGCCTGGCTAACAATGCAGGAGTTGCGGTCAGAGTCGTTATTCTGCAAGTCGCGCCCGGAAAGCATGGGTATGCCTACGGCGGAAAAATAATGAGCTGCGATCACGTTCTCCATCGCTTCTACTGGCCCGGCGTGTCCGGCATTCTCCGCAGCAATAAAGTCGTCAGTCCAGCGGTCACCCAGGAGGGGAGAAATCGCGGCAACGCTGGCCTGCTCTACTCCGGGCAACTCCTCCATTCGTTCCGCCATGCGACGGTAGAGAGAGACCAGCGCCTCTCCTTTTTCCTGGATGCGAAGGAAATCGGTCAGGACAAAAATCACGTTATCGGTGCGATAGCCGGAATTCTCTGTAAGCAGGCGGGCGATGGTCGTGCCGAGCAGGCCCGCGACTACCACCAGCGTGAGCGACAGAGCCAGTTGAAAGGGCACAAAAAAGTTTCGCAGGCCCGCGCCACCTGCATACACGCGTGACTGTGAATTGCGCAGGTCTGCCTCTGCGCTGGTGCGGCCTGCCGTCCATGCTGGTGCCATGCCGAATAAGAACGCGCACAATACCGCGCAGGCGATAGTCACGGAAAGTACAGTCAGATTGGGTCGCATGGAGATCGCCTGCTCTGCCTCCGCATTGCCGAGCATGTGCAAAATCCATGGTCCCGTCAGCCATGCGAGCCAGATACCCAGCCCAGCCCCGGGTAGGGCCAGCATCACGCACTCTACAAAGAGCTGTCGCATCAGACGTAAGCGGCTCGCTCCCAGAGCTCCACGAATCGCAAACTCCTGTCGCCGCGCCGAGGCACGGGCAAGAAAGAGGCCCGAGAGATTGGCGCAGCAGATGAGCAGAACAGCTGCAACCATCAATTGCAACAGCAACAGCGGCTCAGTGTACCGCGAACGAAGCCTGCTCCATCCAGTGCGCGCAGGCTTTACTTCGAAGCGGGCTTTTTCAATAACTGGCAGATGCCTCAGGGCCGGTGGTACGGTCGCGTCCAGGATGGACGGGAAAAGAGTATTCATCTCAGCCGCGGCCTGCGTGCGGCTGACGCCCGGATTGAGACGGGCAAAGGAGTCGAGCCACAGTCGTCCGCCATCATGTTTGGCTGCCTGGCCGTATAGCACCGCCTGAAACTCAAGCGGCAGATAGATGTCGGGATGCTCGGCGACGATCACGCCTTCAAATCCTGCCGGTGCCACGCCGACGATAGTCGCCCCGTGGTCGGTCACCCTAATGTGCCGGCCGACTACTGAAGGATCAGCGCGATATCGCTCCACCCAGATCCGATGGCTAATGACCGCGGCCAGTCCATCGGGGCCACCGCCGGGTTGGTCGTCGGCGGGTATCAACAGACGCCCAACGGCGGGACGTATTCCCAGCGACTCAAAGGCGTTACCGCTCACGATCGCACCATGTATGCCCCTGTTGACGCCGCCGTCTTTGAACGGAAAGTCATACACGCACCAGGCAAAGATGCCATGGAATGAGTGCGACTGGTTCTCAATGGCCTCAATGATCGGCAGATTAAGCGGTGCATTGCGGCCGTTGGTCTCAGCGGCGCTCACGTCCATCGTCAGCCGCACCAGCTCGCCCGGATCGCGTACCGGCAGAGTGCTCAACAACAGGGCATGAGTCAGTGTAAAAACTGCGGTATTCGCGCCAATTCCCAATGCCAGCGTAAGAACAGCGACCAAAGCAAAACCCGGAGCATGCTTCATCTGGCGCGCTCCAAAGCGGATATCCTGAACGAGTGCGTCGAGGAATGGCAACCCTCGCTGCAGACGATAGGTTTCTCTAATCTGCGCCACCCCTCCGAATTTAAGCAGCGCCACTCGCCTCGCGTCTTGTTCACACATGCCCCTCTGCAGGTTCTCTTCAACCGCGAGCTCAATATGCGACAGCAACTCCTCGTCAAGTTCATCATCGAGCTCATTTGCACAAAAGAATGCGATGCAGCGGCTCCACAAAATTCGCAGCCAGTCCATAGGCGACTCCTAACGGGTGGCAAGAAAGCGCGCCATTGTTGCGGCGATCCTTTCCCAGCTTTCGGTCTCTCTTTCTATTTGCTTTCTACCCAAGCGGCTCAGCGAATAATACTTGGCGCGGCGATTGTTCTCTGAGGTTCCCCATTCAGATTTAATCCACCGTCGCTGCTCCAATCGAAGAAGTGCCGGATAGATGGTCCCCTGATTCAGGCTCAAAGTGTCATTGCTCACCTGCTCGATCCGCCGTGCAATGCCATAACCATGTAAAGGCCCCATCGACTCTAAAGTCTTTAACACCATCAAATCGAGGGTACCTTGCAAAACGTCAGACTTGTTCTCGCCCATTTGTCTCCCTGTTGTTTGTCAACAGATACTTTGCGCCTGATTCTAGTTGAATGTCAACAGAACGCCTTCGACAAATGCCTTCTTGTCTCAATTGACGACAACAGGGTTAACGCTGATTGACCCATTCATATCGATTGTGTCTTCCACAAGTTGCCGTGTATGTATGGTCCGCCACGCGACTGCAAGAGGATAGTTGGAGAGACAAGAGAAAGTCTGGACAAATGTATTCGGTTTGTAGTGAAAACTGGAACTCCTGGCCATCATGAGTTACGGGCGCGTCTGTCCGTATTAACCGGACGGTCATCATAGACCTACACGGCAAGCAGGTTTCAGGCGTGCCGTTGTGACCGTTCATTCATCCGCTACTATTCTTTGCATGCCCTGCTTGGAGATCTGGTTATGAGCCGTGAGCGGTTGCTCGGTCAGACTGGTATCACAACAAGAGCATGAGGCCGATAATCGTCGCCACTCGACAGTACGGCCCAGGCAATCCTTGCCAGCTTGTTGGCAAATGCAACGATGAGCACTTTGCGATGAGCCCTGCGTTCAAGCGCATCTATCCATGCTCCGATCGGAGTTCGGCTTCACGAACTGCACAGGGATCAACCGCACGCTGCGCCCTTGCTCTCTCAAGACGCGTCCCAGGAAATGAGCTCCTGAACAAGCCTCTAATCCGATCAGGTATGCCTGCAGGTTAGCGGCGTAGGTCAGCAGTTCCTTCTGCGTTAACTTCCTGCGCACAAGCACCTCGACCCCCGCGTCCTTGTGCTACAAGGTGAAGTTGTCTATCGGAATCGGTACGAAATTGATTCCGATAAAGGCGATTCAGCGGCGGCAATCGGCACGCATCCGTGAATTGGCCTACCGTTTTCCCGGATTTGTGAAGGAAGCTCGAAAGCAGTTAGAACACCTACGCACTATCGCTCAGAATAGCAAGAGAGTCGACGAGTGCGAAGGTCGCCGACGAAATAGCAGTCTTATCCTTTCCTTATAAGTTTCAGAGTGTACTAGAGGAAGAAGTGAGGACTTGACCCACTTAAGCACAGTGGGAGTACCTGATCCAATCCACTTGATAGCTATTTCGAGTCCAAGCCAAAACGGATCTGAAAGCGGCGCCTCCAACCAGGTACACGACGCTCCCCGTGCGTCGAAATGCCAGGTTCGCCCAGCAACTGCTGCAGACATACCCGATATCACCGCAATTTACGCCTATTTCGTCGCTATGAGCACGGCGACCTTCGAGATCATCGTTCAGGATGAGGCCGAGATGCGGAGAAGACTGCACGCCGTTCTGGATCGCGGTTTGCCGTATCTCGCGGCAGAGCTTGAGGGCTATATTGTGGGCTTTTGTTACGCATCACAATTCCGTCCCCGCGAGGGTTATCGTTTTACGGTAGAAGACTCAATTTACGTGCGCCATGACTGTATCGGCCATGGGGTCGGCAAGATGCTTCTGGCTGAGCTGATCTCGGAATGCCAGGCAAAAGGCTGTCACTCAATGGTTGCCTGCATCTGCGGAGTGAATCCCTCCTCGGTGGCACTGCACGCGTCGCTCGGATTTCAGCAGGTTGGTGTGCTGCCTGAAGCGGGTTATAAATTCGGAGAATGGCTGCGCCTGTTGATCATGCAGCGTTCCTTGCAATAAGATTAGCCACTCCCGTTCGCTACCGAATACGGCTAAGGGCCCTGAGGCGATTAACAGAAAAACGAGTTTGGTCAGCAGCCAAATTGGTGACAATAATCAGCATTGAAGAATCCTCTTGCCTGACCATCTGTCAACGGTGATGCTGGTAAACGAGGTGGAGCATTGCCCGAGTCCATTGACTGGCCATATACACGTCCCAAACGGAATCGCCGCCGCATCTTTCTTGTTGCCGCTCTTATTGCCAGCGTCGTCTTAGGCGGTCGGGCTGCTCTGTCCTATTACGTAGACATGCTCTGGTTCCGGTCACTCGGCTACGGGGGCGTGTTCTGGAAGACCCTGAGCCTTCAGTGGACGATCTTCACAGTCTTCGCAGTGGCGACGTTTCTCGTTCTGTATGGATCATTTGCGGCGCTTAAGAGGGCGCATCTTCCTGATTTGCCGAGCGGTCACACGATCCTCATCGGCGAACGATCGGTGACCCTGCCAGTCGAGCCTGTCCTGCGTCTTGTCGCACTACTCGTATCCCTTGTCATTGCCGCTGCGACTGGCGCAAGCATGATGGTTGAGTGGCCGACGCTCGCGCTCTTCTTGTACGCGCAACGCACAACCGCTGGTGTCGTCGATCCGATCTTCGCCAAGCCGCTGAACTTCTTTCTATTCACCCTCCCCGCGTGGCAGGTCGTCGTCGGATGGCTGCTTACTCTCGCCGGGATTACCTGTCTACTTGCCGTTTTCTTCATTCTCATCACGGGCGGGGCCGGTGCACTAGCCAAGGACCGCCGCACCCACTTCCGATTGCCATGGCGCGGACTCTCCATCGCGTTTGCCTTCCTGCTGCTGATCCTTGCGATACGCGTGTATCTCGATAGGTTCGAGCGATTGTTTGATGCTCACACGGTCTTTAGCGGTGTGACCTACACGGACGCGCACGTCACGCTTACCGGTCTGCTCTTCGTTTGCGCGGCGCTGGTTCTCGGCGCGGTGATCGCTGCGGTCAATGCTGTGTCGGCGCAACGCGGCCGGCGGCTTATCGTGGCGATCCTTCCGGCCGCCGCCTGTTTTATCGCCGTTCAGCTAGCCGCCTGGTACGTCAGCAACTTTATCGTCAAACCGAACGAGTTGGTTCGGGAGAAACCCTATATCGCCCACAACATCGATCTGACGCGGCAGGCTTACGGATTGGACCGGTTCTCCCTGCGCGAGTTTCCAGCTGAGACCACTGTCGCTGCGGCCGATCCTGCGAACAATCTGCCTACACTTCAAAACATCCGGCTATGGGATTGGCATGCACTCCAGGACACGCTGCGTCAGATCCAGGAAATTCGCACCTACTACGACTTTCCCGATATCGACATTGATCGCTATGAAATCAACGGTACGATGCGCCAGGTGATGCTCGCGGCACGCGAACTGAACGTCGACAAGCTCCCGGAGAGCAGCCGGAACTGGATCAACGAAAAGCTGATCTACACCCATGGCTACGGCATCACGATGAATCCCGTAAATGGGTTCACGCCGGAAGGTTTGCCAAATCTGATACTGAGCAACATGCCGGTCCAGAGCACGGTACCCAGTCTCACCGTGACGCGACCGGAAATCTATTTCGGCGAGCTGACCGACACAGACGTCTACGTTAAAACGCGGCAGAAGGAATTCAACTTCCCGCAGGGCCAGAGTAACAACCTTACCTCGTACGAAGGCAACGGCGGCATTGTCCTTGGCGGCTTCCTCCGCCGCATCATCCTCGCCTCCGACCGTGGCGATCTGGGAAAGTTACCGTTCAGTGATGACGTGAACGCGGAGAGCCGGCTCCTGATGCGGCGCAACGTGCGAGATCGCGTATCGGCTCTTGCGCCGTTCCTCACCTACGATCCCGATCCATACATCGTAGTTGGCGACGATGGCAGGCTGTCCTGGGTCATGGATGCGTTCACGACATCGGACAGCTATCCGTATGCGAGCCATAATCGTCTCAACGACACCGTTATTAACTACATGCGGAATAGCGTTAAGGTGGTCATTGATGCCTACGATGGGACGACAACGTTTTACGTGTTTGAAAATGAGGATCCGGTTCTCGCAGCCTATCGCCGCATCTTTCCGAGCCTGTTCAAGGACGCGGCCTTAATGCCTCAGGGGCTCCGCAAGCACATGCGCTACCCCGAGTTATTGCTTAAATTACAGGCGGAGGTGTATGGGCTTTATCACATGACGGATCCTGAAGTGTTCTACAACCGTGAGGATCTGTGGACAGTAGCTACCGAGGTCGGCATGGGCGAGGGCGGTGAGCAGACAACACAGCCGATGCAGCCGAATTTCGTGCTGATGAAACTGCCGGACGAAACCGGCGTCGAGTTTGTAGAGATTCTGCCATTCACGCCAGCCAACAGGAATAATCTGATTGGCTGGATTGCCGGGCGCAGTGACGGCCCACACTACGGCACATCGGTGGTCTACAACTTTCCTAAAACAAAACTGGTTGACGGCCCGCTGCAGATCGAGGCGCGAATCGATCAGAACGCGCAGCTTTCAGGACAGTTGACGCTATGGAATCAGCAAGGCTCGCACGTGCGACGTGGAGCTCTGCTAGTGATTCCGACGGGGCGTGCGTTGTTGTATGCGGAGCCGATTTACCTACAAGCCGAACGGAGTCCAATGCCGGAGTTGCGCCTCGTCGTGCTCGCCCTTCAAGACCGGCTCGTGTACGCGCCAACCTTCGAGGCGGCGCTGGCCGCCCTTTTTGGCGGAAGCGCATCGTCCCTTACTTCATCCGAGCCGTTGCGAGCCGCGCCAACAGCCTCCGGCGTACCCCAGCCCTCAGCAGATCTCAATGCACTCATCGCGGAAGCCGCTAAGGACCTTGCCGACTATCAGCGCCTCACAGCGGAAGGCAAACTTGGCGAGGCCGGACAGAAGCTTGAAGAGCTTAAGCGCACAATCGATAAGCTGAACACGCGTCAAAAATAGCTGTACGGACAAAGCCTTTGTCCAGGGAAGAGCGCGAATTCCTTGGGCGCGTTTAGGAGCATCTGCCTTAACCGCAAGTCTTAACGGCGCTTTTTTGTTGCACAGTTCTTGGAGTTTTGAATCAAATCCCAAACTCGTCTTAACGATTTCAAGTTGCTTATAAGCCGGCTTCTCTGAAATATTGGGGGGATTTCGACTAAATGGAAGCGTATCCATAAGTTGCGGGTCGCTGCTCAGGACAAGCTCGCTAGTTCGCCAACAGGGAAGCCGCTCCCGCGGGCCTCAACTCCATGGGAGCATTTTGCTGACTTTGCGACAATGTAAGTTGCACGCAGCAATTGGGAGTACGAGATGAGACGGATGTTCCGCTGATCCGATGATATGTTGCGTGGCTGATTTATGTTCGGACGGCGCGGCGGTCATGCTCGGAAGTCGCTCGCTTTTTCTTTCTCAGCTTCGCTGTCTCCGCGTGCAGCACTGTAGTCGTCTCTCTAAAGAAACCAGCAATTACTTTCAGTTCAGCGGCGGTGTAGTGGCTGGCTATCGTCGCCATCGCGTTTAGCAGAGACTGAAAGATTGGGCCAACGCGCTGCTGCACCTCCTTCAGGTGCTGCAGTTGTACAATCACGCTGCGCCGATCTGTAGGATGCGGCTCGCGGTGTACGTAGGCAGCACGCTCCAGGCGGTCCACGATGCCGGTGATCGCTCCCGTGGTGAACCCAGACAACTCCGCCAATCTGCTCGACGGCGACGATCCATGCTCGCGCAACAGTCCGAGACACTTCCACTCCGCGGCGCTCATGCCCAGGTGGGACGCCACCGCTTCGTGGAAAAAAAACAATCGCGTCACTCAACTCGCGGCTCATCCGTTCTCCTGGGGCAGTTCCGGCCTGCGTCATCGGATGTGATTTCTTACTTTCCATGTCTCTTAGATATGTTTCAACAGCATCAGTGCTCTTTGAAACCATG
>Ga0210402_10006425_pt1 | contig 10420 bp, 9 predicted proteins | sample IncBWC7MmetaG_FD_161055 | JGI IMG/M metagenome (GOLD analysis project Ga0210402, IMG submission 161055) | Forest soil microbial communities from Barre Woods Harvard Forest LTER site, Petersham, Massachusetts, United States - Inc-BW-C-7-M | ecosystem: Environmental > Terrestrial > Soil >...
CGTCGCGAAAGTTTGTCGCGCGTTGAACACTCTGTACAGCGGATAACGCTGGCTACGCACCGACCGCTTTGCGGCAGCCATTTCGATCGCCTCAGTGACGGCAACTGGCCGATCTGCGAAGTTGGGACCGTCCGCTTTTTTGGGCTTAGAGCGGTAGCGTGGCCATCCCTTAACTGATGCGATCGGCTCGAGAACTCGCAACCGTTTAAGCGTTTCGTTGCGAGTGTGGAGGCGTCTTTCGCCGCTCATGGGCCGCGCCACCTCGCACTACTGCAACTCCAACCCAGCTTTCGCAATCAACTTCCTCCACGCCACCAAATCCCCCTCGATCACCGCCCCCAGCCGCTCCGGTGCTCCAGGAATCAGCTCGGCCCCCTCCCGCTCCAACCTGTCCTTCACCTCCGGCAGCGCAAGCACCTTCGTCACCTCTGCATTCAACTGCGCGACGATCTCGCGCGGCGTGCCGGCCGGTGCGACGATGCCCCAGTAATTGATGACATCGGCGTTGGCGACGCCGGCTTCTCCCCAGGTCGGGACATCGGGCAGCAGCGCCGAGCGCCGCGGTCCGGTGACTGCGAGCACGCGCAGCCTGTTTTGCGCGAGGTAGGGCAGCGTCGCGGGGATCGACGCGGTCATCGCCTGAATCTGTCCCGACAGCAGGTCCTGCGTTGCAGGCGCGATTCCCTTGTACGGAACGTGCACGATGTCGGCGCCGGTTCGCACCTTGAGCAGCTCCAGCGCAAGATGGTTGACGCTGCCCGGGCCCGCCGAGCCGTAGTTGAGTTTCCCTGGATTTGCGCGCGCGTACGTCAGAAACTCGCGCATCGTGGTCACCGGCAAGTCGGGCGCGACGACGAACGCGAGCGGGCCCGACGCAATCGGCGCCACCGCTGTGAATTGCCTGATCGGATCGTAGCCGGCGTCCTTCGATGCCGCGGCGACGGTGGTGAAAGGCGATGCGACAAATAGCAGCGTATAACCGTCTGGATTGGCTTTGGCCACCTCGGCTGCGCCGATCGCGCCGCCCGCGCCGACGCGGTTGTCGACAATCACCGCGGCCCTCATGCTCTCGCTGAGCTTTTGCGCGACGATGCGCGCAATGGCGTCCGTGCCGGCGCCGGGCGGGAAGGGCACCACCAGTCGAATCGTCTTGACCGGGTACGCCCCCGTCTGCGCGCTCGCGGAGGCGTGGAACAAACCGGGAAGCAAGGTCGAGACAACGAGCGAGACAATGCGTAACGTGCTGCGCATGGCGCTTGGAGGGTGAGCGGCGAACCGCGCAGCGTGTCCGGCGAGCGTGACCGGTGCGTGACAACGGACCATCGAACGTGCGTCAGTCATTTACGCCTCCCTTTACGTAAGCGATGTGGGTCACCCTTGTCCCAGGTTGAAGAACTCGCGCCGCCCGCGCATGTCCCCGATGCGGCCAAGCAAGAGCCGCAGATGGTCCGGATCGTCGACGAAATTAAGCCGCTCGCTGTTGACGATCAACAGCGGTGCCTCCTCGTATTGATAGAAGTAACGCGTGTACGCATCGGCTATCCGTGCCAGATAATGCTCGGAGATCGAACGCTCATAGTCGATCCCGCGCTTGTGCACGCGGTCGACGAGTGTGGTGACCGGCGCCTGCAGATAAACCACCAGATCGGGCGTGGGCGTCTGCGGCTTCAGATGCGAATACACCTTGTCGTAGAGCGCAAACTCGTCGTCGTTGAGATTGAGCCGCGCGAACAGCGGGTCCTTGTCCAGCAAAAAATCGGACACTGTAGTGCGGCGGAACATGTCGAGCTGGGTCAGCCCGCGGATCTGGTCCACCCGCTGGAACAGGAAATTGAGCTGCGTCGGCAGCGCGAAGCGCGCCATGTCGTCGTAGAACCTTGCCAGGAAGGGGTTCTCGTCCGGCGCTTCGAGCAGCGCATCGGCGTTGAGATGATGTGCGAGCGACTTGGCGAGGCTCGTCTTGCCGGCCCCGATCGGGCCCTCGATAACGATATAGTGGCATTTGGCCAGGTCCATCGCCGAATTGTCCTAGCGCCAGGCGTGGCTGCGGGTGCGCGCGATGCGCTGGCCGCGTGCGCGGCGCAGCCAGGTGCGCGCCGCGCCCCGGCCGGGGATCGCGGTTGCCGGTGCGATGTCGATCAGCGGCTGCAGAACGAACGCGCGCTCATGCATACGCGGATGCGGCAGCGAAAGTTGCGGTCGCGAAAGTCGCCGGCGGCCGAACATCAGCAAGTCGAGGTCGAGCACGCGCGGCGCGTTGCGCCGGGTCGAGCCTTGCCGCCGGCGTCCCTGACGGCGCTCGATGGCGCGCATGTGGCCGAGCAAGGCCGACGGCGTGAGCGCGGTGCGCAACTCGGCGACCGCGTTGACGTAGTCGGGCTGCGGCTCGGTGCAATCCATGGGGGCGGTTACGTAATTGCGCGAAGCGGCGACGAGCCGCGAGCGCGGCAGCCGCGCCAATTGCGCGAGGGCTCGCGCCAGGCGCCGGCGCGGGTGCCCAAGGTTGCTGCCGAGTCCGACAAAGGCGATGTTTCGCACGCCCGATGCTCAGAAGGGCAAGTGAGAATAGCCTGTCGTCGCCGCGCACGCGGGGACCCGGCGTCGTTGCCCGCACGACGCTGGATTCCCGCTTTCGCGGGAATGACGGATCAAAGGATTGTGCGCGCGCCTCATGGCTTGCGATTGTGCTCGTGATCGGCGTCTTCACCGCCCCCGCCGGTTGCGCTGGATTCGCTGCCCCCATCGCTCGCCCTGCGCTTGCGCCCGCGCGCACGCTTGCGCTTTTTCGGCGCCTCCTCGGGCCGCAGCATGTTCTCGCGCTCTTCCGTGTCGGCGTGCTGGAAGCGGTCCCACCAGTCGGCAAGGGTCGCAAGCTCGCCTTCCATTTCGCCGCTGGCGCAGCGCAGCCACAGGAAATCGTAGCCGGCGCGAAAGCGCGGATGCTCGAGCAGACGAAACGGACGCTGGCCCGAGCGCTGCTCGAAGCGCGGCTGCAGTGCCCAGGTCTCCTTGATGGTCGCCTCGAAGCGGCGTGGAATCGCCAGCCGCTTGGCCTGCTGCTCGAGCACCCGGTCCATCGCATCGAAGAGGGCCGGCATCGGACGCTCGCCCTTGGCCTTGGATGCGTTCCAGGTGGCGAGCACCTCGTGCCAGAGCAGGGTCGCGAACATGAACGCGGGCGTGGCCGACTTGCCGTCGCGAATGCGCTCGTCGGTATTGGCCAGCGCGAGCTCGATAAAACGCTGGCCCAGCGGCTGCTCCAGGATCACGTCGAGCAAAGGCAGCACACCGTGATGCAGACCGTGACGGCGCAGGCTCTTGATCGACTCGACGGCGTGGCCCGACAGGAGCAGCTTTTCCATCTCGTCGAAGAGGCGCGCCGGTGGAACGTTTTCCAGGAGCGGCGCGAGCTCGGGAATCGGCGCCGCGGTTTTCTTTTCGATGGTGATGCCGAGCTTGGCCGCGAGGCGCGCGCCGCGCAGCATGCGCACCGGATCCTCGCGGTAGCGCGTGATCGGGTCGCCGATCAGCCGCAGGCGGCGCGCCTTGACGTCGGCGACGCCGCCGACGTAGTCCCAGACTTGCTCGGTCGAGGGGTCGAAGTAGAGCGCGTTGATGGTGAAGTCGCGGCGCAGCGCGTCCTGCGCCTGCGAGCCGAAGACGTTGTCCGACAAGAGTCGTCCGTGCTCATCGGCCGCGTCGTCGCCGGTCTGCAGCGAGCGGAAGGTTGCCACCTCGATGGTCTCGGGTCCGGCCAGAACGTGGACCAGGCGGAAGCGGCGGCCGATGATGAATGCGCGCCGGAACAGCGGCTTGACCTGCTCCGGTGTCGCATCGGTGGCGAGATCGAAGTCTTTCGGCGCGATCCCGAGCAGCAGGTCGCGAACCGCGCCGCCGACGATGAATGCCTTGAAGCCGGCCTGCTGAAGCTTGCGGATGACGTCGCTCGCGCCGCGCGAGATCTGACTTCTGCGGATCGGATGCGCATCCGGTCCGTAAATGAGTGGTTTGGAGGAGGCCTTGCCGGGAATCAGGCGCGCGAAAAAACGGCGGATCATCGAACCATCGAACGCAAACGAATGGGCGGGTTGTGCCTCGCGCGATGCTCGCAAAAGGCGATCGCGTATCCTGGCAACAAGAAGGCGGGAGTGCCGCCGCATCATAGCATGTCGGCCGCCGGCGGCGTGGCAGGCAGGCGTGAAATCGCGGATAATCGCGCGTTCCAGAGCAGTGTCGCGGTGTCGCACCATCCAGGAGAACCCATGCCCAGCTATCAGCACGTCAAGGTCCCGACCGGCGGTCAGAAGATCAGCGTCAACAAGGACTTCAGCCTCACCGTTTCGGACCAGCCGATCATTCCGTACATCGAAGGCGACGGCACCGGCGTCGACATCACGCCGGTGATGATCAAGGTCGTCGACGCGGCGGTGGCGAAGGCATATGGCGGCAAGCGCCAGATCCACTGGATGGAAATCTACGCCGGCGAGAAGTCGACCAAGGTTTACGGCCCCGACGTGTGGCTGCCCGAGGAGACGATGGCGATCCTCAAGGACTACGTGGTGTCGATCAAGGGCCCGCTGACCACGCCGGTCGGAGGCGGCATACGCTCGCTCAACGTCGCGCTGCGGCAGGAGCTCGATCTCTACGTCTGCTTGCGGCCGGTGCAGTACTTCAATGGCGTCCCCAGCCCGGTGAAGGCGCCGGAAAAAGTGAACATGGTGATTTTTCGCGAGAACTCGGAGGACATCTACGCCGGCATCGAATGGGCCGCGGAATCCGCCGGGGCGAAGAAGCTTATCGACTTCCTGATCAACGACATGGGCGTCAAGAAGATACGGTTTCCCGCGACCTCGGGCATCGGCATCAAGCCGGTGTCGCGCGAAGGTACCGAGCGGCTGGTGCGCAAGGCGATCCAATACACGATAGCCCACGACCGCAAGTCCATGACGCTGGTGCACAAGGGCAACATCATGAAGTTCACCGAGGGCGGCTTCCGCGACTGGGGATATGCCCTGGCGCAAAAGGAGTTCGGCGCGCGGCCGATCGACGGCGGCCCGTGGTGCAAGTTCAAGAACCCGAAGACCGGCCGCGACATCATCGTTAAGGACGTCATCGCCGACGCCTTCCTGCAGCAGATCATCCTGCGGCCGGAGGAGTACGACGTGATCGCCACCTTGAATCTCAACGGCGACTACATCTCCGACGCACTGGCGGCACAGGTGGGTGGAATCGGCATCGCTCCGGGCGCCAATATGTCGGACACGGTGGCGATGTTCGAGGCGACTCACGGGACCGCGCCCAAGTACGCCGGCAAGGACTACGTCAATCCGGGCTCGGAAATACTTTCCGCGGAAATGATGCTCGTGCACATGGGCTGGAAGGAAGCCGCCGCGCTGATCGTCAAAAGCCTGGAAAAGGCGATCGCAGACAAGGTTGTAACCTACGATTTTGCGCGGCTGATGCCCGGTTCGACGCAGGTGTCATCCTCAGGCTTCGGCCAGGCGATGATCCAAAGGATGTGACGGCAGTGTCGGGCGCGATGGCGCTGCCGGGCAAGCGGATGGGCGCCGAATCCAATTTCCGACCGGATTCGTAAGACACTGCCGGCCCCGGCACGCGCCGGGGCAACAATTCAAAGATCGACGTCCGCCGCACTCGCGGCTTTGGCCCGGATTTGAACCAGTCGGCCTTTCCGGTTGCCCAAAGTCATTCTCGCCGGCACGCCCGCTCGCTTTGCCTGTCGCCGCTGGCGTTGTCGGGCGGAAACGACGCTTTTGCAACAGTCAGCCGCGAAATTCGCGTATCGCACTGCGCAAACCGTCTTCGCTCTTGAAAAATCTGTTGCTATCATCAACCATTAGCATATCGAACGGCAGGGTCTCCTGGGCGGCAATGGCCAAACACGAACAGGAAGGCAATGTTCTCGAAGTACAGAAGACCAGGCTTAAACCCCCGCCTCTGTACAAGGTCATTTTGTTGAACGACGATTACACACCGATGGACTTTGTGGTCGTCGTGTTGCAGACTGTGTTTGCGATGAGCCGGGAGAAGGCGACACAGGTCATGTTGCAGATTCACCGTGAAGGCATGGGAGTGTGCGGAACGTATACTCGCGAAGTTGCCGCGTCAAAAGTAGATCAGGTGCTGGGTATCGCACGCAGACATCAGCATCCGCTTCAGTGCACCATGGAGGAGACTTGAACGTTAATCCATCGTTGGCGCGGGCAAACCGCCATCGCGGCGATGAGATCGGGACCGAACTATGATTGCGCAGGAACTGGAAGTTTCCCTCCACATGGCTTTTGTCGAAGCTCGGCAAAAGCAGCACGAGTTCATCACCGTCGAGCACCTCCTGCTCGCGATGCTCGACAACCCGTCGGCAGCCGAGGTGCTGAAAGCCTGCGGCGTCGATCTGGACGAGCTGCGCGGCGTGCTGACCGACTTCATCAATGAGCACACGCCCCGGCTGTCGCCGCATTCGGACGCGGACACCCAGCCCACGCAGGGATTCCAGCGGGTCATCCAGCGCGCGATCTTGCACGTCCAATCGTCCGGCAAGAAGGAAGTCACCGGAGCCAACGTGCTGGTCGCCATTTTCGGCGAAAAGGAGTCGCACGCCGTCTATTTCCTGAACCAGCGCGGCGTCACGCGCCTGGATGTCGTCAACTACATCGCCCACGGCATCACCAAGCACGCGCAGCAGAAGGCGGACAAGGCCGAGTCCTCGAAAGAAGAAAGCGACGGCGACGCGCAGCCCGCCGGCGCGCTCGACGCCTACACCATCGACCTCAACCACCTGGCCAAGATGGGTAAGATCGATCCGCTCATCGGCCGCGAGCACGAGCTCGAAAGGGTTATTCAGGTGCTCTGCCGCCGGCGCAAGAACAACCCGCTGCTCGTCGGTGAGGCGGGCGTCGGCAAGACCGCGATTGCCGAAGGGCTCGCGCGCCGGATCAACGAGGGCAACATTCCTGAGCTGCTGAAGGACTACGTCGTCTATTGCCTGGACATGGGCACGCTGCTCGCCGGGACCAAATACCGCGGCGACTTCGAGCAGCGCCTAAAAGCGGTGTTGAAGCAGCTCACCGAGAATCCGAAGTCGATCCTGTTCATCGACGAGATTCACACCATCATCGGCGCCGGCGCGGCATCCGGGGGGACGCTGGACGCATCCAACCTGCTCAAACCGGCATTGTCCACCGGAGCGCTGAAGTGCATCGGCGCGACGACCTACAACGAATACCGCGTGATCTTCGAGAAGGACCACGCGCTGTCACGGCGGTTCCAGAAGATCGACGTGCCGGAGCCGTCGATTGCCGAGACCATCGAGATCCTCAAGGGCCTGAAGTCACGCTTCGAGCAGCACCACGGCGTGAAGTACGCGCCCGCGGCGCTGACCACCGCGGCGGGGCTGGCCGCGCGCTTCATCAACGACCGGCATCTGCCCGACAAGGCCATCGACGTCATCGACGAGGCCGGTGCGGCGCAGAAGATCCTGCCCAAGTCGAAGCAGAAAAAGGTCATCAGCAAGACCGAAATCGAGGAGATCGTAGCCAAGATCGCGCGCATCCCGGCCAAGAGCGTTTCGTCGGACGACCGCAATGCGCTGAAGACGCTCGACCGCGACCTCAAGAACGTCGTGTTCGGCCAGAATCAGGCGATCGACGCGCTGGTCGCGGCGATACGCATGGCGCGCTCGGGGCTGGGTAACCCGCGCAAGCCGATCGGCAATTTCCTCTTCTCCGGCCCGACCGGCGTGGGCAAGACCGAGGTCGCGCGCCAGCTCGCGTATTGTCTCGGCGTGGAGTTGCTGCGCTTCGACATGTCCGAGTACATGGAACGGCACGCGGTGTCGCGTCTGATCGGCGCGCCGCCCGGCTACATAGGCTTCGACCAGGGCGGACAGCTCACCGAGCAGATCACCAAGCACCCGTACAGCGTGCTCTTGCTCGACGAGATCGAAAAGGCGCATCCGGACATCTTCAATATTCTGCTGCAGGTGATGGATCACGGTACGCTGACCGATAACAACGGCCGCAAGGCGGACTTCCGCAATGTGATCATCGTCATGACTACTAACGCGGGCGCCGACATGCTGTCCAAGAACTCGATCGGGTTCACGCAAAACAAGCAGGCTGGCGACGAATTCGAGTCGATCAAACGCATGTTCACGCCGGAGTTCCGCAACCGCCTGGACGCGACGATTTCGTTCGCCTCGCTCGACCACGACGTGATCCTGCGCGTGGTCGACAAGTTCCTGCTCGAGCTGGAGAGCCAGCTGCACGAGAAGAAGGTCGAGCCTTCGTTCACGATGAAGCTGAAGGAGTTCCTGGCCAAGAAGGGCTTCGACCCGCAGATGGGCGCGCGGCCGATGTCGCGGCTGATTCAGGACACCATCCGCAAAGCGCTTGCCGACGAGCTCTTGTTCGGCCGGCTCACCGGCGGCGGCAAGGTGACCATCGACATCGGCAGCGACGATAAGATCAGGCTCGACTTCGACGAAACCAAAGAGGTCGAGCCGGTCGCGTAGCTGGCGCTGCGCCGGAGACTATCGTGTTTCGCGGGGGCCGAATTGGCCCCCGTTTTCATATCTGCGGCGACTTGTCGCAAAGTCGTTTTTGTGGAAAGCGTCCCGTTTCGGGAATCCTCAGTAATATTCGAACTCGAATGCACGGCGCGATAACATTCCAGCTCTTGCGTTGCGCGGTGGCGATCGCGGCGCTTGGCGCGCTGATTAGCCCTGCCGCTGCCGCAGACGTCGGAACGTACGCGAACCTGGGCCGCGACATCGCGGCCAATTGCGCCAACTGCCACGGCACCGACGGCAGGAGCCGTGGCGCGACTCCCAGTCTCGCGGGACAGGACGCCGCGGTGATCGTGCAGCGCATGAAGGAGTTTCGCGATGGCCGCCGCGCGGCCACCGTCATGCAGCAGCTCGCCAAGGGTTACACCGACGCCCAGATCGAGGCGGCCGCTGCGTACTTGGCGGCGCAGGCAAAGCAATGAACGGCCGCGATCGGGCCGCAAACGGCCGTGTGCGCACCCGCCGCGAGTTTCTGAAAGCCGCATCCGCGTCGTTCGCGGCGGCGGCCGTGGGCACTCATTCGAAGGAGGTTCACGCCGCGGCGCCGAGGGTCGTGGTGGTAGGCGCGGGATACGGCGGTGCGACGGCGGCCAAATACATCCGGAAATGGAGTGGTGGCCGGATCGAAGTCACCATCGTCGAGCGCGAGGCGGCCTTCATCTCGTGCCCGATGTCCAATCTCGTCATCGGAGGCAGCCGCCAACTTGCCGATCTCACGGTGCCATTCGACGGACTTGCCAGGTGGGGCGTCCGCATCGTTCGCGATGAGGCGCTCGACATCGATCCTGCCGTGCGCAGCGTCAAGCTCGGTCGAGGCGAGACGCTTGGCTATGACCGGCTGATACTTTCACCCGGCGTCGACTTCATCTACGACGAAATCCCGTCGCTGGCCAGTCCGGAAGCGCAGGCGCGGGTACTTCATGCGTGGAAGGCGGGGCCACAAACGGTCGCGTTGCGCGCGCAGCTCGAGGCGATGTCCGACGGCGGCATATTTGCGATCCATATTCCGAAAGCGCCATTTCGATGCCCGCCGGCGCCTTACGAGCGTGCCTGCCAGGTCGCCCATTATTTTTCGACGCGGAAGAAAAAATCCAAGATCATCGTTCTCGACGCCAACGAAGACATCCAGGCGAAAAAGGCGTTCTTCGCGGGAGCTTGGGAATCTCTTTATAAAGGGTATATCGATTACCGTCCGAACAGCACGCTGCTCGACGTGGACCTTGCGACGCGGACCCTCAAGCTCGACTTTGAAAATGTCGCAGCCGATGTGATCAACGTCGTTCCGCCTCAACGTGCCGGCGCCATCGCGCGGCGGCTCGGAATGGCAAACGCCAACGACCGGTTTTGCCAGGTCGATTTCCTGACCTACGAGTCGACGGCGCAGCGCGGAGTCCATGTGCTTGGCGATGCGATCCAGGTCGCCCCTCTGATGCCCAAGTCCGGCCACATGGCGAACCAGCACGCAAAAGTCTGCGCGGCGGCGGTCGTGGCGCTGCTGGCGGGCGAAGAAGTCAATCCGGCGCCGGTTATTGCCAATACCTGCTATAGCTATGTCGACGATAAGCAGGTGGGACACGTCACATCGGTCCACGCTTATGACCGCACACAGAAGACCATGCTCGTGGTTCCGGGCAGCGGTGGCTTATCGCTGACGGCCAGCGAAGGCGAGGGCATTTTCGCGGAGGCGTGGGCGCGCAACATCTGGGCGGACATGCTCATGTAGGTGCGATTTATTTCGCCAGTGACTCCATTGAGCGTCGCGGCGAAATGAATTCCGCCCGCCAAGAGGGCGCCCCCATTCGCACGCCTAGGCGATTGTCGCGAATCTGCGACATT
>Ga0210402_10006426_pt1 | contig 10420 bp, 9 predicted proteins | sample IncBWC7MmetaG_FD_161055 | JGI IMG/M metagenome (GOLD analysis project Ga0210402, IMG submission 161055) | Forest soil microbial communities from Barre Woods Harvard Forest LTER site, Petersham, Massachusetts, United States - Inc-BW-C-7-M | ecosystem: Environmental > Terrestrial > Soil >...
GGCTTCGCCCGGATGGAAGGCACGACGACCGGCATCGTTGCCAACCAGCCGATGGTGCTCGCCGGCTGCCTCGACATCGACAGCTCCCGAAAGGCGGCTCGCTTTGTGCGGTTTTGCGACTGCTTCAACATCCCGATCGTGACGTTTGTCGACGTACCCGGGTTCCTGCCCGGAACGGCGCAGGAACATGGCGGCATTATCAAGCACGGCGCGAAGCTGCTGTTCGCCTTTGCCGAAGCGACCGTGCCGAAGGTCACCTTGATCACCCGCAAGGCCTATGGCGGCGCCTACGACGTGATGAGCTCGAAGCATCTGCGGGGCGACATCAACTTTGCCTGGCCCTCGGCGGAGATCGCCGTGATGGGGCCGAAGGGTGCGGTCGAAATCATTTTCCGCGCCGACCTCGGAGACGAAGCTGCGATCGAGGCGCGCACCGAGGAGTACCGGGAGAAATTTGCCAACCCGTTTGTCGCCGCGAGCCGCGGCTTTATCGACGACGTCATCCTGCCGCGCGGAACCCGGCGGCGGCTGTGCCGTGCCCTCGCAATGCTGCGCGGCAAGCAGCTCGTCAATCCGCCGAAAAAGCACGACAACATCCCGCTGTGAACTTAGGAACCGAAAAGCGAGCCGGGAGCGCGGTGTGATGAAATCTAGCCCTATCCCAGCTGCCGCAGATTTAAACGATGAGACCTCTCGGCGGAGATGGTTACAGAGATTAGCCTCACAGGCCCGTGCTGGCGCGATAAAAAGGGGCATCGGCTTCGATTTGGGTTCTGATTACGGCGAGACATTATTTCAGACACAGCACGGCCGATGCGCAGTGACAGGCATACCATTTCATCTGCAGCGTTTCCCTGATGCATTCGTGAAGTATCCATTTGCGCCGAGCATCGATCGCATTCTCTCCAGCGGCAGCTACACGCCGGACAATACGCGCCTCGTCTGCGCAGCGGTCAATTTCGGTATGGGGCAATGGGGTGAGGAGCTGTTTCTCACTCTCGCACGGTACGCGGTGGCATACGACAAAACAAAGTCAGCTAGCGACGAAAAGTATTGGTACGCCCGGCAGGATGAGCGCATTGCTGCGGCGGAAACCATTCTTCTGATACTTCCCCTAGAACGCCGAGCCCAAGCGCATCATATTGCCGGGCTCAAGGCCTCTCGTACTAAGGGACCGGATGGCCTTCGAGAGGGTGCAATAAAAGCGAGGAAGCAGCCTCGGTCCAGTGCGATGCCCGCCGATGACGAAGCACAATAGTGGCGTCATGGCCGGGCTTGTCCCGGCCATCCACGAATTAGACGAGGCTGTCGTACAGATCATCCCATTGGGGATTTGTCGCGAGAATGAGCCGTACCTTCCAGGTTCGTGGCCAATGCTTCATGTTATGTTCGCGCTGGATGGCCGATTGAATGTCGGCATACGGCTCCACGTAGACAAGCCGCTTCAATCCGTATCGCTTGGTGAAGCCTGGCAGCAGACCTTCACGGTGTTCCCAGGCACGACGCGCAATATGGGTAGTAACGCCGGTGTACAGGATGCCATTAGGCCGATTGGTCATTATGTACACCCACGCGCAATCCATCGCATAAATGTGCCGGCAGATCGAACTAGGGGCAACGAATTCGTAGATGGCCGGGACAAGCCCGGCCATAACGATGAAGGGGCGGTGCTTTGTAATAACCGCGGCAGTTGTCGCGAGTCGCATTGGCCATGTTTCGCAAGATCCTGATTGCCAATCGCGGCGAGATCGCCTGTCGCATCATCCGCACCGCGCATCGGATGGGAATCGCGACGGTGGCGGTTTATTCCGATGCGGATGCAGAAGCTCTGCATGTGCGGATGGCGGACGAAGCGATCCGCATCGGGCCGGCACCTTCTGCCGAGAGCTACCTCGATATCGAGCGGATCGTCGAAGCATGCCGAGAGAGCGGCGCCGAAGCGGTCCACCCCGGCTACGGGTTTTTGTCGGAAAACCCGGCTTTCCCCCGGGCGCTTGCGAAGGCCGGAGTGACCTTCATCGGACCGCCGGCGGAGGCGATCGCCGCGATGGGCGACAAGATCGAGTCGAAGAAGCTGGCGCGCGCCGCCCGGGTATCGAGCGTGCCCGGTTTCCTCGACGTCGTTCCCGATGCCGATACCGCCGTCACGATCGCCCGCGACATCGGGTATCCGGTCATGATCAAGGCCTCGGCCGGTGGTGGCGGCAAGGGTATGCGGATCGCGGCGAACGATGACGAGGCGCGAGACGGGTTTCGCTCGGCGGCGAGCGAGGCGAGGTCCAGTTTTGCGGACGATCGGATCTTTATTGAAAAATACATAGAACAGCCGCGGCATATCGAGATCCAGGTGCTCGGCGACAGCCATGGCAACATCGTCTATCTCGGCGAGCGAGAATGTTCGATCCAGCGTCGTCATCAGAAGGTCATCGAGGAGGCGCCGAGCCCGTTTCTCGATCCCGAAACCCGGGAAGCGATGGGCCGGCAAGCGGTCTCGCTGGCGCAAGCCGTCGATTACCGCTCGGCCGGGACGGTCGAGTTCATCGTCGACCAGCAGCGCAATTTCTATTTTCTCGAAATGAACACGCGGCTTCAGGTCGAGCACCCGGTCACCGAGCTGGTGATCGGGCTCGATCTCGTCGAGCTGATGATCAGGGTGGCGGCCGGCGAGCCGCTCCCCTTCGCCCAGGAGGATGTGGAGCTCTCCGGCTGGGCCATCGAGGCGCGGGTCTATGCCGAGGACCCCGCGCGCAATTTTCTCCCCTCGATCGGCCGCCTCGTGCAGTACAAGCCACCGAGCGGGGAAGGCGTACGCCTCGACGCCGGGGTCTTCGAAGGCGCCGAGATCAGCGTCTACTACGACCCGCTGATAGCGAAACTCATCGTCTCGGGTCCCGACCGAGACACCGCCATCGACCGGCTGTCCGGCGCTCTGGATGAGTTTTATATCGCCGGCGTGCAGCACAACATCCCGTTTTTGGCGGCGGTCGCGGCGAAGCCGCGGTTTCGCGCCGGCACGCTGTCGACCAATTTCATCGCCGAAGAATTCCCCGGCGGGTTTGCCGCACCATCCTGGTTTGTCGAAGCGGACCGTATGATCCTGCTCGCGGCGGCCCTGGCCGGCCGCCGCCTGCGGGAGCGCGAGACGGCGATCGACGGCAAGCTCGCCGGAACGCGGATCGAGATTCCGGAGGACTACACTGTTCTGCTCGACGGCCACCGGTACCCGGTTGCTGTAAGGCCAGAAGGCGGCGCTTACCGGATCGAATTCGAAGCAGAGAGCCGCGTCGCGACGACCGATTGGCAACCCGGCCAGCCGCTGCTGCATGCCCGGGTCGAACAGCATGTCACGACAGTCCAGATCGAGCGTCTGCCGGGCGCGGCATTCCGGCTGATGCACCGGGGCATCATACGCCATGCGCAGGTGCTGTCGCCGCGCGCCGCCGAGTTGCTCGCGCTGATGCCCGAGAAGAAGGCGGCGGACACCTCGCGCCTGCTATTGTCGCCGATGCCGGGCCTGCTCGCCTCGATCGTCGTCGAGCAGGGCCAGGAGGTGAAAGCCGGCGAGCCGCTCGCCATCGTCGAGGCGATGAAGATGGAGAATGTGCTACGCGCCGAACGCGACGGCCGCGTCGCGCGCATCCGCGCCAACCCGGGCGACAGCCTCGCTGTCGACCAGGTGATCCTCGAGTTTGAGTGAGGCTGGCCGCGCTTCTTACGCCGCCTGGCGACGGCCACGTGCGGCTTCGAACAGCTTTATCATCTCGCGGGTGAGGGCCGGAATGTCATCGGGCTTTGGACCCGAATGACCGCGCCGATCGAAACAGTACGGCTCCGCATCACCGGCCAGGTGCAAGGTGTGGGATACCGGTTCTGGGCGACGCGTACCGCCGCCAGCCTCGGGCTGCGGGGCTGGGTCAGGAACCGAACGGACGGCAGCGTCGAGGCGCTCGTGATGGGCGCACCAGAGGCCGTCGCGGCCATGATCGAGGCCAGTCGAAAGGGTCCGATCGGGGCTCACGTCGGTGACGTGACTGTCACTCCAGATAAAGATGACGGAAGCGTCGGTTTTGTCTCCCGCCCGACCGAATAGCTATTCGAACAGCGACAGATCGATTGCGTCGCCCATCTTGTTGTAGCCGAGATCGCTCGGGTGCAGGTGATCGCCGCAATCGTAGATCGGCAGCATGCTCGTCGGGTGCTCCGGATCGCGTAAGGCTCGGTCGAAATCGACGACCGAGTCGAAGGCGCCGCCTTCGCGGATCCACTCGTTAAGCGCCTGGCGCGTCTTCTCGCGTTCGGGCGTCCACGCGCCCGGCAGGAAGGTTTCGTTCTCGAATGGCGTCAAGGTGGCGCCGAAGATCTTGATGCCGGCGGTTTGAGCGCGAACCGCGAGTTGCTTGAGGCCCGCGATCATCTGGTCGGCGTTGACCTCCTCCTCGGGCTTGGCCCAGCGGTTGCGCAGATCGTTCGTCCCGAGCATGACAATTACGTGTGTGACGCCGGGCTGGGCGATGACATCCCGGTCGAAACGGCGCAGCCCGCTATCGCCGCGAATGTCATGAAGGATCCGGTTGCCGCCGAGTCCCTGGTTCATCACGCCCATTGGCCGGCCGCCGCGGCGCGCTTGCAGCCGGCGGGCGAGTTGGTCGGGCCACCGGCAATACGCGTCGAGCGTCGAAATATTGGCGTCGGTCAGCGAGTCGCCGACCGCGACAATGCCTCCGGTATCCGCCGACGCCATCACGTCGACACCGCTGACGAAAAACCAGTCTCCGGTAATGCTGCCGACCGGCATCACGGCCTCGCTTGCGAAGTTGCCCGGCGGCGAGACATAGTTGATCTGACGCGCGTAGCGGCCGGTTATTCCGAAATTGGCCGGGAGATCGCCCGGCAAATAGATGCTGATGGCAATGTCGGCCAGCGGCGGCAGAGCGAACGAGACCGGATCGCTGACGACGAGAGCGCCGGCCGCGATCGTCACGGACTCGGCGCCGCCGAAGCTCAGTCTTTTGTTTGACCCCGACACCACCCCTGAGCCCGCATCGCGCAGGCCCAGATAGGCTGCACCGACGAGAAGCGGGCGGCTGCCATAGGCGTTCGACAACCGCACCCGCAATCGATCGCCGCCGATGCTCGCCCGGGCGTTCATCCGAAACGTCTGATTGGCAAAGGCCACGCCTTCGGCTGGCGCGGGTGTGGTCGTCCAGGTACCTACCCATCGCATATTGTCGGCCATCATGTTCCTCCCTCCTTTGATGTCGCAGTGAAATGGCACGGGCATTGTGGTTGGCGTCGATTATGTCAGAACAAGATCGATCGCCAACCAAAAGCCGCTCCTGACCATGAAGCCTCGACCAAAATTAGCTGCCGCCGATCGCGGCGCCCGGTTTGGCAGTCTGCTGGTGCTGGCCGTCCTTGCGCCGATCGCGGGGGCAGCGTCAGGGCTGGTGGGGGCCCTCTTCCGGCTGACGCTCGCAGAGGCCGATCGCCTCCGCGGAGTTCTGATCGCCTCGGCGCAGCAGCGCGGGTTTGCGGGACTGCTGATGGTCATGGGCGGCTGTGCGGCGGCGGTTGCAGTCGCGGCCTGGCTGGTCCGGCGTTTTTCTCCTTACGCTTCCGGCAGCGGTATCCCGCATGTCGAGGCGGCGCTGAGCGAGGAGGCGCCGGCGGGGCCGCCGTCCCTGATACCGGTCAAATTCGCAGGCGGCGTGCTCGCCATCGGCTCGGGTCTGGCGCTCGGCCGCGAAGGCCCGAGTGTCCAGATGGGAGCGGCGATCGCGTATGCCGTCGGAGCGGCCGCGCGGCGCAATTGGCCGGACTGCAGGGTGCTGCTTGCGGCCGGCGCCGGTGCCGGTCTTGCCACGGCCTTCAACGCCCCGATCGCCGGTGCGGTGTTCGTGCTCGAGGAACTGGTGCGGCGATTCGAGGCGCATATTGCGATTGCGGCGCTCGGCGCCTCTGCCGCTGCGATAGCGGTCGCGCGCGCCTTCCTCGGCGACGCACCCGACTTCACTGTCAAATCCCTCGCCTATGCCGGCGTTCAAATGTGGCCGTTTTTCGTGATGCTGGGGGCGGCCGCGGGTCTGGCAGGAGCCCTCTACAATATCGCGCTGCTGCAGACGCTCGCCGCGGCAGACCGGCTCGGGCGGTGGCCGGTAGAAATTCGCGCGGCCATCATCGGCGCCGCGGTCGGAGGGCTCGCCTGGTTCATACCCGGAATGGTCGGCGGCGGTGACGACATCACCCAGCGCACGCTTGCTGGCGGCGCCAGCTTGATGATCCTTCCGTTGGCCTTTCTGCTCCGTTTCGGCCTCGGCGCCATATCTTACGGGGCGGCGACGCCGGGCGGTCTGTTCGCACCGATCCTGGTGCTCGGAGCGCAGCTCGGGCTGTTCTGCGGCATCCTGTGCGGACTGGCTTTCCCGAGCTTGGATCTCGACCCGACCTCCTTCGCCGTCGTCGGGATGGCAGCGTTCTTCACCGGCGTCGTGCAGTCTCCCATCACCGGCATCGTGCTGGTGATCGAGATGACCGCGAGCTTCACGCTGCTCCTCCCGATGATCGCTGCCTGCTTTGCGGCGATGCTGGTGCCAAATCTGCTGGGCGGCGCGCCGATTTACGATTCGCTGCGGCGACGCGCTACTCGAACGGCAGATGCACGAGCAGAAAATACCCGTTGATCATCAGCAAGGTGCCGGCAATGGCGAGAACTCCGCTTAAATTGACGAGGGGGCGCGAGGCGGCGACGATGCTGACCGAGCCCAGCACGATCGCGATTTGGAACAGCGCCTCGGCATAGTCGAAATTCGGGTCCTGCTCGGCGGCGTGGTCGCGCGTGGCCTCGAGCCCCTTCGCTTTGGCGAGGAGCTCCTTTTTTCCTTCACCGGTCGACGGGTCGCTCTCGTACCGGTCGACCCTCTCGCGATCCCGCTTGACCATCTGCTCGAGCTTTGCTTTGGCGGCCTCGGGCATTGCAGGTTGGGCGAGGAGCTCCGCCTCGAGCTGCTCGGCGGCGATTTGGTACGCGGTCTGACGGATGTTTCTGGCCTGGTAGAACCCGTAGGTGTCGGAGGCCTGGATGTTGGAGTTGACGATCGTCTTGGTCGCGTGCGCCCCGCCCAGCGCCGTGATCGCCAGCAGCATCGCGATAATGCCGAGATAAATGCCTGTGTATTTGCGGAAAGTGGCGTCGGCCTCGGCGCTGTGGGCCTCGTGCTCCCCGTGGATCTTTTCGGCAATCTCGGTTGCTTCCACCGTCCCCTCCGTCTTCGGTGACCGGTCAGCCCGTCGACCTTCCGCCGAGCGCGGCCTTATAGGCCTGAACTGCTTTGGAAAACCCCATCACCAAGGCATCGGCCGTCAGTTCGTGGCCGATCGAAGCCTCGGCGACCGTCGGCAAGGCGTCGATCAGCGGAGGCAGGTTTTCGAGGTTCAAATCATGGCCGATATTGACGACTAACCCGAGTTCCGCGGCGCGCTCCGCAGCGGCGGCGCAGGCGCTCAGCAATGCCGCAGGGTCGCCCTGGCGGAAGGCCGCGGCGTAGGAGCCGGTGTAGATCTCGATGCCGTCGGCCCCGGTGTTGTGCACCGGCGCGACCGCGGCGGGGTCGGGATCGACGAACAAGATGACCCGGCAGCCGAGCGGCTTGAGCTCGTTGAGAGCGGCGTCGACCAGGCGGTGCTGCGCGGCATCGAGCTTCCACCCCTCCTCCGAGGTGAAGACTTCGGGGCTGTCGGGCACCAAGGTGCATTGCTCCGGTTTCACCTCGGCGACGATGTCAAGAAAGCGGCGGTCTGGATAGCCTTCGAGGTTGAGCTCGAAAGCCGGGCGCCACGGCCGCATCAATTCGGCGAGCCCGAACACGTCGTCGCGGCGGATATGGCGCTCGTCCGGGCGCGGGTGCACGGTCAGTCCATCGGCGCCGGCCCCATGGGCGATCCGGCCAAAACGCAGGACGTCCGGCACACCGGTGCGCCGCGAGTTGCGCAACAACGCGATCTTGTTGAGATTGACGCTGAGCCGGGCCATGTCGGCTATTCCGCGGCGGCAAGCCCTTGCCGATCCGCCGCGGTCTCGAAGAACCGCCTGCCGGTGGCGCGCTGGTTCTCATAAATCGAGCCCTGGTGTTCGGCTGGCGGCAATGGCAATCGGACCGGAACCGGCGCGAGGCGAGGCGTTATCGTGGGCTCGCCGGCGAGCAACAGCTCGTCGAATTTCTCGACGCCCCCGGCGAAACCGAGCAATGGCCAGGCATCGGCCGCACGGTATTGAAACAACAGAAACCGGCGTTCGTTGCCGGAAAAATTGGTCGCCGAGCCGTGCACCGCGCGTACATGGTGCACGGTGATCGAGCCGGCTTTGCCAAGGCACGGCACCGCCGGCGACAAGTCGAGACCACAGGCATCCGGGTCGAGCGCGCCGCAGAACCGGCCGTCCGACCCGTGATGGTCGTAGACCGGGCCGAGATGGCTGCCGGGGATCACCATCATCGGGCCGTTCTCGATGTCGCAATCGTCGAGCATGATGCCGACCGCGGCCAGATCGTCGTTGGTGTGCGGATAGAACGCCCAGTCCTGGTGCCATTCGACCGGCGCGCCAAACCCGGCCGATTTCATGTTGAGCTTGCCGGTGTCGAAGCGCACGGTGCCCCACAGATCCGTCAGCACCTCGACGATCTTCGGATGCCGCGCAGCCTTGGCATATTCCGGATGGTGCAGATGCGGCGTCTTGATGCGGCGCACCCGGGGCTCGGCCGCTGAGTGCGAATCTTCGAGGTCGTAAATCTCGTCGTTGGCGGCGACGGAGCGCGCGTCGCGCACGAACTCCTCGGTGACGCGGCGCAGCGCCTCGACCTCGTCTCGCGTGAGGATATCGGGCAGCACGATAAACCCGTCGCTGCGGTACATGGCGTGATCGGTGGGCGACAGCATGACTCCTCCTGAACCGATTCTCCCAGAAGGCCCGAAATAGCGCGGCAAGGCGAACCGCGGCCTCTGCCCGCGAGCTGTGGGTAGAGGCGCGCCGCGGTTAGCGGTCGGCGACGGGAGGCAGGCCGGCTTCGTGGCGGGTGTCGTTGATGATCTGTAAGACGCGCTGCCGGTAGGGCAGATACTGCAGCCCGAATTCCTGGATGAGCCGGGTGTTGTCGATCAGGTAGTTGCCGGAGGTCTCCTTCCCGCCGGTCTCGTTCTCGAAGCTGATCTGCGCGTCGGGCAGGAACTCGCGCACGAGAATAGCGAGATCGCCGAGGCTGATCGGGGTGCCGCCGGTGTTGTAGACCGCGTGCCGCGGCTTGTCGGTCAGCAATACCCGGGCGAATACTTCGGCGATATCGTCGACATGGACCGGGGAGCGCATCGCGTCCTTGTACGGGAACGCGATCGCCTCGCCGCGCGCCGGGAAGGTAATGCATTTGACGTGATCCACCGAGCCGACGATCTTGTCCGGGCCGGTGACGTTGGCGGGCCGGATCGCGGTAATCTCCATGCCGTATTTCTCGCGGTAGTCCTGCGCCTGCCATTCATTGAAGATCTTGTGCATCGCGTATTGGACGTGGCCATGGCGGAAATCGTCCTCGGTCACTACGCGGTCGCCGTAGAAGTGCTGCTCGCCACTGACCGCCAGCGAGCTCGCGAAGACAACCCGGTTGACCCCGCAAAGGCGCGCCGCCTCGAAGCAATTGTCCATGCCGACGATGTTGAGCTTGGTCGCGACGTGCGGGGCGTGCTCGCTGCCGAGAAAATAGGCGAGATTGACGACGCGCGACGGTTTCGCCGCAACGGTGACCGCCATGACATCGTCGAACTGCGTGACGTCGCCGCGCACGACCCGGACTCGGTCGGCCAGTTGCCCGTAGGACGCCGTGCCAGGGTTCAGGTCCATGCACACGACTTCCTCACCGCGCTGCGCCAATAGCGGCACAAGACGCCGGCCGATAAAGCCGGTCCCGCCGAGGATCAACGTCGACATAGGTGTCACCTCCCTGTAGCTATCCGGATTGTCCGCCCTGACGTTATCCCGGCCGCCAGCTATGGGCAACGACCCTGTAAAGCCCCGGCCGAGATTGCGCTGCCAGATCGATGGTTACAGGAACCGCGTCCTCGGGGTACTTCAAAAACCATGAGTCACATTACGACCAGCTTCTGGTGGGTGCGGCACGCGCCGGTGGCGCATGGCGGCCGGATCTACGGCCAAGCCGACCTTTCCTGCGACTGCTCCGAAACGGCATTGTTTACCGGCCTCGCGGAAAAACTGCCGCGCAGCGCGAAGTGGGTGACCAGCGACCTGCGGCGGACCCACGAGACGGCGGCGGCGATCGTCCGCGCCGGTCTCCCCGGACCGCAGCCGATCCCCGGCCCCGGCGCAATCATGATGCCGGAGCTCGCCGAACAGGACTTTGGTGAGTGGCAGGGCCTGACC
>Ga0210402_10006427_pt1 | contig 10420 bp, 9 predicted proteins | sample IncBWC7MmetaG_FD_161055 | JGI IMG/M metagenome (GOLD analysis project Ga0210402, IMG submission 161055) | Forest soil microbial communities from Barre Woods Harvard Forest LTER site, Petersham, Massachusetts, United States - Inc-BW-C-7-M | ecosystem: Environmental > Terrestrial > Soil >...
GTCGACGAAGGTCGCGGTCATCATCAGCGCGCTGTGCTTGAACTGCGACAGCAAGATGAGGATGACGATCAGCATGAGCGAGAGCGCCGCCGCGGGCAGCGGACGCCGCAGCAGCACGAGCCAGAAACAGTTGAGCGCGCACCAGAAGAGGATGAAGGCCGCGCGCGCTGCCGGCTCGTCCTCCGACCAGAGCAATACGACGAGGGCGGCAAGGTGAGCGGCGGCAAACAGCGCAAGGCCGGCGGCATGCCGGCGATCGGCAGCGGCGAGGCGGCTTTTCAGGTTCGCGACGACGGGCGGCATGACTCGCGGCTGCGGCCGCGCCTCACACACAGTCACCGCGGCAGGCGGTTGTCATATTTCTGTAACAATGTGGTCATGGCAAGGGGCTGCCGCGCCGCGCCGCGTCCCTCTCCGGCAGGGGCGAGGCTCCTGCATCGACGCGCCTCGTCATGCCCGCGCATAGCGCGTCGGAAGACGCGCGTGAGCGCGCTTATGTCGCGGGCATCCACGTCTTTGGTAGAGGCAAACTAAGACGTGGATGGCACCGCAACTCGGGCTCGCCCGAGTTGCGCACGATTAAGCGCTGCAAGTCGGGTAAACCCGACTTGCAGGGTCAAGCCCGGCCATGACGGGGAATTGGCGTCGAGCCAATTCAACCTTTCGTTCTGAAACTACTTCGTCGCGGCGGCTTTCGCGACGAAGCGGCCGTCGAAGGTCTTCGTCAAATCGATCTTGGCGCCCCTGAGCTCGTCGTCGAAGGCGAGAAGCATGTCGGCGGCCGACTGCATGCCGGCGGGCGGAATGACGCCGGTGCGCGAATATACCGGCTTGTTGGCCTTGACCGCGGCGACGTAGAGCGCCTTGTCGCCGAGAAAATAATCCTCCGGCACGGTCGCGGCGATCTCCTCCGGGCTCGCCTTGTCCAGCCACTGCAGCGTCTTGTAGAAGGCGTTGACCAGGGCCTGGATCGTCCCCGGATTCCTGTCGATGAACTCCTGTTTCGCGTAGAGCACCGCCGCCGGGTTCGAGCCGCCGAAGATGGCGCGGGTCCCCTCCTCCGACCGGCTGTCGGCGACCACCGTGATGTCGCCGTCCTGTTCGAGCTTGGTGATCATGGGATCGAGATTCGATATGGCGTCGATGTCCCCTTTCTTGATGGCCGCCACCGCGGAGGGGCCGATGCCGACGCCGATATAGGATGCGTCGGTCGGCTTGAGGTCCGCCTTCGACATCAGATACATCACGAAGAAGTTGGTGGAGGAACCCGGCGCGCTCACGCCGATCTTCATGCCCTTGAGATCGGCGAAGGATTTGTAGCTAGCCGCCCTTTCCTTGCGCACGCCGACGACAATGCCGGGAAATCGCCCGAGCTCGATCACGGCCTTGATGTCCTGGCCCTTGGCCTGCATGCGGATGGTGTGCTCGTAGGCGCCGGTGACGACGTCGACCGAACCGCCGACCAGCGCCTGCAGCGACTGCGCGCCGCCACGGAAATCGTTGATGGTGACGTCGAGGCCCTGCTCCTTGAAGTATCCGAGCCGCTCGCAGATCGTCAGCGGCAGATAATAGAGCGCGGTCTTGCCGCCGACGGCCAGCGTGACCTGTTTCTTTTCGACGGCTTGGGCGTGCGCGGCGGCGCTGAGCGAAAGCGAAAGCGCGAGCGCGGCAATGCCTTGAATTGCTTTCATGTCTCCTCCCGGTGGCGGCAGGCGAGCCGCCTTGATTTATCGAATGGTCATGGCCGGGCATAGCGCGTCGGAAGACGCGCGTGAACGCGCTTATGCCCGCCATCCAGGTCTTTGCGGCATCACCTATAAGACGTGGATGCCCGGCACAAGGTTTACACTCGGGCCGGCCGAAGGCCGGACCCGGGTGCCGGGCATGACGACCACGGCCGCGCGCCGGAAAGCGCGTCGCGCGCGGCTTACGTGCGCGTTTCGGCCGCAACCGGCCGCCACACCAGTAGCCGCCGTTCGACCAGCGTGACCAGAAAGTCGATGCCGATCACGAAGGCGGCAAGGACCAGCATCCCCGCGAACACGCCTGCCACGTCGAACACGCCTTCGGCCTGCTGGATGATGTAGCCGAGGCCCGCGGCCGAGCCGAGATACTCGCCGACCACCGCGCCCACCACGGCGAAGCCGACGGCGGTATGCAGCGAGGAGAACATCCAGGACAGCGCCGAGGGCCAATAGACGTGGCGCATGAGCGAGCGCTCGCTCATCCCCAGCATGCGCGCATTCGCCAGCACGGTCGGGCTCACCTCCTTGACGCCCTGATAGACGTTGAAGAACACGATGAAGAACACCAGCGTGACGCCGAGCGCGACCTTCGACCAGATACCGAGACCGAGCCAAAGCGCGAAGATCGGCGCCAGCACGACCCGCGGCAGCGCGTTGGTCATCTTGACGTAAGGATCGAACACCGCCGCCACCAGCGGCTGCTGCGCGAACCAGAAGCCGATCAGGACCCCGGCCACCGAACCGATGACGAAGGCGAGCACGGATTCGACGAGCGTGATCCACAGATGTTTCCAGATCGTGCCCTCGACGAACCATTTCACGATGCGCGCACCGACGTCGTAGGGGGTCGAGAAGAAGAAGGGCGGAAGGAGCTTCACGCCGGCGATCGGGACGGTGGTCAAGAGTTGCCAGAGCAACACCACCGCGATCGCGACGAGCAGTTGGAGAACGAGGAGTTTGGCCCGCGACACGAATAGAGCTCCCCGCGGTTAGGATGTGCGCACGCACACGATCCGGCGCTCACCGGCGTCGCAATGCGGCAGGTCTCTCCTTCCCTCACATGCCGCGATGAAGAATGCCCCGCTTGCGCGGGGCATCACACCGCATGCGTGAGATTACGGCTTGGAGAACGTACCGATGATGCCGGTCGCGCCCTTGGCGTGCCCGTCCAAAGCCTTGATGAGCTCGTCTCGGGTCATGCCGGGCTGCAGCGCGCTCGGCTCTAGGTCGGTGGCAATCAAGACGAAAGTGTAGTGATGCGGCGCGCCAGGCGGCGTGCAGGGGCCGAAATAGTGCGGCAGGCCCATCAGGCTCTTCCCACCGACGTATTTTTCGGTCTGCTTGGACGCCTCTCCCTCGGCAAAGCCGGTGACCGACACCGGAATGCCATAGGCGACCCAATGGCTCACGCCGCCTGGCGGCCGGCCTTCCGGATCGAACATCAATAACGCATAGCTCTTGGTGCCTTCCGGCGGGCTCGACCAGGAGAGCGCGGGCGAAACGTTCTCGCCAACGCAATTCGGATTCTGCTTGTTATTGCCGGCCATCTTGGTCGCGAGGCGCTCGCCGTCCTTGAACGACGACGACGTGATCGTGAACACGCCCTGCGCATTCGCGCTCGAGCCACTCCATGCAAATACCAGGGCGAGGCCCGCGGCAATCAAAAGCATTCGCTTGCACAACATGAGGTTCCTCCGTGTGGGCCGTCTCGCCCATCGCACCGAGTGTAGCCGTCCACAAGCGCAAGGCAATGACGTCGCGTGCCTTCACCCGCCGCCGGTCTGGGCGTAGCCTCTGAGCACCTCGGCCTTCAGCGTCGCCCAGATCTCGCGCTGCAGGTCCTGGAACGCGGGCTCGATCTTGACCTCGGCGGTGTCGCGCGGGCGCGGCAGCGCGACCTTCCAGTCGCCGATGATGCGCGCGGCGGGCCCCGCCGACATGATCACCACGCGGTCCGACAGCGCGATCGCCTCCTCGAGGTCGTGGGTGACGAACAGCACGGCCTTGCGGTCGGCGTTCCACAGATCGAGCAGCAGATTGCCCATGATCTGCCGCGTCTGCGCGTCGAGCGGGCCGAACGGCTCATCCATCAAAAGGATTTTCGGATCGCGGATGAGCACCTGGACGAGGCCGACGCGCTTTCTTTGCCCGCCCGAGAGCATGTGCGGATAGCGCGCGCCGAACTCGGAAAGCCCGACGCGGGCAAGCCAGGCCTTAGCCCGCTCGCGCGCCTGCGCGCGCGGCGTCCCCGCGGTCTCGAGGCCAATCGCCACGTTGTCCAGCGCGGTCTTCCATGGGAACAGCGCCTCCGCTTGGAACAGGTAACCCGCCTGCCGGTTGAGCCCGCCAAGCGGAGCGCCGAACACCTCGATGCGGCCCGAGGAGGGCGCAATCAGGCCCGCGGCGACGTTGAGCAGAGTCGATTTGCCGCAGCCGGTCGGGCCGACGATCGCCACGAACTCGCCGGCGGCAACCGCAAGCGAAGTATCCTCGACCGCCGCATATGTGCCGCCGTCGGCAAGCCGAAACCTCACGCTCACTTGCGAGAGCAAAACCGCGGGCGGCATCCGGCGAGACCGTCGGCGCGGATGCCGCGATCAGTTCCTGCTGCGATCGACCAGCGCGCGCTGTTTGATCCACGGCATCATGGCGCGCAGCTTGGCGCCGATCTCCTCGATCGGATGCCCCGCCATCTTGGTGCGCATCGCCTTGAACGCGGTTTGATTGACCTGGTTTTCCAGCATCCACTCCTTGACGAATTTGCCCGACTGGATGTCGGCGAGGATGCGTTTCATCTCAGCGCGCGTCTCGTCGTTGACCACGCGCGGGCCGGAGACGTATTCGCCGTACTCGGCGGTGTTCGAGACCGAATAATTCATGGTGGCGATGCCGCCTTCGTAAATGAGGTCGACGATCAGCTTCACCTCGTGCACGCATTCGAAGTAGGCCATTTCCGGCGCATAACCCGCTTCGACCAGCGTCTCGTAACCCGCCTTCATCAGCTCGACCAATCCGCCGCAGAGCACCGACTGCTCGCCGAACAGATCGGTCTCGCATTCCTCGCGGAATGTGGTCTCGATGATGCCGGCCCGCCCGCCGCCGATGGCCGCTCCGTAGGAGAGCGTGAGGTCATGGGCGTTGCCCGAGATGTCCTTGTGCACCGCCATCAGCACGGGGACGCCGGCGCCGCGTTGGTACTCGGCGCGCACGGTGTGGCCGGGGCCCTTGGGCGCGATCATCATCACGTCGAGATCGGCGCGCGGCTCGATCAGGTTGAAGTGGATGTTGAGGCCGTGTGCAAACATCAGCGCCGCGCCGTCTTTCATATTGTCGGCGAGATGCTCGCGATAGATGTCGGCCTGCAGCTCATCCGGGGTGAGCATCATCATCACGTCGGCCCATTTGGCGGCGGCGGCGACGTCCATGACCTTGAGCTTCTCGGCTTGCGCCTTTTTGACGCCCTGCGAGCCCTTGCGCAGCGCGACCGCCACGTTCTTGACGCCGGAGTCGCGCAGGTTAAGGGCGTGGGCGTGGCCCTGGCTGCCGTAGCCGATGATGGCGACCTTCTTGCCTTTGATCAGATTGATGTCGGCGTCGCGATCGTAATAAACACGCATTGTTCTCACCCCTGCTCGGGCCAGATGTTGGCCTGCCTCTGCCGTGCAGCTTCTAGGTTCAATGGGGGGCCGCGACAAGCCCGGCGACAACGCTCACATCCCCTCCGGCCCGCGCCCGCTCGCGACGATACCGGTGCGCGAAACCTCGACCAGCCCGAGCGGAATCATGAGCGCCACGAAGCTCTCGATCTTCTCGCTCGCGCCGGTGATCTCGAACACGAAGCTTTCGGTCGAGGCGTCGATCACGCGGGCGCGGAACGCGTCGGCGAGCCGCAGCGCCTCCATGCGGTGCTCGCCCTTGCCCCGCACCTTGACCATGGCGAGCTCGCGCTCGATGTGCGGCCCGGCCACCGTCATGTCGATCACGCGGTGCACCGGCACGAGCCGGTCGAGCTGGTTCTTGATCTGCTCGATGACCATGGGCGTGCCGCGGGTGACGATGGTGATGCGCGAAAGGTGCTTCTCGTGCTCGGTTTCGGAGACGGTGAGCGACTCGATGTTGTAGCCGCGGCCCGAGAACAGCCCGATCACCCGCGCCAGCACGCCCGGCTCGTTGTCGACCAGCACCGAGAGCGTGTGGGTCTCGATCTGCTGAGCCACGGTGGCGGCGGGATAATGGGTGGTGTTCACGTGTGCATCCTCGCTGCGGATTTCGCTCCGCCCTCGTCCTGAGGAGGGCGCGCGCAGCCGAGCCCGTGCGTTCTTCCAGCGCGGCTGCGTGCGCCCGTCTCGAAGGACGGGGGCGGCCTCATGCTTCGAGACGCATCGCAGCGCATCCATGCTGGTGCATAAATGAGTTCACCAGCGCAGCGATGCTCCTCAGCATGAGGCCGGGAGAGAGGTCCCCGTAAGGTACTTACCTTCACACCATCACCTTGCCTTCCTCGGTGACGGCCTCCTCGACGCTCACGGTGGCGTCGCCGAGCAGCATCTCGTTATGGGCGCGGCCCGAGGGAATCATCGGGAAGCAATTCTCATTGGGATCGACCACGCAATCGAAGATCACCGGCTTGTTCACGGCGATCATCTCGCGGATGGCGCCGTCGACGTCGCCGGGGCGCTCGCAGCGAATGCCGACGGCGTGATAGGCCTCGGCCAACTTGACGAAATCCGGCAGCGCCTCGGTGTAGGAGTGCGAATAGCGGCCGCCGTGCAGCAGCTCCTGCCACTGGCGCACCATTCCCATGTACTGATTGTTGATGATGAAGATCTTGATCGGCAGCTCGTACTGCACCGCCGTCGACATTTCCTGCATGGTCATCAGCACCGACGCTTCGCCGGCGATGTCGACGACCAGCGAATTCGGATGCGCGAGTTGCACGCCGACCGCCGCGGGTAGGCCGTAGCCCATGGTGCCGAGGCCGCCGGACGTCATCCAGCGGTTTGGCTGCTCGAAGCGGTAGAACTGGGCTGCCCACATCTGGTGCTGTCCGACCTCGGTCGTGATGTAGGTGTCGCGGTCCTTGGTGAGCTCATAGAGCCGGCTGATGGCATATTGCGGCTTGATCACCTCGTTCGAGTTCCGATAGGCGAGCGATTTGCGCGCGCGCCATTTGTCGATCTGTTGCCACCAGGCTTCGAGCGCGGCTTTGTCCGCGTGCACGGCGGTGGAACGCCATAGCCGCACCATGTCCTCGAGCACGTGGGCGCAGTCGCCGATGATCGGCAGGTCGACCTTCACGTTCTTGTTGATCGACGACGGATCGATATCGACGTGGATCTTCTTCGATCCGGGCGAGAAGGCATCGAGCCGGCCGGTGATGCGGTCATCGAAACGCGCCCCGATGCAGATCATCACGTCGCAACCATGCATCGACATGTTGGCCTCGTAGGTGCCGTGCATGCCGAGCATCCCCAGCCATTGCGGATCGGAGGCGGCGTAAGCGCCGAGCCCCATCAGCGTCGAGGTGATGGGAAAGCCAGTGAGCTTGACCAGCTCGCGTAGGAAGTGGCTCGCCTCCGGGCCGGAATTGACCACACCGCCGCCGGTATAGAACAGCGGGCGCTTGGCGTGCCGCATCATCTCGATCGCCGCCTTGATGCGGTCGAGGTCGCCCTTGACCTTGGGCCGATAGCCCTTGTGCTGGAACTCCCTCGGCCGCGAATAGATGCCCTTGGCGAACTGGATGTCCTTCGGGATGTCGACCACCACCGGGCCGGGCCTGCCGCTCTTGGCGATATGGAACGCCTCGTGCAGAACGCGCGGCAGATCGCCGATGGTCTTCACGAGATAGTTGTGCTTGGTGCAGGGGCGCGTGATGCCGACCGTATCGCATTCCTGGAATGCGTCGTTGCCAATGAGGTGGGTCGGCACCTGCCCGGTCAGGCACACCAGCGGGGTCGAATCCATCAGCGCGTCGGTGAGCCCGGTGACAGCATTGGTGGCGCCGGGGCCGGAGGTCACCAGGACGCAGCCCACCTTGCCGGTCGAGCGCGCATAACCCTCGGCGGCGTGCACCGCGCCTTGCTCGTGCCGCACCAGGATGTGCTGCACCTTCTGCTGATGGAATAGCGCGTCATAGATCGGCAGCACCGCTCCGCCGGGGTAGCCGAACAGGTGCTCGACGCCCTGGTCGGCCAGCGCCTCGATCACCATTTCCGCCCCGGTCATTTCCTTGTCCATCGTCCACTCCATTCGCCTCCGCGGAAAATCAAAAAGGGCCGCGAGGGCCCTTTGCGCACCGCTACACTCGCGGATGGATCACCCATCCACGGCGGTGCGCCCTCCCACCACTACGAGCGTTCGAGCAATAAAATTGCGCATTGACGCGCCCTTTCGCCAGTTCGTTGCGCGCGTTATATGAACTGCCTCGGGGACAGTCAAGCACAACCTACAAGTCCCCGCGCGACCCGTTATTGGCTAGCCGCAGCCACCGACCGGCATTCCCTCCGCAAATCGTGATGGGCGCCGAAGCGCGTGCGCGCCTTGCGCAATCGAAGGTTAGCTTCCGTGCCTCTATATTCTCGCGCGTGGCGCTGGAGCGGGCCTGATCTCATGCCATTTCTTCGCGAGCGATCCGGGCGCTGGTCGCCGGTGAAGATCGTCGCCTTCGTGGCGGCGCTGCTGCCGGTCTCGTGGATCGCGTATCAGGCGGCGGCGGGCGAGCTTGGTGCCCGGCCGGTGACCGAGGCCATTCATCAGGCCGGCGATTGGGCGCTGCGGTTCCTCCTGATCACGTTGGCGATCACGCCCGCGCAGCGCATCTTCCAGTATCCGCGCGTCACTCTCGCCCGACGCACGCTCGGCGTTGCCGCGGCAGGTTATGCGGTCCTGCATTTTTCGCTCTATGTCCTCGACCAGCATTTCGACCTGTTCAAAGTGGCGAGCGAGGTCGTCTTGCGCATTTATCTCACGATCGGCGCGTTCGCGCTGGCCGGGCTGATTGCGCTTGCTTCGACCTCGACGGACGCCGCCATCAGCCGGCTCGGTTCAGGGCGCTGGCATGCCCTTCACCGCGTCGTCTACGCGATCGCGGTACTCGCGGTCGTACATTTCTTCATTCAATCCAAGCTCAACACCTACCAGCCGGTGCTGATGGCGGGGTTCTTGATTTGGCTGCTCGCGTACCGCGCCCTCTACCGGCGCAATGGCCACGTCGGCCCGCTGCATCTCGTCGTTCTCGCACTCGGCACCGCCGCGGTGACCGCAGTCGGCGAGGCGATTCTCTACTTCCTCACGAGCGGTGTCGACGCGCGGCGCGTGCTGCTCGCTCATTTCGACGTCGAGATGGAGGTGCGTCCGGCATGGTGGGTGCTCGCCGCCGGGCTCGCCATTGCCGGGGTCGGCTTCTGGCGGCAGAAGCGCGGGCGTCAGCGGCCAAGCGCGCGGCGGATCTCACGCGGCGCCGTGTCGGGTGCGATCCAGGTCCAATCCGGCAGCTGATGGCGAAACCAGGTCGCCTGCCGCTTGGTGTAGCGGCGGGTGTCGCGCTTTGCCGCCTCCACCGCCGCGGCCGAATCGATCTCGCCGTTGAGATGGCGGACCAGCCACGGCACGCCGTGCGCCTTCATGGCGGGCAGCGCAGCATCGAGCCGGCGGCTCGCCAGCGTGCGCGCCTCCTCGAGCGCGCCGGCCGCCAGCATTGCGTCGAAGCGAGCATCGATCCGGCGGTAGAGCTCCGCCCGATCCACGTCGAGGAACACCTTGACCGCGAGTTGCGGATCGAGCGCAGGTGCCATGCCGTCGCGGTGCCAATCGGTGAGCGAGCGGCCGGTCGCTATAACCACCTCGAGCGCGCGGGTGATGCGGGCGCGATCGCCCGGCATCAAGCGCCGCGCGGTCGCGCCGTCGCGCTCGCTGAGCTCGGCATAGAGCGCGGCGATGCCCTCGCGCGCGAGCCGCGCCCTGACCGCCGAGCGGGTCTGCGCCGGAATCGGGGGGACGGCCGCGAGCCCACGCGTCAACGCCTTGAAATAGAGGCCGGTGCCTCCGGTTAGGATGGGCAAGCGCCCTTCCCGCTCGACCGCTGCCAGCGCGGCGGCGGCGTCGACGCACCAGCGGCCGACCGAATAGTTCTCGGCTGCGTCCACATGGCCGTAAAGCAGATGCGGCGCGCGCGCTTCCTCCGCCGGCAACGGACGCGCCGTGAGGATACGCAGATCGCGATAGACCTGCATGGCATCGGCATTGATGATCGTGCCTCCGAGCGCCTCGGCCAGCATGAGCGCCAGCGCCGACTTGCCGCTCGCGGTCGGGCCTGCGATAAGCACCGCCCGCTTTGCTGCCCGATCGGTCATTGCATGACCTTCGTTGCGACGTTGATCTCAAATCCCGCGGCGCCGTCGCTGGATGCAGTAGCGATCGAACGCGCGCGCCGCGCGTTGCCCGCGGCGCAGGCGCCGATCTGGCTCGATCCCGGCGTTGCCGCCGATATTCCCTTTACCGGGAGCGGAGAAAATACCCAAGCAACGGACCAGCGCGCGCTCGCCGACCGCGTGGGGGCGGCGCTCGCCGGCGCGCCGGTCGACGTGGTGCTGCAAGGGGCAGCCGGCCGGCGCAAACAGCTTTTTCTCGCCGACATGGATTCCACCATGATCGGGCAAGAATGCATCGACGAG
>Ga0210402_10006428_pt1 | contig 10419 bp, 10 predicted proteins | sample IncBWC7MmetaG_FD_161055 | JGI IMG/M metagenome (GOLD analysis project Ga0210402, IMG submission 161055) | Forest soil microbial communities from Barre Woods Harvard Forest LTER site, Petersham, Massachusetts, United States - Inc-BW-C-7-M | ecosystem: Environmental > Terrestrial > Soil >...
ATCTCGAACTCATCCATCATCTCGATCAGCCGACGGCTGCCCTCGTCGTTGCAGGCTGCGGCGGCGTAGATGTCGCCTTCGACTTGCAGCGGCTCGCGCACGTTGGCGCGCACCAAGCGCAGCAGATCGTCGTTCATGCGGCCCTCGCGGGCGAGCGACATGATCGGAATGGACAGGCCTTCTTCGAACACTTGCCGTCCGTCTGGACCCATGCCCAGCCCGCCGATGTCGACGACATGGATGGTGTTGGCGAACAGCCCGACGGCTTCGCCGCGGTAGAAGCTCGGCGTGACCACCGTGATGTCGTGCAGGTGGCCCGACGTCAGCCACGGGTCATTGGTGATGTAGTGGTCGCCGGGCTTCATGCCCGCAAGCGGATACACGTCGAGGAAATAGCGCACCGCGTTCGCCATCGAGCTCACGTGGCCGGGGGTGCCGGTGACCGCTTGCGCCAGCATGCGGCCCTGGCGGTCGAACACGCCGGCGGAAAGGTCGCCCGCCTCGCGCACGGAGGTGCTGAACGCCGTGCGCAGCATGGTCTGCGCCTGCTCTTCCACCACGGCAATCAGCCGGCTCCACATGATTTGCGCGTGAATCTGTGCGAGCGCGGCGTTGGGGCGAGCGACCGCCATTCAGGCCTCCTTGCGGACGAGCTCAATATAGCCGAACCGGTCGATGCGCGCGTCGAAGCGGGCACTGACGACCGTCGACGTCTCGTCTTCGGCGATGACCGCCGGGCCGCTGATGCGCGCTCCCGGCGCGAGATTCGGCCGCCAATAAATGTCCACGTCGCGGAACTCAGCGGCCTCCGGGTCGAAGATCGGCCGCCGCGCGACCGGTTTTGGGTTGCTCGGCCGCTCGGCGGACGGGGCGCCGAGATGGCCTTCCGCTGGGGCGCTCACCGCGACGACCCAGCTTAAGATCTCGATCTCGACGCCTGGAATCGCCCGGCTGTAGAGCCGGCGATACGCCGCCTCGAACAAATCTCGGATGCTCGAGCGATCGGCGGGGGTGAATTCGCGCACCGGCAGCGAAACGGCGATCTCGTGACCCTGGCCGCGGTAGCGCATGAAGGCCGAGCGCTGCTCTTGCAAGGCGGCGGCCGGCGCGGCGCGCCGCACGATCGCCTCTGCTTCCGCGCGCATCTCTGCCAGCAGGCGATTGGCCGAAGGGGCGTCGAAGGTCTCAAGGCGCATCAGCCGGCCACGCACGATTTCATAAGCCGGCGCCGCGCGCAGAAGCCCGACCGCCGAGCCCACGCCGGCGTTGAGCGGGACGAGGATGCGGCCGATGCCAACCTTCTCGGCGACGCGCGTGGCGTGCAGCGGAGCGGCGCCCCCGAACGCGATCAGTGTGCGCGGCTCGAGGTCTTTCCCGCTCTCGATGGCATGCACGCGCGCGGCATTCGCCATGTTCTCATCCACCATCTCGCTGACGCCGAGAGCCGCATGCTCGGTCGTAAGCTTGAGGGGCGCCGCGATGGCTGCGGCGAGCGTGCGCTCGGCGGCAGCAACATCGAGCGGCATTTTCCCGCCCGAGAACGTGGCGGGATCGATGCGCCCAAGAATGAGATCGGCATCGGTCACGGTGGGCTCTTTGCCGCCCCGCCCGTAGCACACCGGTCCCGGCTCCGAGCCGGCGCTGTCCGGGCCGACGGCGATGCGGCCCAGCGTGTCGACGCGCGCGATCGAGCCGCCGCCGGCGCCGATCTCGACCATTTCGATGACCGGGATGCGCAGCGGCAATCCGCTGCCTTTGAGAAAGCGGTAAATCCGCGCCACCTCGAACGCGCGCGCGGTCTGCGGCTGCGCTTTGTCGATCAGGCAGATTTTCGCGGTTGTTCCGCCCATATCGAACGACACCACCTGATCGAGCCCATGCTGGCGCGCGATGCACGCGGCGAAGATCGCACCGCCTGCCGGCCCGGATTCGACCAGCCGCACGGGAAAGCGGATGGCGGTCTCGGTCGTCGTGATCCCTCCGCCCGACGTCATCAACAGCAGGGGACAGCGAAATCCGGCGCGCGCCAGCTCGCGCTCGAGCTGGCCCAGGTAGCGCCCGATCAAGGGTTGGAGGTAGGCGTTGGCGCAGGCGGTGGAGAAGCGCTCGTACTCGCGCATCTCCGGCGAGACGTCGCTGGAGAGCGTCACCGCGACGTCGGGCAGACGGCGGGCAATCGCCTCGCCGAGACGGCGCTCGTGATCCGGATTGGTATAGCTGTGCAGGAAGCCCACCGCCACGGCCTCAACCGCTTGCGCGGTGAGCGCCTCGATCGCGCGCGCCACGCTGGATTGATCGAGCGGGAGGAGGACCTCGCCTTGCGCATCAATCCTCTCGCGCACCGGCAAGCGCAGCCGCCGGGGGACCAGCGGCGGCGGCAAGTCGATATTGATGTCGTACTGCTCGAACCGATTTTCGTGGCGGATCTCGAGCACGTCGCGGAACCCTTCGGTGGTGAGAAGGGCAGTTCTGGCGCCCTTGCGCTCGATCAGCGCATTGGTGGCGAGCGTCGTCCCATGCACGATCAGCCCCACCTCGCCGGGCTCGACATTGGCCTTGGCGGTGACCGAGCGCAAAGCGGCGAGCACGCCCGCTTCCGGCGCCTGCGCGGTGGTCAGGATCTTTGCCGTGAATCGCCGCTCGGGTGTTTCCAGTGCGACATCGGTGAAGGTACCGCCGATGTCGACGCCGAGCCTGATTGTAGACGCAGATGTCACGCGTGAGGGCTCAAGCCGCTATCCGCGATGACACTAACGTGGGCAATGCGACAGTGCAAAGCGCCGGGCGCGCGTTGCGCCATTCATTTGGAGGAGCACGCAGCAAGGGGCGCAAGGACTCGCGCCCGCGACCAATCCAGCTAGAGTCTCGAGCCGAGCATGGTGGCGCCGATAACCGCGGGCAAGCCGAGCGCGAGCGCGACGAAGGCCATAGCCAAGGCATCGATCATGACCGTCTCCCCTTTTGTTCTTGCGTGAAAAAGCCCCGGTGCATCGATGCCTTGAAGAATGCCAGGGCCTCGCCGCGGGCGATGTGACGGCCATCACGAAATGGTCGATTGTGATGCGCAGCAGTCGGATACCGCTTCGACCAGCGCCCCTAGGCGATTGGCTCGTTGCGCAGGAATGCGGCGATGTTTGCGTCCCGTTCGAGTTCGGCCAGATCCTCCGCCGAGGGCAATTCCGGCTTATCGCGCGTGGCATTGACCATGCAGAGAAACCCGAGCGGCTCGCCGCTGGTGGCGCGGAACTGATGCCAGGTCATCGCCGGCACGGTTACGAGGTCGCGGGTCTCGACCGCCCTGACCTCCTCGCCGACGAGGCAATGGCCGCGCCCGCGCAGGATCATGACGGCATGCATGTGCTGGTGCCGCTCCAGGGTAGAGAAGCCGCCGGGCGCCACCTCGAAATAGCGCAGTTCGCCGTGCAGCTGCGAATCGGCGAACAGGACCTGCCGCGTAATCGACTTGAACAAGGCGCGGTCGTCCTCCTTGTACGGAAGCTCCGCCACGCCTTCCCAGTGGTAATCCTTGGCCCTGCGGTGGATCGATTTATCGCGGCTGGCCATGCGCGTACCCATTGGCATATCGATGGACTTCGGCGACGAAGGCGGTGGTGGCTTCGCGCAGGTGCTCGCGGGCCTCCAGGAGCGCCCCGCCGATGAGCAACATCACGTCGGCCCCGTAGAAATCAAGCAGTTCGCCCACGCGAGCGGTGGTCATCCCACCCGCCGGCACGGGGACCGTGGGGCGCAGGCCCTCGCGACGGTCCAAGGCTTCGCGCGCGAGCGCATGGCATGTATCTGGGGAGTAGCCGAAGCGTCCGCCATAGTTCGGGAAGATGACCGCGTCGGCGCCGAGCATGCGGAACAGCTTGCCTATGAGCAGCGGCGGAGCAATCCGCGCCGCGCCGGCCATGGTGGGATGAGCGAAAAAAGCGATGGCGGGATTCTCGCGCACCAAGCGATGGAAGTTAGAAAGACCTGCGATCATCGGCGCCACCATCACGGTATCGACGCCGCTATCCTGGGCAATCGCGATCTGCGCGCGCATGGCGTCGAGATCGCCGGACAGGCTCGGCACGTAGCGCCCTACCCGGCCGCTCGCCTGCTCGAGGCTGCGCAAAGCGCCGGCGACCGCTTCGAGGCGCGCGGCGAACGGCGAATAGCTCTGATCGGCGAGCCCATGATCGTCCTTGATGTAATCGATGCCGGCGCGCGCAAAGTCCTGTGCAAGCTGTGCGAGCCTTCCGGCGGGCAAGCCTTGCGGCTTGAGCGGCGACGCGGTCAACGCGCGCACCGGCGCGCCGACCCGCCGCCGCAGCTCATCAAGCCCGTGGCGCGGGCCGCCGAAAGTCTCGATTAATTCCTTCGGAACCGCGACGTCGGCGAGCACGACGTCCGCGTGCAACGAGGTGTTCCCGAACAGCATGTTGATGAGCTGTCCGGGATCACGCCCGACGGTCTCAGTCGCAAGGGAGATGCGGACCTCGAAAAAGTTGCTGTCCTTTTCCGCGATGCTCTCGACACGGCCGACGATCTCGGAGCGCACGAAATCATCGGGGATCGCCGAGACCGGCATTTCGACGCTCTGCTCGACCGCGATGGCGCGCGCGCGTTCCTCGATCGAGCGCGCATCGCAGCGGATGAGATAGATGGCCTGCAGTCGCGAGGGCACTGGCGCCGCTCACCATCGTTCGCTGACCGGCGCCCCGCCGAGCACTTCGATGATGCGGGCGCGGGTCGCGGCCGTGGTGTCGTTGGGCAGCGCATCGGGGGCAAAGAAGCCGTGCGCGACGATCTCGTGATCGGGGACCGGCGCCGCCGATTGGCGGAATGCACGCACGACGAAGAGCGCCACGTGGTCGCGCCGGGAGGCGCGATTGTTGAAAAAGAGTCCGTGCAGCCGCGGCGGCGCCGTGATCTCGATGTTGCCCTCCTCGCGCAGCTCGCGCGCGAGCGCTTCACCGAGCGTTTCGCCGGCCTCGACGCCGCCGCCCGGCAAGTGCCAGCCGCTCACGTAGCTGTGCTTGACCAGGAAGATCCGCCCCTCCTCGTCGATCACCAGCGCGCGTACGCCAAGCGTCATGGCGCGCGCGAAACGCCAATAGGCGTGCAATGCGCGCCGCAGCGCGGGCTCGAGCGCGCGTCGCGTCGCACTGAGGCTGAGGCGCTTCATGCCGCGCTCGCCGCCCTTGCCTCATCGCCGGGCTTGGTCACTGCCGTCCACCTCGTGTTGCGCCGAGGAAACAAGACGTGGATGCCCCGCACAAGGTCTCGCTCCGGCCGGCCGAAGCCGAGCGGCGCCCGGACATGACCAGATTGCGACGATTCGCGGCGAGGCAATCGCCTCCCGCTTGTCAAAAGCCGGTTTTGCTGTTTAGAAGAGTTCTAATTTAGCTGTCTGCGGAGCGTATGCCGCCGTGAAACGCTTTGCCGAGCTCACCGAGCAGGAAATCCTCGCGCTCGCCATCACCAACGAGGACGAGGATAGCCGCATCTATCGCGGCTTTGCCGAGGGATTGCGCAAGACCTATCCGGCCTCGGCCAAAGTCCTCGACGAGATGGCGGATGAGGAGGTGCGCCATCGCACCATGCTGTTCGATCTCTACCGGTCGAAGTTCGGCGAGTACTTGCCGCTGATCCGACGCCAGGACGTCAAGGGATTCATCCAAAAGAAGCCGCTGTGGCTCATGCACCCGCTCAACCTCGACGAGGTGCGCAAATTCGCCGAGAATATGGAATACGAGGCGGCGCGGTTCTACCGGCGCGCCACCGAGACCTCGCGCGACGCCTCGGTGCGGCAGCTCCTGGTCGAGCTCGGCGAGGCCGAAGTGGAGCACGAGAGTCTCGCCCACAAGCTGGGTCAGCAAATCCTGACCCCGAGCGCGCGCGCCAAAGAGGACGAAGCCGCGCGGCGAATGTTCGTGCTGCAGTACGTCCAGCCGGGTCTCGCCGGGCTGATGGACGGCTCCGTCTCGACCTTGGCGCCGCTGTTTGCTGCAGCCTTTGCCACGCACAACACGTGGGAGACGTTTTTGGTCGGGCTTGCCGCATCGGTCGGCGCAGGCATTTCCATGGGTTTTGCCGAGGCACTCTCCGACGACGGCTCGCTCACCGGACGCGGAGCGCCGCTGGTGCGCGGCGTGGTGTGCGGGGTGATGACCGCGATCGGCGGGCTCGGCCACACATTGCCCTATCTCATTCCCAATTTCTGGACCGCGACCGCTGTCGCCATCGCCGTGGTCGCGGTCGAGCTCGTGGCCATCTCCTATATCCGCCATCGCTTTATGGATACGCCTTTCCTCGCGGCGACGTTTCAGGTCGTCGTCGGCGGCGCGCTGGTGTTCGTCGCCGGAATTCTGATCGGCAGCTCGTGATGGCCGGTGTCAGCTGACATTGAACGATGTTCGTCCTCGCGCATCTGTCGGATCCCCATCTCGGACCGTTACCGAGGCCCCGTCTCTGGGAACTCGCCAACAAACGCGCGGCCGGCTTTGTCAACTGGCGCCGCAAGCGCCACCGCATCCATCGCGCCGACGTGCTCGCGCGAATCACCGCCGATCTCAAGGCGCAGGCCGCGGACCACATCGCGGTGACCGGCGACCTCGTCAACATCTCGCTCGCCGGCGAATACGCGCCGGCAAGCGCTTGGCTCGCCGCGCTCGGGCCCCCGCGCGACGTCACCTTGGTGCCAGGCAATCACGACGTCTATGTGCGCGCTGCGGCGCGCTATCCGCAGCTCCACTGGGGCGAGTACATGCGCGGCGACGAGGCCGGCGAGACGGCGTTTCCCTTCGTGCGCCGACGCGGCCCGCTGGTGCTGATCGGTTTGTCGACGGCGGTGCCGACCGCGCCTTTCCTGGCGACCGGTCGTCTCGGGCGCGAGCAGATCGCAATGCTTGCCGCGGCGCTCGAGCGCTACGGCCGCGAAGGGTTCTTTCGCGTCGTCACGGTGCACCATCCGCCGATCAGCAAACCGGCCCGGCACTTCAAGCGGCTCGTCGACGGCGGCGAGTTTCGCGCTGCGCTGGCGCGGCAGGGGGCCGAGCTCGTCATTCACGGCCACGACCATGTGCACTCGCTCATCGAGCTCGAAGGGCCGCAGCGCCGCATCCCCGTCGTGGGCGCGCCATCGGCCTCGGCAGTGGCACCGGGCCGACACGATGGCGCTGGCTACAATCTCTACCGGATCGATGGCGACCGCGGCGGCTGGCGCTGCGAAGCGATTTGGCGCGGGCTTGCCGGTGACAGCGGCGAGATCGTCGAGATCAAGCGGATCGGGCTTCTCGAGTAGGGCAGTTTTCGCTCCCGCGATGCTTAAACGCAGCGGCCGCCGTCCACCTCGAGCACGTTGCCGGTGAGAAATGAGGCCTCCTCGGAGGCGAGAAACAGCGTCGCGTTGGCGACATCGGCGACGGTCGCGAAGCGGCCGAGCGGCACCGTTGCTTTGAATTGCGCACGCAGCTCCTGCGAGTCGCCGCCCATGAAGGTCGGCAACAGCGGCGTCTCCGCCATCACCGGCGCGATCGCGCAGACGCGGATGCCGTCCCCCGCAAGCTCGGCCGCCATCGATTTTGACACGAGATTCACCGCGGCCTTGGAGGCGTTGTACCAGGTCAGCCCCGGCCGCGGCCTGATGCCGGCAGTTGAGCCGATATTGATGATCACCCCGGATTTCTGCTTGCGCATCAGCGGCACGACCGCGTGCGCGAACAGGAAGATCGATTTGACGTTCACCGCCATGAGCCGGTCGAATTCCGCCTCCTCCACCTCCAGCATCGGCCGCCGCACGTGGCTCATGCCGGCATTATTGACGAGAATGTCGATTCGTCCGAACGCATCGACGGTCGCCTGCACAGCGGCGTCCACATCGGTGCGCTGCGACACGTCGCCGCGCAGCGCGATCGCCTTGTTGCTGATCGAGGCGGCTGCTTGGCGCGCGGCCTTCTCGTTGATGTCGACGACGGCCACGCGTGCGCCCTCGCGCGCGAATGTCTCGGCGATGCCTTGACCAAAGCCCGAAGCGGCGCCGGTGACCAACGCAACCTTGTTGTCGAGACGCATGTTCGCCTTCCCTCGTAATGCTACTGCGATCGATGACGAATCTAGCTCAGAACAGCGCTGGCGTCCGCGCGCGGGCGGGGCGCATGGTCCAGGTCGGTGATGATGGGCCCCCGCTTCCGCGGGAACGGTCGGTCCCAGTCTTCAAGGCGGTTTCACCCCGTAAGCGCGCGCCCAGCCCAAGCCGTCCTCGGTTCGCGCGCGCGGCCGGTACTCGCAACCGACCCAGTTGCCGTAGCCGAGCCGATCGAGCGCCGCGAAGATGTGCGGGTAGTTCACCTCGCCTTCGTCGGGCTCGTGCCGCGACGGCACCGCCGCGATCTGCACGTGGGCGACGAACGGCAGATGCTTTTCGAACCTTCTGATGAGATCGCCGCCGACGATCTGCGCGTGGTAGAAGTCGAACTGCATGCGCACGTTCGCCCGCTCCACCTTGGCGATGATGTCAGCCGCCTGCTCGGCCCGGGTGAGAAAATAATCCGGCCGGTCGCGCGGATTGATCGGCTCGATCAATAACGTGATGTTCTTCTCCCGCGCCGCGTCGGCCGCCCGCGTCAGATTCCTGATGAAGATCATCTCCGCCGCCGGCCGCTGCTCCGGCGGTACTTTGCCAGCCAGGCAGTGGATCTGGCATCCGCCGATCGCGGTGATGTAATCGAGCGCCTGCTTGAACAAGGAGTCGAACTCCCGCTCGCGGCCGGGGATGGCGGCAACGCCGAACTCGCCCGCTGTGGCCTGACCGGGTGCGGTGTTAATGCCGAGCATGGTCAAACCATACCGGTCGAGCTCGGCCTTCACCGTGGAGGGCGCGAGGTCGTAGGGAACCTGCAGCTCGACTGCGCGAAAGCCGGCGGCGGCCGCCGCCGCGAACCGCTCGATGAGGGGTCGCTCGGTGAAGAGATAAGCCAGATTGGCGGCGAAGCGGGGCATGCGCAGATCCATCCGCCACACAAGTCGGATTTATTCGACCTGCGGCGCTTGACATGTGTCAAGCCGGGCATGACGAGCCGAAGACAAGGACAATTCGATATTACAGCAGTCGTGGCGCCGGTCGACACGCTTCGCTGACGGCAGTCTGGAGCCTGTGGCGCGCGCCGTGCCAATATCGACCTTCAGATTTGCCGAACGAACGGATTGAAGCGTCACATGCGCGCCAACAACAGCTTCCACATCGCGGTATTGCCGGGCGACGGCATCGGACCGGAAGTGATGGCGCCCGCGCTCGCGGTGCTGGAGAAGGTCGCGGCAGCGACCCCGCGGCTCAAATTCCGCTTCACCGAGGCGCCGGCGGGCGCGAGCCATTATCGCGACACCGGCTCGTCGATGCCGCACTCCACCATCAAGCTCTGCGAAGAAGCCGACGCCATCCTGCTCGGCGCCTGCGGGCTGCCGCACATCCGCTACCCCGACAATACCGAGATCATGCCGCAGGTCGAGCTGCGGTTCATGTTTGACCTCTATGCCGGCGTGCGCCCCTGCCGCCTCATTGCCAACGTCCCGAGCCCCATCGTCGGAGCGGCCGAGCGCGGCATCGATCTGGTCGTGATCCGAGAATCGACGGAGGGCCTGTTCGCCTCCATGGGTAAAGGCGTGGTGAGCGATACTGAAGCGCGGGAGACGCTGCTGATCACGCGCAAGACCTCGCAGCGCCTGTTTGATTTTGCATTCCGCCTGGCGCGCCGGCGCAAGGCGCGCGGGGGCCGCGGCCTTCTCACCTGCGTCGACAAGGCTAATGCGTTCAAAGCATACGCCTTCTTCCGCAGCATGTTCGACGAATGCGCCGCGCGCTACCAAGATGTTGCGACTGATCGCCTCTATGTCGATGCGTGCGCCGCCATGCTGGTGCGCCGCCCGTGGGACTTCGACGTGATGGTGATGGAGAACATGTTCGGCGATATCATCTCCGATCTCACCGCCGGCCTCATCGGCGGCATGGGCATGGCGCCCTCCGCCGATATCGGCGACACCCATGCCGTATTTCAGCCCTGCCACGGCACCGCGCCAGATATCATGGGCAAGGGGCTCGCTAATCCGACCGCCATGATCCTCTCCGCCGCGCTGATGCTCGACTGGCTCGCGGATCGCCATGGCCATGAGGCCGCCGCCGACGGCGCCCGCGCCATTGAAAGCGCGGTCGACCGCGCCTTTGCCGCGGGCCTCATGCCGTGCGAATTCGGCGGCCGCGACAGCACCGCCGTCATCGCCGACGCCGTGCTGCGGGCTCTCGACGCCTGCGCCGCTCCTTAGTTGGCTCTGCCCACCGATTCGGCGGGATACTTCCCACCTCCCTCGATTTTCGGCCCGATCTCGCCCACCAATGCAGGCCAGCGATAGAAAATGGGGGCCCTTTGACGCTGTTGG
>Ga0210402_10006429_pt1 | contig 10418 bp, 8 predicted proteins | sample IncBWC7MmetaG_FD_161055 | JGI IMG/M metagenome (GOLD analysis project Ga0210402, IMG submission 161055) | Forest soil microbial communities from Barre Woods Harvard Forest LTER site, Petersham, Massachusetts, United States - Inc-BW-C-7-M | ecosystem: Environmental > Terrestrial > Soil >...
GGCGCCTGCGGTCAAGCTCACGCTCGACTTTACCATCCAGGGCCAGCAATCGCCCTTCGTGCTGGCGAGCGAAGCGGGCCACTTTGCCCGGGCGGGCGTGAACGTACAGGTGGATCGCGGCTATGGGTCGGCGGATGCCATTACCAAAGTGGCGAGCGGCGCTTATGACATGGCCTTTGCCGATATCGGCGCATTGATCCAGTTCGACGGTCGCCAGGACAAAGCCAAGCTCATCAGTGTTTTGCAGATCTATGATGTGGCGCCGATGGTGGTGCTCTCCTTGAAAAAGGCGAACATCAGCAAACCAGGCGATCTTGCGGGTAAACGCGTGGCTTCCCCGCCCGCCTCATCGAGCCGCGTGATGTTCCCGCTCCTTGCGGTCGCGAACGGACTCGATCCCGCTGCAGTGAACTGGATCGACGTCACGCCGCAACTGCGCGAGATGCTGCTGGTCCAAGGGCAGGCGGATGCCACCACCGCGCTCATCACAGATGTCCCCGGGATCGAACATCTCGGCGTTGCCGACCGCGATCTCAATATCATGCGGTTTTCCGATTTTGGGGTGGCCCTTTACGGCCACTGTCTCCTGACGACACCGGACTTCGCAGACAGAAATCCTGAGACGGTGAAGAAGGTGGTCAAGGTGGTTGTAGAGGCCTGGAAGATTGCTATCGCCCATCCCGACACCGCAATTGCCGCAATCAAGAAACGCGACCCATTGATCGACGAGAAAGTCGAGCGCGCCCGCCTCGAAGTCGTCCTCAAGAATGCCATTCTCACCGATCGTGTGCGGCGCATGGGCCTCGGCGATGTCGAGCCCGCTCGTATGCATCAGACCATCGATATGGTCGCCAAGACCTTCAATCTTCCCGTGCTTGACGCAAACTCGATCTACCGGGCGGATTACCTGCCGCCGCATGCGGACATGCAGCTGCAGTGATGTGCAGAAACCCTCCATCGTCTTGGCCGGGCTTGGCCCGGTCATCTACGCCTTGGCTGCCGCACAAAAGACGTGGATGCCCGACCCGAGGCCGGGCATGACGGGTTGTGAGGACGGTGTTTTACCCGATGATGAGCAGATCATCCGTATCGAGATAATCCGATAGCAGCTCGCAACCCTGCGGCGTGACCAGAATCATGTCCTTGTTCTGCATGCCGAAGCCGAAACCGGTTTCATAGATCAGCGGCTCGATGCCCAACACCATTCCGGCCTCCAGCGCTCGATCCTGGGTCGGGCCGAGGTAAGGATCTTCGTGCAGATGCAGGCCAATGCCGTGGCCGATGAACGAGATCGGCGGCAGCCCAAGCTCGCCCACTTTCCGCAGGTAAAGGTCATAAATCCGACGTGTCGAGGCGCCGGGCTTGATCGCGTCGAGGAGGAGATGCTTGCATTCCATCAGGTTGGCCCAGATGCGCTGCGCTTGCGGTGGCGCGGTGCCGACCGCAGCGGTGCGGCAGACGCCCGCATGATAGCCGCTGATCATCGGGAAGATCTCGACCCGACTGATGTCGCCATTTCTGAGAATCCGGTCGGTCGGCCCCACGTTGGGAAAGACGCTGCGCTCGCCGGTCGCAACAATCATGAGCTTGAAATACTCGGCCCCGCCTTCGTAGACGCCGCGGGTGAGCGCCGCAGCGAGGTCCATCTCGCTCATGCCTGCCCGCACCGAACGATAGGCCTTGGTAATCGCGCTATCGGCGATACGCGAGAGCCTGCGCATGATGTCAATCTCTTGCGGGGTCTTGATCTCGCGCAGCCGCGCGAGCAGGGCTTGCGCAGGCGCGAAGCTTGCTTCCGGCAACAAATCCCGCAGAGCGGCAAGATCGCCCGCGGGCAGATAGTCCATTTCGATTCCAATGCGCGAGGTCGTCAAGCCGTGCTTGCGCAATAGCGCGGCGAGCGCCTTCATGGCGTCGAACTGGAATTCGCGCCAGACCGCGATCTCAGTCCCGGGCGGTGATTTGGTGCGGATGGTGCTCGCTTCCATATCGACTACCACGAGCGCCACCCTGCCGTCCGCAGTTACGAGTGCCATGGCATGGCGCCAGCGCATCAACGGCTGGGTCGGCGAGAGAAAACCTGTCACGTAGGCGAAGTTCTCCGGCGAGACCGACACGATCGCGTCGAGCCCGGCAGTCTGCATGGCGGCAGTCTCGCGCGCGATGACGTCCTGGCGCATGCCGCTATCCCGTGGCGCTTGCGGTATAGCGCTTCACCTTGGCCTCGTCGGCCGCAATCCCCATGCCGATGCCGTTGGGGAGCTCGATCGCCCCGTCAACGAGCTGCATCGGCTCGGCGATCAGATCGTCCTTGTAATAAATTCCGGCGAGCTGGCCCGATTGCATCTCGGCCGGGGTCGAGACCGGAACCACGCAGGAAAGCACTACGGATGTCGCAGCCGCTGCGAGCGCAAGATTGGCGAGGTTGCCGATTCCGGTTTCGACCGAACCATTGACGTTGCAGATGATCCCGCCCGCGCGCGCAACCGCGGCAACTTCCATGGCGCGATAAAGGCCGCCGGGCTTGGTCGTATAAAGCGAGACGATCTGTGCGGCGCGCTTGTCGATGATCTCAATGACGTCGTGCGCGTTCCATGCGCTCTCGTCGGCCATCACGGGTGCATCGATGGCACGAGCCACCTCGGCGAGACGAGAAATCCCTTCGACCGGCTGCTCGAAATAGATGAGATCGAACCGCTCCATACGCCGATAGGTGCGGATCGCCTCGCCGGCCGTGCGGTAACCCTGGTTGGCGTCGATGCAGAGCGCGATTCCCGGCCCCACTGTTTCGCGAATCCGCCGCACCATGGCGACGTCGCGTTCGGGATCGACCCCGACCTTGATCTTGATGGTACGAATGCCTTCCTTGGCGACCTGCGCTACCTCGCGTTCGGCCTCTTCCGGCCCGATCAAGCCGATCGAGTGGGTGACGGGGATGCGCCGGCGCATGGCACCTCCGAGAAGCCTGTGCACCGGCAGCTTGCAATGCCGGCCGGCAAGGTCATAGGCCGCAAGCTCCACCGCCGCTTTGGCGTAGGGATAGCCCTTGATGCTGCGGTCCATGCGCGCATGCAGTTCTGCGATCTCGCCGGGCACGCAGCCTTTCACCGCCGGCGCCAGATGGCGCGTAATCACCTCGATGGTCGTTCCGGGACTCTCGCCGAAATAGCGGCCGAAATCCCCACCCCAATCCTTGAGCGCCGGCGCCTCGCCCCAGCCCTTGAGCCCTTCGGTATCCGTCATTTCAACCAGCACATAGCCGCCGATCGGCTCGGTGAGGCCCGTCCACTTGTGCTCACGCCGCAGCGGCAATGCAATGTGGTGGAGCGCAATGTTTGCTATGGGTGCATCGGACATGCGTGCGGCCAAGCGATGGGCAATCCGGGGGCGCGGACCGTATCGGCGCGGGCGGCGGTTGGCAAACCGCGGTCCCTCAACGTAGGTTGGGCGCCTCCCTTCAAGATCTGCTCGTAAGCTTGCGGTCGCAAAGATCGAATATGAAAATCATCGCACTGGAGGAGCATTTCATCCTGCCCCGCGAAGAGCGAGGCCTGCCCCCGGGCGCGCATCGCGGCAATGACCGCGAAAAGCTCCTCGGAGTTGATACCGTAGCGGAGCTGCTCGATCTGGGTGAGAAGCGTCTCGCGGCCATGGACGCTGCCGGGATCGACGTGCAGGTGCTTTCACACAATCAACCCGGGTGCCAGATACTCGCTGGCGCAGCGGCGATCGACACCGCGCGAGAGGTCAACGACCGCCTCTACGCGGCAACCAAAGCGCATCCCGATCGCTTCGCCGGCCTCGCCGCGCTGCCGACCGCGGACCCTCCGGCGGCAGTGAGGGAGCTCGATCGTGCGATCAGCAGGCTCGGCTTCAAGGGCGCGATGATCAATGGCCGTTCCGGAGACAGTTTTCTGGATGAGAAGAAGTTCTGGTGCATTTTCGACTGCGCCGAAGGGCTCGATGTGCCCGTCTACCTGCATCCGAGCAGGCCGCACCCGGCCGTGATGCAGACCTATTTTGCGGGTTACCACGAATTGGCGCTGGCGCCTTGGGGTTTCGGCATCGAGACCGGCGTGCATTTCCTGCGGCTCGCTCTTGCAGGCGTGTTCGACGCGTTTCCCAAGCTGACAATTATTTTGGGGCATCTCGGCGAGGGCCTGCCTTTCATGCTCCACCGGATCAATGACCAAACCCAACTCGCGACGGTGCGCCGTGGCCTCAAACAAACCCTCGCTCGGTATTTGACGGAAAACCTGGTTGTGACCTGCAGCGGCAATTTCTCTGGTCCAGCCTTTCTCTGCACGGTGATGGCGCTGGGCGTCGACAACCTCCTCTTTTCCGTGGACTGGCCGTATGAATCGAATCTGGCGGCGGTAGAATTTCTCAAGAATCAGCCGCTCGCGCCGCACGATTTGGAGAAGGTGGCACATCTCAATGCCGAGCGCATTCTGCGCCTGTGACGATGTTGGGGCGGGTTTCAAATGTCGGACTGTTGTAGGGCGGATTAGCGGCGCAAGCGGAGCGTAATCGCCGTGTGACGGAGGGCCGGGCGGCGGGTTACGCCACAAGCCGGCTGAAGCCGACTTTGCGGCTAAAGTAACCCGCCCTAGGGGACCGTGACGACATAGGGGCGGGTTTGAAACCCGCCCTTACAGAATCCGTCAAGGTAAATGCATGGTCAGTTTATGCCGGCATTAACAGTAGAACGTATTTGCTCATTAATAATAGAAATCATTGCCTAATCCGGTCGCTCGAACTGTAAGAAATGCGAAAATCTTCCGCGTAAGACTGGCGCTCTCGCATTAGGCGAGGGGGCGTTACGTGGCAAGAAGAAACTTAACAAGATCTATCCTGATCGGATGCGCGTGGCTCGCCGTGATGCTGGCAGCAAGTCTGCTCACGGCAGCCCGCGCACACGCCAGTGATTGGGCGTATAAGCCATTCGATGCGCCGCCTGCCACCTATACCGGGGACTTCGGCCTGCGATTCTGGTACGGCAGCTCCACCACCGCGAAGAACCTCTACAACAACCCTGGCTCGTTTTTGGTGTCGCGATTGACCTACAACAATCTCTCCATATTCGCGGCCGAAGCCTTTACGCGCTTCGATCTCAACCGGCGCTGGTTCATCAAGGGTTATGTGGGAGGGGGAACCTTGCGCAAGGGAACTCTCAAGGATGAGGATTTTCCCCCATTCCTGGTGCCGTACTCGGCAACCTTCAGCGCCCAGGAGAACGGTTCTCCCATCTACGCTAACGCCGATGCGGGTGTTAACGTGGTCTTCGGGCCGGACTTTCGGGTCGGCCTGTTCGGCGGGTTTCATTATCTGAACGAAACCGTGAGCGCCTATGGCTGCGACCAGGCGGCGTTCAATCCGTTTGTCTGCGGGATTTTTCCCATCCCCAATCAAGTCAAGGTGATCACCCAGGACAACAACTGGTACGCCATGCGGTTCGGGATCGATGGCATGTTCGAGGTCGGCCGGTTCCGCTTCAGCGCCGAAGCCGCATGGCTGCCGAAAGTCTGGCTCTATGGCTCGGATGCCCATTGGTTGCGAATAAGTAACCAGATCGGCGATTTCACCGGGCCGGTGCCGGAGGACGGGAAGGGGTGGGGCTATCAGCTCGAGGGCTTTGTCTCGTATCGTGTGACGGAGGCATGGAGCGTCGGGATTGGTGGGCGCTATTGGCACATGCAGACAACCGAAGGCTTGACTCACTTCGAGAATCATATCGTGGGAGTCACTGCTATCCCACAACCGGTCGACTGGAAGGTCGACAATTTCGGTATGTTCTTGCAATTGAGCCTGAAATTCGGACCTTATCCCGTCATTGATGTTCATTAGGGGAGGCCCGGCCCACAGCTGCCAACCGGGGCATGATATGGTGGGGGGCATGCATGGACCGACTGATCCGCGCCACCATCAATACCTGGTACGGCCTCTGTGATGTGGCGCGCAGCGAGCCGGCTTTTCGCCAGGAGCTGGCCGCGCTCCTCGTGGGCCTGCCGCTTGCTTTTTTCATCGCCGAGCATGCCTGGAAGCGGCTCATTCTCATCGGTGCGCTGCTCCTCGTGCTCATCGTCGAGCTGTTGAACACGGCGATCGAGAAGCTCGCCGACCGCGTGTCACGTGAAAGCGATGGCCAGATCCGCCGGGTCAAGGACATGGGCTCTGCGGCGGTCGGCTTGGCGCTTCTCCTGGCCGGACTCGTTTGGCTGCTCGCACTCGCGGAGCGCATTGGCTTGATTTGAATGGCCATGCCAAGCCTTGCATTCGCAGATCGCTGGATCGCTTCTACGTGGACCATGACAGCGGAGGGTAAGAAGGCCCCTGATCGCAGCTTGGCGCGTGCGCTGATGACGCGCTAGACCTAGGCGCATGAGCCCGCGTCCTTCCGACTCTCTGGCGATTGCAATCGCACAGCTCAATCCGATCGTAGGAGACATTGCGGGAAACGCCGAAAAGGCCCGGCGCGCGCGGGCAGAGGCCGCGCGGGAGGGCGCTGATCTGGTTGCTTTCCCGGAGCTCTTTCTCTCGGGCTATCCGCCTGAAGACCTCGTGCTCAAGCCTGCACTGCAGGCGAGCTGTCGGGCGCACATCGAGGAGCTTGCGCGTGAAACGGCTGATGGCGGTCCGGCCGTGTTGATCGGTACCCCATGGGTGGAGGCCGGCAAGCTGTACAACAGCTACTGCCTGCTCGCCGACGGTGAAATCGCCGCGCTCCGTTTCAAGGTCGATCTGCCCAACTACGGCGTCTTTGATGAGAAACGCGTCTTCGTCCCGGGGCCTCTGCCGGGCCCGATCAACTTTCGCGGCATCCGCCTGGGCATTCCCGTCTGCGAGGATATCTGGGCCGCCGAGGTCGTGGAATGCCTTGCGGAGACCGGGGCGGAGTTGATGGTGGTGCCGAACGGGTCGCCCTATTGGCGCGAGAAGGACGAGGTGCGGCTCAACATCGCTGTTGCGCGCGTCACCGAGAGCGACTTGCCCATCATCTACATCAATCAGGTCGGCGGGCAGGATGAGCTCGTGTTCGATGGCGCCTCCTTCGGCCTCCATGCCGATCGTTCGCTGGCGTTCCAGCTCCCGGCGTTTCGCGAAATGGTCACGACGCTGCATTGGCATCGCGCGGGGAACACATGGCGGTGCAGTAATGGCCCCATCCACCCCCTGGAACAGGGTGACAAGGCGGACTATCGCGCGTGCATGCTGGGGCTGCGCGACTATGCGAATAAAAACAGCTTTAAAGGAGTTGTTCTCGGCCTTTCGGGGGGCATCGATTCCGCGCTGGTCGCGGCGCTGTCAGTCGATGCGCTCGGCGCGCAGCGGGTGCGCTGCATCATGCTGCCTTATCGCTTCACCTCCGCGCAATCCCTCGATGACGCCGCCAAAGTCGCCATGGCACTCGGGGTGCGATACGAGGTCGTGCCGATCGAAAGCGCCGTGCGCGGCCTGGAAGAGGCGCTCACCCCAGCATTCCAGGGGCAATCTGCGGACGTCACCGAGGAGAACCTGCAATCCCGTACGCGCGGCACGATCCTGATGGCGATATCAAACAAATTCGGTCTCATGGTTGTGACCACCGGCAACAAGTCGGAGATGTCGGTGGGCTATGCCACCCTCTATGGCGACATGAATGGCGGCTTCAATCCGATAAAGGACCTCTACAAGACTCAGGTCTATCGATTGGCCCAGCTGCGCGACAGCTGGAAACCCGAGGATGCGTTGGGCCCGGCCGGGGAAGTGATCCCTGCAAATGTCCTCACCCGGGCGCCTACGGCGGAGTTGCGCGAGAACCAGACCGATCAGGATACGCTGCCGCCCTATGACGTGCTCGACGCCATCCTCGAGCGGTTGGTCGAGCGCGAAGAGCCCATCGCCAGGATCGTAGAGGAAGGTTTCGATCGCGAGACGGTGATGAAGGTCGAGCGCATGCTCAATCTTGCCGAATACAAGCGGCGGCAGGCGGCGCCCGGAGTCAAAGTGACGCTCAAGAACTTCGGCCGCGACCGACGTTATCCCATCGTCAATCGCTTCCGCGATTCCGGCACGCCATTGCCGAAGCCCGACTTGGCTGCGAGACCTGTACCTCAGACGAGCGAAGCCTACGACGTGTGAAGCGGTTTGATCCGCTGATCACAGCTCACCGGAACCGCGCTGGTAGATGATGAAAGCACGTACGCTTGGCGCGGGTTTGTAATCATAGCATTGGGGGTGGCGATCATGAGCGGCAGTTCGGTTGGGCACCCAACAAAAAGTGACAAAGAGCGGCTGGTCGGATCGTGGAAGCTCGTATCTTTGACCTCCGGGGAAGGTGCTAGCCAAACGGTGCCCTATGGTGCCAATCCGAAGGGCATCATGATGGTGGATGGGAATGGCCATTTCTCCATAACCGTGCTGCGCTCCGACCTTCCCAAATTTACCTCGGGCAATCGCATGACGGGTACGCCGGACGAGAACAAAGCGATTGTGCAAGGGATCATCGCATATTTCGGGACTTACACCATTGATGAAGCCACGCATGTGCTCACAGTTCGTGTCGAGGGAAGTACATTCCCGAATTTCGATAGCGGGACGCAGACCCGCCTTCTGTCATTCAACAGTGATGACGAGGTCACCTATTTCAACCCAACCCCGTCCATGGGAGGCAGCGCAAAAGTGACCTACAAGCGCGTCAAATGATGCGTGCTACTGCGTCCCGAGCAGCGATTTGTCGTTCTGCACGATCCCGCGATAGAGCTCGAATTGCTGCCGGGTCAGAGCGTCGAGCTCGCCGGCGCTTGAGCCCACAGCCTCGGTTCCAACCTCGGCGAGGCGCCTGACCACCCCGTCCTCACGCATGGCTTTGGCAACGACGTCCGTAAGCTTCTCGATGATCGGTTTGGGCGTGTGGGCCGGGGCGTAGATCGCGGTCCAGAACGGAACTTCGTAATCGAGCCCCGCTTCTTTCATCGTCGGCACATCGGGGATGGAGGGAGAACGGGTGCTGGTCGTCACCGCAAGCGCACGCACCGTCCCATTGCGGATGTTCTGCGTCTGAACGGGAACCCCGTCGATCATCATGGCAACCCGTCCGGTCAGCAGGTCGGGCATGGCGGCGGAAGTCCCGCGATAAGGTATGTGAAGCATGTCGACGCCGGCTTTCTGCTTGAATAATTCCTCCGCCAGATGGACCGCTGTACCGGTGCCCGACGATGCGAAACTGTATTTGCCGGGATTGGCCTTCAGCAGCGCAATGAATTCTCGCAAATCTTTGACGGGAAGAGTGGGTGAGACGATCATGACCGGCGCAAAGCGCGTGATGATCGAAACCGGTGCCAGATCCCGCATCCATTCGTACGGCAGCTTGTCGGTGACAGCGGCGTGGACGATGCCCGTGGTCGAGTGATAAAGGAGCGTGTATCCGTCCGGCTCGGATTTCACAACGGAATCCGTTGCGATTGCGCCACCGGCTCCACCTTGATTCTGCACCACGACCTGCTGGCCAAGCACATCGCCGAGCGCCTGCGCCGCAATCCGTGCAGTCACATCGATCCCACCGCCGGCCGGAAACGGCACGACCAGCTTGATCGGTCGCGTCGGAAACTCGACTTGAGCGCAGGCGGGCGCAGCCCCCACGAGGACGATCCAGGCTCCCCACAGCGAAACGAGTGCTCGCGACCCTCTGATCATGATAGCTTTGCTCCCTTGACGCTTATAGCTCGTAGCCCGCATGAGCGCAGCGACAGGCGGGAGAGCTGCACCCGGATATCGCTTCGCTCATCCGGGCTACAAGAACCGAGAGAATAGGCATGAAGCTCAGCACTGATCGTGTCCTCACGACGCATGTCGGCAGCCTGCCGCGCCCGGACGACCTCTTTGCAATGATGCTGGCCAAGATGGACGGGAAAGCTCTCGACGAGAAGGCATACGCGGAGCGGGTGCGCAGGGCGGTCGAGGACAGCGTAAAGCAACAGGTGGCGGCAGGTCTCGACGTGGTGAGCGATGGGGAGATGGGCAAGCCGAGCTTCATCACCTACGCGGCGCAGCGGCTCGGCGGCCTCGAGAAGCGCGACGGTGTGCGGCCCAGCCCTTTTTCGAACACGCGCGAGACCAGGGACTTCCCCGAATATTATCAGTCCGCCGTGGCGGAGCAGGTGAGCGCGCGCCGGCGGCGTGCGCTCATGGTCTGCGCGGGGCCCATCAGTTACCAAGGACACGAGCAGCTGAAAGCCGAGCTGGACCTGCTCAAGTTGGCGCTCCAGGGAGTGAACGCGACGGAGGCCTTCGTAGCGGCGATTGCGCCGTCCAACATCGAGACGACTACGCCCAACGAATATTACAAGACAGAGGAGGAATATGTCTTTGCAATCGCGCAGGCGATGCGCGAGGAGTATCAGGCGATCGTGCAAGCGGGTTTTCTGCTCCAGATCGAC
>Ga0210402_10006430_pt1 | contig 10417 bp, 11 predicted proteins | sample IncBWC7MmetaG_FD_161055 | JGI IMG/M metagenome (GOLD analysis project Ga0210402, IMG submission 161055) | Forest soil microbial communities from Barre Woods Harvard Forest LTER site, Petersham, Massachusetts, United States - Inc-BW-C-7-M | ecosystem: Environmental > Terrestrial > Soil >...
GTTGGCGTTATCGGATTGGCTCAGATCAATTTGGACAAGGATCTAGGTGATGCGCCGACGATCTTAAGCTTATTCAGGGGATCCGTCGCGTCACGCCCCAATGAAATGACGGAGTGGGACAAGGCGTTGTTGCATGCGCTGTACAGCACTCCACAAAGAAGCAAAATGCAGATATCTGCAATGCAAACGGCGACACTGAAGGATATTACTTCGAACTCCACGCATTAGCTGGGGCCCCGACTATCGCTCCGGCTGCGATCGCCGCTAAAGCGATCGTGGGCGGTTGGTTTTTGGCGAGTAGCGCGCGTAAGTCGTCGCGTTTGCCCCAAGTGGGCACACGGTCAAAATCGCGAGCCAACTCTTTGGCATTCTGCCGCACACCGAGGTGCTGTCGTTGCCCCTGCAGTTCCGCTTTTCCGCCCTCGAACGTATCTTCTATATGGGTTTATTGTACCAGGGAAGTCATGGGCGAAATTGGGGCCTCTCGATCGCGACTGCAGCTGGCATAGGCCAATCCGTTTCAAACCTTCTCAAGTCGAAGCCACTCTAACTTGAACCCATGACCACCACTGAATCCCCAATCGAGCCACGCTTCCGGTTGAAGCTCGTCCCCATACTCGTCACGGTCGCACTGGGTTTTGCGGTGCCCTACATCGCGGCCTATGGCGCGTTTTATTCCAGCAAAATCTTCCATACGCCATCGCCGAACGGGCCGGTGTTGCCCTGGCTCTATTCACAACATGTTTTCCAGCTTCTGGTGGCTCTAATCGTCATCGCCGTGCTCAAATTCCGGCTGGTGCCCGCCGACTACGGGCTGCACTGGCCGCGTGGCAAGAGCTATGTCTGGCCCGCGATCCTTTGGGGCACCTTTTTTGGCGTATTGATGACGGTAGTGGACTATGCACCTAATTTGTTGGCGCATACCAAGCCGGATCCTGGCTTTCCGCTCACACCCGGAAACATTTGGGGATGGATCTTTTTCGAAGGCATCTATGTCGGACCTACCGAGGAGATCCCATTCCGCGCACTGTTGGTGACCTATCTGGCAGCAACCATGCCGGGTAAGCTGCACATAGGCCGTTTCAACATGAATTGGGCCGGTGTCATCGTAGCGCTGATCTTCGCACTCTTGCATGCCAACAATTTCGATACGCGCCATTGGCCGCAAGCTCTAGGTCAGCAGGTCTATGCCTTCGCATTGGGCGTGCTGTATGCCTACTGGCTGGAAAAATCGAAGAGCGTCGTCGCACCAATCATTGGGCACAACTTCAGCGACGTCGTTGAATATTTGATCCTGTTCGCGTGGCTTGGCGTGTTCTGAGCTGGTCGGAGTGGTGATCATCATTACTGCCGAATGAGAAAGCCGCCGACCCGAGAGCCGGTATACTAGGTGGGCGCGATTCGCAAAGAATAAGGAGGATCAATGTTTTCCCACATCATGATCGGCACTAATGATCTAGAGCGCGCGAAGGTTTTCTATGACTCTCTACTGGGTACGCTTGGCGTGCCGCCCGCGAGAGTTGATGGACACAGGATCTTTTATCGCACGCCCAGCGGCGTTTTCTGCGTCACAAAACCGATTAACGGCGAGGACGCGACTTGCGCCAATGGTATGACGATCGGTTTCGCCGCCGCGTCGCCCGCCCAGGCAGACGCCTGGCATGCGGCTGGCCTAGCTGGTGGCGGCACCACCTGTGAAGATCCCCCGGGTGTGCGCGAAGGCAGCACAGGTAAGTTTTATTTGGCCTATCTTCGTGATCCTGACGGTCACAAGCTTTGCGCGTTGCACAGGCTCTGAACATCGTACTGAATCGAGGTGTCGTTCGGCGCCGAGCGGGCGCCAGGCTCAAGTCGCCCATCGTGACTTCGCGTTGTCTCGTCTTATAATGCAGGCGAGTGATGCGGACGGTGACCCGATGAAAACGGCAGTGCTTGTTGCGCTAGTTTGCTTGCCCACTTTCACCACGGCGATACCCGCTGGCGATGTGGTTACCGGAGGCGTGCAGCAGCCTGTTGAAGGTACAGCCGCCGCTTCCGATTCCGCGGCGCTGATCGCGCGCGCCAAGACAGACTTGAAGATCATCGCGACGGCACTCGACCTTTACGGCTCGACAATTTGAGATACCCGACAACAGAGGAAGGACTTAAGGCGCTGGTGAAGCAGCCTACCGATCCGGCTGTGTTCCCCACCTGGCACCGGGGCGGCTACCTTGGGGCCTTGCCCAGAGACCCTTGGGGCCGCGACTATCAGTACGTGTATCCGGGTATCGATGGGTGGCAGTACGACTTGTACTCGCTGGGTCCTACAGGCGATGCGAGTACGGTGATTGGAGCCTGGGTCACGCCGGCAAACAGATAGAAACACACCAGGTCGTCACGTAGGAGCGGCGGTCATTCTGACTGAAAAGGGGAGAATGATTGCGGCCTGGTGTCGAAGGGATTGAGGATTTGGTCGTATGCTAGCTCCATGACTCGTAACGTTTGCGCCGTTGCTTTGGTCCTGTTGGCAACCGCGTTCGTTGGCGTGCAAAGCGCAGTTCCCAGCGTTCGCCCCCGCGTCTCTGACCTGGGGCTGAAGGTCGGCATCCTGCCGACTGGGCCGCTTGATGCGATCACCGATGTGGCCGGCGTCGAAGTGGGCCAGACAACAACCACTAGCGGCGATGACATCCGTACCGGAGTGACTGCCATTCTGCCGCATTCCGGCAATCTGTATCGGGAGAAAGTGCCGGGAGCAATTTTTGTCGGCAATGGATTCGGGAAGCTGACGGGCTCGACTCAGGTCGATGAAATGGGCAATATCGAAACGCCCATTCTGCTGACGTCCACCACAAGCGTGCCGCGCGTGGCTGACGCGGTGATCAGCTACATGCTGGCGCTGCCAGGCAACGAGGACGTGCTGTCCATTAATCCCGTGGTGGGGGAAACCAACGACGGATATCTGAATGATATTCGTGGACGCCACATCGCCCCTGATGATGTGTTTGCAGCCATCAAGAGCGCCAAGGGCGGTCCGGTCGAGGAGGGTGCTGTAGGCGCAGGAACCGGGACGGTGGCCTTCGGTTGGAAAGGCGGTATCGGAACGGCTTCGCGGCGCCTTCCCACGGGTCTTAGCGGATACACGGTCGGCGTCCTAGTGCAGAGCAATTTCGGCGGCGTCCTCACGATTGCGGGTGCTCCGGTAGGCCAGGAGCTCGGTCAGTACTACCTGCGCAAGGAACTACTGCCGAGTGGCAGCGGGAAGGACAAGGCCGATGGATCTTGCATGATCGTGGTCGCCACGGACGCACCGATGGACGCGCGCAATTTGAAGCGGCTGGCGGCGAGGGCGTGGCTGGGGATTGCGCGCACGGGCGGCTCAGGATCAAACGGTAGCGGAGACTACGCGATCGCATTTTCGACCGCGCAGCGAGTCCGAGTGCGTTCCAACGACAAAGCGTTGACTCAGAATGAGGAAGTGATGAGCAACGACGCGATGTCGCCTCTGTTTCTGGCCGTGATCGAAGCGACCGAGGAAGCTATATACAACTCGATGTTTAAGGCGACGACCGTGACCGGGAACGGGCATACGGTCGAGGCTCTGCCGATTGAAAAGACAGTGGAGATACTCAAGGAACACAGAGTATTGAAGTGAGCCATAAAAACCGGAAATCTACGAGATACCGATATGCACCGTTCCCGCCTCTGCGCCGTACTCATCGACTGCAATGCCTCCGATGTGGATCAAGCCGCCCTCTTTTGGAGCCAGGCGCTAGGTCGCGCCGTTGACTCCAATCACGCAGGCAGCCGCGGCAACTACCGCATGTTGGACACCCCGGCCGATGAGCTGATCGTACAGATCCAGCGCGTTGATCACGAAAGCCGTGTGCACATCGATATCGAGACGGATGATATTGCCGCCGAGGTTGCGCGCTTGGAGAAGCTAGGTGCGAGGGTGGTAGAACGTCTCGAGCGATGGGTAGTGATGCAGGCGCCGACCGCCAACGCTTCTGCGTCGTGCGCGTGCAGCGGCCGGGATTTCCAAAGAATGCCAATCGTTGGGAATAGACTTGCTGACGCCGGATGCGAACGTCGTCAGGATCCCGGTATTCTGCCGCGGCCAGCCGAATTGTGGAGGCGCCACTTTTCCAATGCAATGAGCACGGACACGGTGACGTGGTCATAAAGCATTTCGGCCGTCGGTCGCAAACGACGGGCAAACTCACCATCTTTGAGGGCCATTGAAACCCCGAATTTGAGACTCGGCTAACTTCTCAACGGTGAGACACGACAGGAGGGAAAGAGGTGTTCGGGTGGGATTGTCGAAACTCACAATTGTTGTCAGGGATAAAATTGTACAGATAGTCTCTTTAACTACATGATTACTATAGTAAAATTAATAGCCAAATTCGTCAGTAAACTTCGCCTTGCCAACTGGCCGCCATAACTGCACGTTCACACCGGAAATTGACAGTTACTCTGAGCCTGCCGCCCGGCAATCTCGAGGTATGAATCGATCTCGGCCTCGTCAACCAGCCGTAACCCGGTCGCCAGAGATTCCCGAAGACATTGATTCCCCAGACTGGCAAAAAGCGCTACACCAAGTGGCTGACTTGAAAGCCGCACTTTCAAGCAATGAATTGACAGCCGAGATTGCCGAGGAACTTGCAAAGCGCTGGGGGACTTCGGTACGCACAGTTTGGAGACGGGTCAAGGCGTTCAGAAAGGAGGGCGGTCTTCGAGCTCTCTTGCAACGACGGCGCGGGCCAAATGCGGGTGTTGGCAAACTCAGGAGTGAGCTCGAAGCAATCATTGCCGATACCGCCCGATCGTGGTGGAAACTCAGCGAGAATGCTACGAGCGCGGAAATATACCCTGCGATAATCCGCGAATGTGCCGCAAGGAATATCGCCCGACCCTCGCGCGCAACCGTCGTCCGTCGATTGTCAGTACTGAGAAAAGATCCCAATAACTTTTCGCCCGCTGTCGGCGCCAAACTACGAGATCGGTCCCGACTGGTAAAGGCGTCCTACGAGGTGGCACGAGCACTCTCGGTAGTGCAGGTCGACCATACGGTCGCCGACGTTTTCATTGTCGATCCTGCATCACGCAACTGCATCGGTCGACCAACGTTAACAATTGCCGTAGATGTCGCTACGAGATGCATCTGCGGCATTTGTCTTTCACTCGAGTCACCTTCAGCCCTGCAAGTTGCGCTGTGCTTAGAAAACGCAGTGTCGCCCAAAGAAGTTTGGCTGGACGAACTTGGGCTTGATCTTGAATGGCCGGTCCATGGCCTTCCAGACGCGTTGCATACCGATAATGGCCGGGAGTTTCACAGTGCCGCATTTCGCCGTGGATGTGATCTCAACAATATAGATACCATCTACCGGCCTCCAGCAACGCCCCGTTTTGGAGGTCATGTAGAGCGCTTGATAGGTACGTTGATGCGGCGCGTCCGACTGTTGCCTGGAAGTACGTACTCAGACTTTCTTCAAGCACGTCCCAAGGCCGCCGAGAAGGCTGCGAAGCTCACACTGAATGAGCTTGGTATTTTCCTGCTTGAGGATATCAACAGATACCACCGAAAAGCTCATCGCACGCTGGGGATCCCACCGCTATCCGCCTGGGAGCGATATTGGGAAAAAGAAGCTATCGGGCCACTCCTACCAAAGGACCTGTCTCGTTTCCGCCTTGACTTCCTACCCTTGCAAAGGCGGGTGGTCGGCCGCGAGGGCATCGAGCTGTTCGGATTGAAATATTCGAGCGGCGCCCTGGCACAAGAAGTCGATCTTGGCAGAAAGCGCGTCGTGCGCTTCGATCCGCGAGACTTGGCCCAGGTTTACCTTGAGCAATCTAACTTTCAGCATCTCGTGATTCCGTTGCGCGATCCTTCATCGCCAAGACTTTCACTCTGGGAGCTGAAAGCGATCAAGAGGTCGCGGGCGGGTATTCAAAACCTAGACGACCCCACCATTCTCCTTCGAGCGCTTGAGCAGATAGGCGAGGAGGGCACGGCCTCTCGACTTCGAGCTAACCGGCGATCCGCAAGACGAGATGCTTGGAGAGCCGTTGAGCAGATAGCCAACGCTGAGATGCCGACTAAATCGTTGCAACCCAGTTTAATCTCTCAGGACGTCGATTCGCTGCCATGGGAGGTGCTCGAGTGAGCATCGATCTATCGCACTTAGACTCTGCGGTCCATTCATTGGCAACATTGGATGCGGTCGAGCGAATACGAATGGTCTCTAAAGACCTCTTCATTGAACACGAATATAGCGCCCACCTCAACGACGTGTTAGACGCTCTTCTAAGCGAACCACGACATGGGCGAATGCCTTGCTGGCTTATTACCGGTGACGCGGGCATGGGAAAAACAGCTCACCTGCATCGCTTTGCCAGGCGATACGCCGATCATCGCAGCGAAGACAACGCGGCCCTGATAAGACCCATCGTCATTGCGAATGTGCCTCCTGAACCAACGCGGCAAACCTTGGAGTGGTGCGTCCTAGAAGCCCTTAATGCGCCCACGGCTATCAGCGGCCGAGGTATCGATCGAGCGGGTGTTGTGCGGAGACTGTTGGCCGCGCACGATACGCGTGTGTTGATCTTGGATGAAGTACAACACCTATGCCATACGCGAAGTCGAGATCGGGCTGTCGTTCTCGATACGATCAAGGCGCTTTCTACGACCAGTCAGATAAATGTTATTTGCGCGGGTACTCCAGCAGTCGAGCGTGAGTTCCGCGCGGATCCTCAAATTGAGCGACGATTCTCGGTGACGCGCTTCACGCAATGGACGGCTGGCGCAGCACTGCAGCACTTTGTAGGAACTTATGAGCGAGCGAGGCCCCTGAAACTTCCGTCAGGCCTCTCGAAGCCCGAGATGATTCGCTTGCTGCTTGCCGAGAGCGGGGGCATCACGCATCGAATCATGCAATGTCTCAACTCGGCCGCAATTGTTGCGATCCACGAAGGCATCGAGCGCATCACGCCGGATCTAATAAAGGTAGAAAGGTCGGAGCCAGGGCGTGTTTTGGCAGCTCGCCGGTCCCTCGTCGGGCGGCAACGCGGCGATAGCTCTTCGAATAGACAACCAGTGAAATCGCAAGCTGAGAGCAGGGCTTAGTAAGTGATTTTCCCGTTGCCGTATGCGCCATTACCTCATTCAGACGAACTGCTATCGAGCTGGATGGAACGAATCAGCATCTTCTATGGCATCGGATACCTCCGTGCGCGTTTTATCTTGGACCCGAATCGAACCGCCGTAATACACGGGAATAACGAAGATTTCGACGCGTCCGAATACTTACGTCGCCGTCTAGCTTTGTGGACGGGTCAAAGCGACCGTGCAATTCCGCGAACGTTGTCAACTTTAACAGACGACGCTTTAGATGTGGCAGCGAGGGTGACGTATTGCTCAAGGTGCTGGTCAGATGATGCGAGAAGTGGGCAATCACCTTATGTGCGTCGAGTATGGTCGTCCTGGTCAACTGTTCTGTGCGCAGAACATCAAGTGTGGCTCTGTGCTCGACGCCCTGGGCATCAAACTGGCACAGAGCTGAATGGCTGGGCTCCGGTTTGGCAGTCGATTCCTGACTGGGCGGTCGCCGCTTGCGTGCGACACGATCCCGCAATACGAGAGTTCACCGTGGGATTCGAAGCCGAGATGGCTCATCCACCCATTTGCGGATGGCACGATCTAAGTTTTGACATCCAAGAGCTCGTCCGAGAAAAGTCGACTGTTATGGCTCTGGTCGCGAAACCAGCATGTGCTGGTATTCGTGCCGACGTATGGAAAGTCCTTGAAGCTTCAAACGGCCCACGAATTACAGAACTTGACCTGCGTGGCTATCGTCGGGACAAGCCTGGTTGGATTACCGAACGCATATGTTGCGTGGCGCTTGCCGTGGAGATTCGCAGAATTATTCAGGGTCGAGCACCGGCATTCGAAGGTGTGCGAGATTTGCTCACAGCTCGACCCGACGCTAGAAAGCTTTTATTCGAAAGTCGGAAGGCTGCGTGGCAAAGTCACAGTAACTGTCAATTTCCCGCTAAGCGCTAACGTTAGATTACAAATGTCGATAGCCAGGCTCAGAGATAGTGGCAATGAGGTTGATATCGAATTCAAAGTGACATTGAAGGCGTCGCCAAATCATTGATCGCACTGACATATCCGGGCTCGACATTAATGGCAGGGTGCCAACAATACTGAGCCGCGACAGTTCGGGTGGGATTTATGCGGTCATTTTATGATTTAACATAATATACATTATGCGAAGTATGAATGTAGCAGCCGGCGTCACCAAAACCGGCCTCCGCTATTTGTAATTCGTGTCCCGAAAAGTCAGCCTTCCCCAATTCCGACGCACCATGTGAATCAACCCCAAAAGTCCTGACGGCACGTAAAGGATTGCTGGCAGCGGCGTTGGAATGGCAGTCAACAGACCCACAATCAGGCCTTTGATTAGGGCTGCGTCTCGGTCATCGCCATACCATTTCATCTGCGCGCGGTAAGTAATGAATCCCAGGACGATTCCTGCAATAACAGCAATCGGAATCAAGAGTCCCAATGTCAAAGTCACGCCGCCAAATATCATCAGGTCGATGACAAACGTGAGAAACGCGATGCGCGGGTCTAGCCCGAACAACTGGATAAAGCCTCGGGACCCTTTGGGCGACTGATCGTGGTAGGTATCCATCGGTCCTCCTGGCTGCTGGGATGTTACGTCATCGCCATGCAGCTGACACGTATAATCCGCTCCATCGAGAGATGGAATTCCTGATCAGTACTGATAAAAAATGAAAATCACGCGCATCATTGTCTATAAGGTCGATCTCCCGCTCAAGGAAGCATCCTACAATTGGTCCGGCGGCAAATCCGTTTCTACCTTCGATAGCACGGTCGTCCGTGTCGAGACCGATGCAGGCATCGTGGGCTGCGGCGAATCTTGTCCCTTAGGTCCCGTGTACTTGCCGTCCTACGCCGCCGGCGTGCGCAGCGGTCTCAAGGAACTCGCGCCGCATCTCATCGGCGCCGACCCGACCCAACTCGTGCTTCTCAATCAATTGATGGATGCCCATCTCAAGGGTCATCCCTATGTGAAGTCGGCCATTGATCTTGCCTGCTGGGATATTCTCGGCAAGGTAACAGGCCAGCCCGTGTGTCATCTGCTCGGCGGTCGATTTGGTGAAGATATCACCCTCTATCGTGCGATTTCACGCCAAGAGCCCGAGGCCATGGCAGAGAACGTGGCTGCGTATCGTGCGCAAGGGTACACGCGATTTCAATTGAAAGTCGGATTCGGTGCAGATACGGACATCGAACGCATTCGCGCCGTTTCCAAGATGCTGCACGCGGGGGACCGATTGGTTGCGGACGCCAATACCGGCTGGCTGCCCCACGAGGCCATGCGAGTCGTGCGTGCCGTACGGGATATCGATGTCTACATCGAGCAGCCCTGCCTCACATACGAGGAGTGCCTCAGTGTGCGCCGCCATTGCGAGCATCCGTTCGTGCTGGATGAAGTCATTTCCGATATTGGCAGCCTGATTAGAGGCCATGCGGATCAAGCCATGGATGTCGTGAATTTGAAGATCAGCAAATTTGGTGGTCTGACCAAGGCGAGGTTGGCTCGTGATCTTTGCGTTGAACTGGGGATCGGCATGACGCTGGAAGACACCTGGGGCGGGGACATCGTGACTGCTGCAATCGCACACCTCGCGCACAGCACTCCAGAGGAGTTTCGCTTCACGAGCACGGATTTCAATAGTTACGTCACAGTGAGCATAGCTGAGGGGGCGCCGCAGCGGCACGACGGCAAGATGAAGGCGTCAGCCGCGCCCGGCTTGGGTGTGCAGGCAAGGCTCGACGTACTGGGTCCGCCGGTGCTGGAAGTCGATTAGATAAACCGGCCCTTATTCCCAATTTGGGGTGCGACACGATGGCTGATTTGACGTCCCCAGGGTTGCCGGAAATTGAATTCTGGTTTGAGTTCGCCAGCAATTACAGCTACCTGAGCGTGATGCGAATTGAAGCGGAAGCAAATCGACATGGAGTGAGAATTGCTTGGCGGCCGTTTCTCCTGGGTCCGATTTTCAGGGCATTGGGCATGGAGACATCCCCTTTTGTGCTCCAGAAGGAGAAGGGAGCATACGTCTGGCAAGACATGGATCGTCAGTGCCGAAAGTACGGGCTGCGGTGGACCCGCCCTACTACATTTCCGCGCCTCGCTGTGCTTCCGTCGAGGGTCGCGCTTATAGGGGTTCAGCAACCGTGGATGGCCGCCTACTGTCGCCGGGTTATGGAACTCAACTTCGCGCTGGACGAAGACATCAATTCGGCGACTCAGCTGAGCCCCATTTTGACGGATCTGGGCTTAAGCGCTGCCGATGTCCTGGCTCAAGCCCAAGCCGAGCCCATAAAGGCGCTGTTGCG
>Ga0210402_10006431_pt1 | contig 10416 bp, 10 predicted proteins | sample IncBWC7MmetaG_FD_161055 | JGI IMG/M metagenome (GOLD analysis project Ga0210402, IMG submission 161055) | Forest soil microbial communities from Barre Woods Harvard Forest LTER site, Petersham, Massachusetts, United States - Inc-BW-C-7-M | ecosystem: Environmental > Terrestrial > Soil >...
AGAAGTCTAATAGACCTCTTTCGAAACGTGGTAATGTAGTCAATTTCATTGTTGAACGCCTGGCTACGGTCCTCATTTACTCGCAGTAAACTCTGGTCCTCGCCAGTCGTTCGCCGCGAACTTGACTAAATTTCTGAGTTTCGAAAGAAGTCTATTATCGCTTGGGTGTGCTGAGAGAGATTTTATTTTTGAAGCTCGACTTACTTAACTGTCCATCTTCTTTCGAGTAATGCTTTCCGTGTTAATAATTTTTAGTTAAACAAGGCTTATATGCATAATTCTAGAAATCTTTATTTACTATACATAGTGTTTATATTTAATTTAAACACAATATATAGTATTTAATTTTTTTTATTATATTGTTTTATACAAACACGTATAGTGATAATAGCAAAAGATTGTGTTATCCACAAGTTTTCAAAAGTTTTTACACAACTTATACAAGTATTACTTTGCTTGCACTTCTTATAGAGGTGCCCTTAATACGCTTTTTAACAAAGGCCACATCATCAGACTCGCCAGTAAAGAAAACCACATACAATGAAAATTAATAGCGAAGCCTAAAAAAACCTGCATCCAAAAAAACAGTCCTTGATAAATGATCAAGAGCATAAGTACAAAAAGAATTTGTTGAGTTAGGGGAAACATACGAAATTGCAAATGAAATCGATAGCTCAAAAAAGCAAGCACAGATAAAGCGAGGGCATGTTCGCCTAAATAATTGCCATGTAACACATCAATCAATAAACCTAAAATCCATGCCAAACTTAAGTGAATATGTTCAGGCAAAACAATAACCCAATAAATCAAAATCAAGGGCAACCATAAAGGATAGAACAATGCAACCAGTGGCGACAAAGGAATTATATTTAATAATAACGCTGCAAAAAAACTTAAGAAAATAAGTAGACGGGTGGAAAAATAAAATGATTTCACTCATTACCTATTTTCAAAATGTTCTGGATCATGATTTTTTTTTAAAAGCAGTAGTTGCTGCTTTGTCAGGCCAAATCAATAAAACAGGTCTATTTTTGCTTAATTGCGCACTCGGTTCGACTTGAATACTGGCAAATTGTGCAGAACCATTGCTATCGACTGCACTGACAATACCGACTGGATAACCTGGAGGATAATGTCCTCCTAAGCCAGAAGTAACTAAGAGGTCATTTACTTTAACGTCTACCGTGCTAGGAATATCTCTCAATAGTAGCTTAGCCAACCGTCCTCGCCCAACCAGTATACCTCGTGCGTCACTGCGAACATCTTGCACAGGAATAGCACTACGAAAATCAGTTAACAAAAGTACACGGCTAGTCAACATGTTCACGCTAATGACTTGCCCCATAACACCATCGGCATCAATAACCGCTTGCCCTACATAGACAGCATTAAATTGGCCCTTATCGAGTATGACTTCATTCAGTAGTGGTTCCGCATTTACGAGTAGTACACGCGCTAATTCTAGTCGTTGTTTTTTCAAATGTTCAGAAGCCGCCAACAACTGATTTAATTGTCTATTTTCTCTTTGTAAGGCATCGAAGCGTTGTAATTTAGTTTGCAGAAAGATTTGCTGAGATCGCAATTTTGCATTATCTGCTTGCAATCTTTCTCGTGTCTCGAGAAATTGACTTATTTTTCCAATCATATAAAGCGGCGTATCAACCGCATACTGCAAGGGAGTTACTGCATTATTTAGTAAATGACGAAACGAAGGTAAGTAATGATGGTAGTCTAATACTATTAATAACACCGACAAAATAATAAAAAAAACCAAACGCAACCATAAAGAGGTCTTTCCGTGATTAAATAACAGTTTAATGGTGGAGTCCCTAGTCCTTTATCAAAAACCCTCCGCGAAGCTCATCCATAATTTCCATAGCGCGACCACCGCCACGCGCAACGCAGGTTAAGGGGTCTTCCGCCACTACGACGGGCATGCCGGTTTCTTCTATAATCAAATGATCGAGGTTTCTTAACAAAGCTCCCCCACCCGTTAACACCATGCCACGTTCTGAAATATCCGCTGCTAACTCAGGTGGCGTTTGCTCTAAAGCAGTACGAATAGCACCGACAATATTGGCAAGCGGTTCCTGCAAGGCTTCCAAAATTTCATTGCTATTGAGGACGAAAGCTCTCGGAACACCTTCTGAAATATTTCTTCCACGTACCTCCATTTCACGCACTTCGGGCAATGCAAAAGCCGTACCAATTTCGTATTTTATTCTTTCCGCCGTGGGCTCTCCGATTAAACTACCGTAACTACGTCGCACATAATTAACAATCGCCTCATCGAATCGATCGCCTCCAACGCGTATCGATTGCGCATAAACAACACCACCTAAAGAAATGACAGCTACTTCTGTCGTGCCACCACCGATATCCACTACCAGTGAACCACGGGCTTCATCAACGGGCATGCCGGCGCCAATCGCAGCCGCCATAGGCTCTTCAATAAGGTATACTTCCCGTGCACCGGCTCCTAAGGCTGATTCTCGAATCGCGCGACGCTCTACCTGTGTTGAACCACACGGTACGCAAACCAATATACGGGGTGCGGGACGTAAAAACCGATTTTGATGTACTTTATGAATAAAATGCTGCAGCATTTTTTCCGTCACATAAAAATCAGCAATGACCCCATCTTTCAATGGACGAATAGCATTTATATTACCCGGGGTGCGACCCAACATTCGTTTGGCTTCCCAACCAACCGCTAACACAGAGCGTTGATTACCTTCTTCAGTTCGAATTGCAACGACAGAAGGTTCGTTGAGAACTATCCCTTCACCACGGACGTAAATTAGCGAATTTGCTGTACCTAAATCGATGGAAATGTCCTTAGAAAATAATCCGCGGAATTTGCTTAACATAAAGTTGGTTACCTACCTAGAGCGCTCAACTACACAATATAGTGCTTATCTTGTCACTTTAGCAAATATGGAAGATTTTAGGCAAGTAAACAGGCTCCCAACTGGCGATCCTCTTTTAAAATTTCCCCCGCCTGACAAAGGCTTGCATTTGCATTCGCAAATTCAAGCGCAATGGGTATAATGTGCTCTTTCTTGCAGAAACCCTGGCAAAACAATTCGGTGGAGTTTTTGTTATATGACAATTTTACTTGACAGTGTAAACAAAGTAGCAAAACTAGCTAAGTTACGCATCACTGAGAAAGAAGCAGACCAGTATCTAGAAAATTTACAAGAAATTCTTAAACTGGCTAAGCAGCTGGAAACAGTTAACACAGAGTCTATTCGACCCGTTACGCATTATCTCGATATTACCCAACGCATGCGTGTCGATAAAGCTACTGAAACGAATCAGCGTGATCGCTTGCAGCAAGGTACTGAATACGCTTCGTCAGGTCTTTACTGTGTGCCTCCTATCATAGAATAAGGGAGAGATTATCGAACATGCATCACTACACACTCAGCGAGTTGTCTGTTGCTTTAAAAAATAAAATAATATCGAGCAAGGAGCTGGCTTTACATTTTCTCGCACGTATTGAGAAGTATGATCCTGACTTGAATAGCTTTATTACTATTACGGCGGAACATGCCCGTCAACAAGCAGATATCGCTGATGAAAAATATAAAAAAGGCACTGCCGGCCCTTTAACCGGTATTCCCATTGCGCATAAAGATATCTTTTGTACAAAAGGCATCAAGACCAGCTGCGGCTCCAAAATGCTGGATAATTTTATTGCCCCTTACGACGCTAGTTTAGTAAATGCTTTGAGTCAGGCGGGCACCGTTTTATTGGGCAAAACCAATATGGATGAATTTGCTATGGGTTCATCTAATGAAACTAGCTTTTATGGCCCAAGTAAAAATCCATGGGACCTTACCCGTGTTCCCGGAGGCTCTTCAGGTGGATCGAGTGCAGCCGTAGCGGCACGATTAGTTCCCGTTGCCACGGGTAGCGATACGGGGGGTTCTATTCGCCAACCGGCTGCGCTTTGCAATCTTACCGGCTTGAAACCGACCTATGGTCGTGTATCGCGTTATGGTATGACAGCTTTTGCATCTAGCTTGGATCAAGCTGGCCCCCTCGCGCAAACCGCCGAAGATGCCGCACTACTCATGAATGTGATGGCTGGTTTTGACGAAAAAGACTCGACTAGCATTAACGAACCCGTACCTGACTATACGCATTCACTGAATGATGCATTACAAGGTCTTGAGATTGGGCTACCTAAGGAATATTTTTCAGCTGACCTCGATCCTAACATAGCCACTTGCATAGAAACAGCAGTAAAACAATACGAGCGTTTAGGTGCACGTATTAATACTATCAGTCTACCTAATTGTCACTTAGTTGTCCCTCTTTACCATATTATCGCTTCAGCAGAATGCTCGTCCAATTTGGCACGTTACGATGGAATACGTTACGGTTACCGTTGCACCAACCCCCTTGATTTACTCGACTTATACGAGAGAACGCGCGGCGAAGGTTTTGGTACAGAAGTAAAACGACGCTTGTTAATGGGTACTTACGTGTTATCGGCAGGATATTACGACGCTTATTACGTAAAAGCGCAAAAAATTCGATCGCTCATCATTCAGGAATTTAAACAAGCATTTCAGAAGGTCGATATTTTACTAGGACCCAGCACGCCTGACACAGCGTTTAAGTTAGGGGATAAAAACAAAGATCCAATCAGCATGTATCTTTCTGATATTTATACCATTGCTGTTAATCTAGCGGGCTTACCTGCCTTATCAATTCCAGCGGGCTTTATCAATGGACTGCCTGTGGGTATGCAACTCATTGGCCCACCTTTTACAGAAGCAAAATTACTGAATACCGCACATCGTTATCAACAAATAACTGATTGGCATAAAAAATTACCGGAGAATTACAAATAATGTTCGACAACGGTAAACGCACGATAGTAGACAAAGATGTCGTACAATGGGAGCCTGTCATAGGGCTTGAGGTCCATGTTCAATTGTTGACGCAATCTAAGCTTTTTTCGGGTGCTGCTACTGCGTATGGTGCTGATCCGAATACACAAGCCTGCCTAATTGATTTAGCTTTCCCTGGTGTACTTCCCGTACTCAATGCTGAAGCAGTTAACATGGCCATCAAATTTGGATTAAGCATTGAAGCAGATATTCCTGACTGCTCTATTTTTGCACGAAAGAACTATTTTTATCCGGATCTTCCTAAGGGCTATCAAATCAGCCAGTATGAAAGCCCAATTGTAAGCCGCGGAAGGTTAGACATTGTATTGGAAAACGGCCAACATAAATCGGTGCGTATTACCCGTGCTCACCTAGAAGAGGACGCGGGAAAATTGCTTCATGAAGGATTGGAGAACATGAGTTGCATTGATCTCAATCGTGCCGGAGTCCCTTTGTTGGAAATTGTTTCCGAGCCTGACCTCGCTTCGCCGAAAGAAGCGGTAGTTTATCTCAAGACCCTACATACGCTGGTTCGTTATTTAGAAATTTGTGATGGTAATTTACAAGAAGGTTCATTTCGCTGCGATGCCAACGTTTCTGTGCGAAAAAAAGACCAACAACTGGGAACACGCGTAGAGGTTAAAAATTTGAATTCCTTTCGTTTCGTTGAAAAAGCCATTCACTACGAAATCAAGCGACAAATTCAGATATTAGAAAACGGTGGCCGCATTAACCAAGAAACTCGTTTGTATGATTCTGACAAACAAGAAACACGCCCTCTACGTGATAAAGAAGATGCGAATGACTATCGCTATTTTCCCGATCCTGATTTACGCCCCGTGATATTAACCAGAGAGCACATAGAAACCTTGCGAAAAACGCTACCTGAATTACCCCATAAAAAAAATCAACGTTTTCAGGAAGACTATGGTCTGAGTCACTACGATGCCAGCTTGCTCACCAGTCATTGGAAATTGGCCGATTATTTTGAAAGTGTCGTTAAACATAAAGTGCCTGCTAAATTAGCCGCTAATTGGATTATGGGCGAGCTTTCAGCTGCCTTGAATAAGGCCGGTTTAAACATTGAACAATCACCGTTATCTCCGCTGCGATTCGCCACGCTACTACAGCGTGTTGCCGACAACACCATTTCTAATAATATTGCCAAAGATATCTTTGAAATGCTCTGGGCAACGGAAAAAACAGTTGATGAAATTATTCAAACACAAGATCTGCAGCAAGTCACCGATAAAACAGCAATCGTTCAGATCATCGATGCCGTATTAGCGGCGAACCCGCAACAACTCGCAGAATATCGAGCGGGAAAGGACAAACTCTATGGTTTTTTTGTCGGCCAGATCATGAAGGCATCGAATGGAAAATTAAATCCGCAACAATTGCACAATTTGCTTAAAGAAAAACTGGACGCTTGTAAAGAATAAACACTAGACTTCTTTCGAAACTCAGAAATTTAGTCAAATTCGCGGCGAACGACTGGCGAGGACCGAAGTTTACTGCGAGTAAATGAGGACCGTAGCCAGGCGTTCAACAATGAAATTGACTAAATTACCACGTTTCGAAAGAGGTCTACTATATTTTTAATTAAAATATTTATCAGTATACCTCAGTGCAACGTTTAGAAGAAATTATGTTAAAAAAACTTTACATCGAGACCCATGGTTGCCAGATGAATGAATATGACTCTGACAGTATGGCTAATCTTTTGCATCATTCACATCACTTAGTCATAACAAAAGATCCCATGCAAGCTGATGTTCTCTTATTGAATACCTGTTCCATTCGCGAAAAGCCCCAAGAGAAAGTTTTTTCGCAGCTAGGTCAATGGCGTAAAATAAAAGCAAAACGTCCACACCTTATTATTGGGGTCGGAGGCTGTGTCGCTAGCCAAGAAGGCGCTGGAATTCGCCAGCGCGCACCTTTTGTAGACATTGTATTTGGTCCACAAACATTACATAGACTCCCCGCACTGCTTAATCATGTTTTAGAACAAAAACGTGCCATCGTAGATGTTTCATTTCCAGAAATTGAAAAATTTGATCATTTACCTACACCACGTGCTGAAGGAGTACGTGCATTTGTTTCCATCATGGAAGGCTGCAGTAAATACTGTAGTTTTTGTGTAGTCCCCTACACGCGAGGTGAGGAAATAAGCCGCCCTTTAGATGATGTCTTGGCAGAGGTTGTCTCACTCGCTGAGCAAGGGGTGCGTGAAGTGACTTTGTTAGGTCAAAATGTAAACGATTATCAAGGTCCTAGACATGAGGGAGGATGCGCTGATTTAGCTGACTTAATCCGTTATATTGCCACCTTAAAGAACATCTATCGTATTCGATTCACTACCTCTCACCCGCTCGCCTTTTCTGATCGCTTGATTCAAGCATATGCCGACATTCCAAAACTGGCGAATCATTTACATCTACCGGTACAAAGTGGTTCAGATCGTATTCTGGCCGCAATGAAACGCGGATATACCGTATTAGAATTCAAGTCGAAAATTCGTAAACTGCGTAAAATTCGACCGGATATTGCTATTTCTTCCGATTTTATCATCGGTTTTCCCGGTGAAACAGAGGATGACTTTAAGGCAACGTTAAACTTAATAGAATCAATTGGCTTTGATAACTCCTTCAGCTTTATTTATAGTCGCCGTCCTGGCACACCAGCCGCCGAATTAGCCGACGATGTTCCTGTAGAGACCAAGAAACAACGTTTACAGATCCTACAAAATCTCCTAATATTTCAAGGAGGAGTTTTGAGTGATCGAATGCGTGGAAGTGTACAAGAAATACTTGTTGACGCTGTTTCTAAAAAAAACCCAGATGAATTGCAAGGACGTACTGAAAATAACCGCGTGGTTAATTTTAAGGGAGGGTCGCACTTAATAGGGAAAAATGTTCCTATCATGATCACTGAAGTTTTAAAAAATTCTTTACGAGGAGAATTAACAACCGTTGAACACACAGGTTTATAGTTTTCAACTCACGCCCGAGGACAATCGCCGTTTAGCGAATCTTTGTGGACCCTTTGATCGACACTTGCGTCAAATTGAACAACAGCTGAAAGTGAGTATTTACAACCGTGGGCATGATTTTCAAATTAATGGCCCTCTGTCAGCCGTCGAAGTTGCTACCAAGGTTTTGCATTATCTCTATACAGATACCAAGGAAAAAACGACATTGACGCCTACAACTATTCATTTGGCCCTACAAACAATACAAACTGATCCTGACATTTCTGTAAAAAATTGCCTGGCACCTGAAATTCTCATTACCACCCGACGCGGAACGATTAAGCCTCGCAGCCCCAATCAAGAATGTTATCTAAAACGTATTGTAGATCACGATATTAGTTTTGGTTTAGGTCCGGCAGGCACAGGAAAGACCTATTTAGCGGTTGCTTGTGCGGTAGCCGCCTTGGAAAAAGAAAAAATCAGTCGTATTATTTTAGTAAGACCCGCTGTTGAAGCAGGTGAAAAATTAGGTTTTTTACCTGGGGATTATTCTCAAAAACTCGATCCTTATTTTCGCCCACTTTATGATGCCTTGAATGATATGCTTGGATTTGAACAAGTGTTGCAGTGTATAGAGCAACATATTATTGAAGTCGTAGCCTTAGCTTATATGCGCGGCCGTACACTGAATGATGCCTTTATCATTTTGGACGAAGCGCAAAATACGACGAAAGAACAAATGAAAATGTTTTTAACACGCATTGGCTTCAACTCCAAAGTAGTGATCAATGGTGATATCACACAAACCGATTTACCACGTGGTCTAGAATCGGGTCTACGTCATGCTCTAACCATATTGAGAGGCATAGAAGGCATCAGCTTTACGGAGTTTAATACATGCGATATTGTCAGACATTCTCTGGTGCAAGCTATATTATATGCTTATACGCAATACGAAACCAAAAAGAAATCAGATTAAAATCGCTATACAAATCATGACACATAGGCCTTTTATTCCTAGTCGTTATTATTTACAACGTTGGAGCAATAAGGCGCTTATTGGCCGGACTACTTTAACCGCTCTCACCATTCGCTTAGTGGCGAGAAAAGAGAGCGCTGACCTGAATCTCCGCTTCCGTCATAAGAAAGGACCGACCAATATCTTATCCTTTCCCTTTGAGCCACCTCCTGCAATTTATTCACCCTTGCTCGGTGATCTCGTTATTTGCGCCGCATTGGTTAACCAAGAGGCAAAAGAACAACAGAAAACACGTTTAGCACACTGGGCTCATTTGCTAATCCACGGCTGCCTACATTTAGTTGGTTACGATCATATGAAAACTAAAGATGCACGTAAAATGGAAATACTTGAAATTCAATTATTAGAGGAATTAGGTTATGACAACCCCTATGTCTGACGATAAAATTAAAAGAAAAAAAAATTGTCAGCTTTGGTTGACTCGCTTCAATCAAGCTTTATTACGTCAACCCCAAAATAGTCAACAATTGATCCAACTACTACGAGACGCAAAACGACGCGCACTACTCAACGCACAAGCACTAAAAATGATAGAAAGTGTATTAGAAATATCCGATCGGCAGGTGCGCGATATTATGATTCCTCGCGCTAAAATGACGCTTATTTCAGATATAGCCTCCCTACCTGAACTCTTACCCATCGTGATAGAATCTGGCCATTCGCGCTTTCCTGTTATTAATCATCAAAATAAAGAAGTGATTGGATTATTACTTGCAAAAGACCTACTGAAATATAACCCCTTAGCACATCAAAATACGTTTAATATTCTCGATATTATTCGACCTGCCGTCTTTATACCGGAAAGTAAACGTTTAGACAGTTTACTCGAAGAATTCCAGCATAAGCATTATCATATGGCTATTGTCGTGGATGAATATGGCGCAGTCTCAGGACTCGTTACCATTGAAGATGTATTAGAGGAGATAGTGGGAGAAATTGAAGATGAATACGACGATAATGAAGAAGATTTCGTACAAAAACAAAATGCGCAGCAGTTCATAGTAAAAGCCCTCATGCCTATTGGGGCGTTCAATAGCTATTTTAATTCTATATTCGCGACAAAACAATTTGATACTATTGGTGGATTTATCGCCAATCGTTTTGGATATTTACCCAAAAGAGGTGCAAATATCAGCTTACCCCCCTTACACTTTAAGGTATTGCGTGCTGATAATCGCCAAATCCGTTTGTTGCAAGTCACCGTGGATAAAGTGTAAAAGACAATTGATAATTGTGCGGAAATTAATTAGTATTCGATTTCTGTTTGTTTTTTGGGGTCGTTAGCTCAGTTGGTAGAGCAGTTGACTCTTAATCAATTGGTCGATGGTTCGAATCCATCACGGCCCACCAGTAAAATCAAACACTCACTTTACAGTAGACCTCTTTCGAAACGTGGTAATTTAGTCAATTTCATTGTTGAACGCCTGGCTACGGTCCTCATTTACCCGCAGTAAACTCCGGTCCTCGCCAGTCGTTCGCCGCGAACTTGACTAAATTTCTGA
>Ga0210402_10006433_pt1 | contig 10414 bp, 9 predicted proteins | sample IncBWC7MmetaG_FD_161055 | JGI IMG/M metagenome (GOLD analysis project Ga0210402, IMG submission 161055) | Forest soil microbial communities from Barre Woods Harvard Forest LTER site, Petersham, Massachusetts, United States - Inc-BW-C-7-M | ecosystem: Environmental > Terrestrial > Soil >...
AGTCTGGCCAGGCTGCCGCCATGGCGGATGATGATCAGTTGCAGTTCCCGCCACAGCGGATGGTTCGGCATGATGCCGAGATCGCGACAGATGTCGGCGATGACGGCGCCGATCGGGCGACGGCGGACCTCGGCGGCGATCTGCGCGGGCGTGGGCAGGCAGACCCCCGGGTCGAGCCTGGGGACAAGGGCCTCGCTGGAGGCGGCGGTGTCCGTGGGTGGGGCGGCGGGTCGGGCGGGCGGCGATTGACGGCGGGAGGGAGCGCGCGGCGGCACGGGCGCGGGGTCCGGATGGGCGGTGCTGCGGATCAGCCTGGCTTCGAGTGCCTCGGCACGGAGCAGGCCGCGGGTGATGCGCGCGAGGATTTCCGCGATGTCGGCGGCGCCGAGCGGGTGCGGGTTGCTGCGGAGCGTGGTGGCGAGCTGCCTGCGGTAGTCGATGAGCTGCCGGACGAGGGTGAGGAGGCCGCTGAAGCGGTTGGGTTTGGGGGCGGCGGAGGTCTCGGCGGCGGACATAAGCGGCACATGAGCAGAGGAGTGGAGTCCGCGTCAAGGAAGTTATTCTTATAATCCCCTTAAGGGTGAAATCATAGGATATATAACCTAAGAGTGACATGCCGGCTATGATTAAGCTGGATCACATCTGAAAAGTTATCCACAGGGTAAGGGGAATTCTCGTTGACCACGAGTCGGTCCCGTAGCACACATGAAGAAGCTGACCAGATACCGCCAAAAGTGACAGAACGCCAAGTGCAGGAGGTTGCGCGGCCGATGCTGAGCACTACTCCAAAGAAGAAGATCGACCCGTCTAAGAGACGGCCCTAAGTCGCAAGGCGGGAAAAGGGCGTAACGCCAATAGTTGCATTCGAGTCACAGCACTGCGATATAAGCTGTTGATAACAGCGACTCGTAGGTTCTCCTGTACAAGATAGCGGTGCCTCTAAGCCAACCCTACGATTCGGCGGGCCAAGGCGGGAGGGGAGGAACAGCGAAGGACGTTTCCCAATGAGTGCAACGGATCGAGCCAAGCTCGCCGAGATAGACAATAACCTGGAACGGTTCCTAGAACTTCTGCCCGAGCTGCTGGAGAAGCATCCTAGCGAGTACGTACTTATGCACCAAAAGAACATCATCGGATATTTCAAGTCAGCGATAGACGCACAGATCGCCGGCAACAGGAAATTCGAGGACAGTATATTTTCAATACAGCATATCATGGAACCCGCTGAGGAATTGGGGTACTTCTCTCATGCCATACATACAGGGGAGGCATAATGGTCGAGCGGCATTCGTTGATGTCGCAATAGTGGATGCTGCAAGATACGTCGAACATAAGCAATCGAATGAACCGGTTCTGCGCGGAGTGAGAGCCTTCAAGGCTCTCATAGACACTGGCGCCACCAGTACTATGATAACCAAGAATGTGGTAAACTTGTTAGGCTTACAAGCGGTTACGAAACTGCCCTATGCCAGTCAGTCAGGCATAACTTGGACCCCAGCATATCTTTTCCATGTCGCCTTCTACGGACCTATCGTTCCTTTGTCGGCCGACCCGGAAGAAAGTGAGTCACTGGTTAATAATATGCGAGTGTGCAAAAAGGTTATCACTGGCGGCGAAATAGAAAACCAGGAATCTTTCGACGTGCTGTTGGGGATGGACATCATCACCACAGGCAATTTGACTATCAACGTAGACGGCTCTTTTGGATTTGCCTTCTAACGGTGTGTCTCTGAATGATGCCGGAACAGTCGATAGCGGTCGATTTCAGACGGCCCGTAGATAGTGATAAGCCACAGCCGACCTTCATTGCGAAGGAAACGGGGCTGGCCTAACAACTTGCCGCCTGGAACGGTGCCCTCTGCGGGTGTTGCAAACCCGCCGTGGAGGTGGCGATCATCGAGGTGACAAAGCGGCGCCACTCGGTCACCCGTCCCGGCTGGGTAGGCAACTTGCCGCAGCTCGCGGGCATCCGGCGCGCCGTGAAGGTATAGACCAGACTTGCCCTACCACCGCGCCGCGGCAGCGTCGTCGGCCTCGCGCGCCTCGACCCACGCGCCGCCGCCGTCAACAAACTCCTCCTTCTTCCAGAACGGCGCCTTCGTCTTGAGCCAGTCGATCAGGAACGCCGTCGCATCCAGCGCCGCCTGCCGATGCGACGCGGCGGCCAGCACCAGAACGATGTTGTCGCCGGCCACCAGCCGCCCGACCCGGTGGATCACCGTGCAGCCGAGCAGCCCCCAGCGCCGTTCCGCCTCCACGGTGATCCGCGCGATGGCGCGTTCGGTCATCGCCGGGTAGTGCTCCAGCGTCATCGCCGCGACGCGCTGGTCCTGCGCGTTGTTGCGCACCGTGCCGACGAAGCAGCCGATGCCGCCGATATCCGTCCGCCCGGCGGTCAGAGCGGCGAACTCCGCGCCGATGTCGAAATCCTCTGCCTGTACCTTGATCCGCGCCATCGCGTCAGCCGCCCGTCACCGGCGGGAAGAACGCCACCTCGTCGCCCGGATGCAGCAGCGTGGCAGAGTCGGAAAAATCCTGGTTCACCGCGCAGCGGACGGTACGGCGGTTGGCAAAGGCGCTGGCGTGGCCGGGGCTTTGCTCGGTCAGCCACGCAATCAGGTCGCCGACCGTGCGCACGCCGGCAGGCGGCATCACGCTCTCCTGCGCCACGCCCGTGCGCTCGCGCAGCCAGGCGAAATACAGAATGGTCAGCGGTGCTTCGGTGTCTGCCATGGCGATTCAGCGCGGCGTCGGCACGGTCTCGATTGTGCCGTTGGAATGTATGATGGTGCTCGTGCCATTGCCATTGGGCACGACGATAGCGGAACCGCCGCCGGGCGTTGTCGTGGTCTGGTAGCCGGGGCCGCCGCCACCCGTCACTGCCGGGCCGTTCTGCGTCGGATACACCTGTCCCGCCGGGCTGCGGCCAGGCGGCGTCGGGTTGGTGGCCTGTGGTGCCCGCGGTGTCGGCAGCGGCGCCAGGCCCTGCTGGTTGTTGGGGGGCGGGGTCGAGCTGCCGCGCGCTGCCGGTGGCGGCGGCAGGTTCGGCGGCTGGTTTTGCGGCTGGTTCTGGAATTCTGGCGAACCCGGCACCGGTCGCTCCACCTGAGGCTGCAGGCCCTGCTTCTCAATATCGGCCAGAGTGGGTTCCGGAGCCGTCGGGCCAGGCCAGACATCGCCAGGTTCCGTGGTCAGCGGCTGCAGCTCAACCTGCTGGCCCAAGGCGCGGCGCATGGTCTCGCTGCTATCGACCGGCATGTTGGGATTGGTGCCGGTCGAGAAGGGCAGCTCGGACCAGGTGTTGTAGGCGCAGCCTGGTAGCGCCAGGCACAGGCAAGTCAGGGCTATGCGGCGCATAACGGGAGGCTCCCACCGGAACGAATCGTCGGCTCGACGGGCCGGACGACACCAGCCGATGCGGAATGTGGTCCGGACACGCGTCACGCTCAAGGACTCATGAGGGCGAACGTCGAGTCGACGGAAAGGCGATGATCCAGGCGGCGACCGCGGCGGGATCGTTCAGCGGCAGGATCGGGCGATCGGCATCCATCGGTGCGTCGGTGGCGACCGCCGCGATGTCCGGCTGCCGCGGCCAGATCGGCGGTTTGCCGAGCGCGGGGCGATGCACCTCGATCTTTGGGAACGGATGGCTCTTGAAGCCTTCGACCAGCACGAGGTCGACCGGTTCGAGCCGGGTGAGCAGTTCGGGCAGGCCAGGTCCGGGTCCAACAACTTCGTGCAGCAGCGCCCAGCGCGTATCGGCCGCCACCAGCACCTCGTGCGCCCCGGCCTCGCGATGTCGATAGGTGTCCTTGCCGGGCCGGTCCATGTCGAAGCCATGATGCGTGTGCTTCACCGTCGAGACGGTAAGTCCCTGGGCGCGCAGCAGCGGGATCAGCCTGGTGAGCAGAGTGGTCTTGCCGCTGCCGGACCAGCCGACGATGCCGATTACCTTCACGCGGAAGCCTTCACGAAGAGGGCATTTGCCGCTTGGGCAGGCCGCCGGAGCGTGGGCCATAGGCGTGGCGGAGGCCGGCGGTCAGGTAGTCCCATCCGGTCCACAGGGTCAGTGCCGCGGCAATCCACAGCATCGCCTCGCCGATGATGCCGATCGGCAGGAACGACAGATGCAGCAGCCGGGCGGTGGAATCGCCTGCCAGCAGGGTACCCAGGGCGCCCATCTGGAATCCGGTCTTCCACTTGGCCAGCCGCGTGACCGGCAGACCGATGCGGATTTCGGCGAGGTATTCGCGCAGCCCGCTCACCAGGATCTCGCGCAGCATGATGACGATCGCTGGGTAGAGGCCCCACGGGGACAGTCGCGCCTGGCCAGCCAGCATCATAAGCGCCGCGCCCACCAGCAGCTTGTCGGCGATCGGGTCGAGCATGCGGCCAAGGTCGGATTGCTGCCGGCGGTTGCGGGCGACCTTGCCGTCGAAATAGTCGGTCACCGCCGCGACGCTGAACAGCACGCAGGCGGCGAGGTCGGCCACTGGATGGCGCAGTGCGACCAGTGCGACCAGCAACGGGATCGCAGCGATGCGCGAGAACGTCAGCAGGTTCGGCAGGTCGGTGAGCATTGCGCGCACCCTAGCCGCTTGGAAGGAATTGCGGGAAGGGGATTGTGCGAGGAACACCGTCCGCTCAGTCCGCACCCTCGGCGCTCGAGCCTGCCATGATCGCTGCCAGCCTGGGCACGTTGGGCGCGCGGCTCGGCGCCAGCCATTGTTGCAGGCGGTCGAGATAGAGATAGATCACCGGTGTCGTGTAGAGCGTGAGCACCTGGCTCAGCAGCAGACCGCCGACCATGGCGAAGCCCAGCGGCTTGCGCAGCTCCGATCCGGCGCCGCTTTCCACCATCAGCGGCACGCCGCTCAGCAGCGCCGCCATCGTGGTCATCAGGATCGGCCGGAAGCGCAGCAGGCAGGCCTGGCGGATCGCGGCTATCGGCGCCAGGCCTTCGCGCCGCTCGGCATTGATGGCGAAGTCCACCATCATGATGCCGTTCTTCTTCACGATGCCGATCAGCAGGATGATCCCGATCAGCGCGATCACGGTGAGCTGGTAGCCGGAGACGAGCAGGATCAGCAGTGCCCCCACGCCGGCCGATGGCAGGGTCGAGAGGATCGTCAGCGGCAGTATGTAGCTCTCGTACAGGATGCCGAGGATGATGTAGACGGTGACCAGAGCCGCGGCGATCAGGTAGGGCTCGGTGCTGAGCGAGCTCTGGAACGCCCGCGCCGTCCCCTGAAACGAGCCTTCCACCGTCACCGGCACATTCATCTGCGCTTCGGTGCGCTCGATCGCGGACACCGCATCGCCCAGCGAGGCGTCGCCCTTCAGATTGAACGAGATCGTCACCGCTGGGAACTGGCTCTGATGGTTCAGCCCGACCGGCTGCACCGGAACCGACGTCTCGTGCACCAGAGTAGACAGCGGCACCGCCTGGCTAGAGGACGATGTGACATAGAGCTTCTGCAGCGTGCTGAGCTGGCCCTGCTGATCGGGCAGCGCCTCCAGGATCACGTAGTACGCCTTGTTGCCGGTGAAGTACTGCGCGACCTCGCGCTGACCGAACGCATCGTACAGGATGGCGTCGATCGCTGCCGGCTGCACGCCGAACCGCGCCGCCTGGTCGCGGTCATAGGTCAGCGTTTCGGTGGTGCCGGCGTTCTCCTGATCCGACGTGACATCCGCGAGTTGCGGCAGACCGCGCAGCTTGTCCAGAATCTTCGGCGCCCAGGTGTTCAGCTCTGCAGCGGTGGCATCCTGCAGCGTGTATTGATACTGCGTCCGGGAGACGCGGCCGCCGACACGCACGTCCTGCACCACCTGCAGGAACAGCCGAATGCCCGGCACCGCCTGCATCTTCTGGTCGATGCGCGCGATCGCCTGGAACGCGTTCTCCTTGCGCTCATCCCAGGGCTTCAACGTGATGTACATGCGGCCGTTGTTGGCGGTCTGACCGGCCACGCCGGCGCCGACCGACGCCACCACCGAGGCGACTGCCGGGTCCTCCTGGACGATGTTGTTCACCTGCTGCTGCAAGGTGGCCATCGCCTGGTACGAGATGTCGTCCGCCGCGACAGTCGTGCCGATCATGATGCCGGTATCCTGGTCGGGGAAGAACCCCTTGGGGATCATGACGTAGAGCAGCACGCTCACGCTCACCGTCGCTAGGAACACCAGCAGCGTGATGAAGCGGAAGCGCAGCGCGACATCGAGCGTGCGTTCGTAGAAGCGCAGGACCGCGTCGAACGCGCCCTCGATGGCGTTGTAGATCCGCCCGTGCGCGTGCGCCTCGGACGACAGGAAGCGCGACGCCATCATCGGCGTCAGCGTCAGTGAGACGATGGCCGAGATGACGATGGTCATCGACACGCAGATTGCGAACTCGCGGAATAGCCGGCCGACGATGCCGCCCATCATCAGCAGCGGGATGAACACGGCAATCAGCGAAAAACTGATCGAGACGATGGTGAAGCCGATTTCGCCGGCGCCCTTGATGGCGGCGTCGAACGGTTTCATGCCGGCCTCGATGTGGCGGAAGATGTTCTCCAGCATCACGATCGCATCGTCCACGACGAAGCCGACCGCGATGGTCAGTCCCATCAGCGACAGATTGTCGAGGCTGAAGCCGCACAGGTACATCGCCCCGAGCGTGCCGGCCAGCGACACCGGTATCGTGATGGACGGGATGATGGTCGCCCAAAGGTTGCGCAGGAACAGGAAGATCACCATCACCACCAGCGCGACCGCCAGCATCAGGGTGAACTCGACGTCGCCAACCGAGGCGCGGATCGTCAGCGTGCGGTCCGACACCACAGAAAGGTGCACGTTCGGCGGCATGTTGGTCTCGAGCGACGGCAGCTTGGCCTTCACGCTGTCGGCCGTCGTGATGACATTGGCGTTGGCCTGCTTGAACACGAGCAGCAGGATGGCTCGCTTGCCGTTCGTCCAGGCTGCCAGCTCGTCGTTCTGCGGCCCGTCCACCGCGCTGCCGATATCGCCGATGCGGATCGCCGCGCCGTTGCGGTAGCCGATGATTATGTTGTTGTAAGGCGCCGCCTTGGTGAGCTGGTCGTTGGCGTAGATCGTGTAGGACTGCTGCGGTCCGTTGACGCTGCCCTTCGGATCGTCGACCGTGGCGTTGGTCAGCACGGTGCGCACGTCTTCCAGGGTCATGCCCATCGACGCGAGCTTCGCCGGGTCGACCTGCACGCGGATCGCTGGCGTCTGCTGCCCGCCGACCAGCACCTGGCCCACGCCTTTGAGCTGCGAAAGCTGCTGCGCGACCAGATTCTCCGCGTAGTCGTCCACCTCGGTGATCGGCGCCTGGTCCGATTGCATCGACAGGATCAGGATTGGCGCGTCCGAAGGGTTCGTTTCGCGGAATGTCGGCGGGTTCGGAATCGCCTTTGGCAGCGAGCCTTGCGCGGCGTTCATCGCCTCCAGCACCAGGGTCTCTTCGTTCTTGAGATCGGCGCTGAGGTCAAACTGCAGCGTGATCTGCGTGCTGCCCAGCACACTGGTCGAGGTCATCTGCGCGAGGCCGGGCAGCATCTCGCCGAACTGCGTCTCGAGCGGGGTCGCGACGGTGGAGGCCATCGTCTCGGGACTGGCGCCGGGATAGTTCGCCGTTACCACGAGCGTCGGGAATTCGACATTCGGCAGCGGTGCTACCGGCAGCAGCGGAAACGCGACAAGGCCCGCCAGCAATATCGCCGCGGTCAGCAGCGAGGTCGCGATCGGTCGGCGGATGAATGGTGTTGAGATGCTCATGCAGCGAACGCTAGCTCTTGCCGCCGGGCGCGGCGCTGCCCGTGTTCATCGCGACGCGCGTGCCGGGTGCGAGCCGTGACTGCCCGCTCAGCACGATGTTCTCGCCGCCTTGCAGGCCCTTTGACACCACGGCGGTGTCGTCGGTCTGGTAGGCGACCTCGATGTCCTGCTCCTGCACCGTGTTGTCAGGCTTCACCGTGTAGATGAACAGCCCGTTCGGCCCGTGCTGGATCGCCGCCACCGGCACCGTCACCGCCTGCTGCATCGTGCCCACGCGCAGCCGCGCGTTTACGAACTCGCCCGGCCACAGCGCGTCATTGTCGTTCGGGAACGTGGCCTTAAGCTGGATCGTGCCGGTGGTCGTATCAATTGAGTTGTTCGGCGTCAGCAACTGCCCATCGGCCAGCTTTGTCTTGTCGTCGCCATCGTAGGCCGCAACCGGCAGAGCGCCCCGCGCCATCGCCTGCTGAATGCGCGGAAGCTGCGCCTCGGGCAACGTGAAGACCACCGAGATCGGATTGTCCTGCGTGATCGAAACGATGCCGGTCTGGCTCGCCGACTGGATAATGTTGCCGACATCGGTCTGGTGGAAGCTGACGCGGCCGTCGATCGGCGCGCGGATCGTGCAGTAGCCGAGGTTGATCTGCGCGGTCTCCATCGCCGCCGTGTCCGCCTGGATGGTCGCGACCAGCTTGTTGACGGCCGCCTGCTGATCATCCACCTGCTGCACCGGCGCGAACTGGCTCTTCGCCAGCTGCTGAAACCGCTGCAGATCGAGTTGCGCGCTCTGAAGCTGCGCGGCGTCCTCGGCACGCTGCGCGGTCGCCTGATCGAGCGCGGCCTGGAAGGGGCGGGGATCGATCGACGCGACGACGTCGCCCTTATGCACCTCCTGGCCTTCCTGCACCGGAATGTCGGTGAGCATGCCGCTGACCTGCGCCTTGATCTCCACTGTATTGAATGCCTGCACCGTGCCCAGGCCGCGCAGATCCACCGGAACGTCCTGCACCTTGGCAGGCGCGGCAGTGATTGGAACCGCCGGAGCGGACGCCTCGGTCTGCGCATGAACCACGATATGGCTGTGCGCGAACCAAACGAAGGGAACCATCGCAACGATTGCGGAGAAGATTAACAATTGGGATTTTTTCATCGTGGTGATGCCGAATCCGCGGTAAGCGGTGCCGATGCGCCGCAATCGGCTATGTGGCGCAAAGCGTGTAACTGGCAATGTACACAACGTTACATCGCCAGTTTGTGAGTGCGTCACTTCATGACGGCGAATTCGTAGTTACGACACATTTTCCAGTCGTACCCCTGGATGGAAATGCGCATAGACGCGCCGCGCGATCTCGTGACTGATGCCGGGGGCGGCCTCCAGGTCCCCAAGTCCTGCCATCTTGACGCCGCGCGCCGAACCGAAATGGTTCAACAGCGCGCGTTTGCGGGCCGCGCCGATGCCGGCGATTTCGTCCAGCTCGCTCTGTCGGATGTTCTTCGAACGACCCGCGCGGTGGGTCGTGATCGCGAAACGGTGCGCCTCGTCGCGCAGGCGTTGCAAGAAATACAGCACGGGGTCGCGCGGCGGGAGCTGGAACGCTTCGGCGCCGTCGGTGTGGAACCACTCGCGGCCCGCATCGCGATCCGGACCCTTGGCGATGGCGACCAGCTTCACGTCGTTCACGCCAAGGTCCTGCATCGTCTGCCGAGCAGCGGAGAGCTGACCGCCGCCGCCGTCGATCAGCACGAGGTCGGGCCAGTCGGTCGGCGGCGCGCCTTCCGCCTGTTCCTTCAGCGCCCGGGTGAAACGGCGCTGCAGCACCTCGCGCATCATCGCAAAGTCATCGCCCGGTGTGATCGGGCCGCGGATGGCGAATTTCCGATACGCGGCCTTGGTGAAGCCGCCCGGCCCGGCGACGATCATCACGCCGTACGGGTTGGTGCCCATGATGTGGCTGTTGTCGTACACCTCGATCCGTTCGGGCGGCGCGGGAAGGTTGAATACCTGGGCGACGCCCTCCAGCAGCTTCGCCTGGCCGGCGCTCTCCGCGAGCCTGCGTTCCAGCGCCTCGCGGGCGTTGATCTCCGCGTGCTGCACCACGGCGCGCTTTTCGCCACGCTGCGGCGTCAGGATTTCCACCTTGCGGTTGGCCTTGAGGCTGAGCGCCTCGGCGACCAACGACTGCTCCGGCAACGGGTGGTTGACCAGCACGCACGGCGGGGGCGGCTTGTCGTCGTAGAACTGGGCGATGAAGGCTGCCAGCACGGCGGGCGGCTCCTCAACCTTCGCGTGCGAGGGGAAGAAGGCCCGGTTGCCGTTGTTCCGCCCGCCGCGGAAGAAGAACACCTGCACGCAGGTCTGGCCGGCGATCTGCCAGGCGGCGATCACATCGGCGTCGGTCAGGCTGGCCGGGTTCACCAGGTCGTTGCCCTGCACGAAGGTCAGCGCGCGGATGCGGTCGCGCGCCGCGGCCGCGTGCTCGAACTCGAGCGCGGCGGCGGCCTGTTGCATCTCGGCCGCAAGCTCCTGCTGCACCGAGGCCGACTTGCCGGCGAGGAACGCCTTCGCCTGGCCGACCAGGCGGCCATAGTCCGCATCACTGATACGGCCGACGCAGGGCGCCGAGCAGCGGCG
>Ga0210402_10006434_pt1 | contig 10414 bp, 19 predicted proteins | sample IncBWC7MmetaG_FD_161055 | JGI IMG/M metagenome (GOLD analysis project Ga0210402, IMG submission 161055) | Forest soil microbial communities from Barre Woods Harvard Forest LTER site, Petersham, Massachusetts, United States - Inc-BW-C-7-M | ecosystem: Environmental > Terrestrial > Soil >...
TGACTTGAGCGGAGTGGAGGACTGACAATTTCTCGCATTAGATTTATTGGACAATACACATTGGTTTGTTTCAACGCATCGTACAATTATATAATATGTGTTCCGTTGGATTCAGTTGTGAACGAAAATTTGAAAGCTGTGGTCCAGCCTGATTTCGACCCAAGTCAATTCGGCTGCAACTGCGGAAATCACGAACTCTGACGTCAGAAATGTCTGAGCCGTCACACCGTGACCCACTAGGAGTCTAGTCACGCTATTGTCACGGAGTAAGACATCGCATACTTCTTGCCTCCTACCACTATGCCCACAGCAGAAGTTATTCGTCACTATCACGCCTCCCCTACAGAAACGGCCACATCATGTGGTACAGTCGAGCTTTCTGGTCCGAACCCAATAACGCCGACCCGAGTCCGCCACGCCCTCAGGGATATCACCCTTTCTTCCCCTTTGGGAAATTACGAAGTCAGCACTTCGACGAACCCGGCAAGTTTAACAATTGACATAAAGCACCCCCTAAACGACCGAATGTGCGTGGTGAGTAATATTTGTGGTGAGCCCCACCTTGTCACTTACTGAACATTTTGCTATAGGGGGCAAGGGCAAGTCTAGCCAAGGATCTGGCAGACATGAAGAAACAACTTGATAAGATCAATGAGGAGAGAGATGAAGAGAAGAAGGAGAGAGATGAAGAGAAGAGGAAGAGAGATGAAGAGAAGCAAATGATTGCCAAGTGGGAGATGTGCAGTCAGATCTCGCAAGGTGAGTAATCTGGTAGCATTTGTAATGGATACATGCTAACATATGGTACTTGTTTCAGCTATCAACGACTTCATCCTGCGCAGTGTGAAGAACTCGAATGATGCCCAATTGAAAAAAGCAAAATATATCAGTAAAGAATCTTCAAAGGGACAACGAAACAGATATCGTATGTCTTTCATCTTCTCTTTATCCTATTTCATACACTAACCTTCTACAGTGCCACATCTGTTCACAGTATGGTGGTTCAAGTGGAACATGGAGGATCCGGACAAATATCCATTGTCAACAGTCTTTTCGTCACTAACGGATGAGGAAGTTGACCAATATCGGTGCAAAACTTTGGGAAAAGATTTCAACAACGCTGCAACGGCATTGTGGGATGTTAAGTACTACAACCCCTTGCTCCTGCTGATGCTACACCTGTATCATTCACGACCAAAGGGCCGTAACGAATGTCAGCATCCACCACCGACATCAAGCTTTGCTCAATCATTCCTACCATCATTACCTCTTTCTAAACAACATCTTTCTGCTGCATTACTTATCATCAATTCTGGAACCAAGACGGAGAGCGGTAAGCTCCAATGCTTTTTTGAACATGAAGACGGACGAAACGCAATGGATAAAAACAGAATTGAGCTTGATGCAGGGTTGGAAAAGTGGCTGAAAGACGTGCAAAAAGCATCGGCATCTGAACCAGAGGAAGGAGACACGCAAAGAGAACATCAGACAGTGGAGGAGGGTCACCGTAGGGCGAGCAAAAGGGTGAAACACAATCCCCCTGCATAGCCCCTTCGTCTCGAACAAATATTTCTTTACTGGGACTTTTGAAGTTAGACGAGGTTTATTATTACAGTAGTTTAGGCGAGCGAAATCGTTAATAGGGTTCCATTCCTATGCATGAATGTACCAAGGGTCCGAGTCCTTGATGACAATGATGAGCATCCGAGGTACTCCGACCCTTTTTTGACGATTTTTTGGTGCACTTCAGGTCATGCTGCAAGGGTGACTTCGGTCCCGGGGTGATGCCTGGTGATGACTCGGAGTGACAGTGAGTTCATGATATCGGGTTTATCAGCAATACCGGCAGAGTTGCTCAGGCTCTTGTTGCAAAACATGCAGAATGCGGAGGTGGAACATCAATATATGCATCAATCATCGTTACGAATTGGACAGAGGGTGACATCAATTAGCTGCGTGTCAATGACTCGGAACTATGCCCTATTCATGTGAGGTGAGCGAGCGCTAAAGGAGAACTGCAGCCGTGCCTGGCGCTAATCGTTTTCACGTCGGTTGTGCGGTTCCTTGTCCGAAGAGATAATCGCAGTTGAGGCAGTGCAGTATCTGCTGACTAGACGATTTTCTAGTTCTTGGCCGGGCCATGTCGCAGGAAACGTGGGCGAGAGACTCCAGGTGCTACCCAAAGTCCCAGTCCGCAGTTACGCAAGCGGAGAAAGGGGCGTCGAATAAGTATACACACCACAACTCAGACATACAGCTGATGAATCCCACTTCGGTAAGTCGAAAAAAGAGCACTGACCATTGGATGGAAGCTAAAACACCCCTTTTCAGACGACGCACCAAAAGGATCTTGGCACCACCTTATACGGCACTCGCATCCTGGCGTGAAGTAGTATTGTTTTCTAGACTTAGGAGGGCCGTTAAACTTGCGAGGTACGGTTTGCGACATGCTGAAACTTGAATTCCACAAAACCCATCAAGTGACAGATTAAATTAGGCAGTCATTCATGATCCAGTCTTTAATATGTCTCCCAGAAAATATCTGGCAAGACTTCTCGCATCACTGGAGGAAAAGAATCAGCCGGCACAAACACTCCCAAGAAAATGAATGTCACATACATGTCCAATGATGGTGGCCTTCCGCCTCTTGCAACTCACCCAAAGGATTCCGCCGTTCAGTCAATATGAAGCTGTCCTGGTCTTTGTTGTCTTTCGTGACTGATGCCTTAACGGTTTCCAAGTTTATTTCGCGGTCTGGAAGAGTTGAGAGGACGTGGCGACGGAGTGGAGATCCCAGGTAATCGGGTACACGAGCCCGCCGAAATGTGAGAGGGTTGGTAGATGAGGTGCAGAAGAATACCTGTACATAGGTGGAGCGTGGAGCGATTTGGTCAGAAATGCGAATGGATGTGCATTTCATTGAAGAACCCATTGCTCACTATGTTGACAAGCTCTGTTTCATACTTCTCCTCTGGCAGTTCTCCGAACGTGTCATGGAACGCTCGGCATTGACCGAAGCTCTTTTCTAGTGTAAGCAAGATCATGCGCGAGGAATCAGAGTTGACCTTTCCAGCGAAGTTCTGTCCCCAAGTCAAGTTGTCAGTATCTAGCCTGTTGTGAAGGTGAGAAAGACAGGGGGAAAGATCACCCTCCTTACCACAACAACCACAGCGTCTGGATGAATCACAGCTTTCAGATCCTCCCAAAACTCCATCGTAAAAATGTGTTGGGGTACACCCCCACCAGAGAAACAATCATGAACAACGATATCATATAGTGAATCCTTCTGCCATTCCCCCAACACCGTTGTTCTTTCTTCTAGGCTCGCTCGCCTTTGGGCAACCCATGTTCTCGCATCTTCCAAGAACACTTTTCCTGGTCCTGGATTCGGTAAACCGAAGAACAACCGAGCGGCATCATAAACAGCAGGGTCGATCTCAACGATTGTGGTTAAAATATCATGCCTATTGAAGGCAGTCGCTGAGATGCCAGCTCCAAGGCCACTTGACGAAAAAGTAAGCCGCATCATCCGGCATAGGGAGCTGGACGGGTGACACACATAACCAAAGCATTTTCCCATGTTCCTTTTTCACCTTTTGGTGTGCTGTTGACTAAACGGACGGCCTCTTGTAGAACAAAGGCGCTGTAAATCGAGTCACCCAGAGGAGTTCCGTAGGAGTCTGTGATCGGAGGTGTATTGTCGATGGCCGCGACTTTGGCGCCCATCCAAACACCTCCAAGTATAGAATGTGAGGCACGTAGATATCGTAAGGAGTGCATCTCGTTGTCGTCCTCGCCCGCATAAGACGGAGGAGGAAGGGCTTCTCCGACTACGATCAGACCTGTTATAGACTGCACGGAGGAGTGGATGCGAAGCGGAAATATCGGGTGAGTGTATGGCTGCTGAAGGGGGTGCGGAAGTACTGGGGAACATAATTTATTGTGAAACAAGTAAAACCGGACGACGACAAAGGCAAAAAGTAGACAGAGCTTCAACAGCATTGGTGTCATAGTATTTTTTTTGAGTTGTCTGTGAAGTGAATTGGAGGAAGTGAATTCGACGGTAAAAAGCCATCTGCTCAAGAGGATATCGGCGAGTCCGAGGTACTGGGTCAGAATACGTCAACACTCATGACAATTGGAACAAGGGGTCCAATGTTGCACGCACAATCATACTGTCCGAAACATTGTCAAAGGCGGAGATCTTGGGCCATAAACCTTTCAACAAGCTGGTTGTTATTGTATAACATACAAATATTGCTATCAATCGATGGCTGATAGGTGGGTGGGAGTTATTCGATATCACATTTGCAATATTTCTCATCTAAAACTCTCCAAGCCTTGAGCACATGTGCGAAACGAACGCCGAGGACTGGCAATACTCACGTATATCTCCACCACAAAGGTGGAAAAAGTGTAAACCATTGGTGAAAGCACGACAAGGTGTGTAACTGCTGGACCCCAGAGAGGATCCTTTCTTCGCGAAGTCCACACTGCAACCCAGTATGTTGCCATTGGTGCAAGGTATAATAATGTGGCCGCATACAGCCAATTTCGGCTGGCAGTCACGTTAATTGGCTTCACGGCCGCCATGGCAACCGTAGCGAGGAGCATTTTGTTGAAGAGGAAGGAAGTAGGTGCATTGCCATAGATCGGAATCAGGGCGCGTTCATACGCAAAGAGAGCAAGTGAAAGAAGGAGGAGGCCAGCCGATATTTTCGTGAATCCCAGCGCAAGGCCTCCGAAACTTCCTGGATTGAGGCCAGACATAATCACGATGGTGGTTCAGAACGTATGCGGCACACCCATCCCTTGGAACTCTGGCGCCTCTGCAAAGAGCAGGCTAAAAGAGACGTCACGTGTCACGGTATCATGACGAAGTTAATGTTAATGCAGCGGCTTAGACTCGGAAGATGTGACTCAAGTTGATAAGGACATGGAAAATGTGATTTAAAATTGATCGAGTCGACGATAAAAGGGTGAGGATCCGGAGGGACATGTTTCTTGGCCCAAGAAACATTTCTTAGGATTCTGAGTCTGACCAAAAGGGAACTTCTGGGTAGCGTCTGCCAGTGGGACGAAGCACAAGGATTCTTCTTTGACGACGGGAACAGACGGGAAGCGGAGAAACAGAAAAAGAAGATGTTTGCCGTGGAGATACGTATGGTTTAGATTTTTGGCCGAAAGAGAGGATAAATAAAAAACTAGAGAGCGATAAGGTATCTAAGACTCGGGAGGGCTCGAGAAAGAGAAATAAGGAATGAAGAGATCAAATAGATAGAAAAAGAAGAAACGGAAAGCAGCGACGAACTAACGCTTCGCCATAGGGAAGAAGGCCAGGGCCTCTGCGTTCAGGATCGAACACACCGGAAAATCTGAAATGGGACCTCGCGACGTAATTGCATCACACACCTCAAATCATGAAGTCAAGAGATTTTCAGACTGCAGAGGTTCCTCGCATTGCTGGGAGGAAAAACTTCTTATAACTGGTGATAGTACACAAATACGACTTCGAAGTCACATTTCCTCGACTTGTGCGAGAAAACATCAACAAAGGCCGGGTTATGCAACCCAAAATGTGAACTCACCAACAGACGAGACATTTCTCCTCTACTTCGCAAGCACCAAACAAGTTCTAGTCGGGATATACACCTACCCCAACCAAAAATTCATCAGCGAGTATCAAAATCAACGCAGAAAACTCACCTGCAACCAATTCTTCCTCCCATTCCACTCCATCGGAGTCGTCCAATATTTCCCATCAAGCGCAATATTATCGAAACCCCCAAACTTGCGCTCATCACTACTCAGCACTACTTTATACTCCCCAGCATCCTCGATCCCAATCCTGTAATCAGTAAAACTATTCGTCGGGTGGAAATTGAATATAAACAAAAGTCCTGCGCGCTCGTACGCGATTACTTTGTCAACTTCGTGCTTCAGAGATACATACGCCTGGTATAGATATGTTAGATGCTATGAAACAGACTTAATGATGTCAAACAGAGTATTTACTGGTTGTGCCTCGAGCCAGCCGTATTTCGTGGCGAGGTGGTTCATTGCGATGTCAAAGTTATTGAGGTACCTGTAGCGTAGGATTGGGTCGTCAACGACGTTCCATTGACGCCTTGCGTAGTGGAACGAATTGTTGTTGCCGACGCGGGGGAAGTCGAGCCACTGATATAAAAGAGAGTTAATATGGTGGAATTCTTACGGCTCGCAACGGACCTCCGGATGACCAAATTCATTGCCTTCAAAATTCAAGTAACCTTCTCCGCCAAGAGATTGGGTAAGGAGACTGTAATCTCCAGATTAATTAGGCTGTGAATACGTGGTTACACAACCCACCGAATCATCTTGTGCATCGCGAGTCCACGAGAAATAATAGGCGTCATCGGCGACAAATCCGACATATTTGTATCTAACAACGAAAAGACCCACCAATCAGCTCCTCCATTACCACACCACCCGAACCAGTGAAACACTCACACATCTCTTTATCCATCAACCAAAAGGCCAACGTCTTATCACCCACCAGCGCCTGATCGTGACTCTCACAATACGCAATGCTCTTCTCCCCATACCGCCTATTAGTTAATGTGTGCACGATGTTCCCCATCTCCCACTCGTCGTCGGATTTGTGCTTGAGGAGTTTGATCCACATGTCGGGGACGGCCATCGAGAGACGGTAGTCGAAGCCAACCCCACCTTGAACAACGGGTATGCAAAGGAGCGGCATCCCGGAGACGTCTTCCGCGATGGTGATGATATTCGGGAAGAGGGTGTGCATAGCATCGTTGGCCTAATTATGATCAGATAAAATGGCGTTAGATATTTGGTCGACCACTTTATGTTGACAAGAAACTTACAAGCATAAGATATACCACCCCTTCCTCATCAGCTCCAGCTCCGAAATACTCATGATAACCCCCAGAAAATCCCGTCCCAATACCATGATGCACATACATCATACTCGTGACACCATCAAACCTAAACCCATCAAACTGATACTCCTCGAAATAAAACCGCAGATTGCTCAACAAAAACCTCAACACCTCATGCGAGCCGTAATTGAATAGTCTGCTATCCCAGAGCTCATGTCGCCCCTTGCCGCCTTCATGGAAGTACAGGTGGTCCGTGCCATCGAACTCGTTGATCCCGTCGAGGACGTTTTTGCATGCGTGGGAGTGCACGATGTCGAGAAGGACGGTTAAGCCCATGCCATGTGCCGTGTCGATGAGTTCTTTGAGCTCGTCGGGCGTACCATAGCGGGAACTTGCCGCAAAGAAACTCGTTACCTGGTATCCGAAGGCTGTCCATAAAGAGTGTTTGAGATCTTAAAACTACGTGAAAATCCAAAGCGCGACCCACATGCATAGTAAGCGTGCTCCATGATCGCCATGAGCTGAATAGTATTATACCCAAGATTCTTAATTCGAGGCAAGATATTCTTCGTAAACTCCTTGTACGTGCCTACCCTACCTTCCGCAGTCGAGATACCGACATGGGCCTCATAGATCGTTGCGTTCTTGGGCTTGGGAGGGCGAGAGTTCTTGAATATGTATGTGTCCGATTGGGAAGGGTTCCAAAAACGGGCATCATAAACGGGGGAGACGCTCAAGTCTTGGGTGACGCGTTTGATCCAGGCTGGCAGGCGTTCGATGCGCTCGTTGGAGGGTAGGATCATTGAAATCTAGGGTGTTGGTATATAAATGATCGGGCAATGGTGAGATTAATAAGGTGCACTTACTTTGATTTTGGAGTCGTGCGGAATCGCACAGACTCCGGGAGATTTGGGAGGGACGGTGATCTCCCAGACCCCGAAGCTGTCCTTTTTCATTGGATGGGACGTCCTGTTCCACTCATCTGTCATCCAGGAAATCGTTTAACCATGAAATTGAAGTGAAACATTCCGCAATGGTGATATTTTCACGAGGCCAAAAGAAAAAATCAAACAGAAACTCACTAAAATCGCCTATTAAATATGCCTCTTTGGGGTTGGGTGCCCACTCTCGATACACAACCTCTCCATTCGAGCCGATATTGAACCCAAACTTCAAATATCCCTTTGTAAAATTGTCATAGCCGCCCTCGTGCTGCTCTATGGTGTCTTTCCACTTCCTGAACGCATCATGTCTGTGCACGATTGCAGGGGCGTTGGGCTCGAGATAGCCATCAAGCTGGATAACGGTCTTGGGGTCGAGTGGCTGGGTGGGCATTTCTCTGTTACAGGCCTGATCGATATCGATGGTCGTGAAGGTACTCTAGAGCCAGTGGTTCAACAAAAATATTATGACATCATCAATATGTCTTTGGCACGTGATCTGGGGTTTTATGCGGAAGCAGAAAGAGAAGAAAATAAAAAGAACTGGTAAGGAGAAGGGGAAAATCGGTCGGCTATTTTCACGCTCGAAATGCCATAAGCGGTTTATTGTAAATCCCAGAATGGCGAAGTAATCATTGTAATCCATTCAGTTGTGCAACGGTAAACGGCCCTGTACACCAAATCCAAGGCGTCGAGAGGCGTTGGGTCGGCAAGGGTACTTATTCTGTGTCTTGTAAGGGTGTTGGACTTGCGCTATGAGCTCGATCAATTACTGTTTTAGTGTCATTCATCGCACTGATATGTGATAAACTCAGGCTCCTGCTCTACATTCGGTGCCTTCAGCGAGACATGCAGCCATCCTTCACCACGAAGATAGCCGCAGACCCGGCCGAGAGCTTCGCATAAGCCACTAAGGCGTAGGTCGTAGCGAAGATGCACTACCCGGCCTCGGAATGGTAGGCATAAACGAACGTCTAAAATAAATATAAATCAGCACTATTTGAGCAAAGGCGATATGGATATGCGAAAGACTTAGGGAAAAATACCTACCGGTTAAGCACCAATCCCTTCAAGGCCCTAATCTCCCTCCTCAACTCCTCCTCCGCAGGACTCAACAATCCCCCACCAACACCACTCATGCCAATGCCATTCATCGGCGGTCGGTACGGTACGTAAACCTGCGTTGTGATGTACCCCGTGAAATCGGAAAGGGATTGAAGGGTGTGTTGGTACGGGCTTTGTTGTTTCACGCTTGACTTTTGGGGGAGGGAAGAGGAGAGGGAGGTCAGGGATGTAAGGAGAGGGGAGGGAGTTTGTGCGGGTGGTGGAATGTAGGCCCAACGTATTGGGTTTGGGGGTGGTACGGAAGGGTTAGGGGAGGTAGAGGAAGGTAGAGGAGGGGAGGCTTGGAAGAGGGGACATGTTGAGAGGGTTTCCCATAACTCATTCTGTTGTGTACATCATCAGTCGACATACAAGATATCAAAGAAATGATCATGTAGGCATACTTCAAACTTTAGGCCATCCTCCGAAACCAACCACGGGATCTTCCCCTCCAAAACCTGAAACAACTCCTCTGTACGGGGTTTCACTGCGTCACCATCGCCTTCCTTCCCATTCCCAAATTCCTCGATCCCGCATCTTAATAGCGTAATCGTTGGTAAATCCTTAATCTCCAATCCTTGCGCCTCACCCTCCTTCAGGACCTCATCAACGGAATGCAACTGTCCGAATGCGATTGGTTCCTTATAGGGTTCGGGTCGGGGAAGGACGGACAGTGATTCGGCGTGTGATTCTTTGTGGGCAGCGAGAGACGTTGTGAGTTTCTGGAGGAGGGAAAGGTGGTGTGATTTGAGGGAGTGGCGGGCGAGGGAGGTATGAGTTATGCGGGGAAGGAGAAAGCGCTAGGTGAAGAATTGCGGTTAGAATATTGTGGTGCTATTAGTATTCATTGGGACGCACGTAATAGATGAAAATGAGGGCGGCGGAACCTCCTGCTATCCATGAGAATAGCCTTGTCAAACCTATGAGGAGATTGGGGAGGTTCGATGGTGGAGGTTGCGGATAGGTTCGTGGAGGGACCGCAGGCATTTGCAGAGGCTGAGTCTTAGCGTCAGTATCGTTCCTTCATCTTTGGAAAGTGAATTCGTATACCAATTCATGCAAGAGCCCTTCAATTTCCGCTTCACTAAGACCCTTGTCAGCGAGAAACCTGCGCTTCGCGAATACGTCCTGGGGTTGGATGTGGGGTGAGGTGAGGAATGTGCGGGCGCGTGCAACGAGTTCTGATCTATTTTCAGGGTAGGACGGGGTGTCTGTGGGATTTGGGTTGAGCCATGGTGTTTGGGTGGAGACTGGTGTTTGGGAATCAGATGCTTGGTGTGATTCAGCGGTTTTTGGAGAGCTCAAGGACTGTGTGGAATCGGAAGAGGTCTGCGGTTGAGTAGGGGGTGCTGGTGTCTCGCCGTTGTCTGCCATGGTCGGAAGCTGCAAGGTTTGAATTCAATAATATCAAGACACAGTAGGGAAGAAGACCCGACTTGATTTCAGCTTCGAGAATGCAATTGGTTCTTCACGCTACACGGCCAA
>Ga0210402_10006436_pt1 | contig 10413 bp, 8 predicted proteins | sample IncBWC7MmetaG_FD_161055 | JGI IMG/M metagenome (GOLD analysis project Ga0210402, IMG submission 161055) | Forest soil microbial communities from Barre Woods Harvard Forest LTER site, Petersham, Massachusetts, United States - Inc-BW-C-7-M | ecosystem: Environmental > Terrestrial > Soil >...
CTCATTGGCAGCCTTATTCGCAGCAATATCTTGCGAGTTGCTTTGAATCGCTTGCGAATTGGCCTGAGTCGCTTGTTTGTTCGCCGCGATATTCTGAGTGTTGGCCTCAACGGCGTGCTTGGTCGGGGTCAGCCCAGCCTGAATGGCTTCCGCCGTTTCCAGATCGTCCGCGTCGAACGTAATGGACTTGGCCACCGCTCTGTTCTGTGCATCACCAACACCTTCTGCTGTAATCCTGAGGCCCGGGATCAAAACCGTGACCGACATCTGTTTTTTGCGCAGGCCCAGTCCTTTTGGCTGTTGCACCTTGGTGTCATCGTTTAGAACGACGGTGACGTTTCCGCCGTCGGAGTTCATTATCAGAGTCTCTGCGGTTCGAGTGGCAATCACGCCCTTGACCTTGGCCTTTTCGCCGTTCGATACGCCGAACCCCAACCCTACCAACAGACAGCACATCACTGCGCTGCATACCACCATCGATTTTGATGTTCGCATCATGTTGTTCCTCACTTCCATCAGTTTGTGCGCGGCTCGCCGGAGCGAAACTCTGCCCGCCGCGTTCTTACCCTTTCGATTTGAGTTACGTTGGTTGATTGGCCGTTGCGGGTGAATGCGGGTGAAATTTGGATCTGAATGCTTAACCTAGGACAGCTTTCTTACATCCGCTATGCAATCTCTCATCCGTATTCTTAGCGACCCTTGCTTTGCACTCCATGTTTGCTTCTGTCGATTCTGACCTGCTCTGCGCGCTGGCCGCCGAGTCCTGGGGAAGGAATTGCTTCCATCGTGGGAAAAGGCTCACTTCTAAAGACAACCCTAAGGTTGACGCGAGGTCTACGCAACTAGGGAAATCCCTAAATATCAGTTCCCCAGCCAGAATTTCTCCTAATTTATACAGGCACGTGCGCAACAGCCTGAATTGCGGAACATGCGATATAAGCGCCGGAGCGAAAATAGACCGCGTTACGCCGCGCGAGCGGCGTGATGCGGCGGAGTAAAAGTAGACCGCCGGATTCTTGTTTCACGGGGCTTGGCCGGCTGCGGGGGTAACGGAACTGGTTCGGTTCCGTTGAACCGACGGCCGCGATCGTGGAACACCGGAGGGATGTACTCAGTGGAGATCTATGGGCGTGTGCGGCGAGCGGTTTTAGTCGAGGGCAGAAGTCAACGGTCGGTAGCGCGGGAGTTTGGACTAGCGCGCGTGACGGTGCGCAAGATGTTGGGATATTCGATTCCGCCGGGCTACCGGCGGAAAGAGCCGGCGAAGCGGCCCAAGCTGGGACCGTGGGTAGGCGTGATCGACGCCATTCTCGCAACTTGCCGTTTCAGGAATGGACCGAGGTCCTCGGCTCGGAACGGCTCACCGGTGCGCTGTTGGATCGGCTCACCCACCACGTCCACATCTTGGAGATGAACGGCGAGAGCTACCGCCTGAAGCAGAGCAAACGCAAGCGAAGCTCACCGTCGAACTCCTAATCCGCCCACCGCCCGCCTCGACTCTCGCCCGCCACCCGCGACCGCGAACACGCCTCGGGGAGGAGGACGTCTTCCGCTCCGGCCTAAACGCGCCGCCTTTCAGGCGGCGCAGGCCTCTGCTCCAGACGCCCTCCTCCCCGACAATCCCCGATCTCCTACCTGCTCCTCTGGTCTACTATTACTCCGCCTCTGTGGTCTGCTTTTACTCCGCCCTTGACACTTGCCTCAGCACGTCAACCCGTTCTTGGATGCCTCCGTCCATGCAGCAAAATTATACCCAAGTCAATCCACTCCAAACTGCTACCGCTATTTGAGGCTGCTACGAAAGAGCTAGGTTATGCTAAGGGTGTGACAGCAAAAAGAACTATTGGGAAACGACTACCTTCGCCCAAGAAACGGCTTTCCAAGGTTCACGGCAGGCCAATCCGACCCGGCCGCTGGCGCTCTGGCCACCGCACTACCGGATGCGCAGACTGCTACAGAACCAAAAACATGCCGTCACCGAAGAAAAGGCTGTGTAAGGAACACGATCTCCCGATTATTAGCAGCGTTGGTGGTCCGGGTACCGGAACAAGGGTTGTACTCGCTGTTTTAAAGTGCCGCCACCAAAGAAAAGGTTGTGTCGCAAGCATTACCAACCGATCCAACCCAGCAGTTGGCTGAGGGGCCGACATAGCACTGGTTGCAGTCGTTGCCACAACAGTCGTCCGGGTTATCGTCGGGCGAAAGCACGGTACACCCAGCGTCTGAGAGAAGAAACCAAGGTTAGGAAGAAGAAGCGATAGCGACTACTGGCTCCTTCCGCCGCCATACGGACAGTCCAGGCGCTCCCATCGCCAGTGCGCCGAGCGTGGCGGGTGCGGGAGTGGGTTGATTGGGCATCGCATTCGATTCTTCTACGCTGGGATCATCTGGTCCCTTGGTCTGACCTGCGATGATGGGCTTGCCGGGAATCGTCTCGAAGGCGTAGCCCGTGAGAACTAGCGTGAATCTGCTTCTACTTTCGGCAACATTCAGCCGCGCCCAGCCATAGTGAGACTTGCCTTTGATTTGAAACTTGATTCCAAGATAGCGACCATGGACGTTCAACCATTTGCCGGTCTTATGGCTCTGGTTATGGCTATAGGTGTACAACGTGCCCGCCATAAGATTGCCGTCTGCTCGAAAGTGATTTCTTCCCCCGATCTGCACGCCAGGCCGCAGAGCACTCGCATACCTGCCAATTCCTTCCACTACATTGCCCCTCGCTGGGCTCGCTTGAGCATAGGAAAACCAGCGCACGATATCGTTGCTGTAAGTGTTCGAGAGAGTGAGGTCTGTTACTCCATCGTGATTGAGATCGAGCTGGTAGTGGTAAGACTCGTTTCCAAGGACGACGTGCGCCGGAGTGTAAACGATCTTTGCCTGTGCCGGGCCGGAGAGCGCTAGTACTCCTACTCCGGCTGCACTGGCCGCTAGAGCGTACATGTGGAGTTGATGATTGGTTGACTCAGAAAGCTGGGCTGCCCTGCGCGGTCCGGAAGGTCGGTTCATATATCCTCCTCAGGTGTAAATAGATCGCGTCTCCCTCACTGCCCAATAACTTCTTGCGTTTCCTTCCGCCGCCACAGCGGGACTCCCTGAGACCCGAGAGCAAGAATCCCGAGCAACACGGGACCCGGCTTTTCTGGAACGGGAGCTGTCAGGGAAGCACTGGGACTGAGTTCCTCGTTGGTCGGATCCTTCGCTGGCCCACTTGTCTCGCTGGGCAACCTATCATTTGAGCCGCAGTTGTGCGGACTAACACGCTAACTAGATTCGGAGCGATTGCGAAAGCGCAGCACGCGAAGCTGCAATGAGGGTCTACGGCAACATTGTGATCACTGCGTGGGCGATCTCGCTTCTCGCAATTCTGTTGACTCTTCGAGTGTAGTTGGTAACTTCTTAACTCTATTTAAAATTCCTTGGTCCGTTAGTTTTGTTGTTGCGCAGGCCCAAGCTTCGATAGTGCCGAAGACTGGTCCCCGTGGGGGCACGGAGAGCGCGTAGGAGCGTGCAGCGTTGCACAACGATCGCCTGTATGACACCTGTAGTTCTTGGAGTGGGATGTCACCAACAGGGAGCGCAGCATGAGGCACTCTGGACGTTATAGCCGAGTACCTCAGATCGGACTGCAGCCAGCAGTATCTCGCGGAAAAGAGGTATTAGTAACGCAGGAGTGCGTACAGCCATCCGTTGAATCAAAACACCTCGACAGGTGCCGCATGGCCCGAAGCAGCGCCGAGTCGAGCATCCCTTGTAATTAGCGCGGCTCCGAGTTTCTCAGCAAGGACGATGTAGGCAGCGTCATAGGCAGAAAAATTGTGACGGAGTTGCCAGATGCGGGGCAGGAGCACGAGATGTGGATATCGCGCAATACGGAGATCCAGCAGGTCGCGGACCGCCTCGTCAGCACGACGTGTAGAGACCACTCTTTGCAATGCCAGACGCCTGAGTACCTGTGTTACCTCAAGATCAAGGAGGTGAGGCGCGTGCAGAGTTTCGTTACGCGAATAAATTCGCCTCTCAATGCTCTGGCCCGCGGATGTCTGAAGAAGCCAGTCAACTGCGGCAGACGCATCGAGGACGATCATCGCCCCTCGCGCTCTTCTCGCACCAAGCGAGCGGTATGGATCTGCGCTGAAACCGGCTTACGCTGGTGCAGCCGCTCCCGCAATTCTGCGAGCGTTGGCCGCTCCGCAATTTCTTTGATCTCAGCTAACAAATAGCCCGAAAGCGACATACCTGCGATAGCAGCGCGAGCTTTCAGGCCGCGGTGCAGGGCATCGGGTACATTTCGAAGCTGAATCATCTTGGTCATGCTATAAGCATACTTTCATGTTATAAACATGTCAAACAAAGAGTTGGCCTCCCGAAAAAGTACGCGCTCAAGATTCCCCGCAAGCAGGTAGCTTGGGACATCAATTGGAAGCGAACCCTTGCCGGTTTTTTTGAAACCAATGTATCGCCCTGGTCAGCGCATAGAACTCGTTCAGTGCAGAGACAGATTGGCGGCTGGCGAAAGTCAAAAGACGAGTTAATCTTGCAAACAGCAAAGGAGGTGTGGCGTGGAAATCCTCAAGGATAAATATGGCGGATCGCAAGGACTGATTCGGGAAATCGCCGGCGGCCAGGAACGGCTCGTCGATATCGGTGGCCAAGCGGTTGCCACTTGCAGGCCGTCGACAACTTTACCTGCGACAATAACGGTACCCACATCGACTCCCGCAATAGCCTGCCGGGGCTGGCCGGCAGAAAAAACTAAATTTCTTGGGAAGGCGGCAGAAAAGCAAGGAGAAGTAAGCGCTCGTATTTATATCGTTACACGATGTAACTCCCACCTATTTAGATCCGTAAGAGACGCCTGGGCCGCAGAGGAGATCTCGCGACGCGAGACAGCGCGTGCCACATCGCCGGAAGGGCCAGGGGCCTTTTTGTCAACCCAGACCGGGACTCGATGAAGGGCTCCGGCAGTCTAGCTCCTTGCTTTTTGCGAAACGAAGCCACAATATGCACCCTGTCTTCATAGACTTACGAAATTGCGCACTGAACAAAAAGGCATCGTGACTCTGGGTCCACGCAGAGCAGCCTTGTTGCGGCCTGATTCCGTGCTGTACGAACAGTCTTGCCATTAAGTGCAACGGAAGCGAACGTGCGGAGTATCCGAAGGATTTCGTCGTGGGATAGAGTTGCATTGACTTGCCCTCAGCTTGGCTCATAACATGGTCGCGCCAAGGACGAGCCTTCTCGCATGGTCGGCCAAATCATTTCCCATTACCGCGTTATCGAGAAACTGGGCGGCGGCGGGATGGGTGTGGTCTACAAGGCTGAGGATGTTAATCTCGGACGGTTTGTTGCCCTCAAATTCCTGCCCGACCAGGTAGCCAAGGACCCGCACGCTCTCGCCCGTTTTCAACGCGAAGCCAAGGCAGCCTCGGCACTAAATCATCCGAACATCTGCACCATCTACGAAATCGATGACAAGCACGGCCAGGCGTTCATCGCCATGGAATTTTTGGAGGGGGTGACACTGAAACATCGCATCGTCGGGCGTTCAATGGAAACGGAATTGATTCTCTCGCTCGCCATCGAGATCGCTGATGCGCTCGATGCTTCGCATGCCAAGGGAATAATTCACCGCGACATTAAGCCGGCAAACATCTTTGTTACTGATCGCGGCCATGCCAAAATTTTGGATTTCGGGCTGGCCAAAATGTCGCTAAAGCCGGAGAACGCGAGCACCAGTGCCCCGACTGTCGACTCAGAGGACCATCTTACCAGTCCCGGCAGTGCTCTAGGCACCGTGTCATATATGTCTCCCGAGCAAGTTCGAGGCAAGGAACTCGATGCTCGCACCGACCTATTTTCCTTTGGCGCGGTGCTGTACGAGATGGCGACTGGCGCATTGCCGTTCCGTGGCGAAACTTCAGGTGTAATTTTTAATGCCATTCTCGAGCGCCACCCAGTACCCGCGTTGCGGCTGAATCCTGACCTTTCGTCAGACCTGGAACGGATTATCAACAAGGCGTTGGAGAAAGACCGCAATCTACGCTACCAGCACGCCTCGGAGATGCGGACGGACCTGCAACGGCTGAAGCGGGACACGGAGTCGGGACGGTTAGCAACTTCAGAGTCTGAGGTCGCTTCCGCGAGCGACCCCGCGTACGCGAAGCACTGGCGACTTACGATTGCTGGAACGCTCCTTCTAGCAGCGGCCGCAGCCGCAGTTTTCTTGTATATACGACAACCTCATCATGTGCTGACTGAGCGAGACTCCATCGTTCTGACGGACTTTGAAAACCATACCGGCGATCCCGTATTTGATTACGCGCTCAAACAGGCCCTTGCGGTGGATCTGGGGCAGTCACCCTTCTTGAATGTAGTGTCCGAGCATAAAGTGATTTCGACATTGCAGCTCATGGGGCGCTCGCCGGCAGATCGCTTGACCGAGGATTTTGCCCGAGACCTGTGTCAACGTGTCGGAAGCAAGGCATTCCTTGCAGGTTCAATCACCAGCTTAGGTACGCAGTATGTCATTGGACTAAAGGCGGTCGACTGCATTACCGGTGACACTTTGGCTCAGGAGCAGGAAACAGCGGCGAACAAGGAAAGCGTGTTGAAGGCTTTAGATAAGGAGACTGCGGACCTTCGAGGCAAACTGGGCGAGACGCTCGCCTCAATTCGCCGGTTCGATACGCCAGTGGATGAAGCGACAACGCCCTCCCTCGAGGCCCTAAAGGCTTTCAGTCTTGGCTTGAAGACTGACAACGAAAAAGGAACTGCCGAAGCGATTCCGCTCTTCAAGAGCGCCATCGAGCTCGATCCCAATTTCGCGGCCGCATATTCGAGCCTGGCAGTATCTTATGCGAATTTGGGACAGGCCAGCCTGGCCGCCGAGAACGCCAAGAAATCCTATGACTTACGAGGGCGGGTGAGCGAACGTGAGAAGTATGCGATCGAGTCTTTTTATTACGACGCCACCACGGGCCAACTCGAAAAGGGAATACAAACGTATGAGCAGTGGATCCTGAGCTATCCACGCGACTTTGTGCCCTACAGCAACCTGGGGAACGCCTACATCTTGATGGGCCAATGGGACAAAGCTCTTCCTGAAGCTCTGGAAGCTGTGCGCCTGGAGCCCAGAGTCGCCGCCGGATATTCGAACCTCGGGCAGATCTACATCGCGCTCAACCTGGTGGATGAAGCCAATGCAACGTTTCAGCAGGCGTTGAACAAGAAGCTGGATGCGGGTTATCTCCGATTGTGGATGTATTATCTGGACTTCCTTCGGAATGATCGACCGGACATGGAACAGCAGGTGGCTTGGGGTGTAGGCAAGCCTGGAGATGAAGACCCGCTGCTTTCAGCCCAATCTGATACCGAGGCGTACTACGGCCATCTGGTCAAGGCCCGTGAGTTCTCCTTGCGCGCCGTGAATTCTGCGAAGCATGCCGACGCCAACGAAACAGCAGCCTTGTGGGAAGCAAATGCCGCACTGCGGGAGGCGGAGTTCGGTAATTCGGTCTTAGCGCGAAACGAGGTTGCGACTGCATTAACTCTGGCTCCTGGCCGCGACGTCGAGGTATTGTCGGCTCTGGCATACGTACGGGCCGGGAATATTCTCCAGGCACAAGAGCTAGTTGAGAAACTGAATAAGGAGTTCCCGACGAACACATTGGTGCAGATGTATTGGCTGCCGGTGATACGCGCCGCAATTGAACTCGATCGCAAAGACTCCAGCCAAGCGATTGAACTGCTCCAGACCCCGACGTCCATTGAGCTCGGTGAGCCAACACCACTTCAACTAGGCCCGATGTATCCTGCCTACCTGCGTGGCGAAGCATACCGGCGGGAACACCGAGGCAAGGAAGCCGCGTCGGAGTTCCAAAAGATTCTTGACCACCGCGGTGTGGTTCTAAATTTTCCTTTGGGAGCTTTGGCTCATCTTGGTTTAGCCCGCTCCTACGCCCTGCAGGGTGACATGCTTAAGAGCGGTGCTGCGTACCGTGAACTCTTTACAATCTGGAAAGATGCCGACCCCGATATCCCCATCCTGAAGGAAGCCAAAGCGGAGTATGCGAAGCTGCAATAGCGCGTGGCGATCTTCCAACCATTTCACTTATTGAGGGGGTTTTTAGTGTAATGGGGATTTATCGGCAGTCATGCCCGTCGCCGCTGGGGAGGAATGGCTCTTCACGGTCATTGCAGCGAATCGAGCGGATAATGTTTGCATGTGGGCCGCGCGACATCGGCGTACAATCCTCTGTTGTTCTGAGGGGCCATGAGCAAGTTGCGGCGCTTACTAACCACAGCACTCATCTTGGCTGGATGCGGCCTTGGCTATCTCAGCGCCAGTACGCAAAGTCCCAAGAGCGCGTCTGCTGCGCCAACTAGCAAGACGTACATCTACAAGAAAGTTGGCACCTGCGACATCAAAGCGGACGTCTATCGCTTGCCCGGAAACGAGGTTCGGCCGGGCATCCTCTGGATTCATGGTGGGGCGCTAATCTTCGGTAATCGAGAGGACGTCAAGGACCACCAGTTGCGACGCTACCTCGATGCGGGATATGTCGTCGTTTCTATTGACTACCGACTGGCTCCGGAAACAAACCTGCCCGCCATTCTCGATGATCTACGAGACGCCTACCAATGGATGCGGGCGAAAGGGCCGGAGCTGTTCAGCATCGACCCTGAGCGCATCGCAGTCGTGGGCCATTCGGCAGGCGGATATCTCACACTAGTTGCTGGCTTCTACCTTCAACCCCGGCCACGCGCTCTCGTGTCTTTTTATGGTTACGGTGATATCTCTGGGGACTGGACGATCAAGCCCGATCGCCATTACGCCAAGATGGACCGGATTGAGAAGGAGGATGCGTACAAGCCAATCGGGGAAAACGTGCTTTCAGAAAGCCCAATATTTCCTCGAGTCATTTTCTACAACTACTGCCGCCAGAATGGACTTTGGACAAATGAAGTGACCGGTCTCGACGTGGCGAAAGAGCCCGAGCAGTTGGCCAAGTATTGCCCCATCCGGCACGTCACCAAAGATTATCCGCCGACGTTACTGCTCCACGGCGACAGTGATTCTGACGTGCCGGTCGAGGAATCGAAAAAAATGGCATCCGCCCTGAAGCAACAGCACGTCCCTCATAAGCTGATCGTCATGAAAAACTACGATCACCTCTTTGACGTTTTCCCCGAGGGCTTTCCGCCCAAGGAGAAACCCAAGGAACTGAAGGACCCGAAGGTTATCGCTGCGTTCGACGAGGTGGTGGCATTCTTAAGGAAACACTTGGGTCCCTAGTTCCCGACCACTTCGCTGCCCATGTGCCATTTCTACGTCCCCTGATCGGAATGTCAACTGACGTTATCAGTCTATTACGCTCAAAACCCTAGCCAATCGGTGATACGGCGAGACAAGCCCCTCGCTCATCACGGGCTCATGTGCGTAGAATGCAAGGACGCATATGGCCAACCGACAGTCGAAATCAAAGCCCACGTGGGCAAATGTTAAGGCAAAGCTCGCGGGGTTTGATCGCACAGCCTTGTTGAGCCTGGTTCAAGATCTCTATGCTGCATATAAAGAAAATCAGGCATTTCTCCATGCCCGCCTTGGGTTGGGAGAGGACGTTCTGGAGCCGTACAAGAAAACCATCGATCGGTGGCTCTGGCCGGACGTTTTGCGACGGCAGGAGACTTCTGTAAGCAAAGCCAAGCAGGCGATCTCCGACTACAAGAACGCGCTTGGTGACCCCGAAGGCCTGGCCGAGCTAATGGTTTTCTATTGCGAGCGGGCTGCTGGATTCTCCAAAGGTGTGAGCCATGACGATGCAGGTTACTTCGATGCACTGGTGCGCATGTTCGAGCAATCCCTCAAAATCACAAGCACATTGGCAGGCAATACCCGGAGAGTCCTCCTCACGAGGCTAGACCGTGTTCGGAATATTAGTCATGAGTTTGGCTATGGTGTCGGAGACGAGATGGATGTTCTCCTTTCCGAGTTCGTTCAATCCTTTCAGCATAGGGGTGCAGCGTGGAAATAGACGACGAAAAAGTTGACGAAGCGGTACTAGCTCTTCTGTATCTGACTACATTCAAAGACAAGCCGGGATTGAGGGCATGGAAAGGTCACAGTTGGGATGTGCTCGATCGCCTCCACCAGAAAGGTTACATCTCTGATCCCGCCACGAAAGCGAAATCTGTCTGGTTGACTGAGGAGGGCGCGAAGAGATCACAGGATCTGTTTGAGAAGTACTTTATGAAATAGTTCTCGGAAAAGTCCGCCACCATGGGTTCGGGTATTTTGAGTGTAATCGCCTTCCATGAGAAGGCCGGTCCAGGTCAAGTAGATTTTGATTTGCCCTTCCTAAAATTTCCCTTTCCTTCCTGACGGGAGGGTGTGCAGAGCGGCCCGGAGCG
>Ga0210402_10006438_pt1 | contig 10413 bp, 6 predicted proteins | sample IncBWC7MmetaG_FD_161055 | JGI IMG/M metagenome (GOLD analysis project Ga0210402, IMG submission 161055) | Forest soil microbial communities from Barre Woods Harvard Forest LTER site, Petersham, Massachusetts, United States - Inc-BW-C-7-M | ecosystem: Environmental > Terrestrial > Soil >...
CCGTGCTCCGTGTAGGCTTCCGGCGCCACAATCCACGATACTTGCGGCAGCCTATTCCCCAGCACATCCTGGCGGATGATGTCGAACAGCGTTCCGCTCTGCGAGATGTTGGTTCCCGTCCGCGCATTTTCCGCGAGCGAACTGTTGTTCGGCGCGTTTTGATACTGGAAGAAGTACAGCAGCGAATTGTCGCCGTAGTTCCCTATATATGCGTTATTCCCCCAGCCCCAAAAATCAGCTGCGTCCAGGCCGGCACCAGCGTCCTGATAGATCTTCCAGGAGACTCCGGCTTGGTCCAGCCGCTCCGGGTAGGTCGACCACCCATAGCCCAGTTCGGCATTGTCGATCACCGGGCCGCCCCCGCTTCCATCGTTGCCCACCCAACCCGTCCACATGTGATACCGGTTCGGGTCCGTCGGTCCGAGCAGCGAGCAATGGTACGCGTCGCAAACCGTAAACGCATCCGCCAGCGCATAGTGGTAGGGAATATCGTTCCGGGTGAGGTACGCCATCGAGGTCGTACCCTTATTAGGCACCCACTGGTCGTAATTTCCGCTATTCCACGCTGCGTGCGTCCCGGTCCAGTCGTGCGGCGTGTCCTCCAGGAACTTCAGGCCCAGATTGCTGGTATCCGGACGGAAAGGCAGCAAGAACCCGTCGGGGTTGCTGGCGTCCGGCTGATGAAACACGCTCTTGCCCGAGGGCAGTTTAACCGCTCGCGGGTCACCGAAGCCGCGCACGCCGCGCATTGTCCCGAAGTAGTGGTCGAAGGAGCGGTTCTCCTGCATCAAGAAAACAATGTGCTCGACGTCGTGGATGGTGCCAGTGCGGTGATGAGCTGGAATCGCCATTGCGCGTAAGATGCTTTCGGGAAAGGCAGCCGAGGCTGCCCCTGCAGTCAGAAGTTTTAAGAAGTCGCGACGGTCTGTGCTCATAGGGAGATTTCGCCTCTCTGGATTACCTACAGTCGTAATCGCGCGGGCGAGCGTAGACCGCGGCTATTGCAGTTTTGTTATGGCCTGGTTGTGATTGTGTTATTTGGTTCGTTGATTGGATGAGCGCCGCGAGTTCTTCGACCAAGCAGGCCTGGTCACCTCGCCCTGATATCGGCGGCCTGCTCGCTGCCCAACCCAGCCGTTTTCGGGTGAATTTCAGCCGCTACTTCTCGCGAATCTCCATGACCACTTCGCGAATGGCCTTGAGCACCGCGTCCGGGTCGATGGCGTGTCCGCTGTTCTCTACAATCACTTGCTTTCCCTGAGTCGAAAGCCGCGCCAGTTGAGCCTGGAATTGATGGACCCACCTCTCGTGAAAAGCCACTAGCTCCTTATCCGCCTCCGGATCGCCGACTTGGAAGGGTTGTCCGGCTGTCAAAACAATCAGCGGGCGGTCGCCCAGATTGCCCGCTGCCCTCATTTGCGCGGAGACTTTTTCCTCGAAATCACAGACCGCCGCGGCTACGAAAGATTTCGGTTGGCGTTCGAGACCTTGCAGGGTGGCTGCTTGCTCAGCCGTAAATCCCTCTGGTGTGTTCCTGGGAGGCCCTGAAGTCTTCAAAAAGAGCCGCACTAAACCCACGCGCGCCGCCATTGGCACGCAAGCGCAAAACAGATTTCGAATTGGCTTTGGCAACCGGTTGAAGGGGGCCAGAGTAGCGCGCGGTTCGTAACGGTATTGATCTTCGTGCGCCGAATCCACCAGCACCGCCCCTGCAACTTCCGACGGGTATTTGCCTGCAAACACGCGAACGTTAAAACCGCTGAAAGAGGAACCGACCAAGACATACGGCGAAGGAACTCCGGCAGCATGTAACAACGCGTGCAGGTCCTCCGCAACCGCCGTGCTCGTCTGCTCGACGGGGCTCGGATCGCTCCAGCCCAATCCGGCTCGATCGAACCAGCAGGCACGCGTAAACTGCGCAACCTCCCTCTGGAAGACTACGTTGCTATAACCGGGTGCAGACCCGCCTGTATCCAGAATCACGGCGGGACCACCTTCGCCCGAACAATAAATGTTGAGCGAACGCCCGCCGATATCCACCGATCGTCCACTTTGCGGAAACCGTTTCCGGTCTTGCCGTTCGCCAATCTGCTCGTACGCACTCCCTGCCAGAATCATCGCGGTGAATAACAGCAGGACACTCTTCAAGAAGAGCCTGATCCCTTGTTTTGTGCGGGGTTGCATGCCGGCCTCCTGCATGCTCAATCAAACGGATGTAAGATGAAGTGCGCTTGAATCAGGGCTGCAAGAACTGCGAGGACTATTTTCCACATCCCGGTACGCACCACCCACTGCTTCGCTAGAGATGTGAATCCATCGAAGAAAAGAAATATCTTTTCCTTGCTTGTCGCCATCTCGTCGAATATCCATGCCATTTCTTCGCCATATCGTTCGCGGAACCGCGGCGGATGCAGCCAAAGGAGACAGCGATAGAAAGTGCGCGTCATAAAGCCTCCTTCGGTCTTGCCCCGCTCAGGCGCAGTTTCGCCTCGCGGACTACTCCCTCCAGCCGCACGACCTCCGCAGAGAAAACGCGTCGGCCAAATCCCGTCATTCGGTAGTAGCGTCGCCGCGGATCCTCTTTTACGAGCCGCCGGGGGCTTTCTGCCACCAATCCCTGTTCGATGAGTTTTTCCAGGTTGTCGTAAAGCGTGCCGGAGCCCATCCTGTATTTGCCCCCCGACTGCCGCGACACCTCTTGCATGATGCCGTAGCCATGCCGGTCCTCATCCGACAGCGCGAGCAGGATGTGCTGGGCGGCCACGGTCAAGGGGAGAAGTGGCTCTGGGTCATTTTTCATGGTCGGTCGAATACCGATATATCGGATTTCGACCTACTTTGTCAAGAGGCAGGTGCCAGGCCGCAACCCTTAGGTTGCGACGCACTGAGGACTTCGACACATCTCAAACATAGCTTGCCGAGAGAGAGCGCCAATAGGCAAAGGCAAAATATGAATAGATTACTGCGCGGCGATCACTTCGATTTCTACCAGCGCGTCTTTCGGAAGGCGCGACACCTGCACGGTCGAACGCGCCGGCGGCGCTGACGTGAAATACTTCGCGTACACTTCGTTCATGGCCGTGAAATCGTTCATGTCCTTCAAAAAAACTGTCGTCTTCACCACGTGGTGAAGGTTCGAACCCGCCGCTTCCAGAATTCCTTTCACGTTTTCGAACACCCGCTCCGTCTGCTCGCGCACGTCCGTGCCCTTCATCTCGCCCGTTTTCGGATCCAGCGCCACTTGACCCGAGACGTACAGAATTCCGTTCGTTCGAATGGCCTGCGAATACGGCCCGATGGGTTTTGGCCCCCGGTCAGTCAGAATCACGTCTCTCATGGAATGCTCTCCTTTTCAGTTTGGGCCGTGGCCGCGGCGGCTTCGCCGAAGCGAGAGAGATTCACGGGGTCCCCGAATCAAGCATATCGCAAATGACGAATGGCCCGCCAAGAATGCGGAGTGACGAAATAAATGTTAGAAGCGAGGAGCGGAAGATTAGCGCGAGCGGCGGCCGTGCGTTCGAACGAAACCGGTGTTTGCGTGATTGCGTACGGCTTCGCGCAGGGATGCTTCCTTGTCGGCTTGCGCGTCGGTCATGCCCTGGCTGATGCGCTCGAGAATCTGTTTTTCGGTGAGCCCGGTATTTTTTAAGCGGCCGATTTCCGCGCTGCTCATGGTCGGCTGGCCCTTTAATCTCCGGTGCAAAATCCAATCGACGGCGGATTCGGAAAGCCCCACTAGCCGCAGCATGACAGCGTCGCCGCTGATCGTATCCAGCTGATCCGTTTTCGCGATTTCCAGAATCACCGGTTCGGTGTACCCCGCGCGCATGAGGTTAATGGCGGAATCGGCGCTGGTGAATAAATGCTGGCGCAGGTGCGCGCCGGTAACCAGAGTTACGCAGGCATCGTCACTGACCCCGGCTTGTTTCAGTCTTACGAGTTGCGCGACTTCCAAATCCGAAGTGTTTAATTTTTTGAGTTGCTCGACGTTGCTCGACCACATCCCCGCTTGATCGAGGGGACGATAATCCGTGAGCGGATGCTTATCGCAGCCGCTGACACGGAAGAGGAAAAATGCGCCGAGAAGAATGAGCTTGTACCGCATGACTCTATTGTATCGGGAGAAACGCGGAAGACAGGAAAGTGTGTTGTGCGAGATACCCGGGCGGAAGGACAGGTGGCGAAAACTGGGCGAATGGCCAACGCGAAGAAAGCGCTGTTAGAAGCACCGCACTGAGCGAGAAACAAATGGCGAGTCGAATTCATTTTAGTGGCCGGGCTGGTAGACGCGTTCGACGCTGGAAACACCGTTAATCTTTTTGATGTTGACGAGAATGGTCTCGAGTTGGCGCTTGTCGGCGATTTCCAGATTGGCGTCGATGCGGGCGTTGGCGCGATCGGGGCGGCTTTCGAGATTGTGAATGTTGGAGCCGGCGCCGCTGATGACCGCGGTGATGTCCGCAAGCAGGCCGGCGCGGTCGCGGGCACGGATGGTGAGCTGTACAGGAAACTTGGCTTCGGATTCGCCGCCCCATTCGACGGCGATGCGGCGCTCGGTCTGGTACATCAAATTCTGGACGTTGGGACACTGGCGAGTATGGACAGCGACGCCGCGTCCGCGGGTGATGTAGCCGACGATTTCGTCGCCGGGGATGGGATTGCAGCACTTGGCGCGATAAACGAGTAAGTCGTCGTGGCCCTTGACGACCAGCGGAGCTTCGCCGAAGCCCAGCATGCGTTTGACGGTTTTGACGAGAGTGGGCTTGGCGTCATCGGTCTCGGGCTCGGCGGTTTTTTCCGGCTCGCCCAGAAGGCGCGTGAGCACCTGGCGCGCGGAATATTTTCCGAAACCGACGGCGGCGTACAGATCTTCCACTTTGGAGAGTCCGTAGTCTGAGAGGAGTTTGGACATGTCCGCTTCGGGAATTTTCTTGAGGCTGCGGCCGAAATGACGGGCTTCGTTTTCGAGCAAGCGCTTGCCCATTTCCGTGGCTTCTTCGCGCTCCTGCTCGTTGATCCAGTGGCGGATTTTGCTTTTCGCTGAAGAGGATTTGACGAAGCTGAGCCAGTCGCGGCTGGGATGATGGCCTTTTTGCGTGAGAATCTCGACGACGTCCCCGCTGGCAATTTCATGGCGCAAAGCGACCATCTGACCGTTCACTTTCGCGCCCACGCACTGGTGGCCCACTTCCGTGTGAACCATGTAAGCAAAATCAACCGGCGTAGCGCCTCGCGGAAGCTCGAGAACGCGGCCTTTTGGCGTGAATGCGTAGACTTCGACCGGTGCGAGATCGACTTTCAGAGTGGAAAGAAACTCGCCGGGTTCCTGAAGTTCCTGGGACCATTCGATCAGCTGGCGCATCCAGACGATGCGCTGGTCGTCATCTTCCGAGCCGGGCTTTCCGGATTTGTATTTCCAGTGCGCGGCGACGCCTTCTTCCGCGATGCGATGCATTTCCTGCGTGCGGATTTGCACCTCGAAGGGCTGGCCGCTGTGGATCACCGTGGTATGCAGCGACTGATAAAGATTGGGCCGGGCGATGGCGATGTAGTCCTTGAAGCGGCCGGGAACGGGGCGCCAGATGTGATGGACCACGCCAAGGGCGGCATAACAGTTGCGCTCGGAGTCGGTGATCACACGCACCGCGAGCAAATCGTAGACCTGGGCGATACCGATTTCCTGGCGAATGAGCTTGCGGTGGACGGAATACAAGCCTTTTATCCGCGATTCGAGTTCGGCGGGAATGCTGGCCTCGACGAGCTTGGTCTGAATGGTGGACTGAACTTCTTCGAGAAACTTCTTGTGCTGGGGAGCTTTGTCGCTGATTTCTTTTTGGAGAGCGAAGAAGGCTTCCGGCTCGAGATAGCGGAAGGCGAGATCTTCGAGCTCGCCGCGAACGACGCTCATTCCCAAGCGCAGCGCAATGGGGGCGTAAATGTCCAGAGTTTCGCGCGCGATTTTCTGCTGCTTGGCGGGTTCGAGATATTCGAGCGTGCGCATATTGTGAAGGCGGTCGGCCAACTTCACGAGGACCACGCGAACGTCGGTGACCATCGCCAGAAGCATCTTGCGAACGGTTTCGGCCTGGCGCGCTTCGGGCGCGAGCATTTTGATGCGGCCAATTTTTGTTACGCCTTCGACGAGATGCGCGACTTCGGCGCCGAAACGTTCCTCGATGCGCGCGACGGGATACGCGGTGTCTTCGATGGCGTCGTGGAGAATTGCGGCGGTGAGAGCGACGGAGTCGAGGCGCATGTCCGCTAGGATGTGCGCGACTTCGAGGAGGTGGGAGAGATAGGGTTCGCCGGAACTGCGAAACTGGTCGTGGTGGCGCTCGGTGGCGATTTCGTAGGCGCGGCGAATCATCCAAGGATCTTCGGAGGGGCGGTTTTTCTTGAGCTTGTCGAGGAGTTCTTCGAGGCGCGCGTCGAGCTGGCGAACCGCGCGATCGCGGTTGAAGCTAAGCGGCAGGTTGCTCGGCGAGGGCATGTTCTAGTTTACGCCGGAAGAGGCGCCTCCGGCGAGCGGGGAGAATTTGTAACTGGTGGCTTGTGACTGCTGAATGGCAAAGCGGGGATGGGAGCTGAAATGAGCTGGGAGGGGGTACACCCGCCGTCGCGATGAAAAGAGTGCGGAAGTGATTGACCAGCAAGGGGTTGGGTGGTGGCCGTTGTGTAGGTATGGCTGCAAGCTTTTGAAAAGAAAAGGGTTGAAAGCGGAGAGGGCAAAAGCGAAAAAGGCGCGGGGACGGAGAACCTGGATTGACGAGTGGCAAGCACGCGGAACTATAGCATGAAGTACAGCTTATGTCAAGTACTCATTGATATATCATTCGAATGGAGTTGTAAGACGTTGAAATGTCCCGGCTTAGGAGGTTGGATTCAAAAGGCACAATTGCGCGAAGAAAGCACGCGTTATGGCCTTTATACTTTGCTGAAGTGCGAGTAAGGAATTTGGCTTAAGCTTCCATCTTATGAAGATTGTTGGACGACAAATTCGACTTTCGGGGTCAGACCTGAGCAACCACCTCGCATGCCGGCACCTAACCACGCAGGATTTGCAAGTCGCGCGAGGCGAGCGGACGGCGCCGGATTGGGCGGCGCCCGACCTGAAGGTGATTCAAGAGCTGGGACTGCGGCATGAGACAGCATATCTCGCTCATCTTTCGTCTCAGGGTTTGGTGGTCGAGAATCTGGGATACATCAAGCATCACGAAGAGCAGCGGCTTGAAGCAGAGACGCTGGCGTTGATGGAGCGCGGCGCGGAAGTGATCGCGCAAGGGGCCCTGAGCGATGGGGAATGGTTTGGGCGGCCGGACGTGCTTCGACGCGTGGAGAAGCCGAGCAAGCGCTGGAAGTGGTCCTACGAAATTGCAGACACAAAGCTGGCGCGAGAGACGAAGGCAACAACGATCCTGCAACTCTCCCTGTATTCGGATTTACTGGCAAAAGTTCAGGGGACGGTACCGGAATATTTGTGGGTGGTGCCGCCTGGCGAGGGATATGAAGGCGAAAAATATCCGGTGCTGGAGTATGCGGCGTATTACCGGCATGTGCGAAAACGATTGCTTAAGGCGGCCGGCGAAGATGCAGGAAAGCAAACCTATCCGGAGCCGGTGGAGCACTGCAACGTGTGCCGGTGGTTCAAGGAGTGTGACCAGCGGCGGCGGGCAGATGATCATCTGTCGCTGGTGGCAGGAATCCGGAGGCAACAGCGGGATCAATTCGAAGTGTGGAATGCGGAAACGATGGCGAAGCTGGCGGCGCTGCCGATTCCGTTGAAGGAGCGGCCGAAACACGGGTCGAAGGCAGGATATGAGCGCGTACGGGAGCAAGCGCGCGTGCAGGTAGAGGGGCGGACAGAAAAGAAGCTGAAATATGAACCACTTTTGCCGCCGGTGGAAGGAATGGGATTTTGCCGTCTGGCGGAGCCTTCCGTGGGTGACATGTTTGTGGATTTGGAAGGCGATCCGTTTGTGGGAGAGCAGGGGCTGCAATATTTGTTCGGTTTTGCGGTGAGAAATGTGAGCGGCGAATCGGTTTATGAGAGGCGGTGGGCGCTTAGTTGCGAGGAGGAGAAGAAAGGCTTTGAATGGCTGGTGGATGAAATCATGCAGCGGCGGGCGACGAATCCGAAGATGCATGTGTATCACTTTGGGGCATATGAACCAGCAGCGTTGAAGCGGTTGATGGGAATGTATGCGACTCGGGAAGACGAGATTGATCGAATGTTGCGCGCCGGCATGCTGGTGGACTTGCACCAGGCGTTCAAGCAGGGCGTGCGCGCGAGTGTGGAGGAGTATTCGCTAAAGAGAATTGAGGCGTTTTATGGCTTCATACGGACGATTGCACCAGACGTTTCCCGGGCAGCAATGCGGGAGGTGGAGCATGGGCTGGAATTGGGAAGAGGAGTGAAGGAACTGCCGCAGAGCATTCGGGTGGCCCTTGAAGGTTACAACCGAGATGATTGCTTTTCGACGGCAGGACTGCGTGATTGGCTGGAGGAAGAGCGGCGAAGGATGGTGGAGAGTGGGACGGGCGTACCGCGCTTTATTGACAGAGATGAAAAACCGTCTGAAGACGTTGAAGAGCAGCAAACACGAGTTGCAGAGTTAGTTGGACAGCTCACGAAGGATATACCTTCAGATCCTAAGGAGCGCACGAAGGAACAGCAAGGGCAGTGGCTGCTGGCTCAGCTCCTCGATTGGCACCGACGAGATGCCAAACCAAAAGCTTGGCGCTATTTCGATCTCCGGGGGATGGACGACGGGGACCTAATCGAAGAAAAAGATGCAGTATCTGGTCTCGTCTGGTTGGGGCACGTAACATCGACTAGCGGTGTAACTGCTGATCGCTATTCGTTTCCGAACCAAGAGACGAACGTTCGGCCGGACGACAGGAAGGAGGCTCACCATAGGAACCAGCGAGTCGGGACTGTGGTAGCGATGGATACGATTGGGCGGACCATCGACTTGAAGAAGTCCAATGACGCTATAGACTTCCATCCGACCTCCATTTTCGTTAAAGAACCGTACCGAAACCCAAGAGAGCAACAAAATTCCCTGTATCGGCTCGGCTACTGGGTCAGGGATAACAGCATCAGTGCTGTCGGCCCTTTGCAGGCTGCGCGGAGCTTTTTGCTCCGCAATCCTCCTGAACTCTCGAATTCAGAGAGCCTTAAGGTGAGTGGCACTGAGGAGTTTAGTGATGAGCTAAGTCGTATCGTATCGGCACTGACTTTTTCGGTTCTCGCGGTGCAAGGTCCGCCCGGCTCTGGCAAAACAACTAGTGCAGCGCGAGCGATCGACGCGCTCGTAACCAATAGAAAAATAAAGATTGGGGTTACAGCGTTGAGCCACAGTGTCATCCGCAATTTGCTCAAGACAATAGGTATCGAAGGCTCTGGCCGTGTGCGATGCATGCACAAGGCCGATAAGAAATACGACGGCTCAAGCGAAGGAATAGAAGTCACGACGACGAACCCGCCTGCCTTGAAAAACCTCAGGCAGGGATCTGTGGACGTTCTCGGAGCAACGGCCTTTCTTTGGTCACGTGAGGAGTTCGCGAATTCCGTAGATGTCCTCTTTGTAGACGAAGCCAGTCAAGTGTCTCTTGCGGACGTTTTGGCGATCTCGCAAGCCGCAAAAAGCGTTGTGTTGATCGGCGACCCTCAGCAACTTTCCCGTCCCGGGGATGCCTCTCATCCTCCGGGTGCGGAACTGTCAGGCTTGGAGCACATGCTGAGGGACCCTGAGCTGGGCAAGCTGAAAACCATCCCCGCGTCTTTGGGCTTGTTCATCGATCATACGAGAAGGTTGCACCCGAAGATTTGCGATTTTACTTCGCCAATGTTCTACGAGGGCCGCCTGCTCCCTCATTTCACGAATCGGAGCCGGGTCATAGAGGGACATCCGTGGTTCACCGGGGCCGGGCTTTGGTTTGTGCCTGTGAAGCATGAGGGAAATCGGAACTCGAGCACAGAGGAAGTGGAAGTGGTTGCACGGATCGTGAATGGGATGCTGAAGCCCGAAGTAATGTGGTTTTACGGGGCGGGCAATAAACGGCAGCTAAGGGAAAAAGATATTTTGATTGTTGCGCCGTATAACGCGCAGGTGTCGGACTTGTCGGCGCGGCTGCCCGGGATGCGGATTGGAACGGTGGACAAATTCCAGGGCCAGGGAGAGGCAGTGGTGATTTATTCGTTGACGACTTCGACGCCGGAAGATGCGCCGAGGGGCATGGAGTTCCTGTATAGCTTGAACCGGCTAAACGTGGCGACATCCCGGGCGATGACTGCCGTGATTTTGGTGGGCAGCCCAAAGCTCTTCGAGCCGGAATGCAGAACGCCGAGGCAGATGCAACTGGCGAATGCGTTTTGCGGCTACCTGGAGATGGCTAACACTCGCAGTCCTT
>Ga0210402_10006439_pt1 | contig 10413 bp, 8 predicted proteins | sample IncBWC7MmetaG_FD_161055 | JGI IMG/M metagenome (GOLD analysis project Ga0210402, IMG submission 161055) | Forest soil microbial communities from Barre Woods Harvard Forest LTER site, Petersham, Massachusetts, United States - Inc-BW-C-7-M | ecosystem: Environmental > Terrestrial > Soil >...
GGTCACGCCTCCCTTGCCTTGCGAAAGCGGAAAGTCCTTGCCGGCGAGGTGATCGGGCAACTTGTTCACTTTCGCCGGGTTGGTGCGGCTCGAGTGCAGAACGGTGCCGCCGCGCCGGTCGATGATGCGCGTATTAACGCGGTCGAGCGGCATGACGTAGCGCCGCCGGCTCTCCGCATCGTCGATGTTCAGGTGCGTCAGCGCCTCCCAACCGCGCCGCAGACCGATGACTTCGATGTCGTTCTCGCTGCTGCGGTAGGTGACGGTCTTTATGACCGAGTTGAGTCCCGGGACGTCGCCGCCGCCGGTGAGAATGCCGATTCGTTTTCTTGCCATGACGACACCTCTACGGCACGCTCCCCGACCCTTCCGGAAACGAGCGGCGGGCGGTGGCGGCAATCCCCGGCGCAGACGGAGCTGCAACCTTGCCCAGTCGCTTGACGATCTCCTCGACGATCTCGCGCGGATGCGGAACGATCGAGACCACGATCGCATGTTCATCCGGCTGCGGCTCCTCGAGGCTCGCGAATTGGCTGTCGAGCAGCGAGGGCGGCATGAAGTGCGCATCGCGTGCCGCGAGCCGCCGCGCGATCAGATCCCGATCGCCCTTGAGATAGACGAGGCGGACGTCGGGGCGTTCACCGATCAGGATATCGCGATAGGCGCGTTTGAGCGCCGAGCAAGCGACAGTGCCATGATTGCCGACGCGCCGCGTTGCGTCGATCCAGGCGGCGATGCCGTGCAGCCAGGGCCAGCGATCCTCGTCGGTGAGCGGCACGCCGCTGTGCATCTTCTCGATATTCGACGGAGGGTGGAACCAGTCGCCCTCCTCGGAAATCCAATTCAGCCGGTGTGCGAGCATCATTGCGATCGTGCTCTTGCCGCATCCGGAGACCCCCATCACCACGAGGACGGAAGGGTCCGGCAACGGCGATGCGGTTCTCGTTTGCAGTTTCCGGACCTCCTTCTCTGGCGCAAGCTGCGCGACGGGAAACGCCGACGCCGCGACACATCATATGTTCACGTCTTGCAGGCGCTTGATCACGAGCGCGCGACTTGCCGTTGATCCTCCCGCAATGAAGATCAACTCCCTCGGCGAAGCAGCATAGCGCAAACGCAGTTCTCACGCTCGAAAGAATAGAGGGGCACAGGAGGCGCAAATGTCAATCAGGGCGATGAGTGCCCTCGTCGCTGCCATCCTTCTGTGTACTGGGACCGCGGCATCGGCCGCAACCAAGCGGCAAAAACGACGGTCTATCGAAGCAGTCCACGCGCTCAGGCGGTCGTTCCGCGTGCCGGCCCGGCGTTCGACCCCAACAGTCCGGCAGCCACCGGCGGCGGCAGTGTGGGCTACAATCAAAACCTCTACAACTGGTGACGCTGCCGAAATCAGATCAGCCGCCGAGTGGACTAGTGCGACGGCTTTAAGCCGCGGTGCGCCGTCGCCCCGAGCAGCTCAACAATTCCCATGTGAACTTCAAGCGACAGTCCATCGACTGTGGCTTCGCATTTGCCCGTATTCCCATCCACCAGACCGGCGTTCGCAGCGGCTTCCACCAGCCGTTTCTCCATCGCTGCAGTGTGCAGAAGATCGGGCTTGCCCGTGATCACTGCGAGCGCAGCCTGAATCGCATAACAGCCCCAGTTCGATACGCCCGCAGGCAATAGAACGTCCGTCGCCAATTTCGCGCACAGAATTTCGCCATGGGGAACATGCTGATGCACCGCTTCCGCGATAGCTCCCATGCCGATCTCATTGCCTCCGTCGCCCACTCCGATCGTTGGGATTCGGGAGCTCATGGCGTGCTCGACCAGATAATCGATCCGCGCGCGTCCTTGGCTGTAATCCTGCCCGAGCATGTTGTGGTATGTGCCCTTCGGCGTCATGCCTGCCCGCTCCACCGCAATGACGGCGGTGGGACGAAACTCGCTGATGATTCGCTGTGCCTCGTTGCGCGCCTGCGTTTCCTCGAGCGGGAACCCGAGCATCACAGCGACGCTGCAGAACCGCTTGTTCGAAGTTGCGCGTTTCGCCTCCGCCAGCGTTGCGATCGCCTGACCGCTGGCGCGCAGCGTCGCGCTTATGGGTTCAACCAGCGACGTATCGGTCACCACCACGGGGATCGCATTGAAGCCATAGCTGAGGGCGCGTGCCAGCGCCGCCACGCCGACCGGGCCATCCGTCTCGCCGATGTTGACCGAGACCCAGGGTCGGGTCAGCGAACCCGTTATCAGCACCACGCAATCCCCCGCCTTGGTGCGGCTCAAGTGCCGGGCTGCGGCGGCGCATAAAGGCTCAGCGCTGCGGGCTCGGGCCGGCGCATAAAGCTTGTCCACACCGCGTTGGCCGATATCGAGATTCATGATGCGGTCCAGGGTTTCGAACATCGGTTCCGTCTCCGTCATTGCACCTGCACGTGCGCAGCCCTTATCACCTTGGACCATTTCTCGCTTTCCGCTCGCAGGAATTCAGCGAACGAGGCCGGAGACCCGCCGACCGCTTCCATCCCGAGCGCCGCAAAGCGCTCCTTCGTCTCCGCGGATGCGAGAACCTTCGTGACTTCGCCGTTGAGCCTGGCGATGATGTCCTGTGGGGTTCCGGCCGGCGCGACGATGCCGTTCCACGCGGTCCCGGTGACTTGTCCGTAGCCCGCCTCTTTCACGGTGGGAACGTCGGGCAAAAGCGCGCTTCGCGCCTCGCTTGCGATTGCAATCGGTTTTAGCTGCCCCGCCGTTATGTAGGGAAGGACCAGCGGAAGCACGCTGAACAGCATGTCAACCTGACCGCTCACCACATCCATCGCCGCTGGGCCGCCGCCCTTGTACGGCACGTTGAGGATGTTGATCCCGGCGGCGGCCTTTAGCATCTCGGTCAAGAGGTGAGGCACCGAACCCGCGGACACCAGCGCCGCAGTGAGCCGGCCGGGTCTCTCCTTTGCCAGGCTGATCAGCTCCTGCAAAGATTTGGCTGGCACCGACTGGTTCACGACCAACACGATCGGGCTTTCGTTCGCGAGCACGATGGGAGCGAGGTCTTTCTGCGGATCGTAAGGCAGATCGGGATAGAGGCTGCGGCCAACGGTGACCGGTCCGGGCGTCGCCATCCCGACCAGATATCCATCGGGAGCGCTCTTGGCGATAGCATAGGTGCCGAGATTGCCATTCGCGCCGGCGCGATTGTCGACGATGATTTGCTGGTGCAAACCTTCGCTGAGCTTTTGGCCGAGCCACCGTGCCGCGATGTCGGTGCCCCCACCAGCCGGGTAAGGCACGATGAGCTTGATCGGCTTCACTGGATAGTCTTCGGCAAACGCTGAGCCGCCGCTGATGAACAGCCAAGCGCAGAGCAGAATCTGCATCAGGGTCGTCAGCTTCGGCTCGCTCAGGGCGTCACGCCGCATATCAATATATCTCCGCTGCATCGGTTCGGGCAGGACGGCTGGCACAGAGATAAATTCGCCGGGCTCCGAAGGAGCGCGGCAGCCTATTGCAATCATGCGATGATTACTGCTTCCATCGCCGGGTTCCAAGAAGCCCGCCTCGCCCGGTGGGACCTCGTGAAGTATACAGGGAGGACGTCATGCGATGCATTTTTTGCGCGATCGCAGCGGCTACACTGGCCTCTTGCGGAATGAGTTCCGCGGCCATCGCGCAGCAGGGCAGCCCCACCCAGCAAGCCAACCCTGCAGATCCCGCCGGCAATCCCGATCAAGAGTTGGGCCGACGCTTTCTCTTTAAGGCGGAAAATTTACCGCCGCCGAAAAGCGATCCGATCGCCGCAAGCCGATCTCTGGTCATCCCATACGCCGGACAAACGCCGCGCGTGATGGAGGGCTTCACAATCACGCCATTCGTCACGGGCCTGGAGCATCCGCGGCGATTGCTCGTTCTTCCCAATAACGATGTCATCGTCGCAGAACAGAGGACCGGCTATTTGACGCTGCTGCGGGACGAGAACGGGGATGGCAAGGCTGACTTCATCCAACGCTATGCCGACGACTTCAAGGCACCGTATGGCCTCGCGTACCGGGACGGCTTTGTGCTCGTGGCAGACCAGGAGGGCATCTGGCGCGTGCCGCACGTCAGCGGCGCGGTGCGGGCCGGTCGTCCCGATCAGCCGAAGATTTCGGAAGTGCCGCCGGATCAGCGCAAACCCGTGCCGGCGGCGTATGGTCAGGAACTGATCACGCAGAGAGGCGTGTTTGGCGTCATTGCCGGTCACCAGAATCGCCACCTCGCATTGGATCCAAGAACCGGAGCCATGTTCGTCGGCGTGGGGTCGGCCGGCAACATCGGCGTGGAGCCGGAGGTCAAAGCCTCAATTCAGCGATTCGAACCGGACGGCTCGGGCCAAACGACGTTTGCCTCCGGCATGCGCAATCCGACGACGCTTGCATTCCACCCGACCACTGGAGAACTTTACGCAGGGGTTCAGGAGCGCGACGGACTCGGCGACAATCTTCCGCCCGATTACCTTACTCGAGTCGAAAAAGGCGCCTTTTTCGGCTGGCCCTACGCATATATCGGGCCCAACCCGCAGCCGGGCTTTGCCCAACGGGCGCCGGAGAAGGTAAAGGCGACCGTCGTCCCAGATGTGCTGTTCCAGCCGCACTCGTCGGTTTTGGACATCGCGTTCTATGACGGCGAACAATTTCCGGCAGAGTACCGCGGGGATGCCTTCGTAGCGTTGAAAGGCTCCTGGAATCGTTCGGAACCGACCGGCTACAAGGTTGTGAGGGTGCGATTCAAGGACGGACGGCCGGATGGAAGCTACGAAAATTTCGTCACCGGTTTCTGGGTCTCAGGTCAGCATCGGGCGGAGGTGTGGGGACGCCCTACTGCGCTGGCAGTCATGAAGGACGGCTCGCTTCTGATCGCCGACGACACTGGTGGGACGATTTGGCGCGTCGCCTATACGGGAGCGAAGGAGCGGGCATCCAACCGGGATGCCACGACAGGAGCGCCACAACGGTAGCGAGTCTGACGGTAAGCAGTCTGACCAGTCACCAATTGAAACCGGCAAAGCATCTGCATTGAGCCGCCGACGCGCTCACACAGTCGGCGGCCAATGCGGGGGATGCGTCCAGCATCCGCTTAGTCATCCCCAAGCCCCTTTTATGGAGACGGGCCTGTCCGGTAGTCGAACGCGGAATGGCTTCAAGCGATAAGCGCTCTTCTGAAACTACAGCGCACTCAGGATTGTGGCTCCAACAGCTGCGCGAAACCGAAATTGTAGCGTTTGAGCTTCGGATTCCTTACCTTGCTGTAGCGGCTGAAATCCACCCCATCAAAGCCACCGCTAAATCGCTCGAGGTAGCGATCCGCGAGCTGCGGGGTGAACTCAGCAAACATCGAGCGTCGGAGCTCAAGCCCCTCATCGGCGAAGTCGCGGCCGTGGTGGTAGTCATAAATCATCAGCAGCGCCCACGCGCCGGTGATGAAGTGACCTCCTGCCAGAGACGTCAGCCGTCCCGACTTGATCGCTTCGAGCGCCTCAGTCGAGGTGTTGATGCCGCTGAACCACGCATCGAGGCCGGGCTTGCCCCCGCGCGATTCCCAGGCCGTCATCGCACCGAACGCCATCAGATCGTTGCCCGCCCAAACGAGCTTGGCATCCGGGTAGCGCCGGTAGAGCGACTCGGCTTGTTGATTTCCTAGCTCGCGCGACCAGGCTGCGTAAACCTCCTCCTTGAGCACAACCCTTACGTCTTCGCCGATTGCTCGACGCATGCCTTGGTTGCGATTGATCGACGAGGGTGTCGAGCGGTCGCCGGCAATTGCTAGCATGTGAAGCTTGCCATCGGCACCGAATGCTTTTTCTCTCTTGCCACGGTCAATGAGCGCACGCGCCGTCATATAACCGGCGTCCTCCGCCCGCGGCTCCAATGAGCCGAGCCAACCTTTGTATTTGCCGCGCGGCGATCCGGTGTTGCCGCGCTGATCAACGGGGATCGAACTGTAGGCAAGAAAGGTTTTTACGCCGGCATCGTCGATGATTTTCAAGAGCTGGTCGGCTACGGCATAATCGTCAGTGATCACAATATATTCGGGACGCTTTCCAGCGGGGCGGGCGACCAGTTCGCGAGCGATTTCGAGCGTCCTCAGGGGCTCGCGCTGGGCATACTGAACTTCGAACGCCATGCCTAGGCTCTTGGCGGCGGCCTGCATGCTTTGGGTCGCAGTGACCCAGTAGATTTCGTCCGATTTCCCCGGATTGATGAACGCCACGGTTTGGGCGGGGGCAGCAGAAGCGTACAGCAGAACGGATAGGCATAAAGCAGCGACGCTCCGCCTCACTCGATAACAATACCGTTCCCGCTCCCGCTCCTGTTCCATCATAGCTGCCCTATGCCCATCGCGCGTAGCATTTCCGCGGGGCGACGGTTTGGGCCGCCCCAGCCTCGCGGGCATCCCCTAGCGGAATTACAGATGAATGTCTCGGTTGCCCCAATGTGCTTGGATGAGTTTTAGTGGGAGCGCTCGGCTCGCGATATGACAGCCGTCACAAAAAGTACGCTGGCGCCATAATCCAGGGGGTCAGCTGGCGGCGATCCGCCGCCGTGGATGTTCGCGGTGCAGCCCTAGGCGGGACTTCGACCGAAACCTGCCAGTGGTGATGTGTCTTGCTGGAAAAGCTTATCGTCATCGTCCTTATTGCGGGGCGACAAGCGCATGAGATAGGTAAATGAATAAAGCACAGCCGAGAAATACGAGTAGAAAGGCAAGCGCCACATCAATCCGCGATCCGGGGCCCGGGTGTAGCTCTTCGCTGTCGATGTTCTTCGCGGTGAGCAGAAAGCGGATCGCGGCAATTGCAATGATGGCAGTGCCAAGAACGATAAGTGCCAACCCAGCCCAGTTGCCGAATCGCTGACCTGGCAATGAGACCGCACGGCCGGCCAGTGAGGGAGCGGCAACCTCAAGAAACAGGTCGAACTTTTCGACAAGGAATCCGAAGGCCATGATGGCGATGGCTGTGCGAACCCACGCCAGGAACGTCCGCTCATTAGCAGCATGATCAGTGTAAGCGCGGATCATGAAAGGTCTCCTTGCTCGGTAACATGTGAATTGCAGGGTACTCGGCAGCAAGCTTCACCCGAAGCGAAGGCTCTGTTTGCTGCGGCGCGAGGCCTGGCGGAGGGAGACGAACTCTATTCCAACATTCTCCGCCTGCCGGTCCTTGGAAGTCGCGGGAGCCGGGAAGGTCTGGCATCCCGGGACTCAAATTGAACCGGTCTCCCGCGCAGTCGATGGCTACAGCGACGCGCGGGCGGTTCCCTCGTAAGTGCCCGAAGGATAATGTCCACATCCACGGCATTCCAACGGGCGCCGTGTGCACCTTCAAGATGCGGCCGACGACAGTGCTATCGGCGAGAATGTCATAATCATTCTCGTTCCACTCGCCCGATGGCCGGGACGCCGAGCCGCACCGGCAGGCCATTGGTATCAACCACTACATGAATCTTTCTGGTTAAACCGCCGCGCGAGGGCTCATAGACTGTTTCTTGTTGCGAGCGATGGAGGCGGCGTGCTGATGAACCCGTCAATGTTGATGGCCAATTCCATTATCAGCGCATCTTGAGCCCTCACATGGCCAATGAAACGCCAGAATGATCATCGCATTTGGGCGTAAAACTGATTGTCGATTGATAACCGCTGACTTACCGAGATCAACACAAATATTGACGATTAAGTAGGTAATCAATGGTTTATCGCGCATTGGGAGACCATTGTTATCCAACTGATATCTACCAAGAGCATATGTCGGGGTCGGCCAAAAGCCAGCAGTATTGTCAGCGGCCAAAACAAGCCTATTCACGCAAGGGTGGCTCGTGGGCATCGGGTAAACAAGTGCCTGATAGGTTGGGTTTGATTGCTTAATTACATACATACTTCCTTGAGATAAAGGCACAGGAGTAAGTCCGGTCAAAAAAGATTGAACGCGATAACCGCCAAATTTTCCTCCTGACTCAGGAGAGTTTAAATTTGTTCCATCTGTCTGTATTCCTACTTCACTAGATAGCCAGTTGCTTGCAAATATTAATGGCCGAGATGGAAGGCTTCCGACATTCGACGGATTTTGGCTTATGTTTTCTTGAGCTAAGATCATATCAATGGCATTTGAAAGACCTTGTTGCGCTGAAAGGAATGTCTGCAAGTCAGTATTGGGATTAGGAATTGTGAATTGCCCATTTACATTAAACTGAGGAATTAAACGCATTAAGCCTTCTGGACTACACAACAATTCTGACTGCACGGATAAAGTAGCTGCACTAGAGAGAGACGAAGCAGACACTGCGACAGCGAGGACAACAGTTCTAATAGAGAAAATAAACATAACCGAGATTCTCCGAATGAACTCCGAACCGGCAAGAATTTTTGCGTTTTTCCCGCGCTCTGGCAAGCCAAGCAGCGGTCGCGAGCAGCTTATGACCTGCCTTGATTCCCCGACCCTGGGGCTGAGGTTTGCCTGACCGCTTGCTGACTCGTGGCTTGGTGTCACTCGTGCCGGCAGCAATTCCGGTTCACGTCAGAGCTTCGAAGAAACAGCCCTGTCAGAGAACAAAAGGACGGGAAGCGCCTCCGTGAAATCCAAGGTAGGTGCCGAAACAGCGGCACAAAGGGCCAAACGGCCGGACCGCCGACCCCGGAGAATCGATGTGTCTCGAGTCGGTGGCGGAGGGAGTGGAACTGTCTTCTAACATTCTCCAGGGTCACGGCCGGCCAGCGCTCGATGAGGTCTGAGCCGCGTGGGTTCGAATCCTCGCCATCGCCCGCGAGGTCAATGACAAGCCCTTGCAATTTTGTTGCATCGCAGAGTCCGCTTTTGGCACAGAGCGGACAAACGGAGAGGTCTGCTGTTTGTCCGCTTTCGCGGGAAAAGCGGACTAGCTTCAGCAAAGGCGTGAGGCCCACCCTCCCTATTTCCACAACCCCTCATTCTGCGAGTCACATTTTCTCGGCACCCTGGCCGGATGCCCAAAGGCTCGAGGAAATCTGGTAATCATGGGGCGTTTCCATAGCGTGAGTTCATCCCCGAATGGGAAAGGGCGCGTCTCCTGATTTCAATATCCAGCACTCAGCCCGTTCATCCCTTTGAGGGGTCCAAAATGCAAAAGCGCCCTGATTCCGGACCGGCTATTTCGACTGTGGACGAACGTCGAATTCTCGAGCTCGAGCAGCGCTCAATCAGAATCCCGAGCTCGACTTTCGAGGAGGGGGAAATTGCCGACCTGTATGCCAATAGGATGGCGGATATAGGTCTGGATGTCGAAATGATGGAAGTTATCCATCCACAAGATCCGGCGAAGAAAAGCCGGCAGCCCATTGGGCGGCTGCGCGGCACAGGGGGAGGCCCCACGCTGATGCTCAATGGGCACATGGATCCGGGTGCCGAGATGACTGGTTGGACGGTGGATCCACTAGGGGCTAAATTCGAAGATGGATGGATCTGGGGAATTGGCGCCCATGATGATAAGGGCGGCTGCGTTGCCGCTATCAGCGCGGTCGAGGCAATCGTCCGCTCCGGCACCCGATTGAGAGGTGACGTAATCGTCACACCCGTAATAGCTCATAAGCTCGGTGGTGCTGGGACCAGGGCGCTGCTCGATCGTGGCGTTAAGGCCGACCTTTGCATCAACATGGAGCATTCCAACAACACGATCGCCAATGTCTGCGTCGGAGTTGTAATGGCACGCCTCGTATGCACGGCTCCGGAACTGTTCTTCCGCTATAGCGCTGAGGCCCGCGCTGCGTACATGAATCCGATCGAACAACAATCCGAGATCGTCCATCGACTTGGGCCCAGTCTAAAGCCCATTCCCCGCGGTGGATGGATGACCTTCAAATCGCATCCTGAGCTTCCTGGATTTCCGACGCATACATTCGACGTCATCCACAAAGAACACTACTACTTCAAAAATTACACAGGCCGATCGAGCCGCGAATGCGAATTGACCTTGCAGTTCCGCACCGTTCCGGGTCAGACCACCGCCTCGATAAAAAAAGATCTCACTCGACTTCTGGCTACGATAAAGCACGAGCATCCAGCGTTCAATTGCACGCTGGAAATTCCTGCACGAGGCACCGAGTTGGGATGGAATCAGGCTCCTATGGAATGCCCATCAGATCACGCTCTCGTTCGCGCCTTAGCCGAAGGGCAGACCATCGCCTCAGGTGAACAAAGCTACATCGGCGCCTATGGAAGGCTCGGGAATGTTGGCGATGGCAATATCATCCAAGAGAAGCTTGGTATCCCGACGGTTCAGTACGGCCCTGGAGACATTCGTATCTACAAGGAATGGCCAACCCCCGACGAACGCGTGCTCCTGGCAGACCTCGTGATAGCGGCAAAGGCGGTTGCTCACGCGACCGTCTGCTTGTGCGGCTGACTCATCCGCAGGAGAAAAGCTC
>Ga0210402_10006442_pt1 | contig 10411 bp, 11 predicted proteins | sample IncBWC7MmetaG_FD_161055 | JGI IMG/M metagenome (GOLD analysis project Ga0210402, IMG submission 161055) | Forest soil microbial communities from Barre Woods Harvard Forest LTER site, Petersham, Massachusetts, United States - Inc-BW-C-7-M | ecosystem: Environmental > Terrestrial > Soil >...
GCGCCTGACTCCTGCAAACGCGAGGCAACGGACACCTCGGCCACTGGCGGCCTCCACTCCCCTTGCTCGTTACGGGCAGCTCGGGTTGTCGCGGCCGACCGGGCCGAGCTTCAGGAATTCAGCTTCCCGAATGCCCAGCGTCTGGTTGACCTGCGGGATGGTCTTGATCAGCTTGTTGTAGAGCGTGCCGTCCGTGTTCTGCGCAACCTCGGTCAGGAATATGTCGGCGATGGCGTTGCGGTTCTTGTCGAGCGAGACCTTGCCGGTCGGCGTATCGAGCGTGAGGCTCGCGAGCACCGTCCGCAGCTTGGCGCCGCCGTCCGACACGTCGGCATTGACCTTCTGCAGCCCGGTCAGCAGCGCCGTCGCATTCACGTAGTAACCATGGGCGAACAGCGAGGGCGACGGGAAAGCGTTTGGCACCTTCTTGTAGGCCTCGACGAACTTCTTCCATGCCGGCGTATTGTTGTCGTCGGCAATCGGACCCGCCGAAGGCGTTCCGATGACCACATCGTGGGTCTTCCCCTTGGAACCCAGGATCGTCTGGTCGACGGTCACCGAACCGCCGATCAACGGCGCCTGGCCGCCGGCCTGCTTGTACTGGGTCAGGAAGTTGACCGAGTCCGAGCCGCCGAGCACGACGTAGATCGCGTCGATGCCGTCCGGCATTGCGGCGATGACCGAGGCGAAATCCTTGGTGCCGATCGGAACCCAGAACTTCTTCACCACGTGGCCGCCGGCCTTGCAGAACGGCGCCATGAAGCCGAACACCTGCGTGTAGGGGAAGGAATAGTCTTCCGCCAAGGTCGCCACTTTCTTGTACTTCTTGGTGTTGTAGGCGTAGTCGCCGAGGCCGGCCATCCACTGCGCGCCGTCGGTCGAGAAGCGGAAGAAATTGGGCGCCGGATCGCGCAATGTCGTGTCCTGCGCCGCCGACGTGCCGTTGACGATGGTCACGTCCGGCTTGGTCTTGGCGTAGTCCTTGACCGCGAGGCCCTCATCGCCGGACAGCGGGCCGACCACGACCTTCACGCCGTCCTGTTCCACGAGCTTGCGTATGGCACGCACGGCGCTGTCCGGCGAGCCGTCAGACGACCCCTTGACGATCTCGATCTTCTTGCCGCCAACTTTGCCGCCGAAGTAGTCGACCGCCATCACCGCCCCGCGCATGCTGTCGTCGCCGAGGATCGCGAATGCGCCCTCGAACGTCGCCAGCACGCCGATCTTGATGGAGTCCTGGGCCATCGCCGCCGACGGGACCGTCAATCCCGCGGCAAGCCCGAGGCCGAGAAGCAGGCGTCGATTTACACTCATCCGATCCTCCCTGGGTTGGATTCTGTTTGTGTTCGAAGTGACGCTTCCCCCGACACGCGGGAGCGCAAGGACTCCGCGGCAAGGAGCGGCTTGAACCTCCCCCACAAGCCGAGGAGGCCATCCGGCGAGGCGAATACGATCGCCAGAAAGACCAGGCCGATCAGCGTATTGTAGCGTTCGGCGCCGACGATATCGATGGCGAAGGTCTGAATGAGGATGACGAATGCGGCGCCAACGAAGGGGCCGATCGGATGGCGCAGCCCGCCGATCACGGCGATGACCAGCACCTCGACCGCCTGCCCGACGTCGACCGTGCCCGGAGATACGCGCCCGTTGAACCAGACCAGCAGCACGCCTGCGAGCCCGGCGATGACGCCGGAGTAGAAATAGGCGACGACCTTGTGCGCCGTGACGTTGAACCCGACCGCGCGCATGCGCCGGCCATTGTCGCGGATCGCCTGCAAGGCCAGGCCGAAGGTCGAGCGCGAGCAATAGAGCACGGCCGCGTAACATGCCGCCGCGACCAGCAGGCAGAGATAGTAGAAGGGCACGGGATCGCGCCAGTCGATGCCGAAGACGCGCGGCGTGGGAATGCCGGCATAGCCGGAATGTCCGTTGAACAGAGCGTAGTTCTGCTGCGCGAAGTAGAAAAAGGCGGCGGCGATCGCCAGTGTGATCATGATGGTATAGATGCCCTCGGTTCGCACCGATATCGCACCGATCAGCGCCGACACGGTGGCGGCGACCAGCACCGCGAACGGCACCAGCACCCACCACGGCCAACCGAAGCCGTGAATGTTCATGTTGTTGGTGCCGAAGATTGCGACCGTGTAGGCGGCGACGCCGGCGGTCGTGATCTGGGCGAGGCTCACCATGCCGCCATAGCCGGCGAGCAGCATCATCGAGAGTGCGAGCAAGCCCCAAATGAGCGAATAGGCGCCGATCTGCGCGACGAAGAACTCCGACGCAACGGCGGGATAAAGAAGCAGTGCGACCGCGAGTGCAATCTGGGCGGGGCCGAACCGGGCCGGGACGACCGCGGCGCGGCTCGGCTGATCGAGGGCGAGGACGGGGGTCGCCAACGTACGCGTCGTTCCCATGATGCCCTGCGGACGCAGCGCCAATGCGACGACCATGATGACGAACGTCAGCACGATGCCGTAGGTCGGCAGGTAGACGAGGCCGATCTGCTCGGCCAAGCCGACCAGCAGCGCCCCGATGGCGGCGCCGGGAATCGATCCCATGCCGCCGACGATCACGACCACGAGCGAGGCGATCAGGTAGCGCACGTCCTCGCCGGGCGCGAGCGAGAGCGCCGAGCCGCCGACGACGCCGGCGAAGCCGGCGAGCCCGGCGCCGACCGCGAACACGACGGCGAAGACCATGTGCACGTTGATCCCCGATGCCGAGAGCATCGAGCGGTCGTCGACGCCGGCGCGGATCATCATGCCGATGCGCGTGCGGCTGATCATCAGCCACAGCCCGACGCCGACGACGATGGCCGTGCCGAGGACGATCAGGCGGTAGAACGGATAGGTCATCATCACCGCGGTGCCGTTCGCGCGCACCGTGGTCACGATCGGCAGCTTGATGGCGCCGTCGAGCCAAGCCGGGACGCCGATCTGGTAGGTGATGCCGGTCCAGATCGCGAGCATCAGATCAGCGGCGACGATGGAGATGCCGAGCGTCACCAGCGTCTGCCGCAGTTCGTCGCCTTCAAGGCGGCGAAACACGAAGACCTGCATCAGTATCCCGATGAGGGAGAGCGCCATGAAGCCGGCGCCGACGCCGAGCAGCCAGATGCCGGTCCGTTGCACGACCTCGTAGCCGATATAGGCGCCGAGCAGATAAAGCGAGCCGTGCGCGAGGTTCACGTTGCGCATCAGCCCGAACACCAGGGTGAAGCCGCTGGCGACCAGGAAATAGAGGCCTGCCAGCGTCACGCCGTTGAAGATGGAATTGATGAAAGCCTTCTTGGAAATAAGGACCGCATCGAGCCACTCCGGCCACACCGCGACGAACATCCAGACGACCAGGGCGGCGACAAGCGCCCAGATAAGGGCCCATGCCTGCCGCCAGGTCGGTCCCGGCGCCGATTGCTCGACGACGCTCATGCCGTAAGCCGCAGCCGCTGCTGGTTCATCCGGGGCGCTTTGTGGAACTTGCCGTCCTTCATGATCGCGAGGATACGGGTCTTGTCCTGCAGGATGCGGACGTCGGCGATCGGATCGCCGTCGACGAGCAGCAGGTCCGCCAGATAGCCCTCCCGCACCATGCCGAGTTCGTTCGCCATGCCCATGATCTCGCCGCCGTATTTGGTGGCGGCCTGGATCGCCTCCATCGGCGTGAAGCCGAGCATTTCGACGAAGGTCTGGATGTCCTTGGCGTTGGTGCCCTGCGGCGTCCAGGCGAAACCGTAGTCGCCGCCGATGCAGACGCGGATGCCGCGACGGTGCATCTTCTTCATGGTCTCGACGCACATTTCGAGCTCGCGCTCATAGAGCATCGCCACCTTCGAGCCCGGCTTGATGCCCCAGGGCTCGGCATGCCGCGCGGTGTTGATGAGCCAGGCAATCCCGGGGGCGACGAAATGCTTGTCCTTGTTGGCTTCCAGCATGTCGAGCGCCTCTTCGTCGGCGAAGGAGGCGTGATAGATGTTCTGGATGCCGTGACGCACGCACTGCTTCACGGATCCCGAGGAGCGGGCGTGGGCGGCAAGCACCTTGTTGCGGCACCTTGCCTCGCTCGCCGCCATCGCCACCTCTTCTTCCGACATCGGCGTCTCTTCGGCGCCCATGCCGGTGATCTCCTCGCCGGAGAGGTTGAGCTTGATCGAATCGACGCCGTATTTGATGAGCTGCCGCACCGTGCGCCGTACTTCCTCCGGCCCCGACACGACGATGCCGAGGTTGAGGCCCTCGTGGGGGATGTGCGAGGGCGACGCGTCGCCGAGCCCGCCGACCGTCGTGATCTCCGGACCCGCGGCGAGATAGCGCGGGCCGGGGAAGCGCCCTTCGTTGATGAACTTCTTGGCGACGACGTCGAGCCGCGGTTTTGCCGCCGCCGCGCCGCGTCCGGCGGTGAAGCCGGCGTCGAGCACGAGCTTCGCCATCTCCATGGTGACGAGCATGTGCTCTTCCAGCTCCATCATCTGGATCGGGTCGATACCCGGCGCGTTGTTCCACGACAGGTGCAGGTGCGCGTCGATCAGGCCCGGCATCAACGTGGCGCCCATGCCGTCGATCACGGTCGCGCCGCCATGCGTCGCGCTCGAGCCGCCGCCGAGCCGCGAAGAGCCGCGCGTCACCTGCTTGATGCGGTTGCCCTGGATGAGAACCTCGCCGGTGTAGGGATACTCGCCGGTCGAGTCGAGGATGCGGACATTGGTGAAATGGATCGGCCCGGTGCCGTTAAAGCCGTTCTGCTCGTAGGCCATGATGGTTGCTCCTGTTCGTTCCCGCGGCGCTTTTTCGCCGCGCCTGCTTGTCCTCAGATCGGAATTCCGCGCAGGAAATCCGACAGCAGCGTGCCGCACTCCCGCGATTTCTCGATCGGCGTCCAATGGCCGCAGCGGTGGAGAACTACGGTCTTGGCGCCGCCGATCCGGTCGGCGAGCTCATGCGCGATGCTGGCCGGCCCGACCGCGTCCTCGTCGCCGGTGACGATCAGGGTCGGGCAGTCGATGAGCCGGTGGTCGGCCCGCTCGGCCTGCGCCAGCGCCTCGCAGGAGCGGGCAAATCCCTCGGCATCCTGGCGCATATGGCTCTCGCGCACAAACGCGACCGCTACGGGATTGTCGTTGGCGGTCGCCCCCGACAGGGCCGATTGCGTCAACTGCTCCGCGACCGTGCTCATGCCCTCGTGTCGTGCGATCGCGGCGCGCTCGCGCAGCCGTTCGCGCGCCGCATCCTGCGGCTCGAGGATCGGTCCGAACAGCGTGAGGCTCGCCACGCGCTCGGGATGCCGCGCGGCGATATGCTGGGCGATCAGCGTGCCGAAGGAATGACCGACGACGTGCGCCCGGTTGACGCCGAGATGCGCGGCCGCGTCGGCGACCGCCTGGACCAGCAGCGCGACTGTTATTTGTTGCGGCGGCGTCGGCGATCGTCCGGCTCCCGGAAGGTCAGGCCGCACGATGCGAAAGCCGGCGAGCGGCGGGAGGAGCGGCTGGAAGCTGTTCGACGTGCCGCCGAGCCCATGCAGCATGATGACCGGCGGGCCTTCGCCTTCGGATTCCACCACCATGCCCGGCAGGCGGACCGACGTCATGCCGAGCGCTCCACGATCTCGTTCTCGAGCACGCCGATGCCGCCGATCTCGATGCGCACGACGTCGCCGTTCTTGAGGTTGGGCGGGTTGAAGCCGATGCCGACGCCTGCCGGCGTGCCGGTGGCGATCACGTCCCCGGGCTGCAGCGTGATGCCGGCGGAGAGCGTCTCGATGATCGTCGGAATATCGAAGAGGCCGCGTCCGTCGCGGCGGACCAGAGCGAGCACGCCGTCCTGCGCTTCGGCAAGCGGCAGGTCGAACGGCGCGATCGAGCGCCCATCGTCGGTCACCCGTCCGACGCGCCGCTCGCCGGCGATGGACACAGTCGCGACCTTCATGCGCTCCCCGTTTTGAACCAATCTTCGTTGATTGGGAGCGATTATCGGCCTTTTGCCCATCAAGGCAAGTGCTGCAGCTTGCGGGTGAAATTGGGAGGTTGGCGCCCGCGCCAGGGACGCTATAATTGGCTCACAACCGGTCCATTACGGGATCAAAAACCGTTGCCCAAGGTGGTGGCCAGCACGATCGAAGGCTCCCTGCGCAGGCGCATCGCCGCAGGCGAATGGTCGTCGACCGGCCGATTGCCGGCCGAGCGCGACCTCGCCGTGCAATACGGCGTCGCGCGCAACACCGTGCGCCGGGCGGTCGAAGCGATCGCCCATGACGGGATGATCGAGCGGCACGTCGGCCGCGGCACGTTCGTCAATGGCGAAGCGAACGAACTTGCCGACATCGTGCAGCGCGCGACCGGCGTTTCCCCCGCCGACCTGATTGCCGTGCGGCTGATCATCGAGCCGCAGGCGGCAGCGCTCGCCGCGCGCAATGCAAGCTCTGCCGACCTGCTGGCGATTGCCGACGCGCACCATCGCGGTGCCGAGGCTCATCACAACGGCGAGTTCGAGCACTGGGACTCTCAGTTCCATTCGCGGATATTTGCCGCCACGCGAAACCAGCTTCTGGTCAGCATGCACGATATCTTGCAGGTCATCCGCAACCGGAACGCCTGGATCGAGCTCAAGCGCAAGACGTTCTCGGAAGATCGCCGCCGCGAGTATTGCGCGCATCACGCGCAGGTCTTCTCCGCCTTGGAGAATCGCGACGCGGACGGCGCCGCGCAGGCGATGCGCCTCCATATCGAGGCGATCGAAACGACACTGTTCAGGCGGCCGTCCTTTTCCTGAACTCAAATGCGAAAGTAGGCGACAAACGCGGCTCGACTGCCGCGATGCGCAACCATTGCCGGCGCCCGATTGCCACGCGATCCGCATAGCGGACCTTAACGTCCCCGAACGACGACGTGACGCCGCCAGAACGGAGAACAACTCCGGGGCCTCGCTTAGCGCGCGGCCCCCGACCTGCGTGGCGCCTTAATGCGCCCTGAGCCAATCGCGCGCCGCGCGCTGCGCCGCCGCGATCTCGATCTCCGACATCTGATCGGCGATCTCGCGCCGCAGCCGGGTGGCGTCGGCATTGCCTCTCACCGCCGCGAGATTGAACCATTTGTGTGCGTTGACGAGATCGACCGGCACATCGCGGCCGACCGAATACATCATCCCGAGCTCGAACAGCACGTCACCAGCGGCGGGTCCTTCGCCGAGCGGCGCCGAATCGGCGTCGAGCATTTCAAAACGAGCCATCTTGCACTCCCCTGTCTGCGCCTCGTCACCTGTCCGGTGCCGCGTCTTCGCCGGCTTTTTCCCCGCCGACTATGGCGATAATCATCGGAAGATTTGAACAGTGGTTTAATTAACGCGATGAATCGAAGCTGAACCGGTCGGCCGTCGACTGCCGCTCGTTTGGCAATACTCCGTTAGGCAACACCGCCAGGTGCGCCGGCGCCCATGCCCGGCGGCGGGCAACCTTGCAATGCCGACCGCCTCGGCTATCCTTCCCGCCCAGGGGACGGCAGGAGGTTTTGGGGATGGTCACGAGAAATCTTCGTATTGCGGCATTCATCGTTATTGCGGCGGTCGGCCTCGCGCCGATAATGGTCGCGCCGGCCTTTGCAGCCGACCCGCTCGGCACCTGGCTGACCGGGGACAAGAAGGGCAAGGTGCGCATCGTCAATTGCGGCGGGGCGATCTGCGGCAGTCTCGTCTGGATTGACGAGCCGCTCGATCCCGAAACCAAAAAGCCGAAGATCGACAAGCGCAACGCCGACGCCAGCAAGCAAAGCCGCCCGCTGCTCGGCATCCCCATCGTGCTGAGCATGAAGCCCAGCAGCACACCGCAATCATGGGAAGGCGACGTCTACAATGCCGAGGACGGCAAGACCTATTCCGGTTCCTTCACCTTGACCGGCGCGAACACCGCCCAGCTCAAGGGTTGCGTGCTCGGCGGCCTGATCTGCAAGGCGCAGACCTGGACGCGCTCGAATTGACGGCGGAACGGCGGAGCATCGTCGGGAGCGAACGGCACAATTCCTGAGTATCAATCCGCGGCGATCGCCTTCGGCAGGCGCAACCCGCAACGCGCGTTCAGTCCCATTGCGGCCGGCCGGAAAACGCCCAGTCGACGACGCGGCCGCCGGGGTGCGCGAGCGCGGCAATCTCGGCCATCTCCTGCGCGCTCAGCGCGAAGTCGAAGATCGCGGCGTTCTCCATCAGCCGTTCGACCTTGTTGGTGCGCGGAATGACCACGATGTCCTGCTGCACCAGGAAGCGCAGCGAGACCTGTGCGGCGGTCTTGCCATGCGCGGCGCCGATGCGCGCGAGCACCTTGTCGTCGCGCGCGCGCCCGCGCGCGATCGGGCTGTAGGCGACGACCGCTAGCTCATCGCGGCGGCAGGCGGCGATCACCTTCGACTGGTCGAGGTAGGGGTGGCATTCGATCTGGTCGCAGACCAGCGGCTCGCTCGTCTCGCGCACCGCCTGCTCGATCAGCGCCACGGTGAAGTTGGAGACGCCGATGTGGCGGGCGAGGCCGTCGCGCTTGGCCTTGGCGAGCGCCCCGAGGGTTTCCGCCAACGGGATCTGCGGATTGGGCCAATGCAGCAGCAAGAGATCGACCTCGCTCAGGCGCAACCGCACCAGGCAGTCGCGCGCCGCCCGTTCGAGTTCGCGCGGGGCGAAATGCGACGGCCAGATTTTCGTGGTCACGAACACCTCCTCGCGCCTGACGCCGGAGGCGTGCAACCCCTCGCCCACCTCGCGTTCGTTATCGTACATCTCGGCGGTGTCGATGTGACGGTAGCCGAGGCGCAAGGCCTGCTCGACCACCCGCGCACATGCGCGTCCCCGCAGCTCCCAGGTGCCCAGCCCGACGAGCGGAATACGGGCGCCCTGCGCTTCGACGGCGGGGGCGGTTGCATTCGCGCTGACGGGGGCCATGGCATTATTCTCCTGGGCGTTTCGGGGAAATCGAGAGGCAGGGGATCGTCCGCAAATTCACCATATTAGGCAGCGAACCTCACCTATCCCTTTCATGCAGATCGTGGTAGTCAATGATTATCGAGCTTCGGGCGGATTCATGTTACGTACCGCAGCTTTAGTGCTCGCCGCGCTGATGCTCACCGGCCTCACCGCCTGTACGGCGAGCTAGTCTACGTGCGCGCGGACGGGCGCGACTTCGCGGAAGACCAGGCGCTTTACCAGCAGTTCGAAACGGATCGCATGACCTGCCAGGGCGAGGGGCACAGCGGCAACATACCTACGAATGCCGCCTATCACAGCACCGGCGACATTGGCGGAAACGCGCCGGACTGCATGGGGAAAAAGGGCTACACCGTGGTGCAGTCGGTCATGGCCGTGCTCAAGCGGCAGGACCTCGCCGCCAAAGCCGCCGAGAAGGCACAGCGTGAAGCCTGGTTGCGGCGCCGCCTCCCCCACCCCCGGCACCCCCAAAGCAGGTCGCTGCGAAACCCAAGCCGAAGCCCAAGGTGGGGTCTACACCGCAACCGGCGCAGGCGGGCTCAGCACCCTGGCGGCAAACTGGCCAACGTCACAACCGGGACAGGTGCGTTCGACGCCATCGGCACCGAACTGGCCGCCGCCGCAAACTCCGCCTGGTTGATCGTGCTGGGTCCCTGCGCCCAGTAAAAAAAATGCACGCGGGCCGCGACGCAGCCTGGACGCGGCTTGTCAGCGCGATTTGCCGCCGAGGGCGGCGAAGGCCGCTTCTGGAGCCTGTTCGATGAGCTTGAGCAGCGCGCGCGCCGGTCCGCGCGGCGAGCGCTTGCCCTGCTCCCAATTGCGCACAGTCTCGACCGGCACGCCGATGCGCGCCGCAAACGCGGCCTGCGTGAGACCAGTGCGCCCGCGCACGTTGCGCGCATAGGCGGCTTCCAGGATGCGCATATTGGCGGCAAGGTTGCCGTCGGCCGGGCGCATCATCGTCGGCCGGCCGTTGGCAGCAGGCCGCGCCCGCTCGCTGCCGTCCGGCAAAACCTCAACCAATCGCCCGTCTGCCTTCAGTCGCACACGCAGCATGCGCCCGCTCCAGCGGCCATCCCGATCTTGGGCCGCGGCGCATAATAGCTGATTCGTCATGAATTCAATGAGTTAGTGAGCGGACGATGCGGCGCGTCGGCTGATGTCGCGGCCGTCCCGGCCAGTGAAGCATAAAGCGAGCCTTTCTTAGCCCCTCACTCCACGTGAGAGAGTGGAGAGGTTACAGCCCAGTGCGGGAGGGGGGCTACTCAGCGCTCAAATAGAAAGAAAGCGCGAGGGGTCAGTCAGGCCGCAAACTCTCACCAAACCGCGTATACTGATGCTCAGAGGAGCCCTCTCCAGCAGGGGCAAAGGGCATGATATGCAGCGCCGATTTCCCGGGCGCACCGAAAAGAAAACCCACGAACGCGGGAGCAAAAGAGAAATGCAGAACCTGCAGA
>Ga0210402_10006443_pt1 | contig 10411 bp, 15 predicted proteins | sample IncBWC7MmetaG_FD_161055 | JGI IMG/M metagenome (GOLD analysis project Ga0210402, IMG submission 161055) | Forest soil microbial communities from Barre Woods Harvard Forest LTER site, Petersham, Massachusetts, United States - Inc-BW-C-7-M | ecosystem: Environmental > Terrestrial > Soil >...
AGAACTCCTCGAGATCGGGGACGGTGGCGATGCCGTCATATTCGCCGCGCACCAGCAGCACCGGCGCCAGCACCTTGTCGGGATGCACCACCGGCAGGTTGGCGGTCATGTCGAGATAGGTGCCGGTCGGGATCTGGTCGCCGAACTGCATTTCCACATCGGCCAGCGCCTCGACCGCGGCGGGATCCGACGTGCCCGGCTTGTCGCGGGTCGCAATCGAGCGGATCATGTCGCGGTCGCGCTTGCGCATGTTGTGCGAGCGATAATAGTCGACCTGCTCGGCGCGCTTCTTCAACGTCGGCGAATCCTCGCCCTTGTAGGTGAAGGCGGCGAACACCAGGCGATTGATGCGATCGGGCGCAGCCATGGCGTAGGCGCCGGCGCGCAGCGCGCCCGAGGATTCGCCGACGAAATGATATTTCTGCTGGCCGGTCTCGCGTGCGAGCACATCGGCGGCAGCCTTCAGGTCCTCGACGCCGCTGGCGATATCCGAATTGCCGCTGGTGCGGCCGGACTTGCCGTAATTCTCGTGGTCCATGGTCCAGCAATCGAAGCCATAGCGGGCGAACTCGTTCATGACGGAATATTCGCCCTTGCCCGGCACGTGCAGATCGAACGCCCGCGAGGTGACGGAGGAGCCGTGGACAAAGAACACGATCGGCCGCGCAGGCTCGCCGGCCTTCGGCGCGCCCACCCGCTTGCGGAACATCCAGAGCGGCACGTCGCCCTTCTTGGCCCAGTATTCGCCGCTCCAGATTTCGCTCGCATCGCCATTCTCGGCGCTGGCCGGCAAGGCCGGGGCCAGCGTTCCCGCCATCAGACCGAGGCCGGCGCCCTTGATGACGGTGCGGCGGGCAAACGAATTCTCCAGATGAGTCATGGTGTTTCCCCGTATGCGCCTGGTTTTCGGCCGGTCATTTGTAATTTTCGACCGATAAATAGATTTTAGCAGCGGCCTGACGCGTTTGAAAGCGGTGTGCACCGCACCGCAAACACCATCGCGCGATATTTTCCGGAACAAGCTGACTTGCGGCGCAAGCAGGTTTAGTCTTGGCCGCGCCTCAACCGGAAAAAATCCGGACCGCCGCAACAGGGGAGAAGAGCCGTGAGCAGCAATCTGACCGAAGAAGAACTTGCCGCGCTGATGCCGTCCGAGCTGTGCCAGTACCAGACGCCGATCCCGACCCAGATCGTTTCCAGTGACGAGTTCTATCCTGACCCGCAGAACGAACGGCAGCGCGAGGTCGAGAAGCGCCTCCTTGCCATGGCAGACGAGCTCGGCGGCAAGCAGGGCCTGAACCGCCGCGGCTTCTTCCAGAGCGCGGCCGGCATGGCCGCCTCCTTCCTCGCGATGAACCAGGTCTATGGCAACCTGTTCGACGTGACGCCGGCGGAAGCCGCGACGCCCGCGATGGCGCAAGAGCGCGCCACTGCCTACAAAGACCAGTTCATCATGGACATGCACACGCATTTCCTGCGCGACGACACCCGCATCATGGGCTTTGTCGAGATGCGCAAGGCGGTCGGCAAGGCCGGCTGGAACAAGGAGCTCAGTGATCACGAGCAGACCATCGAGGACCTGAAGTTCAACAACTACAAGAAGGAGATGTTTCTGGACTCCGACACCAAGATCTCGCTGATCTCGTCGGCGCCCTCGGACATCGAGCAGGACTGGTTCCTGACTAACGAGCAGATGGCCGACGCCCGCAAGAAGATCAACGACGAGGCCGGCTCGCGCCGCGTGTTCTGCCACGCCATCTTCACGCCGGGCCAGCCCGGCTGGCTCGACAAGCTCGATGCGGCCCTCGCCCTGAAGCCGGAGTCCTGCAAGGGCTACACCATCGGCGACAACACCCATAAGGAGATCAGCCGCTATCCCTGGCGCTTGGACGACGAGAAGGTCGCCTACAAGGGCTATGAGAAGATGGTGAAGGCGGGCATCAAGAATGTCTGCGTCCACAAAGGGCTGTTCCCGCCCGGCCTCGAGAAGCAGTACCCGCATCTGCGCGGCTTCGCCGATGTCGCCGACGTCGGACAGGCGGCCAAGGACTGGCCGCAGCTCAACTTCGTGATCTACCACTCGGCCTACCGCCATGTCGGCGGCGATCCGAAGGTGGCGCTCGCCGAGTTCGAGCGCACCGGCCGCATCGCCTGGACTTCCGATCTCGCCGACATCCCGGCGCAATATGGCGTCAACAATGTCTATGGCGACGTCGGGCAGTTGTTCGCGACCACGCTGGTCGCCGAGCCCAATGTCTGCGCTGCGCTGATGGGCACGCTGATCAAGGGGCTCGGTGTCGACCACATCTGTTGGGGCACGGACGCGCTTTGGACCGGTGCGCCGCAATGGCAGATCGAGGGCCTGCGCCGGCTCGAAATCCCCGAGGTGATGCAGAAGAAATTCGGCTACGCCCCGCTCGGCCCCGCCGACGGCCCGGTCAAGACCGCGATCTTCGGCGACAACAATGCGCGGCTCTACAACATCCAGCCCAAGCGCGCGATGCTGGAGCTCAAGGGCGACCGCTTTGCGCTGATGAAGGAGAAATACGAGAAGGTCGGCCCCGAGCCGTCGCATACGCGCTACGGCTATGTGGTGCCGAACGGAACGATCGATCACAGCGTGTTCGTGTGAGCATTGCCCGGAAGCAGCGCAGCCTGAGCGCTGCGCTGCTTCCGGCGCCAATTCAACCCGCGGCGGCCCGGCGCCGAGCGCTGCGAGGCTTTTCAAAGCGCGCGGTCCGGCTATGATCCGGTGAATGGACGCATCGCTGATCTCGGGTTTTGCAGCTTTAGCCGGCGCCGCCATTGGCGGCCTGACCTCGGCGACGGCGGGCTGGCTTTCGCAGCGCTACACGGCGCATGCCCAATGGATTGCCAACGAAAATCTGCGCCGGCTGGACATCTATCGCGATTTCATCCAAAGCGCCTCGCAGTGCTACATCCACGCGCTTCAGCACGACGAACCCGATATTTCAGGTCTGGTCGGGCTTTACACCCATATCTCACGTATGCGGGTGTTAGCGACCGCCCAGATCGTCGAAAAGGCCGAACAGGTCGCGCAGCGTATCCTCGATACCTACACGGAGCCGGACAGGAGCTTTGAGGAGCTGCGAAGCATGGCGAAAAGCCATGCCATCGACCTGCTGTATGACTTCAGCACAGCGTGTCGGCTGGAGCACGAGCGTTATCGCCACCGGCAACTCTAGCGCGGCGATTATCTGCCCTTGAATTGCGGCTTGCGCTTCTCCTTGAAGGCCTTGACGCCTTCCTTCAAGTCTTCGCTGGTGCGGATCGGATCGAGGATCCGCCGCGCCTCGGCGACCGTCTCCAGCGGGCACTTCGGCATGGCATCGCGAACGAGCCGCTTCAGCCCCTGCACCACCAGCGGCGCACTGCCGGCGATCTTGGCCGCCATCTCCTGCGCCTGCACCACATGCTGGCCCTTCGGCACGACCTTGTTGACGAAACCGAGCTGGTAGGCGCGCTCGACCGGCAGCTCCTCGCCGACCAGCAAAAACTCCATCGTGATCTTGTGCGGCAGCCGCGAGACCAGCGAGGAAATTCCGCCGCCGGTGGTACCGATCTTGACCTCGGGATAGCTGAAGCGCGTGGTCTCGGAGGCCACGCAGAGGTCCGCCATCTGCACCAGCACGAAGCCGCCGCCGACCACCCAGCCCGAGGTCGCCGCGATCACCGGCTTGTCGAGATCGACGCCCAGGCCCGGCACTGCGTGCCACATGTTCACCGGAAGATCCCTCACATCGGCGCCGACGCAGAAATACTTCCCCTCGCAGGAGGCCAGAACGGCAACGCGATCGTCGCTGTCACGAAAGCGCTGCCAGGCCTCCCGCAGCTCGTCGCACAGCGCGTTGTTAAGCGCGTTGTGCGCGGACGCACGGTCCATGGTGATGGTCGCGACGTGGTCTTTGCTTTCGTAACGGACGAGTGTCATGGGGCCCCCCTGTATTGTTTTTTATTCGTCATTGCGAGGAGCGTGAGCTCCGAAGCAATCCACGCTTCATTCGCGGCACGGTGGATTGCTTCACTTCGCTCGCAATGACGTTGCGGCTGTCTATTTCTTTTCATCCGGATGGCGGTGCACCGGATCGATCCAGAGCACCGTCTCCGGCTTCTCGACCGGCTCGATGTCGAGATTGATCGCGACAGCCTCGCCGTCGCTTCGTACCAGCACGCACTCCAGTACCTCGTCGCGGCTCGCATTGATTTCCTGATGCGGCACGTAAGGCGGCACGAAGATGAAGTCGCCGGGGCCGGCTTCCGCGGTGAACTGCAGATGCTCGCCCCAGCGCATCCGCGCCTTGCCCTTCACCACAAAGATGATGCTTTCGAGATGGCCGTGATGATGCGCGCCGGTCTTGGCGTCGGGCTTGATGGTCACGGTGCCGGCCCAGAGTTTCTGCGCGCCGACGCGGGCGAAATTGATCGCGGCCTTGCGGTCCATGCCCGCCGTCGACGGCACGTTGGGATCGAGCTGGTTGCCGGGTATGACGCGGACGCCGTCATGCTTCCAGCGTTCGTCGTCGTGATGATGCGAATGGGAATGCGCGTGATCGTGAGGAGCCGTCATTATCGTGCCTTCGAAAGAGTTCCTTCACGACGACGCTACAGAAATACCCGCCCGCAGGCGAGAGGATTCAGGAACATTTTCAAGCGCCAACCGTTGTCCCGGCGAACCACAAGGAGGAGAAATTTTCATGAGTGCTACCACTGACAAGGTCAAGGGTGCTGCCAACGAAGCCATGGGCAAGGCCAAGCAGGGCGTCGGCGAGGCCGTTGGCTCCGATCGTCTGCAGGGCGAAGGCGCCGTGCAGGAAGTAAAGGGCAAGGGCCAGCAGGCGCTGGGCGATGCCAAGCAGGCCACCAAGGACGCGGTCAACCGCGCGGCCGCCGCAGCGAACAAGAAGCTCTGAGCCCCGTCTCAGGTTTCAGGAAGGAAAAGGCCGGCCATTCGTGGCCGGTCTTTTTCTTTGTGCGCGTCACTTCCGCCGATGGCTCAATACGTCGGGATTGACGACATTGGCCGGTGTGCCCATAGCATACGACACGATTTGATCAAAAATATCGGTGAATTGAATCTCATACTCGTCGCGCGAGACATAGCCGATATGCGGCGTGGCGACGACGTTATCCATGTTGAGGAGGGGATCGGCGGTGTCGCGGAGCGGCTCCTTCTCGAACACGTCGACGGCCGCATAGCCCGGCCTTCCCGCCCGCAACGCGTTCACCAGCGCTTTCGGCTCGATCAGCCCGGCGCGGCTGGTGTTGACCAGCGTCGCCGTCGGCTTCATCCGTGCCAGATCTTCCGCCTTGACGATGCCGCGTGTGGCATCGACGAGGCGCATATGCAGTGAGATGAAATCGCACTGCTCGAAGAACGCGGCTTTGCTCGCCGCTCCCTCATAGCCGTCGGCGCGCGCCTTGGCCATCGCGGGCTCGCGGGCCCAGACCAGCACTTTCATGCCGAATGCTTTTGCATAGCCGGCAACCACCGCACCGATGCGGCCGTAGCCATGGATGCCGAACACCTTGCCGCGGACGGTCGAGCCGACGCCGAACTGCCAGTGGCCCGCCTTCAGCGAGACGACCTGCTGCGGGATCATGCGCGAGGACGCCAGCACCAGCCCCCAGGTCAATTCGGCGGTGGCGTAAGACGGCGTATCGGCGTGCTGGCTCGATGAAACGACAATGCCAAGCCTAGTGCAGGTGTCGATATCGATATGCGGAAACACGCTGCGCTGGCTGATCAATTTGAGCTTCGCCAGCCGCTTGAGGAGCGGCGTCCTGATCTGCGTGCGCTCGCGGATCAGGACCAGTGCTTCGGTGTCCTTCAGCCGTTCGGCGAGCTTGTCGACGTCCTGGACATGGTCGTTCCAGATGGTGACGTCATGGCCTTTGAGCTTGGCGAAGCAATCGAGGGTGCGCACCGTGTCGAAGTAGTCGTCGAGAACCGTGACCTTCACGATGCACCCCTCTCGCAATTATCTTACAGCGAGCAACTCGACATCGAACATCAACGTCGCGTTCGGCGGGATCACGCCGCCGGCGCCGCGCGCGCCATAGCCGAGCGCCGGCGGGATGACCAGTGTGCGCTTGCCGCCGACCTTCATGGTCGAGACGCCCTCGTCCCAGCCCGCGATCACGCGCTTCTGGCCGATCGGAAATTCAAAGGGCTCGTTGCGGTCGACGGACGAGTCGAATTTCTTGCCCTTCTGCCCGTTCTCGTAGAGCCAGCCCGTGTAGTGCATCACGCAGATTTGGCCCGGCTTCGGCGAAGCGCCCGTGCCAACCTGGGTGTCAATGATCTGCAGTCCTGAAGCTGTGGTCATGGGTTTTCCTGGGCCTTGTGCGAACGCGCCCGACGGCGCAACGAAGACGGCGGCCAGGGCGATCGCGATGGCCGAAACAAACGAGGCTGCTGATTGACGAAAGCGCATCCGCTTAACCTTCCTGTTCAATGGGGCGGCTGTTTAGCGCAAGCCCGCCGGCCTTGCCAGCGTTTCGTCGGGACATCGAAGGAACATTCATTACAAGGTGCCGTTGATCAGGGTCGCTCCAAGCAGGTCGCCCCAATGGCAATGTTCGACCAAACTTCCCGGCCCGGCTCTTTGAGGGGGTTGCTGCACTCCTATGGAGGGGAGCTGCGTGGATGGGCTGGCGGCATCACCCTGCGTTACGGCATCGCCGTGGCGCTTCTGCTTTCGGCGGGCGCCGGCATCATTGCCGCGATCGGCGTCACCATCGCGGCTTTATTCCATTGGCTCGAGATCGCTTACGGCGCCAACGCCGCCTATGGGATCGTCATCGGCCTGCTGCTCTTGCTGGCTGTCGCAACCGCATTGACGGCAATTGTCCTGCTCAAACAGGGCTTGCCTCCCCTCCCGCGACCGCATCGCCACGCGGCCGCCGCCGGCCAGTCGGTGGCAGCCAGGGCCGTGCTGGCCGCCTCGGCTTCGCATAAAAGTTTAATGAAGGCCGATCCGGTTACCGAAGTGATGATCGGCCTCGCCGCCGCATGCCTCGTCGGCTGGCTCGTCTCGTCACGCGTGGGACAGCCGCAAACACGACGTCGCACCAGATGAGCGGACCGCCGACCGGCCATCGAAGTCACCTCGCGCTGGTCGCCGGCACGGTTCTCGCAACACTCGCTATCCAGCGGCACGTGTCGCGTCTCGCATCCCCTGTGCCTGCCGGCGAAGAGGCGCGCCATCTCGCGTCCAGCCAATGGCGGATTTCACTGAAGGGCTGGAAGGAAATCCTCGTCAGCACCTACGAGCAGATCAGCGAAGACCGGCTGCTGGCAACCGCGGCCGGTGTCGTGTTTTATGGGTTGCTCGCGATATTTCCGGCCATCACGGCGCTGGTATCGAGCTATGGGCTGTTCGCCGATCCGTCGACCATCGCGGGGAATCTGCAGGGCCTCGCGCTGATGCTGCCGGAGGGATCGTTTGCCATCGTGCAGGACCAGATCGGCCGGGTGCTGGCCAAGGAAAGCACCACGCTCGGCGCCACTTTCATTCTTGGATTGTTGATGGCGATCTGGAGCGCCAATGCCGGCATGAAGGCGATCTTCGATGCCCTCAACGTCGTCTATGAAGAAAAGGAAAAGCGCGGCTTCATCCGGCTCAACCTCACCTCGCTGGCGTTCACCATTGCGGCGCTGGCGGCGATCCTCACCATGATCGGCGGCCTGATCGCCGTGCCGCTGGCGCTGCAGAGGCTCGGCCTCGGCGAGCGCGCCGAATGGATCGTCATACTGGGTCGCTGGCCCGCTTTGCTGTTCCTGCTCTTGACTGCGCTGGCCATCCTCTATCGCTTCGGGCCAAGCCGGCCCAATGCGCGCTGGCAATGGCTGAGTGTCGGGGCGCTGGCCGCGAGCCTGCTCTGGCTCGTCGGCTCCTGGTTGCTGTCCTGGTATCTGTCGAACTTCGGCAACTACACCGCGACCTACGGTTCGCTCGGGGCCGCGATCGGCCTCATGACCTGGATGTGGATGTCAGCCATCATCGTGCTGTGCGGCGCCGAATTGAATTCGGAGATCGAACAGCGCGTCACACGGTGACGGCCTAGGCGGCGTTGGACTTGCGCACTTCCTCGTCGCGGTGGCGCTCGATCACCTCGGGCTCCTGCTCGTCGATCTCGGTCAATTCGGAGCGCGCGGCATGGTCGACGCGCAAGAGCTCGTCGAGCTTGGCATGCAGCGCCAGATTGTCGCGACGGTTCGCGCGCTGAATGAAGAGTGTCATAACAAAGACGGCAAGCGTCGCCACTGCATTCCAGTCGAACGTGGCGCGGTCGAGAATAAGCCAGGCAACCGCATAAAGCACGACGACCAGAAAAGCGGCGGGATGCCCCGCCGCCTGTCCGACATTTGTCGTCCAGTGCGTTCTCAGCACACCGCGACGGACAAATTCCCGATATTTCCTCTGATGAGGCGGCGCCATCACCCTCGATGTTCTCCAACCGCATCTGCGGCCTTGTGGATGCGCTGCCGCGCCATTGAAGATCGCATTGCAGACGCCATGCACCCTCAACAAGGCGGCTTTGCAGATGTTCCGGCTTCCAAAATCCGGCGACGATCCAAAGCCGAAGAGTGGGCCGGCAAGATGCTACCGACGCTTAATCGTCGCCGTCGCAACAGCCGAGGCGCGCGACAGGAGCGCGATCGGATCGCGGCAAATATGCAACGCAACCTGGAACGTTTTGTCCGGCGACGCGTAAGCCTGATGCTTCCGTCGTTCACACCCCCGGGCGGCGGGAGTTGTTCCTAGGCCCCGGCGCGCCAGTCGCCGCGCCGGGGCCGAAGGAAAGACGGAGCGTGCGATGCCGCTTTATCATTTCGATCTCGTGAATACGAAGACGCATATGGATGCGGGAGATGCAGAATTGCCCGATGACATCGAGGCAATGGACTCTGCCGACCTGATCGCTCGCCGCGTTTTGAAGGAATTGCCGCAGGCGAAAAACCGGCACTACGCCATCCTCGTCACCAACGAGGACGGCGAAGAGATCTGCCGCCTGCCGCTCGACATCCTGCATTAGAGGACCACCGATGGGACATTCCAGCCAGGGCATCGTCAGGGATCAGAAGGGCGAAGAGCAGCCTGCAGACAAGCAGCGCGCGCAGAGCGTTCACAAATCCGATCCTAAATACTCGGTCTCGCGCGAGGCCACGCGCGACCCCAAACTCAATGACGCGGAGAAGACCCCGGGCTCCGGTATGATGCCGGATGACCGCGGCGGCGCGCCGACGGGGTGATCCCTTCGTTCCGAGGAACGATTGCCATCAATTGCCGTTGATCTCCGACAGTTCAAGGAGGCCGAAATGGCGATGAACGCACGAGAATTGGACGAACGCGAGTTCGGTAATCTGATCGGAAGCGACAAGGTAGAGGGCACTTCGGTGTTCGGCCCCGACGACTCCAAGATCGGTTCGATCGAACGGGTGATGATCGACAAAATCAGCGGCCGGGTGTCCTATGCCGTGCTGGGCTTTGGCGGTTTCCTCGGGCTCGGCAACGATCACTATCCCCTGCCCTGGCAGTCGCTGAAATATGACACCAGGATCGGCGGCTACCGCACCGGTATCACCGAAAACCAGCTCCGCGGCGCACCGAAATATCGCAACGACAATGACTGGAATTGGGGCGATGTCGGCACCACCCGCGCGCTCGACGATTATTACGGCGTGCCGGTCATTTGATAGAACGCCGAATGGTTCCCATTAACATTGGGTAATTGTCGGTTGGCAAGTCGATGTTCCCTCCCCATGTCGATCGCATGAAACAGTCGGACATCTTCAGGGAAAACGCGGACAACTGTCTGCAGCTTGCCGAGCGCGCCGAGGGCCAGCCGGCCTCCAGGCGCTTTTCGCGCATGGCGCAAGCGTGGACAGCGCTCGCGGAAGAACAGGATTGGCTGGACGGCGAAATCCCTCCGCTTGCGATCCATGCATCCGCCAGATAGGTCCGCCACACCCGAAATCGGAGGGCAGTGACATGCGCCTGCATATCGCGTTGGTGGCTTTCGCCGCAGCGTTTGGCGTGGCTGTCGCCTGCGCGGCCGTGACGACCTTGAAGCAGGTGAGAACCGACACCTCTTCGCTGTCGCAGCCGATCAGGCACAGTTAAGCCTGAAACCGCCCACTCAATAGCCGAGCGCGCAGCCGTCCTTGCGCGGGTCCGAGCCGCCGGTCAGCGTGCCCTTGTCCCAGTCGATCCAGATCGCCTGTCCGCCGCCGAGCGGTCCAAGCACGCTGGTGGTCTTGTGGCCGAGCTTCTGCAGACCCTCGGCGATCGCGGCGGGCACGCTGTCCTCGAGCTGGTAGACGCCCTCGTAATGCAGGCCGCGCGGCATATCGATCGCTTCCTGCACGTCGCAGCCGTAGTCGCTC
>Ga0210402_10006444_pt1 | contig 10410 bp, 8 predicted proteins | sample IncBWC7MmetaG_FD_161055 | JGI IMG/M metagenome (GOLD analysis project Ga0210402, IMG submission 161055) | Forest soil microbial communities from Barre Woods Harvard Forest LTER site, Petersham, Massachusetts, United States - Inc-BW-C-7-M | ecosystem: Environmental > Terrestrial > Soil >...
CGCCGATCCATGGCAGCAGCCTGCGCGCCCGCTGCACCAGATCGCGCGCCTCCGGCATCGCAGCGCTCGGCCGCGAATCGAAGGCGAGCGTCGCGTCCGTCGCATTCCAGTGCAGCACCAGACGCCCGGCGCCATCCGGCCTGGCCTGGATGATCGGCGAGTGCACGACGCGGCCGACGCGGGCGGCAACCGGCGGCGTGAACACAAGGAACCCGACGGTCGGTGCCAGAGGCAGATGCAGGCCCGCATCCGACACCGGATCGTTCGCCCAGCGGCCGGCGCAGTTCACCACCAAGTCGGCTTCGAACAACACACCGTCCGCCGTTTTGACGCCCGTGACCCGGCCCGTGCGCATGACCGTCTCGGACACGCGGACACCGCAGTTCACCGACGCGCCATGTCGCCGCGCCGCGCTCAACATCGCAGCCGCATACACCACCGGATCGAGCCAGCCCTCGTCGGGGAAATACGCAATCGGCGCATCGCCGATCTGTGCGGGATCGATGTCGGGCTCGAGTTCCAGCAGTTGCGCCGGCGTGATCCATTCGGCCGCATAGCCCCAGGATTGCAGGCGCTCGACTTTCGCCTGCTGCGCCGCGCGGTCCTCCGGCGCCGTCCACTCGACGTTGCCGCCACCGTGCCACCACGGCGTCGCGCCGAACTCCTCGCCCAGGGCGACGTGCGCCTTCATGCCAGCGACATTCAGATCGTGGTAGGCGCGTGGCGTCTTGCCGTTGGAGTTGGTCCACGCGAAGCTGATGCCCGACGTGCCGCCGCCGATGCGACCCGCTTCGAGCACGGTGACCGAGGCGCCGCCCATCGCCGCGCGATACGCAACCGAGGCGCCCATCACGCCGGCGCCGATCACGATGATCCGCATCAGTTCTTCACCCAGACGTTGTACATGCGCGGATTGTAGAACGGAAGGTAGTGCTCGACATTGGCGCGCACCGCCTGCACCTTCGGCATCACGCCCATCGGGATCACCATCACGTCGTCCAGCGCGATCTTCTGTGCGCGCACGAAGGCCGCCTGGCGCGCCTCCAGGGTCGGCCCGTTCGCGACCTCATCGAATGCCTTCATGAAGTCCGGATCGGTCTTGCCGCCTGGCGGGGTGTAAACCGGATTTGGTTCCGCCATCGGGCGCAGGGTCTGCACTCCGCCGACCGCGACGTAGGTGATCCAGCCGGTGAAGAAGAAGTTCCAGTCCGGCGTTCCGTTCATCGCCTTCTGCAACGCGGTCGGCCAGTCGAGCACCAGCAGTTCCGCGTTGATGCCCACACCTTTCAACTGCTGCGCCACGACGAGTCCGGTGTTGTAGAGGCTAGGATAGTCCTTGTTGGTCAGCAGCACGACCTTCTCGCCGTGATAGCCGGCCTCCTTCAAAAGCTGCTTCGCCTTCTCCGGATTGTGCTGATCCAGCAGCTCCTTGCCGACCTCGGTATAGTAGTTGGTACCGGGATATTGGAATGACGGGTTGTGCTTGAAATCCCCGTCGCTCGCTGCCTCCATCACCTCATCGAAGTCGAGCGCAGCCAGCACGGCCTGACGAAACTTCAAATTGTTTGTAGGCGGCGCCGACCAGTTGCCGTAGGTGACGTTCAGCCAGAAGTTCTCCAGCTTCAACAGCCGGATATCCTTGTTCGCGCCGACCCGCTTCTGCGCGATCGTGGGCACATCCTGCACGCCCTGCAGCTCGCCGGTCTCCAGCCCCGCGACGCGCGCACCCGGTTCCGGCACCATGCGGAACGTCACCGTGTTCAGACATGCGACCTTGTAGCCGCCGAAGCCCGATGCATCGTCGTAACGCGTATCCGGCGTGTAGCCCTCGAAGCGCTTCAGCTTCACGTAGGCATCGGCAACGAACTGATCGAGCTGCCACGGCCCCGTCCCCATCGAGGGAAGCTGTTGCGGCGGCGCGTCCTTGTTCTCCTCGGGGATGATTATGATCGGCACGGTGATCGACGACATCGCCTCCACGAAGCTCGGCCGCGCGTCCTTCATCGCGATGACGAAGGTGGCGGGATCCGGCGTGTCGTAGTGATCCACCGGCGCAAGAATCGAGCGATCGATGCCGACGCGGGCGTAGCGCTCGAACGAGGCGCGCGCATCGGCCGATTTGAAGGGTTTGCCGTTGTGGAAGTGCACGCCCTGGCGAAGCTTGAACGTGTACACTTTGCTGTCCTCGCTCGCGTCCACCGACTGGGCAAGCTGCAGCAGCGGCTTCATGCTCTCGTCGCGCGTGACCAGCGTCTCGTAGGTGTTCATTGCGATGTCGCGGACCGAGGCGGCGGCGTTTGCCTGCATATCGAGCCCAGCGACATTCGCCTCCAGCCCATAGGTGAAGTCGCCACCGGTTCGTCCGCATTCGAACTTCCCCGCGCGGGCGGCGCCGGTGCATGCGAGAATGCCCGCCGTCGCCAGCATTACCATGCGCTTCGTGGCCCGATTGTCCATGCGGTTTCCCCCGGTTCCTATCGGCCATGATGGTGGTGCGCCGGATCGGCCGTCAATCGTCAGGTGGTGTACAACCAGCGGCTGACCAGCGTCTCCACGTCATCGCTGAATTCATCGCGCGGGCCTTCCGCAAACAGCGTGCCGGTGCGCATGACATAGACGTGGTTGGCGATACCCAACGCGCCCTTGATGTTCTGATCCACCAGCAGAATCGCCTTGCCGTCGCGCGCCAGGCCGGCGAGCAGCGCATAGATCTGTGCGGAGATGCGCGGCTCGATGCTGGCGGTCGGTTCATCGATCAGCATCACCGTTGGATCGGCCATCAGCGCGCGCGCGATTTCGAGCTGCCGCTGCTGGCCGCCGGACAGCGTGCCGGCAGCCTGACGCCGGCGCTCCTGCAGGATCGGAAACTGCGCATAGGCCCGTTCGGTCCTCTCGCGCACCAGTGTGCGTTTGCGACGGAACTGCCAGGCGCCGAGGCGCAGGTTTACCTCGACTGAAAGGAACGGAAACACGCTCGGCCGCTGCGGCAGGTAGGTGATGCCGTGACTGCTCATGTCGTGCGACGCCACGCCCTTTAGCGATGTCGTGCCCAGGTGCACCTCGCCCTGCTGTGCCGGAAGGAACCCGAACAGCACCTTCAGCAGCGTCGATTTTCCGGTGCCGTTGGGTCCGAGCACGCAGCGCACCTGGCCACGCGTCACGTCCACCGACATGCCGTTCAGGATGTTGATTCCCGGCATATAGCCCGCCACGAGATTGCGCGCGGTGAGCACTGGTGCGGGATCAGACACCGGCATAGGCCCGCAGAACTTCCTGGTTGTCGCGCACTTCGGCGACCGTGCCGTCGGCGATTTGCTCGCCGCGTGACATCACCACCATGCGGTGCACCAATCGCTGCAACGCCTCGATGTCGTGGTCCACGATGACAAAGGTGCGGCCGTCGGTGTGCAGTTTCCGCACCAGCACGATGATTTCGTCGCGCAGGAACGGGTTCACGCCGGCGAACGGTTCGTCGAGGAACAGGATGTCCGGGTCCAACATCAGTGCACGGCCGAGCTCCAGCAGCTTCTGCTGGCCGCCCGACAGGTTCTTCGCCTGCAGTGATTCGAGTGCGGCAAGGCCAAGGAATTCGAGGTGCTGGCGCGCCTCGCGGGTCGCTGCGGCTTTGTGCGAATGGGGGCGTGCGAGGCCTGGCACCAGCATGTTCTCGAGCACGGTCATGCGGCTGAACAGTTGGGTGATCTGGAATGTGCGACCGACGCGCAATGCTGCGAAGTCGCTGGCGGCGAGGCCGTCGGCACGCTTGCCCCGCAGGTCGATGTGGCCGCTGGCCGGTGTCAGATGACCGGTCAGCAGGTTGATCGTGGTGGTCTTGCCGGAGCCGTTGGGGCCGATCAACCCGACGAGCTCGCCTTGTTGGACGGCGAAGTTCAAGTTGCTGACTGCTACGATGCCGCCGAAGCGTTTGGTCAGGTCGCACGCTTCGATCAGGGGTGGCATTGCTATGAGACTCCCCCTCCCCTTGCGGGAGGGGGTTGGGGGGAGGGGGTCGTGCCAGTGCCGAACCGCCCCCTTCCCCCAACCCCCTCCCGCACGGGGAGGGGGAGAATTGCATTGAACTGCTGCCACGCCAATGCCAGCAGACCGTTGCGCGCGAAGCGGATCGTCAGCAACAACAGCGCGCCGAACAGCACAAGCCGCCACTGGCCGTAGCTGCGCAGCGCCTCGACCAGGAATTCCAACCCGAGCGCGCCGATCATCGCGGCGACAATGCTTTCGGCGCCGCCGATCACCGCCATGGCGACCACCAGACCCATTTGGTCAACCGAGCCTATGTCGGGGGTCAGGATGCCGATGTAGTGGCCGTAGAAACCACCGGCCAGTCCGGCGAAACTCGACGTGATGGCAAACGCGAGGATACGGAACCGCACCACCTTCACACCGGACGCCGCCGCCGCGTCCTCATTTTCGCGGATCGCTCGGAAGAACAGACCCCAGCGCGACGTTACCAAGAACTGCATGATCGCTAGCGATCCGATCAGTAATGCCAGCCCGAGATAGTAGAACGGCGTGTCGGTGCGGCCGTGGAACAGCGGTGTCACCTCCAGCCCGCCGGAACCGCCGGTGACTTCGTTCTCCGACACAATGACGATGCGCAGAACTTCAGAGAACGCCACGGTGAACAACGCGAGATAGGGTCCGCGCATGCGCAGACACACGAAGCCGATGAAGCTGCCGACAAGTGCGCACATCAGGACGCCGGCCATCATGCCGAGCGGGATCGGTATGTCGAACCACTTGACCAGCAGACCGGAGGTGTAGGCGCCGAGCGAAACGAAAGCCATGTGGCCAAAGGAAAATTGTCCCGCGTAGCCGGCGAGCAGCGCCCAGCTTGCAGTGACGATGGCGTAGAACATCGCCAGCACGCCGACGGACAGCCAGTAGGCATTCACCATGAACGGGAATGCCAGCGCGAGCACCGCCAGCACAAATGCGCACGCGCTATTCCATCGCGACATGCGCGCGTCCAAACAGGCCGGTGGGCCGGATCAGCAGCACCAGCATCAGGATGAGCAGGCTGAATGCCTGGGCGTAGGTGAGGCTGCGGCTCGGGTCGGGAAACAGCGCCACGAACATCGATTCCGACACGCCGATCATCAGTCCCGCTATGATTGAGCCGGCCACCGAGCCCATGCCGCCGAGGATGACGATGGCGAAGGCCTGCGTGTCGGGAAGTAATCCCATCGATGGCGACAGCGAGTAGATCGGTCCCACCAGCGCACCGGCGCCGCCCGCCAGCGCGCCGCCGAGGCCGAACGCCAGCATGTAAAAGCGCTGGTCGTTGATGCCGACGATCGCTGCCGATTCACGTGATTGACTGACGGCGTTCAGCGCCTCGCCCCAGGCGGTGCGGTTCATGAACAACACCAGACCGATCAGCATCGCGACGCCCGCGCCGCCGGCGAACACGCGGTCCCAGGTCATTATCAAGCTGCCGACCACAAATACTCCTGGCCAGAAGGAGGGCGGGCGAAGCGGGTAGGGGCCGTAGATGATCAGCGCCAGGGCGCGCAGGAAGATCGAAATGCCGAAGGTGATCAGGATACCGTAGTCGCCCTTGCGCTCGGTGGTGGGGCTGTATAGTGGCGTCAGCAATGTGCGCTCGACCAGGACCGACAACACGAATGATAGCGCCATCGCGACCAGCACGGCGAGCAGCGGCGGGATTCCGGCAAGCGATATGGCGAAGTAACCGAAATAGCCGCCCATCATGTAGACCTCGCCGTGGGCGAAGTTGACGATTTTCAGAATTGAGAAGATCACCGTCAGCCCCGCGGCGATGACCGCATAGATGACGCCGATGACCAGTCCGTTGAGTGCCTGGATCAGCAGGTAGTCGGTCATGGCGCGGGCACGTCCAGACGCACATATTCCTCACCCCCGCGAAAGCGGGGGTCCCGCCTGGGCCCCCGCTTTCGCGGGGGTGACGAGTACATTTTCAGCTCCCAGGCTTCTTATAAACGTATGGCACCGTCGCGTATTGCCGCGGCCAGACGATCGGCGCGTCGGCCTGGCCCTGCTTCACCTCGGCGTATTGCAGGATGCTCAGCGGCGCTTCCAGGAACTGATGATAGTGCCACGCCGGCTCGTGACTGGTGGAGAAGGAATACTGGCCGCGGGCACCGATATACTTTGTATTCTCCAGCGCATTGATGATCGCCTTCGCCTCGGTGCTGCCGGCGGTCCTGATCGCATCGAACAGCAGCCACGCACCGTCGTAGCTCTCCATCACCGCACCCGATGGATCGGCGTTGTGCTTTGCCTTGTATGCCGCGACGAACGCCTTGGTCTTGTCGTTCCATGCCGCCTTCGGCAGGCCGACATTCTCGGTGACCAGGTACTTGCCGGCCTCGCCGACATTTTCCCAGAACGTCGGATCGACTGCCTCGCCACCGGAATTGTAAATTCCGCAATTCGCGGTCGGTGCAAATCCGAGGTCGTGCGCCTGGCGAATCATCGGATAGGCGCCCGCCTCCGCGTAGATGTTGAGGAAGAAGTCGAACGGTGGCGAATTGCTTTTGAAACGCAAAATCTGCGCGGTGAAGTCGGTCAGATTTGGATCGGCGTCCACCGCCGTGAAGGCAATATTGGCCTTCTTCAGTTCCTCGGCCACCAGCGTGCGCGCGGACAGACCGACATCGTCCTTCTCGGCAATGATCGCCACATTCTTGAACCCAGCAGCGGCGATCCACTGGCCGATGGTCACGTCGATCAGCGACACCGCAGGCGCGTTGCGGAACACCTCCGGATAGCCTTTTGCGGTGATCTGATCGGACCACACATCGCACGCCATGAAGGGCGTGCCGTACTTGTGGTAAACTTCCATCTCCGCCAGCGCGACGGGGCTGTGGAACTCGCCGAACACGGCGACCACCTTGTTCTGCTGGATCAGGCGTTCCGCCGCGGTGCGGCCTTCCGCCGGCATGCCGCGCGTATCGGCATAGGTGATCTCGACCGGCCGGCCGAGCAATCCGCCCTGCGCATTGATCTCCGCCGATGCGATCTCGGCTGCGTTCTTCATGTTGGTGCCCTCGGCGTAACCGCCGGGCGGCGACAGCGGGCCGACCCATCCGATGGCGACTGGCTCACCGGCCGCGCGAACCCGGCGTCCAAGCAATGGCAGCGATGCGGCGGCTCCCGCCGCAGCCAGCATGCCGCGCCTGGTCGGCGCGGTGATCGTTCCCCGTGTTGTCCTGTTGATTGGCACCGGTCGCTCCTGTGGCTTGGATGGATGGCGTGGGCGCATCCTGTCAAGAAGGTGGGCGCGCGCCAAGTGTGACAGCTTTAGTACGCTGGCCGCCAGGCGCTCAACGCACGGCGCAGTTGCCAGGGTCGTCGCAGCGCGGCACCCGGCGCAACGTCGGTTCCGATGCAACGGGCGAGAACGACCCTGCTTCGCGGGCAGACGATGGCCGCACTTTGTACTGATACTGCGTCGCCGGCTTGAGTCCGGCATCCCCATAGCTCAGGCCGCCGATAGTGGCGATCTGGCGGAAGTCCGTGTCGCCCGGGCCAACACGGAACACGTCGTAGCTGGTCACTCCGGGGACCGACGACCATACAACGTCGATCGCGGTGTCACTGCGATCTGCTGCGAGGATGGTGGCCGGCGCGGCAGGTTGCGACCCGGTGGGAGCAGCTGAGGCCGCGGCGCCGCTGGTCACACGTTCGACCATCGCCTTGATGGCGCTGATCTGTTTGCCGGACTTGAGCAGGTAGGTGGGTAATTCGGTGGGATTGGCATCCAGATAACCCCACCAGTCCCAGCACGCCTGGGGATTGGTGAGCCCCAGTGCGCGGGTCTGTGGATAGAGGACAATGATGTGGTTCGTGTCGGCCCATTCGTTATAGCCGGCGTGCCTTACGAAGTCCTCGCCGATATTGTCGAAGGATTGCAGGCAGCCATGCAGCGCGACATGGAGCCTGCAAGGCTCCTTCGCTGCGCAGGAAGCCGGGACATAGGCGAACCCCTTGTCGTCCATGCTGTCGTCGTTTGGTTGATCCGGCGCCGTGAAGTCTGCCTGACTGAACGACAGAAGCTGCCCGGTCAACGCGCCGGCATTGCGTGGGTCGAGCGCGCCGTAAATGTGTTGCAGGATGACACCGGCCTGATCGTAGTTGCATCTGTTGATGTACTTGCCGCCGTTTGCATTGCACGCGCCGCCATAGGCGATCGTGACCTGCGAATGGCCCGCACCTATTGCATTCTGGTAGAACAGATTCCCCACGTTTGGACCCAGATAGTGCGCGTAGTAGGCGCGCAGCGAGTCGGTCACCGGCCTGGCCACCACATCGTCGTTGTAGCCGTTGAACAGATAGATCTTCTGCGCGGCCACATTGCCGGTATCATCGATGCCGCCATTGCGGCTCCATGCATCGGTGCGCTTGATCAATTCTGGCAGATCGGGGGCCGGTGCACCGCCCATGCAGGTGCTGAGCGCCGCGGACATGGAACCCTCCGAACAGCCGAACGGTCCACCCGCGATCGCGCCGACACCCTTGACGATCGACGACCATGCCGTGCCGAACTGCACGGCCATGTAGGCGCCGGATGAAATGCCCGACACGGACGTCTGCGCGATATCAGCATTGTAGGCCGGCAGCGACGGCTCGGCGGCGTTGGAACGTGCGGGGACCGCGGCGGCTAGTGTTGCGCCAAGTACGAGGCCACGCCACGTAGTGCTCGACCGAAGCAATACACATAGCATCGATATGTCCTCTGGCAGGAGATTTTTGGGATTGGTATTTCTTGGCGCACTGTGATCCTGCATCCGGGGCTCAATCGGTGCCAAGTGAAATCTTGCATCGGCATCGCGGGATGATGGTCGGGCAAGTCCTGTCGGCGCGATTCGACTTGCGGACCTCCTCTGCTACGTTCTGTGGCAAGCAAGGCGGAAGCCGAGGAGGCTAGATCAAGACCATGACGCACCGGCGATACTGGGTGTACTTCCTGCTCTTCATGTTCAACGTCATCTGCTACCTGGACCGCATCAACATGTCGGTCGCCGGGCGTTCGGTCGCGCAGGAATTCGAAATTTCGCCGGTCGCACTCGGCTACCTGTTCTCGTCGTTTCTGTGGGCCTATGTCGTGATGATGCTGCCAAGCGGCCGATTGGTGGACAGCCTCGGTCCCCACCGCATGGCCGCGATCGGCGCCACCTTCTGGTCGATTGCGCAGATGCTCGGCGGCGCCGCGACCGGTTTCGTTACCATGCTGCTCACCCGCCTCGGACTTGGCGTCGGCGAAGCACCAACCTTCCCGGTCAGCTATCGCAGCGTCCGCGACTGGGCGCCCTATACCGAGCGCGGCCTTGCGGTCGGCCTGATCCAGGCCGGAACGTTGCTGGGACCCGCACTCAGTGCGCCCTTGGTGGCCTGGCTGATCGACCTCACCTCCTGGCGCACATCATTCGTGGTCACCGGCGCGATAGGCCTGGTCTGGGTCGTGGTATGGCTCGCGTTCGTATCGACGCCCGAGCACACGCGCTGGCTGCCGGAATTCGAGCGTCGCCTCATTCTCGCAGAACGCCATGGCGGCGATGCACCGGCCACGAATGACGGGATCGGTTATCGCGGATTGCTGCGCTCGCCCTCGATGTGGGGATTGGCGATCTCGCAGGGCTGCGCGGTCTATTCGGTGTATCTCTACCTGAGCTGGCTGCCCAACTACCTGCAGACCGCGCGTGGATTGTCGCTGGTGTCGTCAGGCCTGTTCACGTCGGTCCCGTTCCTTGTGGGCGCCGCACTGATCGTCCTGACCAACTGGATCGGCGACAGGATGCTCACGCCGGAGACGATGCGCCGCGGAAGCCGGCGACTCGTCGTGGTCGCATGCCTTGTGCTGTGCTCACTCGGCCTGGCAATTCCGTTCGTCGACTCACTGACGCTGGTCGTCATCCTGACGATCTTTCCAGTGAGCTTTGGCAACACGGCCACCGCAACGAATGCCGCGCTCACCAACGACCTGCTGCGGTCCCAGTCCGACAGCGGACGCGCCTTCGCCTTCATGGTGCTGGGCGGCAACGTGTTCGGCCTGCTGGCGCCGATCGTCACCGGCTACATCGTGCAGGCCACCGGCAGCTTCTCCTCGGCCTTCATGCTCGCCGGCGCAATCGCGCTGATCGGCGCGGTGGTGTCGTTCACGCTGACCCGGCACACGCTCGGCGAGAAAACGCCGGCTCCCGTCGGCATGGCGCGCGCGTCGGGCTGAGGGCCCGCTGGGAATTAAGCAAATCAGCTGCAGCACGGCCGGTTCCTCTTTTTGTCATCCCCGCGAAAGCGGGGACCCAGTTAACGCCTGGGTCCCCGCTTTCGCGGGGATGACAACAACAGAACGGGGATGACAACAACAGAAGCAGATCTGCTGGCAACTAACCCATCTTATTCACT
>Ga0210402_10006446_pt1 | contig 10407 bp, 9 predicted proteins | sample IncBWC7MmetaG_FD_161055 | JGI IMG/M metagenome (GOLD analysis project Ga0210402, IMG submission 161055) | Forest soil microbial communities from Barre Woods Harvard Forest LTER site, Petersham, Massachusetts, United States - Inc-BW-C-7-M | ecosystem: Environmental > Terrestrial > Soil >...
GTACTTGCGAAAAAAAGCCCCAGGTAAGTTCCGTAAGAAAGTTGCAATTGGATAAGTGCGATGGCGGGGATTGTGGCGCGAGTAGGCTGTGGTGTCAAGAGAAAAGGCTACAAGATGTTGTGGTGAGGTTGCGGAGGAGAAGAAAACGAGAATCTTTTAGAAGCAGCAAAGAAGTACGAAGATTTTCGTTGACAATACGAAAGCCTTCGTATTAAGCTGTGCCCACGATGAAGGAACCACTACAAAAACCAACGGCTTCAGAGCTGGAAATCCTGCATGTGCTATGGGAGCGCGGGCCATCGACGGTCCGCGAAGTCCACGACGCGCTGAGCGAGAAAAAGGACCTTGGGTACACCACCGTGCTGAAATTGCTGCAAATCATGACGGCAAAGGGCACGGTGCGCAGAAACGAACAGCAGCGGGCGCACGTTTATGAGGCATGCCAGCCGGCGACGGAAACTAAACGACAACTGGTGGGAGACGTCTTACAGAGAGTGTTTGAGGGCTCGGCCAGCGAATTGATGATCCATGCCCTGGAGGGGCGGCGAACGTCCAAGGAAGAGTTGGACGAACTGCGCCGCCTGCTGGACGAGTACCAGAGGAGAAGCCGATGAGCAACCTAGCGAGTTGGATTTCGCCGGAGATTCTGCGAACGCTCGGCTGGACGTTGCTGCACTTCCTGTGGCAAGGCGCGGGGCTGGCGGCGTTGTTCGCGGTGGCGTCGGCGATTTGCCGGAGCGCGTCGGCGCGTTATGCGCTGGCGGTCGGTGCGCTGGTATTGATGCTGGTGTCACCGGCAATCACTTTTATGTGGCTGCATACGCAAGCGAATTCGGCCGTTACGACCGGGGCGGAAGGAGCCATGACGTGGACGGCGACCTCCACACAACACGCGACTGCGCTGTCAGGCTCCCGCGCCCCGGTTCGAGGAACGCGAAGCGAGCCGGCGATGGGGATGCTATGGCTGGTGGAGGCGTGGTTCCTGGGCGTGCTTCTGCTGAGTTTGCGGACCGCGGGCGGGTTGTTCGTGATCGAGAGAATGCGTCGGAAAGAGATCCGGCCGGTGGCAGCGGAGCTGTACGCCAGGTGCATGGCGCTGCAGCGGAGAATGGGGCTCGACCGCTTCATTCGATATTGCGAATGCTACCGGGTGGATGCTCCGGCGGTGCTGGGATGGTTCCGACCAGTGGTGCTGCTGCCAGTGAGGGCGCTGACGGGGTTGAACGAAGAGCAGATCGAAGCGGTGATTGCGCATGAGCTGGCGCACATCCGGCGGTTCGATTGTTTCGTGAACTTGTTCCAGATTGCGACGGAAACGCTGCTGTTCTACCACCCGGCGGTCTGGTGGGTGAGCCAGCGGGTGCGCGCGGAACGCGAGCACTGCTGCGACGACCAAGCGATTGCCATTTGCGGCGATGCGGTGAATTACGCGCGGGCGCTGACGCTGATGGAAGAGTGGCGCACGGCTCCGGCGCTGATGATGGCGGCGAATCGCGGCCCATTGGCGGAGCGTGTGATGCGGGTGCTGGGTCTAAGCGGAGCGACGGGGAGGATACGCATGGCGGGAATGGGAGTCAGTTTTGTTTGCCTGGCCGGGGCCTTGCTGGCTGGGAATGCGTTTCTGGGAGTGGCGCACGCGTCGTTCGGAACCAGTAGCTCGGCAACAGAGCTGCAAGAGAACGGCAGCGTCATCATCGTGAAGCCGGAGCCGCCAGCCGCGAAGGATCGCCACGCGCCGGCCCCAAAAGCGGCTCCAGCCGCGCCGAGCGAACTTGCGCCAGAGCCAACGCCCGGGCCTGGAGTACAGAGCCAGCCCGCACCAGCGCCCCAGGCGTCGAACGATGGCAAAAAGCAATCGTATATGGATGCGATGGAGGCGGCGGGCGTCAAGATCACCGACGTGGACGAACTGATTAGCTTGAAAATACAGGGCGTGACGCCGGAATACATCAAGGGAATGCGCGACCTCGGGTTGCAACCCGACACCGAAGAACTGATCGGGATGAAAGTGCAGGGCATCACGCCGGAATACGTACGCGAGATGCGGAAGTTTGACCCCAAGGTGGGCGTCGATGATTTGATCGGAATGAAAGTGCAGGGCATCACGCCGGAATACATTCGGGAGATACGGACTATCTATCCAAATACGGGTGTCGACGATTTGATTGGAATGAAGGTGCAGGGGGTTACGCCGGAATATATTCGCGAATTCAAAGACTTGGGGCTGCAGCCGAGCGCCGAGGACCTGATCGGGTTGAAGGTTCAGGGTGTGACCCCAAGCTACGTGAAGGAAATGCGGGCCATCGGGCTGAAACCGAATACCGATGAGCTCATTGGGATGAAGGTGCAGGGAGTCACGCCGGAATACGTGAAAGAGATGCAAGCCGCGGGATTCAAGGATCTGGATTGCGACGAGCTGATCGGCGCGAAAGTGCAAGGGATCACGCCGGAGTTTATCGAGAAGGCCAAGAAGCACGGGTTTCAGAATCTGACGCTCGACAAGCTGATGGCCTTGAAGAACGCGGACATTTTCTAGATCGCGCGGAAAAAAGGGAGAGGAGCGAGCTGCCATGAATGCGAAACGAATGATTGGCCTGTTCTTGATCATTGCCGGAGTGCTCCTGGGCGTGGCGAAGGCGCTGGGCGGCGAGACGCAGAGCGGCGACTGGACGATACGGCGCTCCGAGATTCCGGGGAGAGTGGAGTTTTCGCTGATGGATGCCCGCGCCGGACATCACTTTCACTCCAGTTCGGACTGGCCGGCGACCGATTTCTCAGGGCTGGATTTCTCCAAGGCCGGGCGGCAGGAGGTTCATTTCACAATCGCGCGGGACGCGGGAAAGTTTGAATGCCAGGGATTTCTCCACGACGGAGAAGGCGCCGGGCTGTTTCATTTCATAGCTGACGCGAAATACGCGCAGGAAATGAAGGCGCTTGGATTTGAAGGGATCGACGGCGAAAAACAGTGGGCGATGGCCATTCACGATGTAAGCCTGAAGTTTGCCGGGGACATCAAGGCGAAAAATCTGCGCGGGCTGGACACGGATAAGCTGATGGCCTTCAAGATCCACGGCGTGACGCCGGAGTTTATCGATGCGATTCACGCGGCGGGCGTGAACGAAGCGGAAAGCGATAAGTTGATTGCATTTCGTATTCATGGGGTGTCACCCGAATTTATTTCCGGGATTCGCTCGGCGGGTCTGAACATCGTGGACAGCGACAAGCTCATCGCATTTCGCATCCACGGGGTGACCCCGGAAATGATTCGGAGCGTCAAGCAGGCTGGTTACGACCCTGTTCCGGACAAGTTGATCGCCATGAGGATTCATGGCGCGACGCCGGAGTGGGTGGCGGAGTTGAAGAAACAGGGATACGACCACGTGGATCTGGACAAGCTGATTGCGTTCCGGATTCATGGCGTTTCACCGGATTTCATAGGGCAGATTCAGAAATTGGGGTACACGCATCCGGAGCCGGATCAACTGATTGCCATGCGCATTCACGGAGTGACGCCGGACTTCATCAGCAGTCTGCAATCGCGCGGAATGAAGGACCTGAGTATCGACAAGCTCGTAAGCCTGCGGATTCACGGAATCGACTGATTCTCAAAAAAGAAGCGCAATGCCCACGAGAAACCACTGCAGTTTGCCTCGTTTGCCGGCCGTGTTCCTAAACGGCTTCTGCCTGCTTGTCGTTTGGACGCTGACTTCGGCTGCCGCGCACGCGCAACAGAGTGAATCGAACCACGTGGACGAATACGTCAAGCAGCGGATGCGGGAGTCGCCGATACCGGGATTGTCGCTTGCGGTCGTCAAAGACGGCAAAGTCGTGAAAGCAAGCGGATATGGAGCAGCAAATCTCGAGACTGGCACTCCGGCCGGCCCCGAAACGGAATACCGAATCGCGTCCATCAGCAAGCAGTTCATTGCTACTGCCGTATTGTTGCTGGTGCAGGAAGGCAGGATCGGACTGGATGACAGGGCTGCAAAATATCTTGATGGAGCGCCGGAGAGCTGGAGCCAGATTTCGATACGCCAACTGTTGACGCACACTTCCGGTATCGCGCGCGACCCTGCCGATTACCATCCCTACCGCGGACAGCCGATTACGGAAGTCATTCAGTCGGCTTATGAATTGCCGCTGAGTTTCCGGCCCGGCGAAAAATGGCTGTATTCGAATGTGGGCTACTACGTTCTGGCGGAGGTGATTTCGAAGGCCAGCGGCATGCCGTGGGACGCTTTCATTTCGGAACACCTGTTTGGGCCAGCGCAGATGGGCGCTACGCAGACTGGAACGGTCCTGGGTATCGTGCCTCATCGAGCGAGCGGCTATCAGTGGACGAATACGGGAGTGGTAAATGCAGAGAACTGGATCGCCGTGCGGCCAAGCAGCGCGTTTCTCTCGACAGTATTGGATTTGGCGAAGTGGGATGCGTTCTTGGGCTCAAGTGGTTTACTGAACGATTCCGCCCGGCAGATGATGTGGAGTCCGGCAAAGCTCAACGATGGTGCGCCGGTCGACTACGGATTTGGCTGGTACGTTGATTCCTTCCTGGGCCGGACAAGAATCCACCACGATGGACAATACCCGGGCTTCCGCTCGGACTACGAGCGGTTCGAGGAAGACAAATTGAGTGTAATTGTGCTTGCAAATTCGGATCGAGTGAACCTGGAGTCGATGGCCATCAAGATTGCTGGAATTTACACGCCAAAGCTCAGCACGCCACCGTTCGCATTGAGCGCGGACGTACCCAGTGGGCTGGCAACCCTTAGCCACAGCGTGGAGATCACGATCACCGCAACAGACCAGGGCAGCGCAGCCCCGGACACTCTGGTGGAAATAGAGATATGGGATGAATCCGGCGTGGCGGTGTACAAGGAACACAAAGCAGGCCAGAACTTTGCCGGGCGAGAGTCAAAGACCCTGCGCTTTTCCTGGATGCCGACGCGACCCGGCAGATATTCGGTGAATGTAGGCGCCTATGGACCAAAATGGGTCGCCAGCTATGCGTGGAAGGAAAATGTGGCCAATATCGCGGTGCATTAGAACCGCCACCAGAACTGGATTTTCCGAAATTAATTTTAGTGGAACTGACGCGAGCGAGGGACAAAAACAAGGCCAGAAAATATTCCCCGGGCGGGAAGATTGTGAAGGCAGGATTTAGAATCCAAGCGGATAACAACTACGGCTTTGGCGGCGCAGTGGCCGAGGAGTCTTGTGGCGGCAGCAATTCGGCCAGGTGGGCTTTCAAGCGATCGAGGACCTGCTGTTTCACCGTGGCCTGCTCAAGCAGCTCGTCCAGCTTTGCCTTGCCCGCCGTGTCGTGGACGTAGTCTGTATTCGAATAAAACTTGTCATTCTCGAGCGATTGCTCGCGCAAGACCAGATTCAGGTCGTCGAGCGCTTTTTTGATCTGGGCTTTGAGCTCGGTAACTTCTTTCGATTCCTTCTGATCCTTGGCGTCCGGCGCAGAAGGAGAGCCAGCGGCAGCGGCGCCCGCGGGCGCTGCAGTGGAAGAAGCACTCGAAGCAGGCGAGGCAGTGGCGGCTGCGGCCTCAGGCGATGCCGGGGTCGCGGGATTCGTTTGCGCCGCGGGCTTGATATCTTCGTTAGTGATGACCTTGGCAGATTTTGCCGGCGGTTTCTTCTGGTCGCGAGCGCGGCGGGCCGCATCAGCAACGGACTGAGTATCCGGCGATTGAGCAAGAGCAGCACTGGAGAGCAGCGTGGCTGCCAAAACGACACCGAGTGCAAGGCGCGAGACGATAAGGCGCGGCATAGTACTACTCCTTGGACAGAACTGAGCTGGGTCTAATTTCAAGATACGCCTGCAAGAGGGGATTGACAATCTCGGCCCGCAAGCGAGTGCGAATGCGCCAATGGTCAAGGTAAGAGCGGAGACGGCTCCCGTGAGCGGTTCAATGCGCCAAAAAGTGCGAACTCAAAAGAGGTCAGCGACCCGCCGCGGGGCGCTCGCCTGCCGAAACGTCGCGGAAGGAAAAATGGGTTTGCAGGTTTTTCACCGGCTGGCCATTTGTTTCCACGTAGGGGTAGATGAAATAGTTCAGAGGATCGCCTTTTTGATCGGGCGAGAGACGGATGTCGCGGCCGTAGGTGAAGAAAACACGGTTCGTGTCGTGCGCGCCGAAGAAATAGTCCCGCTTGGCGGCATTCTTCCAGGCTTCGGAGGCGTCCACGGGAACCCAGCCGACGCCACTAAGATAGAATTCAGCCCAGCAGTGATAGCCGGGGATGTCGCCTTCGGTTTTGCCTTCGGGAAGCGGGAAACCGATTTCGAAGCGCGCGGGAATGCCGGACGAACGCATCATGCCAATGAATAGAGAATGGAAATCAGTACAATTGCCGCGCTTCGCGGTGCACGCCCAGATGGCGTCGCCGCGGCCCCAGCCTTCGCCGGTTTTGTCATAGCGCATGGTGGCAAGGACGTAGTCGTAGATGTGGCGAGCTTTTTGTATTTGTGTGGTGTCGCCGGCGGTGTGTTCTTTGGCAAGTTCGGCGATGGTGCCACTGAGGGGAACGAGCCTGTCGGGCTCAAGATAGCGTTGCAGATTTGGATCGCTCGATGTTGACGCGGAGACGTTCTTGAGCGACGCCGCATCCAAAGAAACTTTGTGCTCGCGGCGGATGGCCGTGAAGCGCAGCATGACGTCGAAGCCGGCGGCGGCTTGTCCTGCAGTTGGCGTGAAGACTGCGAACTTATTACCGTATTCGGTATCGCGGCCTTGGGAATACCAGACGGGGCTATCGATGTGCAAGTCCCGGACGTCCTGATAGGCGTCGGCCTGCGGCAAGGGGATCCAGAGATGAGTGGCACCATGGGAATCGGCGTTGGCGGGAACATGGACCTGATAGGTGAATTCGAACGCGCGGGTTGGCGCCGCTCCGATTGTATCCGTACCGGTTCCGGGGCGTGCGTGGGTGGCCGCCACGGAAATAAGAGCGAGCATGAGAATAGACGGAATCACAAGACGGAACCTACGCATGGAAGCACTCCTGTGCGGCGAGTATGGAGCGACGCAGCGAGAAGGAGATTATACTGATTTGAGGAATAAATCACAGGGGACGCCCGGGGAGCGGAGAAATTGCTGAATTTCAGGTTGTTCTTCCTGTTTGCGCTCATGTCACTGATTGCGGCGAACAAAGCCGGCGCCCAAGTGCCCTTCATTGAACCACCGCGACCTTCCCCAGCCGTCGTTCCGGCCGCCGGGGAGACTCCGGCTAAAGTGCAGGACCCGGAACACCGTTTCTGGGACAAGAAGAATGACTGGTTGTTTGCCAGCGTCGGAGCAGCGCGGACGTTTGATTATTTTTCGACTCTGAACTTGAGGCGGCGCGGAGACCAGGAAGTCTTCCTCACCAACGACATCGTGGACAATCACGCAGCGTTCGCGGCGATTGAAGCCGCGGGAACGGGTGCTTCCATCGGAGCGTCGTATCTATTTCACCGCTATGGCCATCACAAGCTGGAACGCTGGACCTCGATCGTGCATTTCGGATTGACGACCACGGGCGCGGTGCGCAACTACTGCCTGAAAACGGCCCATCCTAAGACCGCTCCCTAGGGCCGCCCTTTTCCCACCACCGGGAAACGCTGCCCAGTTCCCGCCGTCTAACTCAATGTGATGAAATCTTGCAGTTCGAATAGTGGTACGGCATACTCGCGGCCCGTGCAGGCCTTGGTCGGTACCGCACGGAAACTGGGGCTTCGAAATAGCCGAGGTGGTTCTATGAGGCGGTGGGTTTCTATTCACCGTTTCGCGACGATTTTTTCTACCTGTCTGCTTTTCTCTATGGCGCCGCGCTGTGCGGCCGGTCCTTTGCCATCCGCTTTTCCGGAAAAGCCCGCGACACAAGGATCGCCGCAACAAAGCAGCCCTTCGCAGGACGCCGCTTCCGAAACCAAAACTGCGGACCAAACCAAGACTGAACAGTACACGCTTTCGCACGAGCGGCAGGCGAAAGCGGTGGCCTATTCGCGGGCAGGTTACACACTTTATTTTATTTCTTATTTTTTCGGTGGACTCTTCCTTTTCCTGATACTGCGGCTGGGCTGGGCGGCGAAGTTTCGCGACATGGCTGAAAATGTCAGCGACAAGAAGTGGATGCAGGGATTAGTCTTCGTCCCTCTGCTTTTTCTGACTCTCGACGTTCTGGATCTGCCGGTGCGGCTGTACTGGCATGCGCTTTCGCTGCACTACCAGCAATCAGTACAAGGTTGGGGCTCGTGGTTCTGGGATTGGACCAAGGGAGAGCTTATCAGTGTGGCGTTTGGAATCGTCCTGGTGCTGATCCTGTTCGCGGTGATGCGGCGCAGCCCGCGCCGCTGGTGGTTGTATTTCTGGTTTCCGGCGGTCTTGATTCTCCTCGGAGTGATCGTGATCACTCCGCTGGTGATCGATCCGCTTTTCAACAAATTCGAGCCGCTCAGTAAGGAGCATCCAGACCTGGTTGCGTCTATCGAAAGGCTCACGACACACGCGGGCGTGCCCATTCCGCCGGACCGTATTTTCCTGATGGCCGCGAGCCAGAAAACGAATGCCATCAACGCGTATGTAACCGGGCTGGGAGCATCGAAGCGCGTGGTCATCTGGGATACCACGATACAGAAGACCACGAATGACGAGTCCCTGTTCATCGTGGGACACGAACTCGGGCATTACGTCCTCGGGCACGTTTGGCAAGGTTTCTTGCTGGGGGCGAGCGGCCTTTTGCTGGCTCTTTACTTGCTCTTTCGAGGCTTGCACTGGGCGATGGACCGGTGGGCGCGGGATTGGAAGCTCTACGGTCAGGAAGATTGGGCTTCGCTCGCGGTGTTGCTCTTGCTGCTGCAAGCGCTGTTGTTCATTTCTTCGCCAGTCATCAGCGGCTTGAGCCGGATGCAGGAACATGCGGCCGACGTTTACGGATTGGAAGTCATCCATGGGCTGGTCCCGGACTCAGAGGAAGTCGCCGCGCACACGTTTCAGGTCCTTGGCGAGATGGACTTGTCGGACCCAAACCCGCCGCCGCTTATCACCTTCTGGCTCTATTCACATCCGCCGCTGGCGGAACGCCTGGTGTTCGCGCACAGTTACGATCCATGGTCGAAAGGGAAATCGCCGAAGTACGTGAAGTAGAAGTGTGTCAAGCCGCCGGCGGCTCGTTACGGTGCGGAACGTGGCGATGCGTGTTTGCGGGCGAACGCGGCTACTTTGCTGCGGTTGCCGCAAAGGGCCATAGAACACCAGCGGCGGCGGCGCGTCCGCGAATCATCGTAGAAAAAAAGCCCGCAATGAGGGTTGGCACACAGCCGGAGGCGCGCGTGGGTTCCTTCGGCGATGATCTCGGCGCCGGAGCGGGCGACAGCGGCGAGCAACCAGCCCAGGCCCCCTTCCCGTGCGATGAACTCGATTTTCCAGGTGCTGTCCTGGCCGACTAGCTCATCGTGTCCTTCGGTGATGCGGAGAATTTCGTTGACCGGCGCGATCCATTCGCCAGCCACTCGTTGCTTTCTGAGCATGGCGGTGAACGCCTTGCGCAACGTGACGTTGAGGCGCCGGGCCTTCAAGAGAAGAGCTTCAGAAGCCTGCGGGTCGATTTGGGGAAGGCCCAGAAGCTGGGCGCCGCGCTCGGGGGAGATAATGTTTGTCATGCTTAAGAAGCGGATTAACCGTTCCCAGGCAAGTTCGACGTTTGGCGGGGCCGCGTTGACAAAATCAATACCCAGCCGCCCGGCGAGCAGAGGAAAGTGCGAAGTGGAGCTTGGCAAGCGGGTGAGCCTCCGGCAAGAGGGTTGGCGTCCCAGAGCATAAACCAGTTAGGTCGAGATAACCAGTAAATCATTTCATGACGGTTATCTGCAAAGAATGAGGCTCAAGCCCAGATTTTTTGGTAACTCTTGGCGGATAATGAAATCAGATGGTTTGGCAGTTGGAGAGTAACGATGAAGCGCCTATTTGCGGGCTTGACCCTCATTTCTGTAATTCTTCTAGGGGCTGCGGGCTTGACCAAACCGCATCCCCAGGCTGCTGCCGGACGGCCACCGGTTTCGCGCTCGCCTGTAGTCGTCGAATTGTTCACCTCCGAGGGCTGCTCCAGCTGTCCTCCTGCCGAAGCTTTGCTGGCCCGATTGTCTGAGGAAAAGCTTGGCGGTAACGTCCAACTGATCGCGCTGGAAGAGCACGTCGACTACTGGAACGATTTGGGCTGGGTTGATCCTTTTTCTTCGCGAGACTGGACCGCCCGGCAGTACGTTTATGCCGGGGTACTGAAAAATGGGAACCCCTATACGCCGCAAATGGTTGTGGACGGGACCGTGGAGTTCGTGGGGAGCCGCACCCAGCTGGCCCGAGAGTCGATTCTGAAGGCTGCCAGCAATGGAAAGATTCCCGTGAGCATGGAAGGAGG